>Ga0067045_1004406_pt1 | contig 10594 bp, 8 predicted proteins | sample TerdegcTABiofilm_FD_59184 | JGI IMG/M metagenome (GOLD analysis project Ga0067045, IMG submission 59184) | Combined Assembly of (Gp0054472, Gp0054536) Wastewater bioreactor microbial communities from Singapore -Terephthalate degrading... | reverse complement strand
TACGTCCCCGAGATCAAGGAGAAGAAGGGCAAGAAGGTCGCCGTCGTCGGCGCCGGCCCCGCGGGACTCACCTGCGCCTACTACCTGACGATCGAGGGCTACGACGTCACCGTCTACGAGAAGGCCCCCATCCCCGGCGGCTGGATGACCCTGGGCATCCCCGAGTACCGCCTGCCCCGAAACGTCCTCAACGCCGAGATCAAGACCATGACCGACATGGGCGTGAAGATCCTCTGCAATCAGGAGGTGGGCAAGGACATCACCCTGGAGCAGCTCCGCAAGGACTACGACGCCCTGTTTATCGGCGTGGGCGCGCAGCTCTCGAGCAAGCTCGACATCCCCGGCGAGGACATGGAGGGCGTCATCCACGGCGTCGACTACCTCAAGCGCGTCAACCTGGGCGAGAAGGTCTACCTGGGCGAGAGGGTCGCCGTCATCGGCGGCGGCAACGTGGCCATGGACGCCGTCCGGACGGCCGTCCGCACCGGTTCCAGGGACGTCTTCATCCTCTACCGCCGGTCGCGTGCCGAGATGCCCGCGTCCCCCGAGGAGATCGAGGAGGCCGAGGAGGAAGGGATCCGCTTCGAGTTCCTCGTGGCCCCCACCCGCGTCATCGGCAAGGACGGCAAGGTGACGGGGATCGAGTGCCTCCGCATGGAACTGGGCGAGCCCGACGCCAGCGGCCGTCGCCGCCCCGTCCCCATCAAGGGCTCCGAGTTCGTCGTCGAGTGCAACGCGGTGGTCCCGGCCATCGGCCAGGCCTGTGACCTCGGTTTCGTCCCGAAGGACAGCGGTATCTCGATCAACAAGTGGATGAACTTCGACGTCGACGAGATCACCTACCAGACGACCGTTCCCGGCGTGTTCGCCGGCGGCGACGCCGTGACGGGTCCCGCCACGGTCATCAAGGCCGTCAACGCCGGCAAGGAAGCCGCCAAGTCCATCGACCGCTACCTTCGCGGCGAGGATGTGAAGGCCGGCCGCGCGAAGGATTGGAAGAAGGGTCTTGCCGACCAGGCGGACCTGAGGGACGTCCCGAAGGTCCCCCGCGTGAAGTACCCCCACGCCGACCCGGCCGAGCGCCGCAAGGACTGGCGGGAGGTGGGTCTCGGGTTCAGCGAGGCCCAGGCCGTCGCCGAGGCGAACCGGTGCCTCAAGTGCGGGATCTGCTGCGAGTGCTACCAGTGCGTCGAGGCCTGCATCGCAAAGGCCATCAACCACGACGACACCTACGCCGAGGAAACCCTCGAGGTCGGTGCCGTCATCGCCGCCCCCGGGTTCGAGATTTTCGACCCGAAACTGCGCGGCGAGTACGGCTTCGGCGTCTACGAGAACGTCGTGACGAGCATCCAGTTCGAGCGCATCCTGTCGGCCTCGGGGCCCTACTTCGGTCACGTCCAGAGGCTCTCCGACGGCAAGGAGCCGCGCAAGATCGCCTTCATCCAGTGCGTGGGCTCCCGCGACACCTCCTGCGGAAACTCCTGGTGCTCCTCGGTGTGCTGCATGTATGCCACAAAGGAGGCCATCATCGGCAAGGAGCACCTCAAGACGCTCGAGCCGACCATCTTCTTCATGGACATCCGCGCCCACGGCAAGGACTTCGACCGCTTCGTCAACCGCGCCAAGTCCGAGTACGGGATCCGCTACATCCGCTCCATGCCCTCGACGATCAAGGAGCTCCAGGGCTCGAAGAACCTGCTCATGACCTACGTCACCGAGGACGGCAGGCTCGTCGAGGAGGAGTTCGAGATGGTCGTCCTCTCCGTGGGGCTCACGCCCCCGAAGGAGGCCGCGAAGCTCGCCAGGGCCCTCGGCATCGAGCTCGAGGAGCACGGCTTCGCGAAGACACGGCTGGAGAACCCCGTGGAAACCAGTCGCGGCGGGGTCTTCGTCTGCGGCGCCTTCGCCGGCCCCAAGGACATCCCCGAGACGGTCATGGAGGCCAGCGGCGCGGCCGCCTGCGCCACGGGCCTGCTCGCCCCCGCGCGCGACACGCTCGTGACGGAGAGCACGCTGCCCGCCGAGAAGGACCTGCGAGGCACGGGCCCCCGGATCGGCGTCTTCGTGTGCCACTGCGGCATCAACATCGGCGGCGTCGTGAACGTTCCCGAGGTGGTCGAGTACGTCAAGACGCTCCCCAACGTCGTCTTCGCCACGGACAACCTCTTCACCTGCTCCCAGGACACGGCCGTCAAGATGGGCGAGGTGATCAAGGAGCACAATTTGACGCGCGTCGTCGTGGGTTCCTGCTCGCCGCGCACCCACGAGGGGCTCTTCCAGGAGAACTGCGAGAAGGCGGGTCTCAACCGCTACCTCTTCGAGATGGCCAACATCCGCGACCAGAACTCCTGGGTCCACATGAACGAGCCCGCCGAGGCCACGGAGAAGGCCAAGGACCTCATGCGCATGGCCGTCGCCAAGGCGCAGTTCCTCAAGCCCCTGAAGCCGGGCCAGCTCGGCGTGAACCACAACGCGCTCGTGATCGGCGGGGGGCTCGCGGGCATCACGGCGGCCCTGTCGCTGGCGGACCAGGGCTTCGAGTCCTGCATCCTCGAGAAGGAGAAGGAGCTGGGCGGCAACTACCGCAAGCTCTACTACACCCTCGAGGGGCTCGACACGCAGAAGCACCTCGCGGCCCTGCTCGAGAAGGTGAAGGCCAACCCGAAGATCAAGGTCGTCACCGGGGCCGAGATCAAGAAGATCGACGGTTTCATCGGCAACTACAAGACCACATTCACCGCCGGCGGCCAGGAGCAGCAGTACGACCACGGGGTCGTCCTCGTCGCCACGGGCGCCTACGAGCTCGAGACGAAGGAGTACGGCTACGGCACGAGCGAGGCCATCGTGGTCCAGCGCGACCTCGAGAAGATGATCCACGACAAGGACTACAAGGTCGGCGCCGCCCGCAGCGTGGTGATGATCCAGTGCGTGGGCTCCCGCTGCTTCGAGCGGCCCTACTGCAGCCGCTACTGCTGCAGCGAGGCGATCAAGAACGCCCTGAAGCTCAAGGAGCTCGACCCCGAGAAGGACGTCACGATCCTCTACCGGGACATCCGGACCTACGGGCTCAAGGAGGACTTCTACAAGAAGGCCCGCGAGCTCAACGTGAAGTTCATCCGCTTCGACGAGGAGCGCAAGCCCGAGGTGAAGGTGGACGGCGGCAAGGTCACCGTGAGCGTCTTCGACCCCGTGATGAACGAGCCCGTGGACCTGCGGGCCGACATCCTGGCCCTGTCCGTGGGCACCGCACCCAACCCGGAGAATGCCGCCATCGGCCAGATGCTGAAGGTCCCCACGAACCAGGACGGCTTCTTCCTCGAGGCCCACGTGAAGCTGCGCCCCGTGGACTTCGCCACCGACGGCGTCTTCATGTGCGGCATGTCCCATGCCCCGAAGATGAGCGAGGAGACCATCGCCCAGGCCAACGCGGCCGTCTCGAGGGCGTGCACGATCCTCACGAAGGACTACATCGAGTCCGAGGGCAAGACGGCCTACGTGAACAAGGAACGCTGCATGGCCTGCGGCCTCTGCGAGTCCAACTGTCCCTACGGGGCCGTCGCGGTGGACATGGCCGAGGGCTGCGCCGTGGTCAACACGGTGCTCTGCAAGGGCTGCGGCGTCTGCACGGCCTCGTGCCGCATGAACGCCATCGACCTCAACGGGTTCAACAACGAGGAAGTGCTGGCGCAGATTTCCTCGGCCATATGAAGACGGAAGAGCGGAGGTGAGGAAGAGCGGAAGAGCGGACGCGAAGGAAACGGGAAAGGGATCTTTCCGATTATCCGCTCTTCATAACTTCCTAACTTCATGGACTCGATTCGGGGGCTTTGCATAGAGAGTGGGCCTTCAAAGAACCGAATAAAGAAAGTTTGGAGCGACCATGTCACAGCACGACAAGCCGGCAGGCAAGAAATCCGAAGGGTGGGAGCCGAAAATCGTCGCCATCGTCTGCAACTGGTGCACCTATGCGGGGGCCGACCTGGCGGGGATCAGCCGCATCCAGTATCCCCCGAACGTGAGAATCATCCGCGTGCCCTGCACGGGCCGGATCAACCCCTTCTACATCGTCAAGGCCCTGCAGGCCGGAGCCGACGGCGTGCTCGTTTCGGGGTGCCACCCCGGCGAGTGCCACTATATCAGCGGCAACCTCTCGGCCCGCCGGAAATTCGCCACCCTGAAGAGCTTCCTGAACTACATCGGGCTCGAGGACGGGCGGACGACCTTCACCTGGGTCTCGGCCTCGGAGGGCGAGCGGTTCGCCCAGGTCGTCAAGGGCGTCACGGAGCGGGTGAGGGCCCTGGGCCCCGCCACGAAACTGGTCAAGAAACTGCGCGACGCCGACGTCGCCGTTGCGAAATAACCGGAACAGAAGGATCGGGAACGTGGAAAAAGTAGAGAAGAAGCTGCGGGAAGAGGCGAAGAAGCTCCTGGCCGAAAAGAAGGTGGACGTCATCGTGGGCTACGAGGCGGGGACCCTGCCGCTCACGGCGACCCCGGTGTTCATCACGACCCCCGAGGAAGCGGACAAGCTCGTCTGGAACCCCTTCTGCCAGCACAACCTCGCCAAGTACGTGCACGACCTGATCAGCGCCCACAAGGATTCCCAGAAGCGCCTCAAGCCCGATGACCGGAAACGCAAGGTCGTGGGCGTCGTGACCAAGGGCTGCACCTCGCGCTCGCTGGTCATCCACCTGCAGGAGCGCCAGTACGAGCGCCTGGACGTCTCGATCCTCGGCGTGCCGTGCACGGGCTACGTGGACCGCAAGGCGCTGGCCGCGAAGCTGGGCGGCGAAGACATCCTGGAAGGGACCCTCGACGGCGCCGATTTGAAGATCAAGACCGCAAGCGGCGACAGGACGATCCCCCTGAAGGACGTCCTGGCCGGGAACTGCGTCACCTGCCGGTTCAACAACCCCGTCATCTCGGACGTGATGCTGGGAGAGCCCGCCCCGGCCATGAACCCGGCCGCGGAATACGCGGAGATCGACGAGTTCGAGAAGCTCTCCCCCGAGGAGCGCTGGGCCTATTTCACGAAGGAGATGGCCAAGTGCATCCGCTGCGCCGCCTGCAGGCAGGCCTGTCCGTCCTGCTACTGCCGGACCTGCTTTGCCGAGCAGAGCATGCCCCAGTGGGTGGGCATCAGCGAGGACCCCTCGGACACGCAGGTCTTCCAGTTCATGCGCATGTATCACATGGTGGGCCGCTGCGTCGACTGCGGCTCCTGCGTGAGCGTATGCCCCATGGGTGTGGACCTTCGGAAGTTCCTCAAGAAACTCGACAAGGACTGTTTCGTCCTCTTCAACCAGCGTGCCGGCGAGAAGATCGACTTCCCGGCGCCCCTCCAGGACCAGAGAATGGACGACAAGGAGGAGTTCATCTACAGCCCGGGAGGCGGGCACTAAAAGACAGAAGTTAGGAAGTTAAGAAGATAGGAAGTTAGGAAGTCAAAAGGTTGAGAGAACCTGAGTCATGATGGAGATAAAATGAAAACGTTTCTGGACGAAGTCAACGAGAGGATCGACGGGGTTCCCATCCAGCGCTGCTATCACTGCCGGAAGTGCACGGCGGGCTGTCCCATGGCATTCGTGATGGAGTACAACCCGAACAAGGTCATCAAGATGATCCAGATGGGAAAGAAAGAGGAGGTGCTCGGCAGTTCGACCATCTGGCTCTGCGCCTCCTGCGAGACCTGCATCACGCGTTGCCCCAACGAGGTGGACATCGCGAGGATGATGGACGTGCTCAGGCAGATGGCCCTCGAGAGCGGCAAGGGTGCGAAGGAGAAGAGCGTGCTGGCCTTCCACGAGGCCTTCCTGTCGAGCATCCGCTCGGGCGGGCGGCTCAACGAGCCCATGATGATGGTGAACTACAAGCTCAAATCGGGGGATCTGTTCTCCGACATGGCCCTGGGGCTCGACATGTTCACCAAGGGGAAGCTCTCGATTTTCGCCCCCAAGACGAAGGACGTGGCTTCCGTCCGGAAGATATTTGAAAAAACAAAGACGGCGTAAAACGGGCACAGGGCGCAAGGGAAAGGAGTTTCTGTCCAGACCCGGAGCCGAGAGCCCCAAGCCCTCAGCCATGAGCACAGGAGGCATTCCGTGAAGGTTTCTCTATATCCCGGTTGTTCCGCGCACGGAACGGCAAAAGAGTACAGCCAGTCCATCGAGGCCGTGAGCCATGCCCTGGGCATCGAGACCCACGAGATCGACGACTGGTCCTGCTGCGGGGCGACGTCGGCGCACAGCACGAACTACAAGCTCTCCGTGGCGCTGCCGGCCCGGAACCTGATGATCGCACAGAGGAAGGGGCTCGATGTCATGATCCCCTGTGCGGCCTGCTTCAACCGCTTCAAGACGGCCCAGCACCACATCGAGAAGGACAAGGCCCTCAGGGCGGAGATGGAGTCGATCATCGGGGGCAAGCTCACCGACGGGATCGCCATCCGGAACCCCATCGACATCATCGCCAACGACATCGGCCTCGACGCCCTCGAGAAAAAGGTGGTCAAGAAACTGGACGGGCTCAAGCCCGTGTCCTACTACGGGTGCCTGCTGCTGAGGCCGCCCGAGGTCTGCCGGTTCGATGATTACGAAAACCCCGTGCTCCTGGACAAGATCCTGGCGGCCTGCGGGGCCGACGTGAAGAAGTGGGCCTTCAAGACGGACTGCTGCGGCGGGAGCCTCTCCATCAGCCGCACGGACATCGTGGGCAAGATGGTCAACAAGCTCGCCTCGATGGCCAAGGAGGCCGGGGCCGACTGCATCGTGACGGCCTGCCCCCTGTGCATGGCAAACCTCGACATGCGGGCCGACGCTGCGCTCAAGATGCCCGTGTTCTACTTCACGGAGCTGCTGGCGCTCGCCATGGGCCTGCCCGGCCCGGAGAAGTGGTTCAAGCTCCACATCACCGACCCGATGCCGCTGGTGCGGTCGCTGAAGCTGATGTAAGGACGCAAACCCGCCCCCGGATGCGGGGGATGCAGAATTTCTCAGACAAGGAACGCCATGGAAAAGAAACTGCTCAAGAAGGACAAACTGTCCGGCATCGTGAAGAGGATGGCCGCCGACAAACCCGTCTACGCGCCGGTGAAGGACGAGGACAACGTCCTGTTCAAGATCCTCGAGCCGGGGATGGAGCCGCTCACCTCCTTCGCCAACACGAAGAACGCGCCGAAGAAGGCTTTCTTCCCCCATTCGGAGCTCCTGCTGAAGTACACGCGCAGCCCCAAGGGGATGGTCTTCGCCGCCGTGCCCGCCGACGCAAAGGAGTTCGTGCTCTTCGGGGTCCGTCCCTGCGATGCCCGCAGCTTCGCCCTTCTGGACATGCTCTTCGACCAGGAGAAGTGGAAGGACCCCTACTACATCGAGAAGCGCAGGAAGGGGACGGTCATCTCGCTGGCCTGCGTGCATCCCCCCTATTCGACCTGTTTCTGCACGTCCGTGGACGGCAGCCCCACCTCGACACAGGGGGCCGACCTGATGCTCACGGATCTGGGAGACAGCTACCTCGTGGAATTCCTGACGCCCAAGGGAGAGGCCCTGGCGCCCTACTTCGGCGAGGCGACGGCCGCCGACGCCTCGGCGGAGGCGAAGAAGCAGGCCATCGCCGAGCAGTCCGCCGCCGAGATCAAGAGGAAGATCCCGGGGCGGGCCGTCAAGCCCATCCTCGACGTGAGCTTCGAGCACCCCTTCTGGGACACGATCGCCGGGAAGTGCCTGGCCTGCGGGACCTGCACCTACGTGTGCCCCACCTGCCACTGCTTCGACATCAGCGACGAGGTCAAGGGCGACGACGGCGTGCGGATCCGCAACTGGGACTCCTGCATGTTCCCGCTCTTCACGAAGGAGACCTCCGGGCACAACCCCCGGACGAGCCAGAAGCAGCGCTGGCGCCAGCGCCTGATGCACAAGTTCAAATACTACGTGGACAACTTCGACGCCATTGCCTGCGTGGGCTGCGGCCGCTGCGTCATGGCCTGCCCCGTGAACATCGACATCCGCAAGATCGTCGACGACATCTCGAAACTCCAGGTGTAAGGAGACCCGCCGATGCAGAAGCCGTTACAGCAGATCACCGCCGAGAACCCCTACGTGCCCATGCCCGTGGAGGTCATCAAGATCATCACGGAGGTGGACACGAAGGACATCAAGACCTTCCGCCTGGCCTTCCTGAACAAGGAGGACGAGGAGCGCTTCCGGTACATCCCCGGCCAGTTCGCCGAGCTGTCCGTCTACGGCAAGGGCGAGTCGCCCATCGGCATCGCCTCGTCGCCCACCCAGAAGGGCTACATCGAGTTCACGGTCCAGAAGGCGGGCGTCGTCACGACGGCCCTCCACGAGATGGAGGAGGGGACGCTCATGGGCGTGAGGGGACCCCTCGGCAACTCCTGGCCCCTGGAGTACCTGGAAGGCAAGAACATCGTCGTCGTGGGCGGCGGCTTCGCCTTCACGACCCTGCGTTCGCTCATCAACTACATGATCTTCGAGGAGAACCGCAAGCGCTTCGGGAAGATCACCGTCGTCTACGGCGCGAGGACCCCCGGGCTGCTGCTCTACAAGGACGAGCTGGAAGCCTGGGGCAAGCGCGGCGACATCGACCTGAACGTCACCGTCGACAAGGGCGACGCCACCTGGAAGGGCCGCGAGGGATTCGTCCCGACGGTCTGCAAGGAAGTCGCGCCCAGCAAGGAAAACGCCGTGACGGTCATCTGCGGCCCCCCGATCATGATCCGCTTCACGCTGCCCGTCTTCTTCGACCTCGGGTTCTCGAAGGAGAACATCATCACCTCGCTCGAGATGCGGATGAAGTGCGGCATCGGCAAGTGCGGGCGCTGCAACGTGGGCAGCAAGTANGTCTGCAAGGACGGCCCGGTGTTCAGCCTGGCCGAACTCGACAAGCTGACGAAAGAATATTAANCGGGACATANTAGGGAAGCCATGAAGGGGGAGCCTTCAGGCTCCCTCTTTTTATGAGCGGAAGGGGATTGAAACTCGTNGAAGAGGCGGGTNTNAATCCCGACGGCGAAGTCGGGCGCTTTTCGGGAACCGCTCTTGTCGAAGCGGAGCGGCCGCAGCGCAAACGGTTTGAGCCCGAAGGGCGAGTGTTTGCGGCTGCGGCGAAGCGAGACCCGGAGCGGTCGAAAAACGTCTATTCGCGGGAGGGATGAAAACCTGCCTCGCGGATCAAGGCAAGGAGGACACAGGCGTTGCACCGCATCACGGAAAAGGTCGTTCTCTCCGAGAACATCGTCAAGACGGTCTTCGAGGCGCCCGAGATCGCGAAGAAGCGCAGGGCCGGCCAGTTCGTCATCCTCATGATCGACGACCGGGGGGAGCGCATCCCGCTGACGATCGTCGACTCCGACCCCGTGAAGGGGACGCTGACGATCATCTACCAGGTCGTCGGCAAGACGACGGACCAGCTCGCGCGACTCGAGCCGGGCGACGTCATCCAGCACGTCCTAGGGCCCCTGGGGCACCCGACGGAGATCGACGGCATCCGCACGGCCGTCTGTGTCGGCGGCGGTGTCGGCATCGGCGTGCTCTACCCTATCGCCAAGGCGCTCAAGGAGAAGGGGACACGGGTGATCTCCATCATCGGGGCCCGGACGAAGAAGATGCTCATCCTCGAACAGGAATCCCGGTCTGTGAGCGACGAGCTCCACGTCACGACCGACGACGGCAGCTACGGCTACCACGGCTTTGTGAGCGACGTCCTGCGGGACCTCATCGCCACGGGGACGAAGATCGACCGGGTCTTCGCGATCGGCCCCGTGCCGATGATGCGGGTCGTCGCCAACGTGACGCGCCCCCACGGGATCAAGACCCTCGTAAGCCTCAACCCCATCATGGTGGACGGGACAGGCATGTGCGGGGCCTGCCGGGTGACCGTGGGCGGAAAGACGAAGTTCACCTGCGTGGACGGTCCCGAGTTCGACGGCCACGAGGTGGATTTCGGGCTCCTGATGAGCAGGCTGCAGATGTATGCCGAGCAGGAACAGAAGGCCAGGGAGCTTTGCAGGTGCGGGAACCATGACCGATAGGGACAAGACGGAAAAGAAGGACAAGAAGGAACGAATCCCCCGGCAGCCCATGCCGGAACAGGATCCCAAGACCCGGGTGACGAATTTCGACGAGGTCCCCCTCGGTTATTCCCCCGAGACGGCCATGCTGGAGGCCAGGCGCTGCATCCAGTGCAAGAAACCGGGCTGCGTGACGGGGTGCCCCGTGGACATCGACATCCCGGGCTTCGTGAAGCTCGTGGCGGAAGGGGATTTCCTGGGGGCCGCCCGGAAGATCAAGGAGACGAACTGCCTGCCCGCCGTCTGCGGCAGGGTCTGCCCCCAGGAGGACCAGTGCGAGAAGCTCTGCATCCTGGGGAAGAAATGGGACCCCGTCGCCATCGGGCGCCTCGAGCGGTTCGTGGCGGATTACGAGCGAAGCGCGGGCACGGTCGAGATCCCGGCGCTCCCTGCGCCCACGGGAAGGCGCATCGCCGTCGTCGGGGCGGGTCCCGCGGGGCTGACGATCGCGGGCGATCTTGTCAAGATGGGCCACGGGGTGACCATCTTCGAGGCCCTCCACAAGGCGGG
>Ga0067045_1032242_pt1 | contig 10597 bp, 16 predicted proteins | sample TerdegcTABiofilm_FD_59184 | JGI IMG/M metagenome (GOLD analysis project Ga0067045, IMG submission 59184) | Combined Assembly of (Gp0054472, Gp0054536) Wastewater bioreactor microbial communities from Singapore -Terephthalate degrading... | reverse complement strand
ACGTCATCGTGCCTGCGATGTACAACCGAGGTATCAACTGGCTGCCGAGCGTTGAATCAGCCAGCGCGCTGATCTTGACCTGCGCCCGCGCCAGCTCGACGCCGACACTGCAAACATTCGATTAAGGACCGGCATGCTCATCATCGAAACCGTCACCGGCCTGCCTGACGCCGAATCTTACGCCAGCATAGCCGCGACAGGCGTGCACTGCGCCAGCCTGGGTGGCCAAGAGTGAACACCACGGTGACGCACATCGAGATTCGCGTGGCATGGTGGTTATTTCCCTATCTGAATACCGTTGACGCACTGTTTTGCCTGTTCGGCGTTGAGCCGAGCATGGATCGAGTCAATTGCTGGGTTCACAAGGGTCTGGCGTTCAAGCCTGCTGCCATCTGATGGGACGACTCGCAGCGCTCATGCCACGCTTGCAGCAGCAGGCCATGAGCCGTACCCCAGTGATGCAGCCAGGATCATGGCGCACCGATCAAACGAGCAGCTCCAAGCGCGGCTATGGCTACGCTTGGCAAAAGGCCCGCGCTGGCCATTTGCGCAGCCATCCGTTTTGCGTGTATTGCCTCCGTGATCCAGCCTATACGGCCATCCGTGACATGGCGCCCAGCACGGCCATTCTGCGCTGTGCTGAGCTGGGCCTGGCAGCGCCCATCGCCTCTGTGGTCGACCACATCGAACCGCATCGTGGCGACCAGGCCTTGTTCTGGAATAAGGCCAACTGGCAGTCACTTTGCGGAACGCACCACAGCGCGGACAAGCAGCGCGAAGAGGCCGCCCAACGGCGCGGCGAATAGATGACGCCAAAGCAACACAAAGAAATGTTTCAAAGAGGAAATGTTTAACGTATTGCAAAATGACAACATGAATCAAAAGAAACATTTCAAAATAGCAGCATAAGGGGGGGGCGAAAAGTTCCCGACCCCTCGCCGACCTAGACCGCGTCCTCTCCCACGCGCAGATTTTATTTCCCTTTGGAGTAAATGTTAATGGCTTTAACAGGCAAAAAGCGGAGATTCGCCGATGCCGTTTTAGCCGGCCTCTCCAATAGAGATGCGGCTATCGCGGCGGGGTACAGCGCCGCCACCGCGTCGGCGGCAGGGTCGCGGCTTGTTAAAGACGCGGATGTTAAAAAATGCCTGGAGGCGGGCAGGGCGGCGGTCGAGGTCAAGCTGGAGCCACAGCCGCATGGTGGTGCGCTCAAGCGGTCGAAGGCGGCGCCTGTCGAACAACCTGACACGGATATGTTGAGCTTGCTGCAGGACATTGCCCTGGGGCGTATCGATGCGACCACCACCCAAGTGAGGGCTGCGATCGCGGCTGTGCAGTACACGCACAAAAAGAAGGGCGATGCGGGGAAGAAAGAAGAGAAGTTGGCGGAAGCACAGAAGGCTGCTGCTGGCCGCTTCGGTGTGCCGCCAGCGCCGCCGCGCCTAGTAGCCAGTGGTGGTAAATGACGCCGTATCCGGAGTGGAGCACAGCATGCCCCGACTGGGAGGCTCGCATTGTTGCCGGCCAGCCGCTCACGCCATGCCCACCGCTCTATCCTGACCAGGCTGCGGCTGCGTGGGCAATTTTCTCCGAGCTGCGCATGGTGGATGCGCCCGACAGCCCGAAGATGGGCGAAGTGGTCAGGCCTTGGGTGCGGGAGTTTGTAGAAGCCATCTTCGGCGCTTACAACGCTGAAACCGGCCGCCGGCTGATCAAGGAATTCATGCTCCTGATCAGCAAGAAAAATGGCAAGTCGACCATTGCGGCCGGGATCATGCTGACGGCGTTGCTGATGAACTGGCGCCTGGAGGGTGAATACATCGTCCTGGCGCCAACGAAGGAGATTGCGGACAACAGCTACAAGCCGATGGCGGCGATGATCAAGGCTGACGATGAGTTGGCCGCGATGCTGAAGGTCCAGGACCATATCCGCACCATCACCCACCTGACGACCAACGCCACGCTCAAAGTGGTGGCGGCCGATGGCGAGACGGTGTCGGGCAAGAAAGCCATCGGGGTGTTTATCGACGAGCTGTGGCTGTTCGGCAAAAACCCGCGCGCCGACGCCATGCTGCTGGAAGCGACTGGCGGCTTGGCCTCGCGCCCCGAGGGTTTCGTGATTTTCGCTACGACGCAGTCGGACGACCCGCCGGCCGGTGCATTCCTGTCGAGGCTGTTGTATGCCCGTGGCGTGCGCGACGGAACAATCCATGATCCGGCGTGCTACCCGATTTTGTACGAATTCCCGGAGAGCATGCTCAAGTCCGGCTCACATCGCGACGTGCGTAACGCCTATGTAACGAACCCGAACATGGGCACATCGGTCGATGAGGAATTCATCGAGCGGGGCTTCCGGCAGGCGCAGGAAAAGGGGGAAGTCGAGTTCCGCGGCTTCCTGGCCAAGCACTTGAATGTGCAGATCGGCCTGGCGCTGATGTCGAACCGCTGGCCGGGCGCCGATTTTTGGGAGCAGCAGGGCCTGCGCCCTGCGCTGACCCTGGACGATCTGCTGGCGCGCAGCGAAGTGGCCACCGTTGGCATCGATGGCGGCGGTCTGGACGACCTGCTGGGCCTGGCGGTGATCGGCCGCGAGCGCGAAACGCGCCGCTGGCTGCTGTGGACCAGGGCCTGGGCGCATCCTTCGGTGATGGAGCGGCGAAAAATCGAGGCCGCCCGCTTCGAAGACTTCGCCAAGCAGGGCGACCTGGTGCTGGTCGAGCGTATCGGCGAAGACGTCGATCAGGTGGCGGCGGCCGTGCTGCAAGTGGAGCAATCCGGCCTGCTCGACAAGGTCGGCTGCGACTCGGCCGGCATCGGCGCCATTCTCGATGCGATGGTCGAGGCCGGCGTGCCGCAGGAAAAAATCGTCGCTATCTCGCAGGGCTGGCGCCTCGGCGGCGCCATCAAGACCACCGAGCGCAAGCTCGCCGAGGGCGTAATTGAGCACGGCGGCCAGCCGATGATGGCCTGGTGCGTGGGCAATGCCAAGGTAGAGCCGAGAGGCAACGCCACTTTGATTACCAAGCAAGCGTCCGGGTCCGCCAAGATCGACCCGCTGATGGCGACATTTGGCGCCGTCTCCCTGATGGAACTGAATCCGCCGGCGCAAGGTGGCTCGGTGTACGAATCGCGCGGCATAAGGACTGTATAACCCATGAGCTTTTTAGATTTCTTCCGGCCAGCTACAGCGCCGGAGGCACAGTCACGTCCGGCCGATATTGAAGTGGCGCCTGTGCCGGTCGCGGCAGCGCCGGCGGCGCCCAGCGTCCAGGCATCGACCGGCCACCTGTTTGCCGGCCTGGACGATCCTGACTTACTGGCCTTCATGCGCACCGGTAGCGGCACCGCGTCGGGCGCCTACATCAATGCGTCGAAGGCGCTGCAGAACATGGCCCTGTTGCGCTGCGTCACGCTGATCTCGGAATCGATCGGCATGCTGCCGCTCAACCTGGTCGAGCGCGGTGACGAAAAGCGCTATGCCACAGAGCACCCGCTGTATGACATTTTGAAGGCCAAGCCGAACAGCTGGCAGACGGCCTACGAATTCAAGGCGCTGATGCAGCTGCGTGTGATGATGCATGGTAACGCCTATGCGCGCGTCATCTGGTCGCGCGGCCAGGTGTTGCGCCTGATCCCGATGTGCCCGGGCCGTGTCAAGGCTGAGTTGGATGACAGCTGGAACATGGTCTATACGTACACCCGCAAGGATGGCCATCCGGTCCCTCTGAAGGCGGAAGAAGTATTTCACCTGCGCGACCTGTCCGAAGATGGAGTGGTGGGTCTGTCCCGGGTGCGCCTGGCGCATGAAGCCATCGGCATCGCGCAGCAGGCCGAGAAGGCCGCCGCGAGGCTGTTCAAGAATGGGGTGATGGCCGGCGGCGCGCTGTCGTCGGCCAACGCGCTCAGTGATAAAGCCTTTGGTCGCCTGCAAGACTCGATCAACGACAAGACCGGCGCTGAGAATGCCGGCAAATGGATGATCCTCGAAGAGGGCTTGAAGGCCGAACAGTTTGCCAACACGGCCGCCGATTCTCAGCACCTTGAAAACCGCAATCACCAGATCGAGGAAATAGCCCGCGCCATGGGGGTGCCGCGCCCGCTGCTGATGATGGACGACACCTCCTGGGGCAGCGGCATCGAGCAGTTGGCCATCCTGTTCGTCCAGTTCTCGCTGCAGCACTGGTTCACGATCTGGGAGCAGGGCATAGAGCGCACCCTGCTGTCGAAGGACGACAACAAGAAGTTGCGCGCCAAATTCAACGAGCGCGCGCTGCTGCGCGGCACCCTGAAGGACCAGGCCGAATTCTTCACCAAGGCGCTGGGCTCCGGCGGCCACGCGCCATGGATGACACAAAACGAAGTGCGTGATCTGCAAGACCTAGCCCGCTCCAATGACAAGGGCGCCGACGAGCTGCGTGCGCCCGCCAACCAAGCGAAGACATCCAATGACCCTGTTAAAACTGCCTGAGATCAACGCCGCCCAGGGCCTGGGCAACATCCAGTTCGATATGCGCCCTGATGCGCTTGAACGTTGGGAGCCGGGTATCCGCGCCGCGGCCGACGACGGTGCCGCCACCATTTCCATCTACGACCGCATTGGCGACTCGTATGACGGCGAGGGTGTGACAACCAAGCGTATTTCCGCCGCCCTGCGCAATATCGGCGTGCGCGACGTGACGGTGAACGTCAATTCGCCCGGCGGCGACTTCTTCCAAGGCGTGGCGATCTACAACCTGCTGCGCGAGCACAAGGCCAAGGTGACCGTCAAGGTGATGGGCATCGCCGCCTCGGCCGCATCCGTGATCGCCATGGCCGGCGACGAGATCCTGATGGGCGACGGCGCTTTCCTGATGATCCACAACGCCTGGGCCATGGCGATCGGCAACCGCCACGACATGATCAAGGCGTCCGAGCAGCTGGCGCCTTTCGATGCGGCCATGGCCTCGGTCTACGCCGCCCGGTCCGGGCTGAGCGCGGCCGAGGCGGCCGCCATGATGGACAAGGAAAGCTGGCTGGGCGCGACTCAAGCCGTCGAGCAGGGCTTCGCCAGCGGCATCCTGGCACGCGAGCAGATGGGCCACGACCCAGAGGCCAGCGCCGACACGAAATATCTTGCGATGGTGGAAGCGGCCATGGCCCGGGCGGGGCATTCCCGTTCGGTGCGCCGCGAAGCCATCAAGTCCCTGTTTTCTGGCACGCCGGGCGCTGCTGGAAAAATCGCCACGCCGAGCGCTGGCACCAAAGAAGTAGCAGCGTCACTGCAAACCCTGATCAACAATCTGAAAGGCAAGTAATGAAAAAAGTAATGATGACCAGCATCGCCACGGCGATGATCGCCAGCGCCCTGGCGGCGCACGCTGACCAGGCCAGCCAACCTATCCCGCGCGGTATTGTGGCGGTGCGCGCCGACGGCGACGTAAATGCCCTGATCACCGATCTGAACAAGGCATTTCACGCCTTCAAGGAAGAGCACACAAAGCAACTGGAAGACGTCAAGAAGGGCAACGCTGATGCCCTGCAGGCGTTGAAAGTCGACAACATCAACGCAGAAATCGCCAAGCTGCAGGCATCGGTCGATGCTGCCAACGAGCTGATGGTTGCGGCCGCCATGAATGGTGGCGGTAACCAGCTGAAGGACAAGGAGTACACCGAAGCATTCCGCGCCCACTTCAAAAAAGGCGAAGTGCAGGCCTCGCTGAACAAGGGTACGGCCAGCGAAGGCGGCTATCTGGCGCCGGTCGAGTGGGACCGCACCATCACCGACCGTCTGCTGGTGGTGTCGCCGATGCGTGCCCTGTGTGCCATTCAATCGATCAGCACCAACGGCTTCAGCAAGCTGTTCAATAACCGTGGAACCAGTTCCGGCTGGGTGGGCGAAACGGCGTCACGCCCTGAAACCAACGGGCCTACCTTGGGCAGCCTGGCGTACAACACCGGCGAGCTCTACGCGAACCCTGCCGCCACGCAGCAGATGCTCGACGACGCTGCGGTGAATCTGGAAGCCTGGCTGGCGGCGGAAGTCGAAACCGAGTTCTCGATTCAGGAAGGTGTTGCCTTCCTGACCGGTAATGGCACCAACAAGCCCAACGGTCTGCTGACCTACATCACCGGCGGCGCCAACGCGGCGGCTCACCCCTGGGGCGACATCAAGACCGTCAAGAGCGGTTCGGCAGCTGCGCTGACCGCCGACGGCCTGATCGACCTGGTGTATGCCTTGCCCGGCGAGTACACGGCAAACGCCCGTGCTGCGATGAACCGCAATACCCAGGCAGCAATCCGCAAGCTGAAAGATGGCCAGGGCAATTACCTGTGGCAGCCGTCTTTCGAAGCTGGCGCGCCGGCGACCGTGCTGGGCTATGGCATCGCCGAGATGGCGGGCATGCCCGATGTGGCCGCCAATTCGACGCCGATCGTGTTTGGTGACTTCAAGCGCGGTTACCTGATCGTCGACCGCACCGGTGTGCGCGTGCTGCGTGATCCGTTCACCAACAAGCCCTACGTGCACTTCTACACCACCAAGCGCGTTGGCGGCGGCCTGCTGAACCCGGACGTGCTCAAAGCCCACAAGATCGCAGCCTAACCCCATACGCCGGGCCTCCCTGGCCCGGCGCGACCCTTGAAAGGAGTAACCATGATTTTCAGCAAAGAGTTCCGTGGCGTACGCGACGGTGAGATCTACCCAGAAACATTCCAGCCGGGCGACGAATGCCCGCCCGAGCTGGTCGACGCGGCGCTGAGCCTGGAAGTGCTCGAAGTGCCTGAAGCGACCGAGTCGAAGAAAAAGGACAAGTAATTCATGTTCCTGACACTTGAGTTGGCCAAGGGCTATCAGCGGATCGTCGGCAGCGATGAGGACGACGTGATCGCCCTGATCCTGTCGGCCGCCGAAACGGCGGCGCTGGCCTACCTGAACCGCCAGGTGTTCGTCGACGCGGCAGCGATGGCGGCCGCTGTCGATGCTGGTACCGCCGGCCTGTTCCCGATGGTGATTACGGACGATATCAAGGTCGGCATCCTGAAGCTGTTCGGCGACATGTACGAGAACCGCGAGGACAGCGTGCTGGCCGTGTCGGTGGCGGGGCTGCCGCTGGGCTCGCGCGAGCTGCTGCGCCCGCACCGCATCGGGAATGGCGTCTGATGCGCGCCGGCCAGCTGGACCGTCGCATCACCATTGAGCGCCCGGGCATGGTCGAGGGTGAGTATGGGCCGCAGCCTGGCGGTTGGGCGCCGTTCGCCACGCGCGTGCCGGCCCAGGTGCAGGACGCCTTGCCCAGCAAGTCGGAAACAGTGCAGGACGGCCTGGCCGTCGCCACGCGCCCGGCGCGCCTGCGCATACGTTATCTACGCGGCATCACCTCCGTCATGCGCATCACACTGCATGGCGAAACCGACGTGGTTTTCCAGATCGTCGGTGGACCGGCCGAGATTGGCCGCCGGGAATGGCTGGAAATGACTATCGAGCAGTATTCAACCCAGGGGCAATAATGGCAGATGACCGCAACATCACCGGCGGCAAGGCGCTGGACGACTTCCTCAAATCCTTGCCGGCCAAGATCGAGCGCAACATCATGCGCTCGGCGCTGCGCCAGGGCGCCAACGTGTTCAAGGCCGAGGTGCGGGAAAACATTCCGGTCGACAGCGGCGAGCTGCGCCGCAGCGTGCGCGTGGTGACCAAGGCCAAGGGCGGCAAGGTGACAGCATCCGTGCGCGTTGGCAACAAGCGCGCCTGGTACGGCCACATGGTCGAGTTCGGCACCAAGCGGCACAAGATCGTGCCGAAGAAGAAGGGCGCCCTGGTCATTGGCCAGACCCGCGCCATGGTGGTGGACCACCCGGGCGCCAAGCCGCACCCATACATGCGGCCGGCGTTCGACACCAAGCCCGACGCCGCCATCGCTGCCGTGGGCGCGCAGATCCGCAAGCGCCTGACTGCCGAGGGCATCAATGTGCCGGCGGCCGAAACCGATTAGGACCACCATGAAAATCAAGATGCTCAAAACCATGCCCGGCTCGATTGACGGCGTGACCGTGATCGAGCTGCAGGCCGGTACCGAATACACCATGACCGACGCCGCGCGCGGCCAGCGCCGTGCTGCTGCCTACATCCGGCGCGCAGAGGCCGTCGAAGTCATCGACGCCGCCACCGGCAGCGACCAGGCACCGGCCGCGCCCGTCCGCAAGGCCCGGGCCAAGAAATGAGCGCCATCAAAGTGATTCGCGCGCTGCTGGCCGCGCATGCGCCGGTGCTGGGCCTGGTACCGGCGGCCCGCATCGTGGCCGGTACCGTGCCGCAGGGCATGCCGCTGCCGGCCATCGGACTGACGGAGATCAGCCGGGTCGAGTTGCCCACCGTGTCGCGGGGCCAGCGCGCCGTGCAGGTCACCGCGCGCGTCCAGGTTACCGTGCACGCCAGCGCCTACCCAGAACAGAAGGCCGTGCTGCAGGCGGCCCGGCTGGGCCCGGGCGCGCATACCGGTACCGTGGCCGGAGTTGCCGTGCGTAGCGTGATGCGCGATGTGGTCGGCCCCGATATGACCGACGACGAGGCCGGCGTTTATCAGCAGTCGCGCGACTTCAAAGTGGTCTTTGTCGAAGCAAATTAGCAATTTCAACAGGTTTTCCAGCCCGCCCGTACCGCAATCTGCGTGCGGGCTTTTTTATTGAAAGGTATGAATATGGATTTCCCAAATGATTTCGAGACAGTCGCCGGCACCAAGCTGTTCGTGTGCGCGACCCGCCCGACGACCAACACGGTGGCCGCTTTTGCTGCGCTCACCTGGATCGAGGTCGGCGACATCACCAACGTGGGCGGTGTGAAAGGCCGCGAATACAGTACCTCCACGCTGTCGACGGTGGGCAGTGCGCACGACCGCGAGAAAAAAGGCAGTTACAAGCTGCCGAACGCCGAAATGGAATGTGCCTGGGTCGAAGATGACGCCGGCCAGATCATCATCGAAGCGGCCGCCAACGACTACACCACCCCGGCATTCAAGGTGGAAAAGCAGGGCGGTGGAGTGCGCTACTTCACGGCGCAGGTATCCAAATTCATCGAAAACCTGGGCACCAGCAACGACACGGTCAAAGGTGCCTTCACCCTGTTGCGCCAGACCGACACCCTCACCGCGTAAGCGGCAACCCCTACGGCCTCAGGCCACCCCAGCACCGACCAGGCCCGCTTCGCCCTTCGAGGGGCGGGCGGGCCTGACACGGGCATTTTTATCTCCCACGAAAGGAAACACCATGACCGATATCCGTAAATTCGCAGTAGAAGAAACCGCCGTCCTGCACCTGAAGGATGCCAACGATGAGCTGATGTACGCCGATGGCGCCGATGGCAAGCCCGACACCAATAAGCCGATGCGCATCACGCTGTACGGTCCCGGCTCCAAGAAATACGCCAAGGTACAGGCGGCCAACAACAACAAGCTGTTCACCCGCCTGAAGAAAAAAGGCAAGGAAGATCAGTCGGCCGACGACAAGGCGCAGGAAAGCGCCGATACGCTGACCCAGCTCACGCATTCGTTCGAGAACATCGGTTATGACTTGCTGGCCGGCGAAGCGCTGTACAAGGCCGTCTACTTGGACACCACCATTGGCTTCATCGCCACCCAGGTCAACGCCTACCTGAATGACTGGGCAAATTTTACGAAGGCCTCGGCGACGAACTAAGCCTGTTCGTACGGCACAGTGCCTGGCTCGGCGCTGTGCCAGAGGCAAAGAACGGCGTGCCCGCCGATGCCGTCAAGCTGTCTCGCCGCGAGCGCATTGAGCGCGATGGCGGCGAGATTGAAATGCCGCCATTCGACGAGGGCGAGTACCTGATTGCCTATCTGTACGAGCTGGGCCCGACCGTGGCGGCCGGCATGGGCGCCGGACCGGTGACGTTTTCCGAGATGGCCGCCTGGCAGGCCGCGCGCGGGTTTGAGCTGGCGCCCTGGGAGGCACGCCTACTTCGGCGCCTGTCTGTCGACTACCTGGCCGAATCGCACCGCGCCACGCAGCGCGACTGCCGGCCGCCTTGGAGTGGATCGGTTGCCGTGCGCATCAGCCACGACCGCGCAGCAGCACGCGCCCTTGAGTTGTTTCTTGCATAGACCGTCCACGTGGCGGTCTTTTTTCGTCTGCCACCCATGAGGTGGCTTTTTTATTGGATACGCGATGATTGTTGGCGATCTTGAGATCCGGCTGCGCGCCGACATTGCCCGGCTGCAGGCCGACATGACCCAGGCGCGCCGCGTCGTCACGGAAACCCAGGACAAGATCAATGCGGCCGCCAATGCGATGAAGACGGCGCTGGCCGGCATCGGTATCGGCGCCGGCCTGGCCGAAATCATCAAAATGGCCGATGAATACGCCAAGTTCACGGCGCAGCTGCGCCTGGCGTCGACGTCAGCGGCTGACTATGCGGCGTCCTATGACGCCGTCAAGCGTATTGCGAGGACGTCGCAGCAGGACCTGGCCAGCACTGGGGTGCTGTACGCCCGAATTGCCAATGGCACGCGGGAACTCGGGACGACGCAGAAGCAGGTGGCCGACATCACCGAGACCGTCAACCTGGCGCTGCGTGTGAGCGGCGCCACGGCGACGGAATCGGCTT
>Ga0067045_1032240_pt1 | contig 10599 bp, 11 predicted proteins | sample TerdegcTABiofilm_FD_59184 | JGI IMG/M metagenome (GOLD analysis project Ga0067045, IMG submission 59184) | Combined Assembly of (Gp0054472, Gp0054536) Wastewater bioreactor microbial communities from Singapore -Terephthalate degrading... | reverse complement strand
GAGGTTGATCGGTCGCGCGGCGGCGCGACCGGCTGCCCCGTGGAATCCGCGCCTTCGGCGCGCCGAGGTTGATCGGTCGCGCGGCGGCGCGACCGGCTGCCCATGGAATCCGCGCCTGCGGCGTTCAAGCCGGGAGGCTAAGACGCAGGACCGCTAGGGTCGAGGAATCCGGGTCGAAGGGTTCCCCGTCCCAGCCGGCTTCCAAGGCCGCGGCTCGGAAGCCCCGGTTCTCTGCAAGCTCCACGACCGTTTCGAACCGGAGCGGCGACAAACGGACCGTGCCCTCGGACAGGATCCGGCCCTCCCGGTCCGAGAGCCGCGTATCGAACTCGACGTATCCCCGGCCGTACCGATACGACCGTTCGAATATCCAATCCCGGGTTTCAAGCCGGGGAAGGTTCGAAGGCTTTTCCGCCAGGATCTTCCGGTAGTTCAGGAATTGAAGGACCAGGAAGCCCCCCGGACTCAGGACAGCCCGGACTTGGGACAGGAACTCCGCCGCCTCGGCCGGGCCCCGGAGATGGGGCAGGGTGTTGCCCAGGCAGGTGACCGCGTCCCAGGACCCTCCAGGGTACAGCCGCGCCAGGTCGAGCATGCCGGCGATCTTGAAGCTCGGTGCGCCGGAACCGCCGCCTGCGGATCCTGCCGCCGCTTCCCGGGCCGCCCGGATCATGGCCTCCGACGGGTCGATCCCTTCGGCCGCGTAGCCGGCGGCCGCGAACGCCCGGGGGTGGGACCCGGAAGCGCAGCCCACGTCCAGGATCCGGGCGCCGGGGGCCAAGCCCGCCCTGCCCAGGTAGGCGATCGTCCGGGGATTAACCGGGAAAAGCTCGTCATAGGCCCGGGTGAGCCCGGAATACGCGTCCGCCACGCTGGACCTCCCTTCCTGTCTCTTGCATTCTAGGGTCCGGAGGTCTACCCTGTATACCTATGAAAGAGAAGCGACCGCCCCGAAGGACGAGTCTGGCGGCCAAGATCATCCGGATCTTGGTCATTTCCCTGACCCTGGGCTTGGGCATCGCGGCTATCCTGTTCGGCCTTGTGCTCTCCACGTCCCGCCAGGAAGTCACCCGGGAAAGCCTGAACCAGGAAGCGGCCATGCTCCAGACCGCGATCGAAAACTTCATGCTTCCCGGAGAGGCTCCCATCGCGGTCCAGTTCTTCCGGGAGATCGAGGGCGCAAATCCCAAGGTTCGCATCTCCCTCTATCGCCGGAACGGGGAGGTAGCGTTCTCCGACAACCGGACCATCCTCCAGGTCAACTCCAACCTGGGGAAGGAGCGGTTCCGGGTCCGTTCCGGGCCTGCCCTGGAAATGCAGATGCCCGCGGATCCGCTCCGCTTCCCGAAGGCCGTATCCATGCCTCCCGAAGACGTGTTCTTCCGACAGGACGAAGGCTCGTCTTCGTATATAAACATTTACCGCCCTCTTATAAACCTTCCCAAGTGCACGGCCTGCCACGGCTCGGACCACACGATCCGAGGGGTTATCGGGATCCGGTTCGATGTCAGCTCCTTCGTGCGATCCGAGAACATCGCCTTGGCATCCGGTGGCGCGGGATTCCTGATCCTGACCGTCGTCCTGGCCGCCGCTCTGGGAGGCATCATGAACCGGGGGGTCGCCGCGCCCGTGACGGCCATCGGGCGGGTCTGCGAACGGGTTACCCGGGGGGACTTCGAGGGAGTGGTCACCGTCCGGGGCAATGACGAGCTCGCCCGCCTGGGCATGCAGGTCAACGAGATGGTTAGGGGCTTGCGGGAACGCTACGAGCTGACCAAGTACGTTTCCGCGGGCACCATCGGGGCGATCCAGGCTTCCCAGGAGCCCAAGCGGGTCCGGAAGACCCTGCTCTTCACGGACGTCCGGGGCTTCACGTCCTACACGGGTTCCCACGATCCGGAGCGGGTGGTCGGAATCCTGAACAAGCTCTTGGAGGAGCAGTCCCGGATCATCCACGAGCATCAGGGAGACGTGGACAAGTTCGTGGGCGACGAGGTGGTGGCGGTCTTTTCCGGAGAGGACAGTCCGGTCCGCGCCTGCGCCGCCGCCCTGGCGATCATGGAGACCATCCGGGAAGGACGAGCCGCCTTCGACGGCCTGTCCTTGGGGGCGGGCATCGCCTGCGGAGAGGTGATCCAGGGCATGATCGGATCGGCCCGCAGGGCGGACTTCACCGTGATCGGGGCGTCCGTCAACATCGCGGCCCGGCTCTGCGCCCTGGCCAAACCCGGGCAGATTTTGGTGGCCCGGGACGCCCGGGACGCCGCGGGGACAAGTCCCGGATTCTCGTTCAAGGGGCCCTACAAGACTTCCCTGAAGGGGGTGGAAGGCCCCAGCGTCCTCTATGTGCTCGAAGCGTCGGGAGGGGAATCATGAAGCGTCCGAACCTTGAAGCCGGCGAGAGTCCTTCCTGCGGTTCCGCTCGCATCGGCAGGATCGGCCTGCCCGGGAGACCGGCGGCCCCTCTTGCCGTCCTGGCGCTCGTTGTAACCGTCCTGGCGGCTACGGCCTGCAGCCCCTCGGCACCCAAGTCCCGGGTGCCCGGCGACTGGACTACCTGGCGGAAGTCCGTGGACCGGATCCTGAACTACACGATCCCGGGGCACGGGGACAAGGCCCGGGTGATCTACGTGAACGCCCTGGGTTGGGAGTACGCGGGCAGGGCGGGCTCCGGCCGCCTCGAGTTCCCCGAAGGCACCGTGGTGGTCAAGGAGATCTACGCCTCCGGAAATCCCGCCCCCGGGGAGAAACCCGTCACCCTGGACGTGATGGTCAAGGCTCCCGGCGATCCCGATTCCCGGGGAGGCTGGCTCTGGCTCGTGAAGGACCTGGCTTCGGGGAAGGAGACCGTGATGACCAGCACGTTCTGCCAAACCTGCCACGCCAACGCGAACTCCCCCCACCCCTACGGCGATAAAAACCCCGAGGGCGCGTTCCGGGATTACCTGTATTTCCCGCCGAAACCGGGGCCTTGACTTCGGAAGGCACGCGGGATTACAGCTAAGGGATCATGAGTCCGTCATCCTTCTCATCCCTCCTGCGGGGGGCCTTCTCCCCGAAGCTCGTTCATGTGCTTAGATCCGGGTATACCTGGGAGATGTTCCTCAAGGACCTGGCCGCCGGTCTGACCGTGGGCGTGGTGGCCCTTCCCCTGGCTATGGCCTTCGCCATCGGGGCCGGGGCCAGCCCCGCCCAGGGCCTGTACACCGCCGTCATCGCCGGCTTCCTGATAGCCGTATTGGGCGGCTCCCGGTACCAGGTCTCCGGTCCGACCGGCGCCTTCGTGGTCATCATCGCCGGCGTCATAACTCAACACGGGATGGGGGGCTTGATCACGGCGACCTTGTTGGCCGGGATCATCCTGGTGCTCCTGGGAGTATCCGGGCTCGGAAAACTCATCAAGTACATCCCCTATCCGGTGACCACGGGGTTCACCACGGGCATCGGGCTGATCATCGCCGGAGGCCAGCTCAAGGATTTCCTGGGCCTTTCGGTGCCACACCCCAAGGCGGAGTTCTTCGAGCGGATCGGGGAGGTGATCGAGTACGGATCAACCCTGTCCCCCGCCACCCTGGGCGTCGGGGCCGGAACCCTCGCGGCCATCATCCTGATCCGGAAGCTGGCGCCCCGGGTTCCCGCGGCGGTGACCGCCGTGGCCGCGGCGGCGGCGGCGGTGTGGATCTTCCGGATCCCCGTCGAGACCGTAGGCTCCAAGTACGGCGAGCTTCCGGGGGGCTTTCCCGCTCCGATCCTGCCGGACCTACGGTTGGCCACCATCCGGGCGGTCTTCCCCAGCGCCCTGACTATCGCCCTTCTGGGAGCCATCGAATCCCTGCTCTCCGCCGTGGTCGCGGACGGCATGACCGGGGATCGCCACGACGCCGGGACCGAGTTGACCGCCCAGGGCCTGGGAAACATCGCCGTGGCCTTCTTCGGCGGTATTCCGGCGACCGGGGCCATCGCCCGCACCGCCACGAACATCAAGAACGGGGCCCGGTCCCCGGTCTCCTCGATTATCCACTCCCTGGTACTCCTGGCCTTCGCCCTCTTCCTGTCCAAGGCCGCATCCGCCATCCCCCTGGCCGGCCTGTCGGCGGTGCTCCTGGTCGTGGCCTGGGATATGAGCGAGCTCCCCCGGTTCCTGGGCATGCGCAGGGCCCCGAAGAGCGATCTGGCGGTCATGCTGACCACCTTCGCCCTGACCGTGGCCATCGACTTGACCGTGGCCGTCCAGGTGGGAATGCTCCTGGCGGTCTTCCTCTTCCTGCGGCGCACCTCCGAGACCTCCAGCGTGAATTCCATCCGGGAACTGCTCGAGTCCGAGGAGTACGACTCCTCCGACGATCCCGAGGCCCTGGGCCGGAAGGTCGTCCCCGAAGGCTGCGAGGTGTACGAGATCGAGGGACCCTTCTTTTTCGGTACCGCGGATCTCTTGCAGGAAACCCTGGCGGATTTGGAGAAGCCTCCCAAGGTCTTCATCCTGCGCCTTCGCAAGGTCCCCGCCGTGGACGCCACGGGTCTCAACGCCCTAGCGGCCTTCCACAAGTACTGCCGCAGGCACGGAACGACCCTTATCCTGTCCGGGGTGCGGGACCAGCCCCGGAGGGCCCTGGAATCCTTCGGCTTGGCGGAGGCGATCGGGGCCGAGAACATCCTGCCCCACATCGACGTCGCCCTGGCTCGGGCCGCTAGCGTCCTGGCCGCCGCCAAGGCGGACGGCGGGGCGAAAGCCGAAGCCGAGGCAGCGGAGCGTCTTCCGGTGGGACCGAAGGGGATCGGAATGCCCAAATAGATCTAACAGGGTGTTGAAAAAGGCTAAGGTGCTTATTTCAACACTACCTAAATGTCGCAATTGCGCAGAGAACCGCAAGGTTCTCGAGCAATGGCATAGCAGGTTGTTGAGATGCTTCGAGTAGTTCAACAACCTGCTAAATCTGGGAAGGAGCGAAGTTGGCGTACTTTCGAAAACTGGAAGGGAAGAAAGTCTACCTGTCACCCATAGATATCGCGGACGCGCCGCGTTACGCGGAATGGCTCAATGACCTCGAAGTGACCAAGTACCTGACCCTCGCGTCGGCCTCGATAACCGTGGAAAAAGAACACCAGGTCCTCGCGCACCTCGGGACGGAGCATACCTACGCCATCGTGGACGCGGCGACGGATGAGCTGGCCGGCAATATCGGACTCATGGACCTTGACAATCTGCATAGGACGGCCGAGGTGGGGCTCTTTATCGGGGACAAGGCCAAATGGGATAGGGGGTTCGGTACGGAGGCCCTTATCCTGATGGCCGATTATGCGTTCCATGTGCTGGGGGTGGGAAACCTGATGCTCAGGGCCTTCGATTACAACAAGCGAGGAATCGCCAGTTATCGGAAGGTCGGGTTCAAGGAGATCGGCCGCCGGAGGAAGGCCCGGTTCTGGAACGGCGAGTACCGGGACGTGGTTTTTATGGACCTGTTGGCGGAAGACTTCGGCCCGACCCGCCTACCGGCGCTTGACGTTCGCGGCCCCGACGGGGTATAAAAGCTCCGTTCCGCGCGGCGATGGTGGAACTGGTAGACACGCCAGCTTGAGGTGCTGGTGCCGAGAGGCATGGAGGTTCAAGTCCTCTTCGCCGCAGGAAAACGAAAAGCCCGACCGAAAGGTCGGGCTTTTCGTTTTTAAAGGGCGGCGAAGAGGACTTGAAGGGCGCGAGCGCGCGCCGGGAGGCGCGGAAGCGAAGCAGGATGCTTCGCGCCAGCGAGCGCCCCGGCCCGGAGCGAGCGACCAGGGATGGGTGCGAGCGCAGGGCAAGGCTCTTCGCCGCAGGAAAAACGAGACCCGGTCTTCTGCCCGGGTCTCGGTTTTATGGAATCCCGATCCCGTATATCCCGGATGGCACAATCTTCGTAACACCACCTCACTTCCCCGGCACGAACCCGAAGTCCGACACGACGACCTCGTAGGGACCGGGGCCGGCCGGGGGGGCGCCCCGGAAGAGCCAGAGGTTGAAGCGGACCCGTGCCTTTCCGGGATCGGGAACCTCTCCCCGGAAGGTCCAGGCCCGGACCTCCCGGCCCTCCGCCCGGCACGCGAAGGAGACCGAGCCCGGCTCCCAGCGCATCTCGAAGCGGTAGACCGAGGCCGGGGGCAGGAGGAAGGAATCCTGGTTCCCCGGCCGTTCGTAGGGCTGGACCGTGAACCACCCGTCCGGCCCCTCGGGATCCCCCCAGCGGGACAGCTCGATGTCGATCTCCCGGTTGTGGAGCCCCGGGGTAGGATCCCAGGTGAAGAAGCCGAACACGATTCCGGGATCCAGGTCCCGGGCGCCTCCGCCGACCTCGAAGCTGTACGTTCCGTACCCCGTGGCCCGGCGGGCGATGATCTCGCTCGCGGTCCAGACCTCTCCACGTTTGCGGACCGAGAGGATCAGGCGGCCCGCCGGGTCGACCCGGACCTGGTCCTCGGTATCCCGGAAGAGGTTGGGACCCGGCGCGGAAGGGCCCGTCGTACGGCGGACCGTCCAGGAAAGGCCTCCGAACTCCAGGATCCGAGGGCCCGCCGCGGAGGCGGGGACCGCGGCCGCGAGGGCCGCAAGGAACACCACGGCCGCCCGCGCCGGAACGAGAATGCCCGTCCCGTCGAGGACCCTGCCCGGACGGCTCAAGGGGTTCCCTCCATGGTGGTGGTCGCCGAAAACCCGAGAGTCCCCGCCCCGTCGGCGCGTTTCCGTCCCAGCCCGAGCTTGGCGTTCATGGCGGAGAGCATAGGCCGGCGTCCGGGGGCGGTCAAGGGAGGATCAAAATCCGCGGCGGGGGGGCGACGGCCGGCCGACCTGGCGGGGTTGGCGGCGGATACCCGGCTCTCCCCCAAGCCCGCCGGGCATGATAGGATGGCCGCGATGGACCTTCGATATGACACCGTCTTTCTCGACGCGGACGACACCCTCTTCGACTATCCCCGGGCCGAGGAGCGCGCCTTTTCCCGGACCTGCGCCCGTTTCGGCCTGGCGGATACCCCGGGACTGCGGGACTCCTACCGGCGCATAAATCGGGAGCAGTGGAGGCTTCTGGAGCGGGGCGAGACGGACCAGGCGACCCTCCGGGTCGAGCGGTTCCGATTGCTCTTCGAGGAGACCGGGGACCGCCTGGACCCCGCGGCCGTGGGCGATGTCTACGTGGAAGAGCTCTCTTTGGGTGCCGACCTCCTCCCGGGGGCCCGGGAGATCTGCGAGTACCTGGCCCCGCGGTACCTCCTGGTGATCGTGACGAACGGCCTGGCCGACGTCCAGCGCTTCCGGCTTGCCCGGTCGGGGCTCGGTGAACTTGTCGCGGATTTGGTCATCTCCGAGGAGGCGGGCGCCTCGAAGCCGGATCCCCGGATCTTCGAGTACGCCTGCGGCCGGATCGGCCGGATCGACCGCGGGCGGATGATCATGGTCGGGGATTCCCTGGAGTCCGACATCCGGGGAGGCGCCGCCTTCGGGATCCACACCTGCTGGTTCAATCCCCGGGGGATCGAGAACTCCACGGATCTGAAGCCGACCTACGAGATCCGGACCTTGGAGGAACTGGGGCGGATACTCTGACACCCGACGGCCCGCGGCGCGGAAGGACGGTCGAGCTTCCCGCCCGGCGCCCCGTCCGGGCGCCTTCACGGCCTTGCCCGGAACGGAAGCCCCCGTTAGAATGATGGGCGGATCCGGGATGTCCCGGGATTTCGCGCCGGACCCGGATCGGCCCGGCGCCCGTCCGGCAGGTCAATACTTCCGCGGAGGTTCGGCATGAAGAACAGGGGCGGAGGATCCGCCTTCAAGATCGCGGCCTTCCTGGTGCCCGTTGGGGTTCTCTTTGCGGCCTTTTTTCTCTATCCCTTCGTGTTCACTCTCTTCGCCAGCCTGACCCGATGGCGGGGTATCGGCGCCATGCGGTTCATCGGATTGGGAAACTTCAGCCGACTCCTGGGGGATCCTACGTTCCGGCTGGCCATCCGCAACAACGTGACCTGGGCTTTGGCCGCGGGCTTCATCCAGGTGCCCCTGGCCGCCCTGGTCGCGATACTGCTGGCCCGGCGTCCCCGGGGCTGGAAGGTCCTGCGGACCGTCTACTTCCTGCCCAACGTGATTTCCACGGTGGCCCTGGCCATGGTGTGGTCCGCTCTCTATAACCCCCAGTACGGTTTCTTCAACGGCCTTTTAAAGCTGGCGGGCTTCGAGGCGCGCAACTTTCTAGGAGACCCTTCCACGGCCCTCGTCTCGGTGATCGTGTCGAGCGTCCTGTATATCGGATACTTCATGATCATCCTCCTGGCGGCGGCCATGAACATACCCCAGGAGCTCTACGAGGCCGCCAAGATCGACGGAGCCAACGCCTTCCAACAGGAGTTCCTGATCACCCTTCCTATGCTTCGAGGGACCTTGGTCACCTCTATAACCCTGGCCATGGCGTACGGCATGCGGCATTTCGAGGCGACCTACCTCATGACCGGCGGGGGTCCCGCCTACGCGACCACGACCATGGGCATCGACCTCTTCCTCAAGATGGACGCCCTCCGGTACAGCGAGGCCAGCGCGGCGGGAGTCTTCCTGATTCTCCTGGGAACCGTGGTGATCGTGGCGATCCGCAGGATCCTGGGCACAAAGGACCCAATGTCGGAGGCGGGGCAATGAGCAAGATCTACGGTTCCAAGGGCCCAAGGCTCGGCGCCGTCCTGGCGGTCATCCTCAAGTGGGCCGTGCTGGTCTTCTTCCTGGCCGTGGCCGTCATCCCCCTTCTGTGGCTGGTCTTGAACTCCTTCAAGACGAACCTGGAGATCCAGACCTCCCCCTTCTCCCTGCCCGCCCGCCCCGGATTCGTCAATTACGCGAACGCCATGGCCATGGCCAACCTGCCCCGGCTCTTCCTCAACTCCGTGATCGTCGCGGTGGGGACGGTTGTCCTGAACCTGACGGCTTCCTCCATGGCCGGCTTCGTCCTGGCCCGGGAGGCCTGGAAGGGCCGCGAGACGGTCCGCACGGTTTTGGAGGCGGGGGTTCTGGTCCCCATCCTGGCCTTCATGGTTCCCTACTTCACCTTGGTGACCCGCTTGGGACTGTACGACAAGCTTGTCACCCTGGTGCTGGTGTACGCGGCCATCAACGTGCCCGTCTCCATCTTCCTGGTGACCTCCTTCATGCGGGCGATCCCGAGGGAGATGGAGGAGGCGGCCATCATCGACGGTTGCTCCTTCGTTCAGCGCTTCACCAAGGTGGTCCTGCCCCTCTCCCGTTCGGGCCTGGTGACCGCGGGGACCTTCTGCTTCATCTACGCCTGGAACGAGTTCCTGATGGCCATGCTCCTGACATCCAGCATCTCGGCCCGGACCATCCAGCTGGGCATCCGGTTCTTCACCAGCCAGTTCATCACGGATTACGCGGGGATGTTCGCGGCCATCGTCCTGTCCATCCTGCCCAGCGTCCTGGCGTATGTCTTCCTTCACAACAAGATCATCGCGGGCCTGACCGCCGGGGCCGTGAAGGGCTAGCGGATCGTCGGACGGAGGGGACATGGAACTCGAACGGAAAACCTTCGGAATCCTGGCTACGGGGGAGGAGGTCGACCTCTTCCTCCTGGAGTCCTCCGATCTGGCCCTCGGTATCTCGACGTACGGGGCGACCCTGGTATCCCTGGTCGTGCCGGGGAGATCAGGCCGGGACGACGTGCTCCTGGGCTTTTCCACCCTGGGACCCTACACCCGGAAGCACCCCTTCCTCGGATCCACGGTGGGACGGTACGCCAACCGGATCGCGAAGGGGCGCTTCGAGGCGGGAGGGAGGGAGTGCCTCCTCGCGCGCAACAACGGGCCGAACTCTCTGCACGGCGGCCTGCGGGGCTTCGACAAGCACGTCTGGATCGCCGAAGCCTACCGGGAGGCCGGCGGTGTTTTTGTGCGTCTTTCCCATACGAGCCCGGACGGGGACGAGGGGTACCCGGGAACCCTCCGCGCGGCGGTGACCTACGGCCTCTCCGGAAGGAACGAGGTGTCCGCCCTCTACGAGGCCGAGGTGGACGCCCCCTGCCCGGTCAACCTCACGAACCACGCCTACTTCAACCTGGCCGGGGAAGGGCGGGGCACCATCCTGAACCACGAGGCGAGCCTCTGGGCGTCCGCCTACCTCCCTGTGGATGAAACACTGATTCCCACGGGGGAGCTCGCGCCCGTGGAGGGCACCCCCTTCGACTTCCGGTCCCCCAAGCCGATCGGCCGGGATCTCGCGGCCGCGGGCGGCGGATACGACCACTGCTTCGTGGTGGACGGGGCGCCCGGGACGATCCGGCCCTGCGCCCGGGTGCGGGACCCAAAAAGCGGACGTTCCCTGGAAGTGGCGACCACCCAGCCGGGGGTCCAGTTTTACACGGGCAACTTCCTGGACGGAATTCCGGGCAAGCGGGGGGCCCTGTACGGCAAGCACGCGGGATTCTGCCTGGAAACCCAGAACTTCCCGGACGCCCCGAACCGACCGGCCTTCCCGGACTGCGTCTACGGCCCGGGGCGGCCCTACAGGGAGCGGACGGTGTTCTCCTTCGGATACTAAGAAGGGCCGGAATACCGGACGGCCCCCCTCCGATGGAGAGGCGG
>Ga0067045_1032238_pt1 | contig 10600 bp, 8 predicted proteins | sample TerdegcTABiofilm_FD_59184 | JGI IMG/M metagenome (GOLD analysis project Ga0067045, IMG submission 59184) | Combined Assembly of (Gp0054472, Gp0054536) Wastewater bioreactor microbial communities from Singapore -Terephthalate degrading... | reverse complement strand
CCAGCCATAGTCCTATTCGCTCCATGAGCAGGACGAGCGGCTGAAAAAAGCCCATCAAGTCCGACCCAGTCCAACCATTGACCACGACAGCGTTTCGACCGGGAGAAAGAACCCGGTAAAACTCACGGTAGGCTTTTTGCTGCTCCTCTGGAGGAAGGTGATGTAGCGTATGCAGCGATACCAGGCCATCAAAGCATTCACTTGAGAATGGCAAGTTGGCAACATCCGAGACAACGAACAAACCATGCTCCCCAAGCCGCTGGCGGGCTTCTAATAGCGCCACGTAGGAAATATCCAGGCATACCCGGTACTGGTATGGTTCAGAATAGGTCAGGTATTCAGGGTACTGCACCGGCCCTGAGCCGGCATCCAGCAGAAAACGCCCGCCCCTCTTGAGAAACGGCGTAACCCGCAAGTGGCAGCGATGAATATACTCAGCCGAAACTGGTCTCAGGTCCTCGTAGCGGGCGTTTTGATAGACGCCGTCCGCCATCTTCTGCCAGCCGACCTGGTCATAAAACTGGCGAACCTGTTGCTTAACCTCCGTCTCTGCCATCCGCCTCCTGTTCTACCACCCTGTTCCAATCAATCGTCTCGCCGGTCAGGTATTGAAAGGTGCTTCCGTATTGAGCCAGTCCTTCCTGGCTGAGAACAGCTTGCAGCGGACGAGCCTTATAGTCATCCCACATACGCACTAGATGCCAGGGGAAGGGGCGCGGATACTCGAAGAAAAAACGGTAAGCATAACGCCAGGCCAGGTCAATCTCATGAGGGCTCAGGCGGAAGTTTTTCGGCGAATCGAGGATCTGCCCCAGTTGCTTGTAATACATCACCCAAGAATCGGGGTCGTAGGTAAAGCCGCGCTTGCGGTAATGGGTTTGCCCGGCGACAATCACCGGCAACCCCATCAGCGCCATTTCCAGCCCTACGGTAGTCGTATAGACCAGCCCTAGATCGGCCACTTCGAAAAGATCATAGGTGTTCAATTGATCTTTTGGGCCCACCATCCGAATGTGACCAGGCAGCCTGGGTAGCACATGGTGGACGACATCCACCATTGATTGGCCATGCGTGAGCACCTCCCCCGGGTGCACCCGGATGACCAGTTGGGCGTCATCCCGTCCGGCAAAGTACTGTACTGTACGGCTGATCCACTCAGCCATGCTCTTACTGAAAACCTGTCGTCCAAGCGTCAGGCTGTCCCCTAGCACGTTGGTAGCCAGAAGCACCACCGGACGCTGGTCTAACCCCAGCGCAGCCCGCACCGTTTCTCCGCCCTGCGGCAATGTATCCTGCCAGCGGCGGGCAAAATTTTCCCAAAGCGACGCCCGCTGGCGCGCCGTAAAAAGCGCCCGCAAACGATCTAATTCAAATTCGCTGAGGGGGACTTGCTGCCTCGTTTTCCACAGCCCATCGGTTTCCTGGCGCATGACCTCCGCATTCTGGGCAATCCAGATTCGCTGCCGTTGGTCGCCAAACTCGTAGGTTACCGTCGGGATATTCAGAATACGCGCCACCCGGTAAACGATTCCCAGTTCCTGGATTGTGCCGTTGGGGACGATCACCACATCCGGGCGGTTGGCCTTCAGCCAGTAGTAAGCCGCCCTGGCGGCGTCCATGTTACGCTCCTTGCGAAGCTTATATACATCACTCAGGTCATCCACTTCTTCTGTCTGGAGGGTGTACTGTGTATCGTAGGTGGTCACCAGATCGACAGCCTTCTCCACTGCCTCGGGAACCGGCTTGTAAAGCTGCTTGGAGCCGAAAAACGAAACGAAATCCAACAACGGCGAAGCCTGCGAAAGCACCCGGTTAGCGTAAAGATTCTGCCGCCGCAGATCAAAACGGTTGATCGGGTTCTGCCATTCAGCGTAAGGCAGAAATCCAAGCGTAACCCGGTGGCCCTGAGCCGCCAGCGAAATCCCTAGTAAAGCTGCGTGTTCGATCCAATAGTGGAGGGTAGCAAAAATGAAGACTTTTTTGCCTACCTGAGTCGCTTGCTGTCGTAGCAAAGTACCCTGGTTTACAAGCTCTGGCAAAGCCGCCTGCAAATGCTTAAGGGAAAAACGGCTGGCAATGGGGTTGCCGCGCTGGCGCACCAGCCAGTACAGTTCCGCCGTAAAAGGAATTTGCCCTAAGATATTTTTGACAATTTGCTTCGAAACCACTCTATCCCTCACACACTTTCAATCTGCCATTCCAGCAAGGGGCGTACAGACCCCATGCGCGGTTCCGGCCACTGCATACCCGGCGCGCCGGCTGCATCAACGTTAAAAGACAGCGCCTGTTCATCATGAAAATAACGCTTTACACGGTAAGCGCTAGCGTTAACACCAATAACAAACCGGCCTTCGTTCAAGAAATTGGCTGGGATCTTGCAGCGGCTGATATAATGACCGGCGCGGCGCACCGCATACCGTTCAAACTGATCTACAGCGTCAGTATCAAAAGAAGTAAAAATAAACTCACCGCGTGTGCTGAGCAGGTAAATCCCCACCCTCAACCCGGTGACAGCAGCGTCCAAGAAATATTCCATCTCAATGGTTACAGGTTCCACTGAGCGCAGCGTATCAGAAACAACGCCAGCGGGATTCAACACCCGGATAGAATGCGGTCGAAAAGGATAAGCGCTGGCAGGAATCTCATCCTCCCTCCACAAACGCTGGCCTTCTTGTGAAAAGCCTTTAGAGAGATAGTAATCCACTGCCTGCGCCGAGGGAGCGCGCATGACCACCCGCCCCTTTTCGATCACCAGCGTCTCTTCGGTCAACCGCAGAATCGCTGACATATTATGGCTCACGAACAGCACGGTGCGCCCCTGTTGAGCAACGTCACTCATCTTTCCAAGACATTTTCGCTGGAACTCTGCATCTCCGACAGCCAGAACTTCGTCCACAACCAGGATCTCAGGCTCCAGGTGCGCCGCTACGGCAAAGGCCAATCGTAAATACATTCCGCTGGAATATCGCTTTACCGGTGTGTCAATGAACTTTTCTACTTCGGAAAAATCAACGATCTCATCGAATTTGCGGTCAATTTCGGTTCGTTTCATCCCCAGGATCGCGCCGTTCAAATAGATATTCTCCCGGCCAGTCAGCTCCGGGTGAAATCCAGTACCAACTTCCAGCAGCGACCCAACCCGCCCGTGAATTTCTGCATACCCTTCGGTCGGATGGGTTACCCGCGAAAGCACCTTGAGAAGTGTGCTTTTCCCTGCGCCGTTGCGCCCGATGACGCCCAGGACCTGTCCCTGTTCCACTTCAAAGGAGATGTCTCGAATCGCCCAGATGTGGTTATTCTTCTCGTCCTGTCGCGACCGCAGGACAGGCGACGAAAAACGTTCGCTCACTAATTCTCGCAACGTTTGATAACGCGCTACCGGCGCACCAATACGGTATTGCTTGCCTAATTTGTTAGCCCGGATCGCGATCTGGCTCATTTTGTTACCATCCCTGGCTCACACCATATCCGCAAACTGGCGTTCCATCCGCCGAAAATAGAATAGACCGCTGATTAGTACCAGCAGGGATACGCCGATCGAGATCAACAACATCTGGTTTGGCGCCGCATTCTCAAGGCCTAGCAGCGCCCACCGGAAGCCGTTCACCACGCCCACCATCGGGTTAATCGCATACAAGAACCGCCACTGTTCCGGCACCAGGCTGGCGCCATAGGCAATTGGCGTAATGAACAGCCAGAACTGGGTCAGAAAAGGCGTTACATATCCCACGTCACGGTAAAGCACGTTCATCGCCGAGAGCCACAGGCTCACCCCCATCGCCGTGACTATCGTGAGAAGCAGGTAAAGCGGCAGCGTCCAGACTGCCGGTGTGGGCGCGATACCGTAATAGATCATCATTCCGATCAACACCAAAAACGCAAAGAAAAAATCAACCACGCCCGCCAGAACTGAGGCCAGCGGCAGGATCAGGCGCGGGAAATAAACTTTGGTAATCATGTTGCTGTTCTGCACCAGTGAACGGCTGCCAACACTCAACGCATGGGCGAACAATTCCCAGGGCAGGAGAGCCGCAAAGGTAAAGATGGGGTAAGGCACCCCATCCGAAGGCACGCCAGCCAGCTCGCCGAAGAAAATACTAAAGACCACCATCGTCAAGAAAGGCCGCAGGATAGCCCAGGCTGCTCCGAGCAGGGTTTGCTTGTACCGCACCTTGATATCGCGCCATGTCATAAAATAAATCAACTCGCGGTAGCGCCACAGGTCGCTCAAATGGATCAGCGACCAGCCGCCTGACGGACGGATGATGGTAACGGGAATATCATCCTGGTTGATGGAGAGTGTTTTTTCCACAAAATTCCTTCCAGCTCAGATACGAACGCGATTCTGCTGATACCATTGGATGGTCTGCTGCAAACCCTCATCAAAGCCCACCTGGGCCTTGAAACCAAACCGCTCCAGCGCCCGACGGGTATCCAGGGCGCGGCGCGGCTGCCCATTCGGTTTCTCCGTGTTCCATACGATCTTCCCGGCAAAACCGGTCATGCGGGCAATTTTCTCAGCCAGATCTTTGATGGAAATTTCAAAGCCGGAGCCGATGTTGACCGGGTCGGGGTCGTTGTAGCGCTCAGTCGCCAGCAAAATCCCCTCAGCAGCATCTTCTACATAGATAAATTCACGGGTTGGCGAGCCATCTCCCCACACCTCTACCTCATTGCGCCCGGCTTCTTTCGCCTCCACAAACTTGCGGATCAGCGCTGGGATCACATGCGAAGAATGCAGGTCAAAATTGTCGCGCGGTCCATAAAGGTTGACAGGCAACAAAAAGATGGCGTTGAAGCCATACTGCTGCCGGTAGGACTGCGCCTGTACCAGTAGCATCTTCTTTGCCAATCCATAAGGCGCGTTGGTCTCTTCAGGGTAACCATTCCAGAGGTCATCTTCCTTGAACGGAACCGGCGTGAATTTCGGATAAGCGCATACCGTCCCAATGGCCACAAACTTTTCCACGCCGCGCTGCCAGGCTTTGTGCATCAACTGCACACCCATCATCAGGTTGTTATAGAAAAATTCCGCCGGGTGTTCACGGTTAGCGCCAATCCCGCCTACCTGGGCTGCGAGATGGATGATTACATCTGGCTTCGAGTCCTCAAGCATCCGGTCCAGGTCTTCAGGCTTTACCAGGTCATATTCTTCAATGCGGGGGATAAAGATATCACCTGCGCCGCGCGCTTTCAGCTTCTCGACCACAAAATTCCCTAAAAAACCGGCTCCACCGGTTACACAAAAACGACGAGATTGCCAGAATTTTTCTGCTGCCATGGTCACCTTTCCGGTCAACGTTTAACTTCGAGCGGCGGCAGTTCTCTGCCATCCAGCAGCGCGAAGATTTTCAATCCGTGAATTTTCAGCTCCGGCAAATAGGGATCGTTTCCGACCTCCACACCGCGTTCCAGGCAGGTCAGTCGACACACCTCCGCCACGTCGCCGTCTCCGCCGATCCGGGCGCGCCGGTAGCCCGCTGCAATCAGAACATCCAACGCCGCCAGGGCTCGTTCTCGCACCAGGCGGTAAAGGCGGAAAGAGTTCTGGATGTAATCAATCGTCAGCCGGGTTCGCAGCGCCATTCCTTCTGGTGTGATGATGTAGCGCAGCTTGCGGCGCTCTGCCCTGCGGACTTTGATATATCCTTTCTCAATCAGCCGCTTCAAATGCCAGTTGATCGTCCCGACCGCCACACCGAGCTGTAAAGCCAGCGATGCCTGGGTGGCATCCGGATCCTGCTCAATGTGTTCCAGGATAGTGAGGTCTCGATCGGTTTCAGATGAGATTGCCATAGGCCAAAATTCAACTGTTGAATTATAAGCCACCCAAGGAAGAAGCACAAGGGCGCGAAGGTTAAAGGTAGCTTAAAGATTCCTCCCATCTCTCTAAATCGTATCCGCCCAGAATTGTGTTAGCCAAAAATTGTTGACCGGGGTTTAATTCCATGCTAAAATTCCATCCGCCAGCCGCCCCCATCGTCTAGCGGCCCAGGACGTGGCCCTCTCAAGGCCAAAACAGGGATTCGAATTCCCTTGGGGGCACCAAAGAAAAACTTACTTAAATCAGGTGGTTCTTTATTGCAAAACCTGGATCCCCGCTAGGGGATGCTATTTGAATTCCTTTGGAGGCACCATATAGATATATCAAGAACGGGCGAGACAACTCTCGCCCGTTTTAGAATCCTCAAACTATTTTTATCAGAACCGTCTTGCCAGTTTCTTCCACGACTGGTTTGATACAGAGGAACCAATCGGAATATTTCGGTCCTCCCTATTTACCATGATCAGGCAAGATCAAATCGGTCAAGGTTCATCACTTTGTTCCACGCCGCGACAAAGTCGTGTAGGAATTTCTCCTGAGAGTCATCACATGCGTAAACCTCTGCCAGGGCCCGGAGCTGGGAGTTCGAACCGAAAATCAGATCAACGCGGGTGCCGGTCCACCTGAGCGCGCCTGTTGCGCGATCACGGCCCTCAAACACGTCGCTATCTTCCGAGATGGGCTTCCAGACTGTGCTCATATCCAGCAGGTTCACAAAGAAATCATTCGTGAGCGCCTCTGGCCGCGTGGTGAAGACACCATGCGGGGACTTGCCATAGTTCGCATTCATGACGCGCAAGCCGCCAATTAAGACCGTCATCTCAGGCGCGGTCAAGGTCAACAGTTGCGCCCGATCAACCAGCATTGCCTCAGCCGAGACGGCATACTTGGTTTTGAGGTAGTTGCGGAAGCCATCCGCTTTTGGTTCAAGCACTGCGAAGGAGTCTACATCGGTCTGCTCTTGCAAGGCGTCCATGCGTCCGGGAGTGAAGGGAACCGTCACTTCATAACCGGCATTCTTTGCAGCCTGCTCGACGCCCGCACAACCAGCCAGAACGATCAGGTCAGCCAGTGAGACCTTCTTCCCATCAGATTGCACACTATTGAAAGCATTTTGGATGCCCTCCAGGGTCTTGAGCACCTTTGCCAGTTGAGCAGGCTGGTTGACCTCCCAATCCTTCTGCGGCGCCAGGCGAATGCGGGCGCCATTAGCGCCGCCACGCTTATCAGAGCCGCGAAAGGTCGAAGCTGACGCCCAGGCAGTAGAAACCAGCTCGGGGACGGACAAGCCAGAAGCCAGAATCTTACCCTTGAGAGAGGCAATATCCTCCTCATCTATCAATTTGTGATTGACAGCCGGGATGGGATCCTGCCAGATCAAATCCTCCGTTGGGACTTCCGGGCCGAGGTAGCGAGACTTGGGTCCCATATCCCGGTGTGTCAACTTAAACCAGGCGCGAGCAAAAGCCTCTGCAAATTCCTCAGGATGCTTATGGAATCGTTCAGCGATGGGCCGGTATATCGGATCCATTCGCAACGCCATGTCCGCAGTTGTCATTATTGTAGTAACCTTTTTCGATGGATCGTGAGCGTCCGGAGACATATCCTTTTCATCAGGGTTTATTGGGACCCACTGCCACGCACCAGCAGGGCTTTTCACCAGATCCCATTCGTAATTAAATAACATATCGAAGTACCCATTGTCCCATTGGATTGGGTTTGGCGTCCAGGCCCCTTCGATGCCGCTAGAGGTGGTATGTGCGCCCTTGCCAGTGCCGAAGCGGTTCTTCCAGCCCAGGCCCTGTTCCTCGATCGGAGCTGCCTCGGGCTCAGGTCCTACTAGGGTCGGGTCGCCCGCGCCATGGGCTTTACCAAAGGTATGGCCACCAGCGATGAGAGCCACCGTTTCTTCATCGTTCATCGCCATGCGCGCAAAGGTCTCACGCACATCGCGGCCAGAAGCAAGTATACTCGGTTGGCCGTTTGGCCCCTCAGGGTTCACATAAATCAAACCCATCTGCACAGCGGCGAGTGGATTTTCAAGTTCGCGCTCGCCAGAGTAGCGATTGTCTCCCAGCCACTTGTCTTCAGATCCCCAGTAGATATCCTTTTCCGGTTCCCAAATATCCTCCCGCCCACCGGCGAAACCGAAAGTTTTAAGACCCATTGACTCTAATGCACAGTTTCCGGCAAGGATCATCAAGTCAGCCCACGAGATTTTTTTGCCGTACTTCTTTTTGATCGGCCAGAGCAGCCGGCGCGCCTTATCGAGGTTCACATTGTCCGGCCAACTGTTGAGGGGTGCAAACCGCTGGCTGCCGTTGCCACCACCGCCGCGACCATCGCCAATGCGGTAGGTACCAGCGCTGTGCCAGGCCATTCGGATGAAGAGACCACCGTAGTGGCCCCAGTCGGCAGGCCACCAATCCTGCGAATCCGTCATAAGCGCATATAGGTCTTTCTTTACAGCCGCAAGGTCAAGTTTCTTGAATTCCTCGCGATAGCTGAACTCCTCGCCCATCGGATTGGACTTGGAGGAATGCTGGTGCAGGATATCGAGATTCAACTGGTTGGGCCACCAGTCTTTGTTCGATGTACCGCCACCGGCAACATGTTTATGAACCGGGGATTTACTCTCTTCGCTCATTATATTTTCTCCTTTGGTTTTATAAGTTTTTTATTAGCGTTATGATTCATCACACTGGTCGTCATATCATAATGACTGGCAAAGGTTCTGCGATGTGTGATCTGATTTTTAGGTGACAAGCATAGAATGCTTACAAAAAAAGCGCGCCAGTTCTCCAGAAAGCAACCTCCTTATAAGAATTCCTAAGAGATAATCATTATCCATTAACATTAAAAAGAGAAACTATTATCGTCATCGCTCTTCCTTGCAATCCGGACAGAGTCCGTAGAACGAAATTTGAGGGCGCAGGATTATATACCCTGATACCTTCTCCAGCCTTTGGATTGATTCCTGATCAAGAGGCAAATCTCCATCAGCGATCCGGTTACATTTGACACATATTAGGTGTGGATGCGGCTGGGGGCGGTTGCCATCATAGTGGCTGTCTTCACGTAAATCGATTTCTAACACTTGATTCAGTTCTTTGAGCAAAGCGAGTGTCTTATAGACCGTGGCCCGGCTAATAGTTGGGAACTTCTGTTTTATTTGTTCATAAAACTGGTTCGCGCTGGGATGTCCTTCACTGACCGCGATCAATCGCACTAGCTCGACCCGTTGAGGAGTCAGCCGGAAATCGCTCTCCTTCAACGCAGCAATCAGTTGGTCAAAACGAAAACCTGGATCGGTCATTAGATTATTTCCGATAGTCAATATCTATGGATAATTATTATTGAGTATTATACCACAAATTTTATCTACATTTACCTTATTTATATTTTCCCCGGAGGTCAACAAGAAACTGATGCTACCTTTCGGTATCGTGACCCTCCTGCCCTTCACTCCAGCCGGCACCCTCTCTGCTGGATATATTGGCGTTCAGAACACCATCTCAGAAGCTGGTGTGGCGTTTCTCCGAAAAAACAAACAATTGCGGCGGATGGCTGAGCGACTCTTCATTCTGCGGTTTTCCACAGCCCGCGCTCAAACTGCAACCGCCGCATGTATCGCCACAGGTTTGATAAAAATCGAGATACCCGGCGCGTTTGAGATGCGCGAGCATGGCTTCGACCATTTTCGGCGTCGTCCCCAACCGGGCAGCCAGCGCGCTGGTCTCGAATGTGCCGCCAGCGCGAATTTCATCAAGTAATCTTTCAAGCATCGCTAGAACCCCAAAAGTGAAGCAAGACGATAAGCAACCGCTCCAGCCGCAACTGATACAAGCAGGAGCATGAACACGCTCAAGAGCGTCCACCGCCAGGAGTCAGTCTCCTGCTTTATTACTGCCACCGTTGCCATACAAGGGATGAACAGCATCGTTACCACTAGAAAGGAGAGCGCAGAAGCCATTGAGAAGGTTGATGCCAGGAGGCCAGCCAGACCAGCCTCGCTGGAATTTCCAAAAATTACGCCCAATGTAGCGATGGCGTTTTCCTTCGCCGGAAAACTTGTGATCAGAGCAACGGTCAGGCGCCAGTCGAGTCCTATCCACCTGCCCACTGGTTCAACCAACTGCCCAAACCTGGCCAGAAAACTGGTATTCAAATCGCCGCCTGGCAAATAGGAAAGACCCCAGACCAGCAGCGACATTGCCAGAATTGCCGTCCCGGCTTTCCTGACAAAAGAAAATGAACGCTGCCAGACCAACAAACCAATCGTCCGACCGTTTGGAATATGATAAAGCGGCATTTCCATAATAAAAGCCGAACGTTGTCCCTTAAAAATTACCTGGTTGAGCAGTACGCCAGCAATAACGAGCGTCAATAGGGATAGCATCACCAATCCCCACGAAACCCACACGGCATTCCCGCCAAAAAAGGCTGGAGCAATGAAAGCTACCACGGCCATCCGCGCCGTACAGGGTACCAGCGGCGCGATCAGGATCGTCAATAGCCGCGCCGGCCACGAATCGATCACGCGCGTTCCCATAATTGCCGGAACATTGCAGCCAAACCCTAAAAAAAGCGGCAAGAAGGATTTGCCATGCAGGCCCATCAAGTGCATCAGGTTGTCCATCACGTAAGCAGCCCGCGCCATGTAACCAATATCTTCCAGCAAGGCAAAGGTCGCAAAAAAAATGATCAGGATCGGAAGAAAAGTCAACACCGAACCGACGCCGCCGATCAGCCCATCCACAATCACGCCCTGCACCC
>Ga0067045_1032231_pt1 | contig 10601 bp, 10 predicted proteins | sample TerdegcTABiofilm_FD_59184 | JGI IMG/M metagenome (GOLD analysis project Ga0067045, IMG submission 59184) | Combined Assembly of (Gp0054472, Gp0054536) Wastewater bioreactor microbial communities from Singapore -Terephthalate degrading... | reverse complement strand
AGAAAAACCCTGATGCAGCCCGGATGTTTCGGGAGCAGTTCGGCCTGAACAGGTCCATATCCGAGCAGTACCTTCTCTACATGGTCAACATCATCCAGGGGAACTGGGGCTACTCTTTCCTCTACGGGCTGCCGGTTCTTGCAGTAATCGAGGAGAAGCTCCGCTGGACACTGGTCATCCTCTTCCCATCTACCGTCCTCTCCATCTTCATCGGGATGGCCGTTGGAGCCTATTCTGGGTGGATAAACGGATCGAAGACGGACTTGTCGGTGCTGAACTTCATGATCTTCGTGGGGGCTGTGCCCTCTTACTGGTGGGCCATGCTCCTCATCCTCATATTCGGGTTCCACATGAACCTCTTCCCCCTGGGCGGATACGCCAGCATCGACGCTCTCGATGTGGGGGTTCGTATCTCCGACGTCCTCCGCCACGCAGCGCTGCCCATCGCCGCCCTGACGATCTCATCGGTACCCGGAACGTACTATCTGATGAGAAACTCGACCCTTCAGACCACAGGAGAGGAGTACGTCCTCACCGCCAGGTCCAAAGGCTTGAGGGAGATGGAGATCCTCCGCCATCACGCCCTGAAGAACGCCATGCTGCCCATGGTGACGGTGATCGCTCTGGAGCTGGCTCAGATGATCATGGGGAGTGTTTTCGTAGAGACGATATTCTCTTGGCCAGGGCTTGGGCTTCTGACCTTCGAAGCTCTCCGGGTAAGAGATCTTCCGCTTCTGCAGGGGATATTTCTCATCGACACTCTAATGGTCATCCTTGCCAACATCGTTGCCGACCTCTCTTACCCCCTGATAGACCCCCGGGTGAAGGTGGGCGAAAGTGTCTAGAAAGTCGGCCTTCAACATCGGCCTTCTCATTCTGGGGGCGTACATCCTGGCCGCCCTCTCATCTTCGGTGATAACGCCCTATAGCCCCACAGCGCTCGTGGGCCGCCCTCTGGATGGCCCGAGCGATACCCATCTTCTGGGGACCAACGACCTGGGACAGGACATATTCAGCAGGCTGTTATACGGAACCCGCGCTACACTGATCATTGGCCTTCTGGGCGCTCTCCTATCCGTCTCGGTCAGCACCCTGGTGGGCACCGTCTCAGCCTACTATGGGGGCGGGGTCGACGAGGTCATCACCAGATCCGTCGACGTTCTGATGACCTTGCCGAGCTTCCCCCTCCTCCTGGTGCTGACGATCTTCTTTGCGCCCAGCATATTCGTCATCAGCGGACTTATGGGGGTATTAGGGGGGATGCAGGGGATCAGGATCATCAGATCCCAGGTGCTATCTCTCGTCGAGGCCAACTTCGTATACGGCGCCAAGGCCATCGGAGCGAGCGACCTTCGCATCATGACCAGGCACATCCTTCCCAACGTCCTTCCGCTGGCGACGGTGAAGTTCGTATTTGCGGCACAGCGCTACATGCTCATGGGCGTAGGTCTCGGGTTTTTGGGCCTCGGAGACCCCTCAGTCGTCGATTGGGGGCAGATGATAAGCCGGGCCTACTACAACGGCGGCTTTGCCCTGGGCCTCTGGTGGTGGCTCATCCCACCAGGCATCGCAGTGACCCTGCTATCCATCGCTCTTGCCCTTCTGGGATACGGTCTGGAAGAAGAGATCTATCCTCGGCTGAAGAGGTCTGTTGCGATATGAGAATCCTGAAGCTGGCCTGCGATCCTCGTATAATCATCGCCGACGAGCCCACAAAGGGGCTGGATGCGAACGTCAAGGCTCAGGTCGTCGAGTTCATCCAAGAGGTGACTACTGATAAGTCCCTCCTCTTCATAACCCACGATCTGAGCGCGGCCGCTCAGATATGCGACCGGATCGCCGTTATGTACTGTGGCGAGATCGTAGAATGGGCCCGGACGGAGGAGATCTTCGCAAATCCGCTACACCCTAATAGAAGCCGTAGATGGCGTCTCTTTCAAGATCGAGCGCGGCGAAACTCTCGGCCTCGTGGGCTGTAGTGGGTGCGGTAAGACGACTCTCGGCAGGCTGCTTTTGAGGCTTATCGAGCCCACATCCGGGAGCATAATCTTCGACGGCGCAGATATACCCCGCCTAAAGAGAAGGGAGATGAGACGGATGAGGTCCAGGATGCAGATGATATTTCAGGACCCTGATACCTCTCTCAATCCCAGAATGACCACCAAAGAAAGCATTTCAGAGCCTCTGATGCTTAGGGGAGGCCTCACCGGGGGCGAGATCGAGGAGGTGTCAATGCTGATGGATAGGGTCGGACTGAGTCCCGAGCACCTCGGACGTCGCCCCCATCAGCTCAGCGGCGGCCAAAACCAGAGGGCAGTTCTTGCCCGTATTCTGGCCTCAAACCCCGAGTTCATAGTGGCGGACGAGTTCCTCTCTGCCCTGGACATCTCCGTCCAGGCCCAGATATTCAGCCAGCTGAATGAGATAAAAAAAGATCTGAAGATAACTTTTTTGTTCATCTCTCACGATTTGAATCTCGTCAGGCTGATGAGCGACAGGGTCGCTGTGATGGAGCGAGGAAAGATCGTGGAGGCGGGACGGACCGAGGAGATCTTTCGCCATCCTCTCCATCCCCGCACCAGAGAGCTGGTATCCTCTGCAGCCATGGACGGTCGGGGCTCTACCCTTATGCTAAAAGAAAGCCTCATCTCGACCGCGACGAGAAGGCCTGGGGCCATAATGGGCGGAGTTTGCGACGATAACCCGATGGATTCGAAGAGTTCATGACTGATGATAAATGCCCGATGCCGATGACGGCATAAAACCAGACCAAATCCCTTAAGGATACGGCCTATCAGCGTCGTTATTATACATAGAACTTGTTATTAATATCAAAAGCGTTAAATACAGTTATTACTAAGCATAAATTCACATTAAAGGAGACATTTGAATGAATAAATCCGCTAGAAAACTGTTTTCTGTGCTCCTGTTGCTGACGTTTGCGGCCCTGCTGGCAGAGCCGATGGCAGCAGAGGAGTTCAAAACCGTCACGGACATGCGCGGCGTGGAGGTATCGATCCCCGAGGATCCTCAGAGGGTCGTAGCCATCAGCCGCTCCCTCATCGACACTACGATGTACATATTCGGAGTGGAGGATAAGCTCGTAGGCGGAAGCGTTTGGAAACGAAACGACGGATATGAAGACTACACCTGGGGGAGTGAGACGTACCACGTATGCCCCTGGATCTCCTTTGTGCTCAACCCCAACTATAGGAACCTCACCAACGTAGGCGGATTCGGCGGCCCTTACGGGACGGTGAACGTGGAGACGATCGCGTCTTTAGAGCCCGACCTTCTCATACTGAGAGACCTCGGAAACGATGACGAGGCCGTCCAGAAGTTCCTGGAGTCCATGGAACAGCTGAACATCCCCCCGGTCGTCCTGAAGTACCCCGACTGTTACGACGATATCGACGTCAGCACCATCTACGAGGAGGTCAGGCTTCTCGGAGAGGTCTTCGACCGACAGGAAGAGGCGGAGAGGATCGTCGATCATATGGATGCGCAGGTGCAGCTGATCCGGGAGAGGACGGCGGATGTTGATGAAGATGAGACGCCTCGCGTCCTGTACTTCGGCGCTCCGAGCCAGGCTGCTGACAGCGGCGGCGTAGGCTACGCCTTCGGCACCGAAACCATCGAGTCGATCTTCCTTGAGGATATCGTCAACGCCAAGAACGCCTACGATGGCACGGGGACCGACATCATATCGACGGAACACCTATTGGCTCTGGACCCGGACGTCATAATCCTCTCGACCTACTCCGGTTACCACCCGCCAAGGGAGATGTACGAGGCCGAAAGATTCGGGAAGGTTCAGGACCTGAGGGCCCTCAAAGAGGGGAAGGTCTACTCCCTATCCGCCACCCCATGCAAATCTGAACGGCTGGAGTTTCCGATAAATCTGATGATCGAGGCGAAGGCGATATATCCGGAACGGTTTGAGGACATCGACCTCGACGAGTGGATAAGAGACTACTTCATGGGACTGTACAACGTCGATGAGGAGAAAGCAGACGAGCTGATGGATTCGCTCCTTCTTCGATATCTGGAGATTATCTGACGGGGCGTTTTTAAGCTGGGTGGGTAAACCCATACTATTTCATTTATTTTTTGTCGAATACACTGATAGATCCGCTGCATGGCACACCGCCGCAATTTATGCCAGATAACTCAATTATTTCATATTTATTCTGAATTCAATTACCACAACTATTAAATATAGATATAAACTATCTCGTTTAATTAGCAATAAATTGAATTGGAGTTACAGAATGTGTGAATATTTAGGGTGCTCAATGGATAAAACTCACAGCAACACCTGCTGCGACCAGAATCCGATAACCGAATGCCACGGCAACGCAAATGCTGCGGCGCATATGTGGAAAGAGGGTGGGCAGGTATGAGGTTCCAATCTTCTATTTCGAAGGCGGCATTTCTTCTGCTGCTATCCTTTGCCATCTGCTCCGGTTCTGCATTCGGCATGGAGGTTCCCGGAGACCTCGACGGAGACCTGATAGTCTCCGATGTCGAGCTGGAAGCGGCAGCGAAGTCCCACGACGATGGCGATATTACTTCAGAGGATCTGGAGCGGATCGCCCGCATACATGATAACTACCCGAGATTTATTGTAGACGGAACAGGCTCCGAGGTCACACTCTACAAACCTCCTGAAAGGGTCTTTGAAATAAGCACTGGACTCATCGGGGCGACGATGTTCATTTTTGGTGAGGAAGAGAAGATCGTCGGCAAAGGAGGGTGTCAGAACAGTAGAGGTGCGGTAAACTATACCTACAACGGAAAGACCTACAGCCACACAACGCCCTGGCAGGTCGAAGCGATACTTTATCCGAAAATCTTTGACGATGAGGCAATACCCTTTTCCGGCTACATCTGCCAGGAGAGCTACGAGACTATCGCCAGCACCGATCCAGACATAATCATAATCAGCACCAGATGCTGGGGTCGTGACAGCGGTGAAGCGTGCGAAAAGAGCATCGATACGATGAGAAAGCTCGGTGTTCCGGTGGTAGTCTTAAATGAGATAGCAGTTTATGACCAGGACGAAACGCAGGCAGTCTACAAAGAGATAGGGATCCTGGGAGAGGTCTTCGAAAAGCAAGATAAGGCTCGGGAGATAATCGACCTCTTGGAGGAGCAGGTTCAGTTCATCAGGGAGAGGACCGAAGACATCTCCGAAGAAGAAAAAAGAACGTTTCTATACGCAGGTATTTCGACCAACTGTCCTGGCAAGGGGGGTGTCAGCTACGTGACTGGCGTCGACCAGCTGGAGTCGGTGCTCATTGAGGACATCGTCAACGCAAAGAACGCCTTCTGTGGAAACGGTCGCCAGGTAATGTCTGCGGAGCAGATTCTAGCCCTAGATCCGGACGTCATACTCTTACCCACGGCCCAAGGAGTTCACACGCCCGACGAGCTCTACAACGACGAGAGGTTTGAGGCCCTCCAGGATCTGAGGGCTATCAGGGAAAAGAAGGTTTGTGGGCTTCCGTTCATAGGGTGCAGGACTGAACGGCTGGACTTTCCTGTGACGCTGATGGTCGAGGCGAAGGCGATCTACCCCGAGAGGTTTGAGGATGTCATAGTCGGCGAGTGGGTGGACGAGTACCATCGAGAGCTCTACGGCGTCGATGAAGAGACTGTCCAGGAGATCAAGAAGGGATTGTGCCTGGAGTGGATGGACGATGCAGGATTTTGAACGAAATCCTGCAGAAAATTTTTATATTTTAGAGGAGTTTGCATGTGTATCGAGCAGCTAACCGGGATTGAAGGTGTCTTGAAGGTGGATATCTCATGGCCGAAGAGCTGAAACGCCTCAGCATCCTGGAGCGGCTGGGCTATGAGCGAATTGAGGGCTTTTCTGAAGAGCGAAAGGTGGGCATTCTGATATCGCTACTCGCGTTGATGATCGTCGCTGCTGCCATAGCCATATCCCTCGGGGTTTATGAGATATCGGTCATCGACGTCTACAATATCACGCTGGCACATCTGTCGCCTCTCGGAGATACATCCGCCGTCAATAGGCTCTATGATACCATCGTCTGGGAGCTGAGGGTCCCGAGGATCCTACTGGCGATCACCGTCGGGGTAGCCCTCGCCACCTCCGGCGCCGTCTTCCAGGGCTGCTTCAGAAATCCTCTGGTAGAGCCTTACATCCTCGGGGTATCATCCGGGGCGGCCTTTGGCGCGTCCCTTGGCATCGTATATCCTCAGTTCTTCCTTTCGATCCAGGTCTCAGCCTTCGTATTCGGATCGGTGGCGGTGGCCCTCGCCTACATTTTGGCGCGGACCAGGGACGAAACGCCCATCGTCACCCTGATATTGGCTGGGGTGATCATCGGCTCGGTCTTCTCGGCCCTCGTATCCATAATGAAGTACATATCCAATGACAGCGCCCTTCGAGAGATCGTCTTCTGGCTGATGGGAGGATTTTACTACGCCTCATGGAAGGACGTGGCTCTCGTATCGCCGGTAGTCATCGCCTCGTTTCTGGTTCTCTGGTTTTTTGGCTGGAAGCTTAACATCCTCTCGATGGGGGACGAAGAGGCGAGGACCCTCGGCGTCAGCCCCGAGAAGTACAAGTTTCTCTTGATCTCGATCGCGACCTTAATCACGTCCCTTGCGGTCTCCACGGTGGGGATCATCGCCTGGGTGGGGTTGATGATGCCCCACGCAGCGAGGCTGATACTGGGCCCGGATCACAGGTTTGTCATTCCGGCAGCGGCGATGCTGGGCGGGACGTACCTCATCGTCTGCGATACCCTGGCGCGGACCCTGACGTCGGCGGAGATCCCTGTTGGGATCATCACGTCGATCCTGGGAGCTCCTTACCTCTTCTACCTCCTGAGAACTAGGGGTCGCGCCATATTTGGGTGAGTTTCATGCTCCAAGTGAACGACTTGTATTTTAACTATGGAAAGAAGCCCGTCTTTGAAGGGGTCTCCTTCGAAGTCGATGAGGGGGAGCTCTGCGGACTCTTCGGCCCGAACGGCTGTGGAAAGACGACGCTATTCAAGTGTTGCCTCAAATTTCTCAAGTTCCATAGGGGCTCGGTGGTCATGAACGGGGCCGACATCACCGACCATCGGATCGAGAATATGGCGAAGCTCGTCGCCTATGTCCCCCAGGAGCACAAGCCACCGTTCCCCTACCTCGTCAAGGAGGTGGTGCTGATGGGAAGGACGCCCCATCTCCGGGGCGTCTTCGGGATCAGCCGGAAGGACAAGGAGCGAGCCCTGAACGCCCTCGAAACCCTCGACATCGCCTACCTTGCAGACCAGCCCTACAACCAGCTCTCGGGAGGGCAGCGTCAGATGGTGCTGATGGCGAGGGCGATCGCCCAGGATACTAAGATCATGTTCTTGGACGAGCCGACCTCGGCCCTCGATTTCAGCAATCAAATCAGGATCTGGGAGATAATGCGCCGGGTGGCCGAGGAAGGGGTCACCATCCTAGCCTGCAGCCACGATCCCAACCACGTCTCCTGGTTCTGCAACAAGGTGGTGGTGATGAACAGAAACGGGATCGTCGCCGAGGGCGCGCCTCAGAGGGTGATTACAGAGCCGGTCCTGGACGAGATCTACGAAGGAGTGTGCGCTGTCCGGAGCGTTGGCGGCACCAGGATGGTGATGCCGAGGAAGGTGGCGGAGAGGGAGGTAATTGAGGCGGTCTGATGTCGACAGATCAGATAGACTGGGGTGAAGTCTGAACAGACCGGATGAAGTGGGCTGCGCAGGGCGGCCAGTACCGGATCGTGACCGACGATCAAAGGTCGAGGCTGAAGGACGGCCTGTCGCAGACGGTCGAAAAGGATGGCGAAATTGGGCTTTGTGGTACCAATCGCTAAACATGATGATTTGGTGGGATAACAACTACCAGGAACGTTAGGAAGTGAATCAAATGAACGTCTTGAAGGTTTTGCGTGCTTGCTTTGCTGTCGCATGCCTGTGCCTCATCTCGGGCGCAGGATGCGCGGACGAGTACAGAACCGTAGTCGACAGCAGAGGAGTACAGGTTCAGGTGCCAGCAGAGATCAATCGGGTGGTGACAATCAGCGACGGTCTAGTAGAAGGGGTCATGACTGTATTAGGCGTGGAAGATACGTTGGTCGGAATTGGATCTGGATGCGTTTCCAAGGTTTATGAATATACATACCCAACAGTCAAAGGAGAGGATTATAGATACGAGAAGGGCATGGACCCAGTTACATATCTCAATCCCCAGTTCGTGGACCTCCCATTGGTTTCTATGTCAGGGGCCCTCAACTACGAAACGCTCGCCAGCCTTGATCCCGACGTTATTATAGCAAGGGCTGGGGACTGCACCTTAAGGATCGATGATGAAGCCTCCATGAATAAGACTATCGATACCATCGAATCTTTGGGATTAACTTTGGTCGTCATTCGTTCACCCAACACATTTGATGAACCAGATCTATCCACTATCTCAGACGAGATTAGGATCATGGGCCAGGTGTTCGGCAAGGAAGATGAGGCTGTCGAGCTGGCGAACTATCTGGAAGAAGAAGTCGAGTTTGTAAGGGCGCGTACAAAGGACATACAAGACGAGGAAAAGCCGGAGGTGCTGGTATTAGGACTAGCGTCTAAAGCCAGAGAAGCAGGAGGAGTGGGATATGGCCACGGACTGAACTCGATCGAATCGTACCTTGTCGAGGATGTGGTCAATGCGCGTAATGCCTACCAGGAACCTTGCCTCTGGAATATCATGAGCCCTGAACATGTTTTGGAGTCGGACCCTGATGTCATCATACTCAATACCTTCTCAGGTTATCATCCCCCGCGAGAACTCTACGAAGCGCCTTACTACCAAAATCTACAGGAGATGGACGCTATCAAGAACAAGAGGGTCGCAGCGCTCCGCTGGTCTCCCTGTAACTGTGATATGCGCCTTGAGTATCCTATCGACATCATGGTGATCGCAAAGGCGGCGTATCCGGAACGGTTCGAGGACGTCGACCTCGGGGAGTGGCTTCTGGACTTCTACATGAACGTTTACAACGTGGATCGCGAGACGGCAGTAGAGCTTCGTTCCGCCCAGTGGATGGACTGGGTCCTCGAAGAGGGGAACTGATGAAAATTTCCCCTATTTTTTTCAAACATGGAGATGAGAATATGGACGATTTGAGATTGGGACGTTGGATGTTAGCCATCGCCTGCCTCTGCTTCTTTTTGGGGGCGGGTTCGGCTGATGAGTACAGAACCGTAACGGATATGCAAGGTAGAGATGTCCAAATACCGACTGATATCGAAAGAGTCGTTACTATTGATAACGGTCTAGTAGAAGGTGTAATGACCATTTTAGGGGAATCGGACAAAATCGTTGGTCTGGGCGCTTCAATCCGTAAATTTTCCGAATATACCTTTCCCAGTGTTTCATCGGATAATTATACCTATTCCGATGGCATGAATCCCGTGGGATACCTCAATCCTGGCTTTGCTGATTTGCCCCTGGTTCAAGAGTCTTCAACTGGAATCAACTATGAAACCTTGGTATCCCTTGAACCGGATGTTGTAATCATCAGGAGTGGGTCGTGTGCTGCGTCATGGGGGTTATCAGAGGAGAAACTGAGCAAGAACATCGATACCATTGAAACGTTGGGCATTCCAACGGTAATCGTCAATGCACCCCCTTGCTACGATGATCCGGATCTCAGCACGATCTCAGAGGAGATCATGGTCATTGGGCAGGTATTTGGCAAGGAAGACGAGGCAGAAGAGCTGGTGGAGTACATTGATAGCTGCGTTACGATGATAACGGAACGGACAGCAGATATTCCGGATGATGAGAAGCCAACTGTGTTGGCATTGGGGTTATCTCCTTCGTCAAGAGGTGCCGGCGGAGCTGGCAACGTCCGGGGAGCCATCGTTGCTTATTACATCGAGGAAATTGCCAATGCAGCTAACGCGTATACTGTTACGAGGTACACTTCTGACACAGGTGTTATTAGCGCAGAGCACGTTCTTGCATTGGATCCGGATATCATCATTCTGCCAACCTCATCAGGTTATCATCCACCAAGCGAATTATACAGTGCTCCCTACTATGAAAACCTCTGGGAACTCGATGCAGTGAAGAATAAGAAGGTATATGCGCTTCCATGGACTCCCAGCAATTGCGATGCGTCACGTTTGGAATACCCCATAGATCTCATGATCATCGCCAAGGCCGCCTATCCTGAGCAGTTTTCTGACATCAAGGTCCACGAATGGGTGCTGGAGTTCTACCAGAACGTCTATGGAGTGGATGAGGAGACGGCCATCGGCCTGCGCTCGGCGCAGTGGCTGGACTGGATGGTGGAAGAAGATTTCTAGATAGGGGGGCAAGACGATGGAATATTTGATGTTGCGACGGTGGTTGTTCGCCGTCGCATGTCTTTGTTTAGTCCTAAATTTAGGATGCGCTGACGAGTACAGAACCATAGTCGACAGCAGAGGGGTCGCCGTCCGGGTGCCGATGGAGATCGAGCGAGTCGTCACTCTATCCGACGGTCTAATCGAGACGACGATGCTCCTCCTCGGCGAAGATGAGAAGATCGTCGGGCTCGGGTGGTCCTCCATGCAGAA
>Ga0067045_1001835_pt1 | contig 10602 bp, 9 predicted proteins | sample TerdegcTABiofilm_FD_59184 | JGI IMG/M metagenome (GOLD analysis project Ga0067045, IMG submission 59184) | Combined Assembly of (Gp0054472, Gp0054536) Wastewater bioreactor microbial communities from Singapore -Terephthalate degrading... | reverse complement strand
ATGTTGGCGAGCAGCCGCTCTTAGCGCCAGCTGGTGATGACGACACCGGCGGCGACGATGACGACACCGGCGGAGATGACGACACCGGCGGCGATGACGACACCGGCGGCGATGACGACGACGACACCGGCGGCGATGACGACGACACCGGCGACGATGACGACGATGACGACGATGACGATGACGACGATGACGATGACGACGATGACGACGACGACGATGATGACGACACCGGCGACGATGACGACGACACCGGCGACGATGACGACGATGACGATGACGATGACGACGATGATGACGACGGCGACGATGACGACGATGACGACGACGACGATGATGACGACGATGACGACGATGACAAGCCCCGATCGTCCCGGCCATGGATACGGTGATCAGAACCATGATCATACCGGACCTCCCGGTCAGGATAACGATAACGGCAACGGCGGCGGGAACGGCAACGGAGGTAACGGGAATGCCGGGGGGAACCAGGACGGCGGACCCGGAAACGGGAACGGCAATGACGGGAATCCCGGCAACGGAGGCGGCAACAACAACGGTAGCGGCCCCGGCACCGGCAACAACGGAGAGAACAACGGGCAGGGGTAGGAAGACACTTACAAGCGTAGAGAGAGCGGGGGTTATCCCCCGCTCTTTTTTACTGTTCACAGGCGTGGAGTAGAATGATAAATAGATAAACGAAGGAGGCATTGTGTTGCCCTGGCGAAAGTTGGATCATCCGGCAGATGTACGTATTGAGGTTGAGGCAGAAACACTTGAGGACCTGTTCCGGGAGTGCGCCGATGCCTTTTATTCGGTCAGCCTTGGGACCAGGTCCGCCGAACATTCGATCGGGCACTCACCGGGTGTCTTTTCCTTGCAGGGTAGCGGTGATGACCTGGCGGGTCTGCTCGTGACGTGGATGAACGAGCTTCTTTTTGAGCTTGAAACATCCCGCCGGGTATTTGTCCCGCTGGAGGTCAGGATCGACGAGGGCCTGAACCTCCTGGCGATCGGGGAATGGGTTCTAACCCCGGCCGCGGGGGGGCGGGTCAAAGCGGTTACCTACGGGGGGCTGTCATTCGACCTGGGGCCACCGTTGAGGCTTGAAGTGATCATGGACGTGTAGGGGGTGAACCCTTTGGATATCCAAATTCAGCGAAAGGATCCAGTCCGCTGCCTGATCCCGAAAACGACGATGGAGGGAATGCGGGTGCCGGGACTGCTTTATGCGGATGGGAAGATTTTGTCTGAGGTTCGCGATGACCCGGTCCTTCAGCAGGTGATCAATGTCGCCTGCCTTCCGGGGATCACGGGGTTCAGCTTCGCGATGCCGGACATGCACTGGGGGTATGGTTTCCCCATCGGAGGCGTTGCGGCGTTCTCCTCTGAAGGGGGGGTGGTTTCCCCGGGAGGAGTGGGTTACGACATTTCATGCGGCGTACGGCTTCACATCTCGAGGCTGGCGGAAGAAGCAGTGCGGCCGGTCTTGCCGAGCCTGCTTGATGCATTGTTTGTAGCGATCCCCTGCGGCGTGGGTTCGGAAGGCCTAACCATGCAGAAGGGTTCCAGGCTTGATGCCGTCCTGGAGGGAGGGGCGGGCTGGGCGGTGAGAAATGGCTTTGGGGAAAAAAGCGACCTCGAGCGGATCGAACATGCGGGCTGCCTCGAAGGGGCGGATCCCGTAGAGGTCTCCGGGCGGGCGAAGGAACGGGGGCAAGGGCAATTGGGAAGCCTGGGATCGGGGAATCACTTCCTGGAAATCCAGCGGGTCGAAGAGATCTTCGATCGGTCCCTGGCGAGTTCCTTCGGCCTGGAAGCTGGAAGGGTGACGGTCATGATTCATTGTGGAAGCCGGGGCTTGGGGCACCAGGTGTGCGATGATTTTCTGAGAACTCTCTCCCGTTCGGTTACCAGGCTTGGCATCCGGATTCCCGACAGGCAACTGGTCTGCGCCCCTTTGGACTCAGCCGAAGGGAAAGCTTACCTGGGAGCGATGCAAGCCGCGGCAAATTTCGCAATGGCGAACCGACAAGCGATCGGTTCAAGGGTTCGTGAGGTATTTTCGCGGTTTTTCCCTGGCGAACCCCTCCATCTGCTGTATGACGTTAGCCACAACCTGGCTCTTGTGGAAAAGCATTTCTACGATGGGAAAGAAGGTTTGTTCTGCGTCCACCGGAAAGGGGCAACGCGGGCCCTTCCGCCCGGACATCCTTCCTTGCCTCCCGTCTATTCGAAAACCGGCCAGCCGGTGATCATTCCTGGCAGTATGGGAACGGCGAGCTATGTCCTGGCGGGCGCGGCCGGGGCAGCGGAATGTTTCTTTTCGACCTGCCATGGTGCAGGCCGGGTCAAAAGCCGAAGCGCCGCTTTGAAGGCCCTGAACGCGAAAGAAGTCTCCGCTTCCCTTGAGCAAAAGGGCATCCTCGTGCGTGCGGGAGATCTTCGCACCCTGGGAGAGGAAGCCCCGGAAGCTTACAAGGACGTAGATCTTGTCGTCGATGTCGTGGAACGGGCAGGTCTGAGCCGCAAGGTGGCAAGGCTGGCGCCGATTGCGGTGATCAAGGGATGAAAGAACAGGGCCGTTTCCGGCTTTAGAGGATGCCGTCCTTGGAAGCGATCAGCTCTTCCGTGGTTTCCTCTTCCAATCGGGCCATGTTCCCAACCTTGGCAAGCCTTCCTTCCGCCCAGCGGGCCAGCCTGACAAACGGAAGCCCGAGAAGAAGATAGATGCCTGCCACGATGATCCCGGTCCCAAAATAATCGTAATAGGTGGTCGCCAGCTGCCCGTAGGCCTTGGTCAGGTCCACCATCGTGATGACCGAAACCAGGGAGGAATCCTTGAGCAGGGAGATGAAGTCGTTCGTCAGGGGAGGCAAAACCAGGCGGAAAGCCTGGGGAATCACCACGTGCCGCAACGCCTGCCATCGGGTCATGGCCAGGGCGAGCGCCCCTTCCATCTGCGCCTTCGGGACCGAAATCAGGCCGGCCCGGTAGTTCTCTGCCTCGTAAGCGGCGTAGTTCAGTCCCAACCCAACGGCGCCGGCCACGAAGGGGGAGAGCTTGATCCCGATGTTCGGCAGTCCGTAGAAGATGAAGAAAAGCTGGATCAGGACGGGAGTCCCCCGAATCGTTTCAATGTAGGCCACGGCAAGCTTTGAAAGGGGTTTGGGCCCAAAGACTCGAGCGACGGCCAGAACAAAGCCGAAGGCCATTGCCAGAAGCATCGCCACGATGGAGACTTTCATCGTGGTTAGGGCGGCCCTTCCCAGGACCGGCATGAACCCGGCATACCGCTTCATTCGGTCCCTGAAGGTAAATTCGGGGCGTTGAAGTTCGGCCCATTCGTTGAACATGACGGCGTCGGCCTGTCTTGGCCGGTAATCGTTGAATTCCTTAGCCATCATGGGGCTCCAGAGGTTCCAGCGGTCGTAGATTTTCCGCAGCTCGCCGCTGTCTCGAAGCGCGACGATAGCGCCGTTGATTTCCTTCAGGAGTTCCTTGTCTTCTTTCCGGACCGCGATGCCGTATTCCATCCGGCCGATCTCCGGTCCCACGAACTTGATCTCGGGGTTGAAACCGGCATAGAAGACGGCGATCGGCGCGTCAAAAAGAGTGGCATCCAGGCGTCCGTTGACCAGGTCGCTATAAGCGTTGATTTCGTCCTCGTAAAGCCGGATCTCGATACCTCCGAATTCCTCGAGCACCTGGTGGGAATAGGCCTGTTTCAAGGTCCCCACAACCTTTCCCCGGCAGTCCTCCAGGCTCGTGATGGTCTTGTTGTCCCGCCGGACGGCAAGCTGCAGGAAGGTTGCGTAGTACGGGATGGAGAAGTTGACCTCCTGCTTGTGTTCCGGGGTGATTTCCAGTCCATCGATCGAGACGTCGTAGAGTTTTCTCTGGAGACCGGGGATCAGGTTGTCCCAGCCGTTCTGCACGAAGACGGGCTTGCGCCCCAGCTGTTTCGCGATGGCCTCGATGATCTCGACCTCGTAGCCGATGATCCGCTTTGTGTCCTTGGGATCCTGGAACATGTAGGGAGCCCCGCCCTCGGTGTCGCCGCCCCAGCGGAGTTCCTTCTGTGCGGCCAAACCCGGCAGGGCGAAAGAAAGTGCGAGCAGTACCGCGAAACCCAGGATTGCCAGTGATCTTCTCATAGGGCATCCCCCTCGAAGTGCCTTAAAAACTCCCGGGTGCGTTCGTTTTTCGGGTTGGTGAAAAGAATGTCGCCGTCGTCAACCTCGACGATTTCGCCCTTGTCCATGAAGACGATGTAGTCGGAGGCCTTACGGGCAAAGCGCATTTCGTGGGTAACGATGATCTGGGTCATGCCCTCTGCGTCCAGGTCGCGCATGACCTGAAGGACTTCCTTGACCAGTTCCGGGTCTAGGGCGGATGTGGGTTCGTCGTAAAGCATGACCTTTGGATTCATGGCTAGAGCCCGGGCGATGGCCGCGCGCTGTTTCTGGCCGCCCGAAAGGGTCGAAGGGTCGCGGTGGATGCAATCTTCCAGGCCGACTTTTTTGAGAAGGCGCACCGCGTTGTCTTCGGCCTGTTCACGGCTTTCCTTCTTGACGACCATCGGCGCGAGAATGACGTTTTCGAGAACGGATTTGTGGGGAAAGAGGTTGAAAATCTGGAAGACCAGCCCCACTTCCTGCCGAAGGAGATGGGCTTTTTCCAGGAGGTCGTCTGTGATGGGGTCTTTCGGACTCTTGCGGGAAACCGTGACACCGGCGATCGAGATACTCCCCGAATCGAGGATCTCGAGACAGTTCAGGCAGCGCAGAAACGTGGACTTGCCGCACCCCGAGGGGCCGATGACGGAAACCAGGTCTCCCTCGCGGATGGAGATGCTGATATGGTTCAGCACCTCTCCCTGTTCGAAGCTCTTGCAAAGATTATCGACAAGAATCAAGGGCTGGTTCGATGGAGCCACCCCTTATCTACCCCCCTTCTTATCCTGCTGCACGGGTATTATGGAGGACGCAGGATGAAATAGCAAGCAAAACAGCAGGAATCACATCGAGAGGTGCTCGAACAGGATTTTCAGACCGATCCCGATGAGGACCAGCCCTCCAGCCACTTCCATGCGCTTTCCTGCGAATCGGCCGATCTGCCGCCCGCCGACCATGCCGATCCAGCAGCAGATGAAAGTGGTCGCGCCAATGATCGAAACGGTGCTCCAGACGTTCAGTTTCAGCGCCACGAAGCTGAATCCGACCGCCAGTGCATCGATGCTTGTTCCAACGGCAAGTGTCAGTAGGGGCCACCCGGATGTCGGGTCCGATCGGCTGTTGCAATCTTCTTCTTTCCGAAGCCCTTCCACCACCATTTTCCCGCCGATAAAACCGAGAAGGACAAAGGCCACCCAGTGGTCAAAAGGAGCGATTACCTTGGAAGCGAGGCTTCCAAGTCCCCATCCCAGAAGTGGCATAAGGGCCTGGAACAGGCCGAAAGCGCCGGCCACCCGGCAGATTTGGCTCATGGTGAGGGAAGGGACGCAAAAGGGCAATGCAACAGAAACGGCGAATGCATCCATGGAAAGACTGAGTCCGAGGAAAACCGGGAACAGCGGGTTCATGCACATTCCTCCCCAAGAAAAAAAGACTTTTGGCATGGGCAATCCCCCGCCAAAAGTCTCGCTAATCAGCCCTTTCCGGCCAACGGCCACACCAGGCGCCGAAGCGCCAGCCTGTTGATGCGGCCTTTCTAGCTACTCCCTTTTGAACGGCTGTATCGTATGACAAGGAAGTGCTGCAGGTCAAGGTCCGGATTGAAATGCTTGCGAAGGAAGACTTTAGTAGTTATCCTGATAAAGAAGAAAAGGAGGGAAGGCTTCATGTTCATCGAAACGGCCGATATTGTCTTTTTACGGCTCTATGACGTGGCGGACGAAATTCGTCTCGACCGCCTGTCTTCCAACCTATTTTCGGGAAGGCTGCCCTTCCGCCAGGGACTGGTGCGGGTCGACAACCAGTCCATCGATCTTGTCCGCCCTCCTGCCGCGGTCGAGCTTGGACCGCAGTCCTGGGTTGTCGGGGGAGAGCATCTGGATGTTTCCCTCTCCGCGCGATTTTTCGATTTCGGAGTGATCTCCCTTGGCGCAACGGCCACGCTCGGCAACCTCGACCTGGAGCAATTTGCCGATCGGGCGATCCAGATGGGGATGGGGCCGGATCTCGACCGGCTGTTCGAAACGGAACTTCGAACGCTGATGGATTCCGTGTCGGAATCCCTTGTCGATCGAAGGGAAACTCCCTTTTTTTCCGAGGAATACACCCTTTACGTGGTCCGGCGAACCGCCGAACCCGTCACCAAGAGCGATCTCAAGGATCTTCCGGCACTAATCCGGCTGATCTTCGGCGAGAAAAAGCCCCTGAGCCGCCAGCAGGCACACCTGGCCCTGGAAAACGCCTTTTCCTACACCGAGAACGACCTGATCATCCTGAACTACAACAATGCCTTCATTGTGGAAGAAGGGGATTACGCGGACCTCCGGCTCCTGCTGGAATACGCAAACGTCCAGCTCCTGGAAGCTCGCTACTACGACGACCTGTTGAACCGCCGGCTGGAGAAACTGTTCAAGGATCTCGGCGAAACAAGATGGGGACTGACATCGGTTTTCTCCGGGAAAATGAGCCGGATTGCCAGGACCGCGATGCAGCTGATCCTGGAGACGGAGCTCATGACCGATCACCTGACCTCCGCGGTCCGTGTGACGGAAGACGTCTACTATGCCCAGATCTATAACCGGGCCCTCCAGCTTTTCAGGACGAAAGCCTGGTTGTTGCGGATGGACGAAAAACTGCGTGCGATGAGAGAGACCGTGGAGCTGCTGAACCAGGAGTTCACCAGCAGGCGGGCTGAAATCCTGGAATGGATCATCATCCTGCTGATTGCCGTGGAAGTTGTCAAGATCTTCCTATGAACAGGCCAACCGAAAGAATGGATTTCCTCCCGGTTTCCCGGAAGGACATGGAAGCCCGAGGATGGAACGAGCTTGATTTTCTGGTGGTCAGCGGTGATGCATACGTGGACCATCCGAGTTTCGGGCATGCGGTCATCGCCAGGGTGCTGGAGCGGGAGGGATACCGCGTCGGGATTCTGGCTCAGCCGGATTACCGTTCCCCAGCGGCCTTCCTGGCCCTGGGACGCCCGCGCCTGGGCGTGCTTGTTTCGGCGGGCAACCTGGATTCGATGCTGAACGCCTTTACGGCAGCGAAGAAACGGCGGCACACGGACAGTTACTCCCCGGGAAACAGGGCGGGACGAAGGCCCGAAAGGGCAACCATCGTCTATTGCAACCGGGTCAGGCAGGTTATGGGCGACGTTCCTGTCATCATCGGAGGGATCGAGGCCAGCCTGAGGCGTTTTGCCCACTACGATTACTGGGACGATTCGGTCCGGCGTTCGATCCTTGTGGATAGCGGAGCCGATCTTTTGGTGTTTGGAATGGGGGAGCTGCAGATCGTGGAGATCGCCCGCCAACTGGCTATTGGGATCCGGCCGGGTGATATCCGGGACGTGGACGGAACCTGCTGGATGGCATCGGAAAGGGACGAAATCTGGAAGGAATCGGTGGAACTCCCCTCGTTTGAAGCCGTGGAAAGCTCGAAAACCGCTTTTGCCGAAGCATTCCGCCTTTTCTACCTGGAACAGGACCCGATCCGGGGGAAAACCCTGCTGCAGGCCCACGGCGCAAGGTGGGTCGTCCAGAACCCTCCGGCAAGGCCGCTGACGACGGAAGAACTGGACTCGGTCTACGAGCTTCCCTACACGAGGGCCGCCCACCCGGATTACGATGCCGAGGGTGGGGTTCCGGCCATTCAGGAGGTCCAGTTCAGCCTGGTGAGTCACAGGGGGTGTTTCGGAAGCTGCAGCTTCTGCGCCATCACTTCTCACCAGGGGAGGATCATCCAGTCCAGGAGCAAGGAGTCGCTGCTGAGAGAGGCGGCTTTGCTGACCGCGTTGCCGAATTTCAAGGGGTACATCCACGATGTGGGAGGGCCGACCGCGAATTTCCGGCATCCTTCCTGCGAGGGGCAGCTGGATAGGGGAACCTGCCGCGGGCGGGAGTGCCTGGGCAGAAGACCTTGTCCGAAACTGGATGCCGACCACTCTGAGTACCTGGACATCCTGAGGGCGATCCGTTCGCTACCCCGGGTCAAAAAAGTCTTTGTCCGTTCGGGGATCCGCTACGATTACCTCCTGCTGGGCGGACTGGAGCCTTTCCTGACTGAGCTTTGCGAACACCACGTGAGCGGACAGCTCAAGATCGCCCCGGAACATATATCCAGGCGAGTGACCGACCTGATGGGGAAGAGCGGGAAGGATTCTTTTCTTGCTTTCGCGGAAGCGTACAGGCGGGTGAACCGGAAGCTGGGCAAGGAGCAGTATCTCGTTCCGTACTTCATGTCGAGCCATCCCGGTGCCGGGCTGAAGGAGGCGGTCGAACTGGCGGAGTTCCTTCGGGACACGGGCATCCACCCGGAACAGGTACAGGATTTCATCCCGACTCCCGGGACGCTTTCCACCTGCATGTACGCCACGGGAATTCACCCTCTAACGAAAGAGAAGGTCTACGTGGCGAAAAGTCCCCATGAAAAAAGGCTCCAGAGGGCTCTTTTGCAATACCGGGATCCGAAGAACGCGGATCTTGTCCGTGAGGCGCTGGAAAGGGCCGGGAGGACGGACCTGATCGGTCTGGGGGGCCGGTGCCTCGTCCGTCCCAGGGACTTCTCCGGGGATGCGGCCAAAGGGAAGAACAGGATGCGACAGGAAGAGGAGGTGAAGAGGCGTGCCGATCGAAGGGCAAGGTGAGAGCCGCCTTCAAACGGCAACGTTTGCGCTGGGCTGATTCTGGGGTCCAGATGCCCGGTTCGGGAGTCTTGAAGGAGTAATCCGGACACGCGTGGGTTATGCCGGGGGAACATCCCCGAACCCGACCTATCACGACCTGGGGGACCACACGGAATCCGTGCAGATCGATTTTGACCCGGAAGTCCTATCTTTTGGCCGGCTGCTGGATATGTTCTGGGCATCCCACGATGCCACCCGGCAGGCCTGGTCACGCCAGTACGCTTCGTTGATCTTCTTTCATTCGAAAACCCAGGAAGAAGAAGCAGAAGAAAGCAGAAACCGGCATTCGGGTAAAGCAAGCCGTCCCGTTATCACGGAGATCCTTCCCTTCACGGGATTTACCCGAGCCGAGGACTACCACCAGAAGTTCTACCTGCGGCGCGATTTTACCCTGATGCGAATTTTCAGGGAGCTTTTCCCTGAAGAGAGGCCCCTGGTCGACTCCACGGCATCCGCCCGGGTGAACGGTTTTCTTGCGGGATTTGGAGACCCGCTTTCTTTCATGAGCGAAATCCCGCTCTGGGGGCTTCCGCCAGAGGCTTGGGAACGTCTCCGCCGGATTGCAAAGGGGCGGCTTTAGCCGGGAATCGACCTCTTCTCATCCCGCAGGCCGACCGCCGAAATCTAGGAAGTGGATTCTCCCTCCTGCGGGGTGCCGGCGGTTCCGGAACCGGAGCTTTCGGGTGCCTGGACATCCGCCGAGGAGGGAACCGTGTCCGCAGCATCCCCCGATTTCGTTTCCCCGGAAGGCAGGGGAATCCCCTGGGCTTTTGCGGGAAGGACATTTCCCTTTTCTTGTGACGCTTTCCTTGCGTCTTTCCCGCCAAGAGGCTTTTCCCTGATGACAAGCTTCATCCCGGGCTTGACGTGCTTGATCAGCTCCTCGATGTCTTCGTTTCTCAGCCGGATGCATCCATGGGTGACCGCCTTACCGATCGACCACGGCGCGTTTGTCCCATGGATTGCCAGGTTCCAGGGATTCTTGAAGCTGATGGCCCACTTCCCGTAGACGTCCTTCTGCGGTTCTCCGGGTTCGTTGAAGACCTTCGGGTCGAAGACCCAGTTGCGGGCGTCGGCGATGCGCCGGATCGTGAAAACCCCGACCGGGGTGATCTTGTCGATCGGACTTTTCTTGACGCCCCTGCCGCTGCCGATGGCGACACGATACGCCTTCAGTATCTGGTCTCCCTGCCTGAGGTAGAGGCGCCGTTCTTTCTTGACCACTTCAAGCCATCGTTCTGAGGGTTTTGGCGACCATTCCCCCGGCTGCTTCGTATCGGAGGCAGAAACCCCTGCCGGATAGCCGAGAAGGATGACCGCCAGAAGGGCCANGATCCATTTTTTCGCGGAATTCAAACCATTCGTCCCTCCNGTTTGATCCTCACCGGTTTTCTTTCAGGATACCAGCAGATCGNTCCCTTTGCATCCATGGAAAAAGGCAGGCCTCCATCTCCGNGGCCTGCCTTTTTCCATGGATGCAGCGACGNTGCAACCTACAGTCCCATGTAGGCCTTTCGGACCGAATCCGACTCCAGCAGGTCTTTCGCCGGACCCTCCTGGACGATCCTCCCTGTCTGGATGACGTACCCCCGGGAAGCAATTTCAAGGGCTTCCTGGACCATTTGTTCCACAAGCAGGATCGTCGTTCCCTTTCGGTTGATTTCCACGACGGTTTCAAGGACTTTTTCGACGAGAGAAGGCATCAGCCCCAGGGAGAGTTCGTCCAGCATGAGAAGTTTC
>Ga0067045_1006211_pt1 | contig 10603 bp, 9 predicted proteins | sample TerdegcTABiofilm_FD_59184 | JGI IMG/M metagenome (GOLD analysis project Ga0067045, IMG submission 59184) | Combined Assembly of (Gp0054472, Gp0054536) Wastewater bioreactor microbial communities from Singapore -Terephthalate degrading... | reverse complement strand
ACGCCGTTGCCGTGCTGCATCTGCCACATCCAGCGCTTGCCGATGACGTAGATCTCCATCGCGTCGCTGGGCGGGATGCGCGTTCTGGCGTAGAGGTGCGCTGACCATGCGAAGACGCATAGTCCGATGATCAGCGGCACGACACTCCACAGGAGCTCGACGCGCAGGTCGGAATGAACGGGCTTGCTGCGGTCCACGCGCGCTCCTCTGCGATAGCGGTACGCCAGGAATATCAGCACCGCCATGACCAGAAGAGAGAAGCCAATGGTCAGCGCCCAGAGCAGGTAGTAGATGGCATCCACCTCGACCGCGAACGATGAGGCCTGCTCGGGAAAGACAGGATTGTTCATGCTCCTAGGCCTCGGCTCCTGGACCCGAACCGGCAGCGCCGACGGCAGCGTCGCGCAGGCCTGATGCGGCGTGCTGGCGCCGCAGGCGCTCGCGCATCAAGTTCATCGCGATGTAGCCCACAAGCAGAGCCAGCGTCACGCCGCCGCTGATCTGCAGGAGACGGGCAACGGCCAGGCCGTAACGCCCTTTCTGCGGGTCGAACTGATAGCAGGCCAGCAGCACCTGTTCGGTGCGGGTGCCGATCTTGCCCTCCGACGCCTCGATGAGCGCCAGCCGCAGGTCACGCGGGTTGTAGTCAACTCCGCCAAACACTCGGGAGATGCGGCCCTTCGGTGTCAGAATGATAAGTCCCGGCGGATGTATGTACTGATCGGTCTCTTTGTCGTAGATGTAGTGGTAGCCGACTGCCTCCGTCAGGCGCGTGATGGACTCCTGCTTGCCCGTCAGGAAGTGCCAGCCGTCGCCTACCTCGGGCCGCCCAAGCTGGCCCAGATAGGCCTGCTTCTTCATCGCCGCCAACTGGGGCTTTTCGTAGGGATTGATGCTTGCCAGCACGATCCTGAAGTCCTTGCCGGGCATGACGGTCATCTTCTTCAGCGCCTTGACGAGCCCGTTTAGCTCGGCGGTACAGATGCCGGCACACTGGTAGAACGGAAGCATCAGCGCCACCGGCTTACCGTCGAAGTAGCGCTGCAGGTCCACGTCTCGACCGCCTTCGTCCATGAAGCGGATGTCCAGCGGGATATCCTGGTTGAGCCTCTGCTCCAGGACAACGTCCTTCTTCAGGTCGTACTGCGGCGTCTGGGCACCTGCCGCGAGACACAGGACGGATGCTGTGGACAGGATCGACACCACGCGTCCGATCATGCCGCTCATCGTGTAACTCCTTCCGGCGGAGTCTCGCTCCGCCACCGAGGCAGACCTCGCTCCAATACAAGCTCGACGGCCCTATCAACCGGTATCCGCACCACATCGCGCGTCGGATCCACCCATGCGTAGCTCGTCTCGGCTGCCTTCTGCTCCCGCTGAAAGTCCTGATACTCCTTGATCGGGTTGGCCTGCAGACGCGGCCATGGAGCCAGGCGCTGCTCGGCGGTGGCAGCCGTTCTTGCCGCCCGCATCTGTCCCCCGAGGACCATGTAGTAGATCAGCATGGCCAGCATGGAGCCGAACATGAATACGAGGAGAGCGACGCCCCATCTGGCCATAGCCGAGGCGGACACATCGGATGTCTCGAGACGGGCATTCGGTTGCGTGTTGACGGGCTTCGGGGCATCGTTGGGATGGTTATGCATGGGATGGCGCCTCCGCTGCCGTTGCGACGTCGGTTTCGTCGGGAAGAGCGCCGCGTAGCGCGCGAACGAAGCCAACGAGCCAGATGATGCCGATGCCCGCGAACGTCATAACGTCGGTTGCGGCGGGCAGGACGCCTCCTTCACGCACCGACGGCATCACGATCCAGTAGATGTCCAGGACGCGCATGGCGAGAATCCAACCCGCGACACGGGACAGCATGACCGGGCTTCGCTTCGTCTTCCCTGACAGGAGAGCAAGGAACGGGATCATGAACTGGCCGACAATGAGCAGCGCGCCCGCCACATCCCAGCCATGGCCGCTGCGTCGCAGGTAGAAGTTGGTCTCCTCCGGCAGATTGGCCGACCAGATGATCAGGAACTGCGACAGACTGATATAGGCCCACATCATCGTGAATGCCAGCAGCAGATTGCCCAGGTCCCGACTGATTGGGAAGTCGGCTTCCTGCATCGGGGCGGCCGTCTCCTGTCGCTTTCTCCACCACAGAGCTGCAATCGCCACCGCGGAGAGCGCCTGACCCGTCACGAACCAAACGCCGTAGATGGTAGAGAACCAGTGATGCTCGGTGGACATCACCCAGTCGGTCATGGCGAAGGTGACAGTGAGGACGAACAGCACCAGCGACGGCGCGCTGACGTTGGTGCGCCGCTGGGCCAGGCTGACATCGCCGGTGAGCCGCTCGCGTCGCCTGAGGCCGATGAGGTAGGACGACACGCCGACCCAGAAGATGAAGTAGAACGCCGCCCTGATCAGGAAGAAGGGCATGTTCAGGTACGGCGCCCGATGCGCATCAATGGCGTCGCCGCCATGCACCCAGGGGTACAGATCGCCCATTCCCCAGATGAGGATCGGCAGGAACAAGACGGCCATGATCGGAAGCGATCGCGCTCCTGCTTCGAGCACAGGCAGGACAGCCCGACCCCAGGCGGCTCGGAAGAGCTGGTGCAGGAGGAGCAGCCCAAGACACCCGAGCGATAGGCTCAGCCAGAAGATCCACGCAAACAGATAGGAACCGAAGAAGCCCGTCATCGCTGTTCCCCTCGCCGGTCCGAACCGCCGGACAGGTCCGTCTGACCCGCCGGCGGCGATCCTGCCTCCGGCGGAGCGCCGTGCGCGCCGAGCTTCTCACGCTCTGCAGCAGGCACATCGCTGAGCTTCGCATGCTGGCTTAGCTGCAGCACCCGGATATAGACGGCTATCTTCCAGCGATCCTCGGGCTCAACGCGCGCCGCCGCGCTGAACATGACGCCCGCCCCGTTGGTGATCACGTCGTAGAAGTAGCCGATGGGCATCTCGCGCAGCCGATCCGTGTGGTAGTTGCCCGGAGTGCGGCGCATGGCCAGGCCGCGCTGGGCGATCATGCCGTTGCCGTAGCCCAGACTGCCGTGGCACGGCGCGCAGTGGATGCCGAACTGCTTCCGTCCACGCTCGATGGTCTCGCGGTTGATGGGCACCGGCGGCTCCTCGATCAGGTTGCCCTGCACTGCGCCGGTGTAGAAGGCTTCGTTCTCGCGCAGCGCGCCCCGGGCAATGGTGCCGGGCGGCGGCAACTGGGAGGCGCTTCCATCCTTGAAGAACGCGTTCTCGTGCTCGGCAATCAACTTGGGTTGCCGCCACATGTCCACGTGACAGCCTGTCAGCGCTAGCAGAGCAAGCGGCGCGAGCGCAGCGGCAACGTATCGGCGGTCGGGCGCTCTCATTCGTCCACCTCCGCAACGTCCAGCGCGCCGGTATCCGCGAAGAATCGCTTGACCTCCTCGCGATCGAACTTCGGATCGGTCGCCTCGACGCACAGGAAGAAGCCGTCGGAACTCGCACGATCGAAGCCGGGTGCGCCGAAAACCGGGTGATGGGGTCGGGGCAGGCCGTTCATGGCGAACATGCCGAACACCGCGCCGAATGCTGCCAGCAGCACGGTTGTCTCGAACGTGACAGGTATGAACGACGGCCAACTGTGGAAGGGCCGGCCGCCAACGTTGAGCGGATAGTCCACCACCGACACAAAGTACTGCAGCCCGTAGCCCAGCGCCGCGCCCGCAACGCCACAGAGGAATACCAGCCACGGCAGGCGGAAGTCCTCGGCATCGAGCGCTTCGCTCAGCCCATGAACCGGCATCGGCGAGAACGCGTCCATCCGGCGGTAGCCTCGCTGTCGCGCCTGACGGGCGGCAGACAGCAGGGCGTCGGCGGACTCGTACCGGGCAATGATGCCGTGCACTGTCGCGGCGCTCATACGGGCTCCACCTCCGTGCTCTTGGCGATCGGCTCACGGCTCTCGGATCGGTGGCCGCGCAACCGCAACACCAGATCTCGCATCTCGAAGATGGAGATCATGGGCAAGAACCGAATGAACAGGAACATCAGGAAGAAGAACAGCCCGAGGGTGCCGATGAACATGCCCCAGTCCCAGAGGGTGGGTACATACATGCCCCAGGAGGACGGCAGGAAGTCGCGATGGAGACTGACCGGGATGATGATGAAACGCTCGAGCCACATCCCGACGCTCACCACCAACGATACGGCGAAGAGTACAGGGACACTGGCGCGCCATCTGGGCGACCAGAGCACCTGCGGCACGACACCGTTGCAGATCAGCAGCCCCCAGAACAGCGGCGCATAGGGACCGGTCATCCGATTCTTGATCAGGTAGCCCTCGTACGGGTTGCCCGAGTACCAGCCGAAGAACATCTCCATCACGTACCCGTAGACCACGATCAGTCCCGTGGCCAGCATGATCTTCGCCATCCAGTCCAGATGCTTGTCGGTGATGAAGTCCTTCAGCCCGTACCATGCCCGGATCGGAATGGCCAGCGTAAGGACCATGGCGAAGCCTGCGTAGATCGCGCCAGCCACAAAGTAGGGCGGAAAGACCGTCGTGTGCCACCCCGGCAAGACCGAGACGGCGAAGTCGAAACTGACGATCGAGTGCACCGAAAGCACGAGAGGCGTAGACAGGCCTGCCAGCATGAGGTAGGCAGCCTCGTAGCGCGACCAGTGCCGCGCCGAGCCCCGCCAGCCGAGCGCTCCTATGCCGAACAGAATGCGGGCCACCTTGTTCCTGGCTCGATCTCGCAGGGTCGCCAGATCCGGCACCAGACCGACAAACCAGAAGAGCGCCGATACGGTCATGTAGGTTGAGACAGCGAAGACGTCCCAGATGAGCGGGCTTCGGAACTGGGGCCACATTCCCATGACGTTGGGATATGGGAACAGCCAGTAGGCGACCCAGGGGCGCCCCGTGTGCAGGAGCGGGTAGAGCCCCGCGCAGGCTACCGCGAAGAGAGTCATCGCCTCGGCAAAGCGGTTAATGGATGTTCGCCACTGCTGCCGCATGAGCAGCAGAATGGCCGAGATGAGCGTGCCGGCGTGACCGATCCCGATCCACCAGACGAAGTTGATGATGTCGAAGCCCCACCCGGCAGGCTGGTTGATGCCCCAGATGCCGACGCCGCGATACAGCAGATAGGTGATCGTCAGCATCATGCCGTTGAGGAGCAGAAACGCCAGCGCGAACACCGCGAACCACGGCANCGGATGTCCCCGCTGGTTCAGGACAACGCCCGCGATACGGTCGGTAACCGTCCCGTAGTCGTGNGCGCCGATCAGCAGTTCTCTGTCGGCCCCGTGGGTCGGCTGGGAAGCNTGGGACGAGTGNCTCATGCCGACTTCTCCAGTTGCGGATGCTTGTTGGTGAGCTTGGCCAGATAGGTGAGCCTCGGCCGCGTGTTCAGGTCATCGAGGAGCGAGTAGTCGCGGCTCTCGCGCTTGGCCCGCGACACGGCGCTGTTGGGGTCGGCGATGTCGCCGAACACGATGGCCTGGGGCGGGCATGCCGCCTGACACGCCGTGACCACCTCGCCGTCGCGAACAGGTCGGCCCTGCTTCTTGGCTTCAATGCGCGCGGCATTGATCCGCTGGACGCAGAATGTGCACTTCTCCATGACGCCGCGCCCGCGAACGGTGACGTTCGGGTTCTGGAGCAGTTGCTTGATGGGCACGTCGTGATGGTTGGCGTAGTTAAGGAAGTTGAACCGTCGCACCTTGTAGGGGCAGTTGTTGGAGCAGTATCGCGTGCCGACGCAGCGGTTGTACACCATCTGATTCAGGCCCTCGTGGCTGTGTACGGTAGCCGCTACCGGGCACACAGGTTCGCATGGCGCGTTCTCGCAGTGCATGCAGAGGACGGGCTGGTGGTGCACCGTGGGATCGTCCGGGTCGCCTTCGTAGTACCGGTCAATGCGTATCCAGTGCATCTCGCGACCGCGCAACACCTGCTCCTTGCCGACTACCGGTATGTTGTTCTCAGCCTGGCAGGCGATCACACATGCGTTGCAGCCAGTACAGAGGGTGAGGTCTATGGACATGCCCCAACGATGGCCGTCATAGGCATGCGCATCGCGGGGATACAGGCTCGGATGCTCGCCGCCATGGGCGGGTTCGTGGCTCGCGGCGTGTTTGGCGTCCTGCTCGTCAGCTTCCATCTCTGCGAAGGGCATGACGCGGACGATGTCGCGTCCCTGAGTCCCGCTGATCTTGCCGTCGCGGATGGCGTGGTGGTGCTCTGTCTTGGCGAACGTGTACCGACGCCCCGTAGGGCGCAGGGAGATGCCCGATGCGAACCACATGGCATCGCGCGTACGCAGGGCTCCAGCAGAGAAGCCGACAAGGCTGCCGATGGCTCCCGCCTGAGAGCGCCCATACCCGAGATGGAGCGTGACAAGGTCCTTCGGCTGGCCGGGCTGTACCTTCGCAGGCGCGACGACGGTCCGCCCTCTGAGCTGCAGCTCAACCAGGTCGCCGTCGGCCACGCTCGCAGCTTGAGCTGTGGACGGCGCGATGAGCGCCGCGTTGTCCCATGTGAGCCGCGTGATGGGCTTGGGGAGTTCCTGAAGCCATCCGTTGGAGGCGAACCTACCGTCCCAGATCGTTGGATCGGGCGCGAACGCGACCTCCAATCCGGCTGACCTCTCCGGGGCAATCGCCTCCGCAAGGCCACGCAGCGACCTGTCGGGGGATTGGACCCGCACCGACACCGTGGGGAACTCGGTGCCCTCGATCAGGCCGTCATGGATCGCGCGCCTCCAGCGCCGATCGAAGTCCGCCGTCCCCAACGCCGAGCGCCAGTGCTCCCGGACGATCTGGTAGCCGTCGCGGGGGCGGCCGGCCAGCGACGCGATCAGCTCGATGGCGCTCTTGCCGCCGAACAGCGGCCTGATGAGCGGCTGGATGACGGAGGCGGTGCCGTCGTAGGCGCGACAGTCTCCCCATGCCTCGAGGGAATGAGCCTCGGGTACATGCCATCGGCTCAGTTCCGACGTTTCATTCTTCCGCAGGCCAAGGTGAACGGCACAGCCCACCTTCNTAAGAGCCTTCCCGAACGGTACATCCGCCGGAGCATCNTAGACCGGGTTGACTCCCAGCATGATCAGCAGCCGAACCTTGNCGGCATCCATGTCNTCGGTCAGCTCGGACAGGCCGCCGAGGGCGTCATGCCAGTTCGGATACAGCGGCTCGGTGTACGACACCGCGCTGCCTACCGCGCCGAGCTCCTCGTTCATCCGTGCAGCCAGCGCGTGCAGAGCGGGAGGCTGATGATCGCCGACCACGACCACGCACTGCCCCTTGTTCGCCTTCAGGTCAGCGACGCACGCATCAACCCACCGCGACTGGGCATCCGAGATCGTGACGCCTGGAACGTCCAGCCCGAGACGGCGAGCGATCGCGACGGCGATCGTCGCTACCTCGCGTGGTCGGACAGGCAGACGATGGTCGGCGGTCGCGCCCATGTTGCTCAGCACGCTTTCAACGGCATACAGCCGGTTCATGGACCGAGCGTCGGGCCGCACCACGCGGCCAGACATGATATCCCTGGCGTAGCGAACGTGGCCCGGCATCTGGTCCAGGGGATCGGCGTCCAGCGTGAGCACAACGTTAGCCGTGTCGAAGCTGTAGACGGGATTGAGCGGTCTGCCGAACGCTTGCTCGGTTCCGGCCCGCACGTTGTCGCGGTTCACGGCCTCCCACTGGTACCAGCGCGCCTCAGGATAGGCGTCCAGTAGACGCTGAATCTGATCGGCGAGCGTCGGCGATGTGATCGCGCCGGTCAGGATCCGCACGCCGGCGCCCCGTGCGGCCCGCTGGGAGGCCAGCGTTGCGCGCACATCGGCGAGGAACGCGTCCCACGTCGAGATGGCGCCGTTGCGCAGGACGTTTCTGGTGCGCTCGGGATCATAGAGGTCGAGCAGCGTTGCCTGCGTGATCGCGTCGGTCGCGCCCCACGAGCCCGGGTGCAGCGGGTTGCCTTCCAGTTTCGTGGGCCGACCGTCGTTCGAGCGGGCGAGCACGCCTGTACCGATACCCGCAAGAACGACGGCTGTGGCATAGTAGCGCGGCTTCCCCGGCACCAGGTCCTCGACCGCCTGCACAAACGGCACTGCGCGCCTCTGGGGCAGGAAACGACAGCCAGTCAGACCTGCGAGCGCCAGCGACGCTCCCATTACCTGGAAGAACTTCCGACGGTCCAGGGTCAGGAGCGACGCGCGCTCGGGAAACTCATCCTCCACCCACGCCTGAAACTCGGGAGTGTCTGCGAGCTCATCGAGGCTTCGCCATTGTCGCCCCGAGAGCCGAGAGCTGAGGTCTGCCAGTCGCGACCCTCCCATTTCCTGCACCGTGCCCCTTGCCTCTTGCTTCTCGCCTACCGATGACATATCGAGCAATCCGTTAGCTGTTCCACTTTGATGCCGTACTCGTCCACGAGCTTGCGGCCAACCTCCACATGGTTCTTCGGGTGCGAGTAGTGCGGGTTCATCACCTCTTCCTTCGGGCGGATGAACTCCTCGGGCTTACGATGACACTGCAGGCACCACGCCATGTGGAACGGCTTGGCCTTATAGGTGATCTGCATCTCGTGCACAGGGCCGTGGCACTCGGTGCAGCCGATGCCCTTCTTCACATGGATGCTATGGTCGAAGTAGACGAAGTCGGGCACGCTGTTGACCAGGTTCCACTTGATGGGCTCGCCGGTTTGGAAGCTCTTGCGCACGGGCTCAAGCAGCGGGCTGTTGGTCCATATCTGCGAATGGCAGCCCATACAGGTGTGCGTCGGGGGAAGTCCGGCCTTTGGTCCCTTCTCCACCGACGTGTGGCAGTACTGACAGTCGAGACCGAGCTCGTTGACATGGTGCTCGTGGCTGAACGGCACGGGCTGATCGAGCGGAATGTCCACCTTGGTGTTGTAGGGGGCTCGCGATATGGCCGATCCCGCCAGCAGGGCCACCGCCGGCAGCAGCAGCCCCAGGGTGAGACTCACTCTGGCTATGGTGTTGGAGGCCGGTGGGAAAAGTTGTCTCATGATTTCATCGCTCAGGGTTCAGCTCATGGCCCGGTCTATGGCCAGCGCGAGGAAGACCAGTGCCAGGTAGGAAAGGGAGAACTTGAACACGCCGCGCGCCGAGCCCCGATCACGCCGTCTCGCCAGCTCGACGACCCGTCCAATCAACCCTGCGTTCGCCAGTGCGGCTGCGCCGAAGTAGAGTGGCGATGCATAGCCGGAGAAGACGGGGGCAAACGAAACCAGCGCCGTGACGGCTGTGTACAGCGCGATCTGGCGGATGGTTGCATCGTCACCGCGCACGACCGGCAGCATAGGCACGCCGACCCGTGCGTAGTCGTCCTTGATCATGAGCGCCAGGGCCCAGAAGTGCACCGGTGTCCAGACGAAGATGAGGGCAAACAGTATCCACGCGGTTAGGCTGAGGGACCCGTCGACAGCCGCCCATCCCACCAGCGGCGGCACGGCTCCCGCAGCACCGCCTATGACGATATTCTGCGTCGAGCGGCGCTTCAGCCATGCCGTGTAAACGCCCACGTAGTAGACCAGACCGACCATCGAGAGCACAGCGGTCAGAAGGTTCGCGACTGCCCAGAGGAGCACGAACGCGGTTCCGGCCTGCGCAACTGCGAACAGGATGGCTTCGCGGACTCCGATGGCATGGGTGACGAGCGGACGATTCGATGTTCGCTCCATGCGGGCGTCTATGTCGCGATCCATCAGCATGTTGATGGTGTTGGCCGCGCCGGCTGCCAGATAGCCCCCAACAGCCACGGCGAGAAAGAGCCCCCAACCTGGCCAGCCCCCGGCTGCCACCACCATTGCGGTCAGCGTGGTGATGAGCAGAAGGCTGATAATCCGCGGCTTCGTCAGCGCAAGGTAGTCGCGCCAGGTCGCCGCCGTCCTCGTTGTGGACATGGCTTCAAAGGCCGCGGCGCCGACCGAACGGCGTCGCGGCGTCCCCATGGCGGTCGTGGTGACCGGAACCTTCATACCCGTACCTCTCCTCGTGGCGCCTGCGCCACCTCGCCTCGGATCTTCGCAGCGCGGATGTCGGTCTCGATGGGAGTCGCTGCAGCCAATGCGACCGGTTCCATCCACGTCGAGGCAGCCATCATCACGACGCCGATCCAGAGAGTGTCCGCTGCCAACAAGTGCACCACCTGCATAGCGATCGGCGCCAGCAGGAACAGATTCACGAACCCAAGCACGATCTGGCCGATCACCAGCACGGAAACGAACGTAGCGGCGCGCCGCGCACGCTCCACCGCCCGTCCTACGGATCCCGCCAGCATGATCAGAAACGCTCCCATGATGATGGCGATCACGGGATGGATCACGCGCATCCGGACAAGGAGATGGGCGGTAGGGGAGAGGTCGTGACGGACCGCCTCACGCAAGCTCGCTGCAGGGAAGAGAGTGTCTCCCAGGGCGGTCACGGCTCCGGATGCGCCTATGGCGATCAGTCCGATCAGCGTAAGCGCCAGCGCAATGCCGAGCACGCCTGCAGAACGGATATGGACTCCCGAATGTCGGGCGAGCCACCCTGTGAGCGACAACAGCGCAAGGAGAACCAGCGTGTTGGTGAGGTGAACTGCAATCACA
>Ga0067045_1032234_pt1 | contig 10604 bp, 7 predicted proteins | sample TerdegcTABiofilm_FD_59184 | JGI IMG/M metagenome (GOLD analysis project Ga0067045, IMG submission 59184) | Combined Assembly of (Gp0054472, Gp0054536) Wastewater bioreactor microbial communities from Singapore -Terephthalate degrading... | reverse complement strand
GGCGTCCGCGTGACGGCCGAAGTGACGCCCCATCATTTCGCTTTGACCGATGAATCGCTGCGGAGCTTCGACTCCAACTTCAAGATGAATCCGCCCCTGCGATCGGAGGATCACGTCCGGGAGTGCATCGAGGGATTGCGCGATGGTACGATCGACGTGATTGCGACAGACCACGCGCCCCACAGCAAGGAAAAGAAAATGCAGGAGCTGGATCGAGCTCCGTTCGGCGTGGTCGGACTGGAGACGGCGTTGGGGCTGGTGATCACGCGACTGATCAAGCCGGGAATCCTCAGTTGGAGTCAGGCGATTGAAAAGATGACCGTCAATCCGGCAAAAATCCTCGGAATACCCAAGGGCACTCTGGCTGTGGGCGCCGACGCGGACGTCACCGTCATCGATCCGGACGTGGAATGGACCGTGGATCCGGCTCGCTTCTACTCCAAGTCCGGAAACACGCCGTTCGGCGGTTGGACTCTACAGGGCAGAGCGAAGACCGTACTGGTGGGCGGACGTATTGTCTATCCGTTTGCGAGTTGAGGGTGATGCCGGGGGCCGGGGGCCGGCGTAGACGGCGGGGTTGGCCGGTAGGGAGAGACACAGCGGAAGCCCTCGTTTCGAACGCCCGCGAGGTAGGATCCCATCAAGGTCGATGGCGTGATCACGTTTTTGGTCGACGGCTATAACCTTCTCAATGCCTGCGGCGTGGAAGCTGCACCGGGGCCGCCCGGCACTCCGGAGTTGGACCGTGCCCGACAAGGATTGCTGGACTTCCTAGCCGAGGTTTTAACCGCCGAAGAAATCGAGCGCACGCTGGTCGTCTTCGACGCCCACGGTCCGTGGCGGAAGGGGAGGGTCGAGGAATGCTACCGCGGCTTGAGCGTGCGATTTGCCGTCCAGTATCCCGATGCCGACACGCTTTTGGAGCAATTGATAGCTCGGCACACGGCCCCCAAGCAATTGACCGTCATTTCCAGCGATCATCGCGTGCAACGGGCGGCACGGCGGCGTCGGGCGAAGTTCATCGACAGTGAAGATTGGTACGCCGCGTTATGCCGCCGCCTCCGCGACCGATCGCGGGAGGGACGGCAAGTCGCTCCGGATACCCGCGAGCCATTGGATGCGGCCGATGTGGAAGACTGGCTGCGGACGTTTGGGCTTTCCCGGCGGGATGCGGAGGCACCGATCGCGGCGGAGGGAGACGCGGTCTCCGCCTCCCGGCGAACCGTGTCGGAGCGGAACCCTCGTACCCCCGAAGAGCGGCACGAACCTGGGGTCGGTCGTAGCTCCGGGCGCGAATCTCCTCAACCAAAGCCCCGTGACGACGCGGCCGAGGCATCGGTCAAGACGGAAGGCGACGTTCCCAGGGACGAGAGCGGGGAAGCCGGACCGTCGATCTTGGGACAATCCGCCGCGGCCTTCGGCCTCTCCGCGGAAGATCTCGAAAGGCCGATCGATGCTTGGGAAAGCGAAGAGGAACCACAGAGCGAAAGGCCCCGTGGCTCCGGAAAGAGGCCGCGTCCTCCCCGTCGCTAACGATTGCTAACGAGATTTCCGAATTCGATCGTGTCAGCCCGCGGCGAGGCGCGCAATCGCCTTGTCTGCGATGTCCTTGCGGCACCATGCACCCTCCCAACGGATGCACTTGACCGCCGCGTAGGCCTGAAGCTTGGCCTTGGCGACGTTTTCGCCCAGGGCCGTCACCCCCAACACGCGGCCGCCCGCGGTGACGACTTGCCCGGCTCGGAGCTGGGTCCCGGCGTGGAAGACCTTGACGTCGGGAAGCCGTGCGGCTTCTTCGAGGCCGCGGATGGCGTGGCCTTTGCGGTAATCGCCCGGGTACCCTTCGCTCGCCATGACCACGCAGACGGCCGGTCGCGGGTCCCAGTCAAGCGACTCGATGCGATCCAATCGCCGGTCGACCGCGGCATTTAAGATCTCCAAGAGATCCGACTTCAACCGCATCAACAGGGGTTGGCATTCAGGATCCCCGAAGCGCACGTTGTACTCCAGCACCTTGGGGCCGAGGGGCGTGATCATCAGTCCGGCGTAAAGCACGCCCAAGAACGGCCGCTCGGACCGTTTCATGGCATGCACGGTGGGCACCAGGATGTTGCCTTCGACCCAGTGAAGCAACTCGTCGGTGACGACGGGGGCCGGGCAATAGGCCCCCATACCGCCGGTATTGGGGCCGGTATCGCCGTCGTGGGCCGGTTTATGATCTTGGGCGGGTTGAAGCGTCACGATATTCCGGCCGTCGGTGATGGCCAAGACGCTGGCCTCTTCCCCTTGCAGGCGCTCTTCGATGACCAGGCGATTGCCCGCCGCCCCGAAAACCTTCCGCTCGGCGATGGCGCGGACTGCGGCGACGGCCTCCTCGCGGTTGTCGCACACGATCACGCCTTTGCCCGCCGCCAAACCATCGGCTTTGACGACCGCCGGTCCGTCCTCGCGAGAGTTCAGGAACTGGACGGCCGCCGCCGGATCGGAGAAAACGTTGTAGCCCGCGGTGGGAATCTTGGCGTTACGGAGGAGATTCTTGCAAAAAACCTTGCTGGCTTCCAACTCGGCCGCCGCCTTGCTCGGGCCGAAGATGCGGAGGCCTTCCGCGTGAAACGCATCGACGACGCCTTGGGCGAGGGGGGCTTCGGGCCCCACGACCGTCAACTCCACGGCGTTCTGCTTGGCGAAGCGGATCAACGCCGGAAAATCCGTTTCTGCGATGGGGACGTTTTCTCCGTCCTCGGCGGTGCCCGCATTTCCCGGCGCCGCAAAGACGCGATCGGCGGAGGGGCTTTGTTTCAGCTTCCAAACCAAGGCGTGCTCGCGTCCCCCGCTGCCGATCACCAGGACGTTCATGGCGATACCTCATCCTATGCGTTAGCGACCAAAACCTTGATTTTACGGCGCGGCCTCGCAGACGAGAAGGTTCACGAGGGGGAGTTGCGACGCCGCTCATTCGCCGGCATGGCACGGAAGCCTAGGCCGATGGACGGCGAAGCGTCACAATTGTGCGGCGAGAACGCAACGTCAGAGGCTGAGCAGGACCACGCAAACGATGGGCAAATGGAGGACGGTGGCGCGAAGCAGGATGCGTGCCGCCGTTTCGTCCGGGCGATAGGCGAATCGCAGAGTGACGAGAAGATTGGCGAAAGAGGAACCCGTTATGACGAGGGTCGCCCAGACCGGCATACCGGCCGTAACCGCCCAAACGCCGCCGAGGCCCAAGAGTGCGATCGCGCCGCCCAAAGCCATCAAAACCGTGGTACGACCGCTGGGATCCGCAACGGGGGCCACACGGACGTTGGCCTGAGCGAATTGATCGCGATAGAGCGATGCAATGGCCATGGCATGCGGGAATTGCCAGAGATACAGGAATGCGAAGAAGAACCAGGCGTTCGGATTCATCAATCCGCCCGCGGCTTCCGCTCCCAATAGAATCGGCGCTGCACCGGACAGGGCGCCGATCGGTGTTTGCCAAACGGAAACCGGCTTGAGGGAAGTATAGACGCCGGCATAAAGGAACCAACTCAGGGCGGCCATACCCAATAATCGAGACGTACCAAAGGCGGCGAGATAGGTGAGTCCGAAAGCCGTCGCGACTGCTGCCAATACGACCGCCGTTCGAGGGCGAATCCTGCCGGCGGGCAGCGGGCGGTTGGCTGTTCGGGGCATGCAGCCATCGCTCACCCACTCCAACCACTGGTTGAAAATCACCGCCCCGACGATCACCCAAAACGTGCCCACCACGGCATGTCCGATCGACCACATATCGGTATGTGGTCCGGCCGCCAGCCGCGCGGACACGGCCATGGTGAACAAGACCATCGTGACGATGCGCGGCCGTACCAAGGCGGAGAGATCGGCCCAGGCAGCGGACCATCGGCCGATCGCGCCGGGGGCCGCCGACAAGGTAGGTTGCCCTAAAGCTGCTTCACGCGGCTGAATGATGGGGGTATTCGGAGTAGCTCTACTCAAGGGAATTCTCTCGATCCGGTGCCGGCTGTGCAGGCCACTAAATTTGGTTGTTGTTCAGTACTTTCTTGGGGCGTGGTACACGCGCCGCAGTCCGCGGTCGACAACCCACCTATTACGAATTGCTATCATGTTCCGCGGGGAAGGCAAGACCTCCGTGGGAGGGATGAGCACGCGTTTCCGGGCGGCTGCGGGGCGGACGCGCCTCAGGTCGATGTCTCCGCATGGCGCGAGGCAGAGCCGTAAACCGGCGGCGGATTCTCGGTCGCTGCCAAGGCCCAGAGAGCGTAGGCCGTGGCCACGGCCAACAGCAGCGAGCCGGTCGCCGTGTGCGCCGTAGTGACAATCGCTTGAAGCAACCCGCCTTGAACGACGGTGTACGGGATGACCATTACCCAATCGTGAAACCACCGCGGGAAGTTGTAATTGACGACCCAAGTGCCGAGCCCCAGCGCGATCTGAGCGGCGAGCAGCCATCCGAAGACCTGAAGCCACCGTCGAAGGCCGAGGGCTGCTGGAACCCCGGCGGCAAACCGGTAGCATGCGGCCCACCGGATCGGCAGGAGGGCGGCTACGGTCAAATGGAGGATCGTCCAGAGAAAGGACCAGCCGGGGGCCGATTCGGACGGCAGATGTCGGAGCTGTGCGCCAAGCACGATCTGAACGTACACGAGGGCCGGCAACGCGATGATGACGGCCGCAGGAATCGAGTGCCGCAAAGGCCGAAAGTTCTCGTCGGCGTTCTGTTCGTCATCGGCGGGGCGTTCCCTTCGCCGCCAACGGGGAGAGGTGAAGACGGCGAGGCTCACGGTGAACGCGAAGAAAAGGGGGGCCGCGCAACCGTGGATGTTGGCGAGGAGGATTTCCCGACCCACAACGCGGAGTCCGCCCAGTGTGCCTTGCAAGCTGACGCCGATCAAGGCCGCGATTCCCAGCTTCCGCATCCACGGGCGGCGGTCATGAACCCAAAGACTCCAAAGCAAGGCGATCGTGAGAAATCCCGCCGTAGCTCCAATCAGGCGGTGGCTGTGTTCGAGAAAGACATCCCAGGTCTTCAGCCAGCTTTCCAGGGGATACAGGAACAGATTGTAGCCGTACGTGTTGGGCCAGTCGGGAACCGCCATGCCGGCGTTGTAGGTGGTGACCAAGCCGCCCATCCAGATGAGCGGGAATACGGTCGCCATCAGCGCCCAGGCCAAATAATGCGGCAGCCGCGGCACGTCAAGAGGCCGGGCGGAACCCGCGCGGTGCGAAGGTGAATTTCCTCTCTGCTTCACCGATTTCTCGCCTTTCTGAGGCATGGCTTTGGAGGCTCCAAGGCCGTAGTGAGCGATTGCGATCGGGAGGCCCGTCAGCGCAACTTCTCCGAGGCGCCGGCCGAGACTGTCACATCCTCCGGAACGGACGACGTGCGGCGGGCCAACGAGAGTACGTAGAACGTCAAATCCCAGATTTCGTCGGAGGTAAAAACCCCGGGCGTTCCCGGTGCGGGGCCCGCTGCCGGCATGGGAGTGCCGGGAATGCCGATGTAGATCCGCAAGTAAATGTCCTCCGGGCGACCGCCGCCGTGGAACAAGCCGTCGTGAAAGTTCCGCGGCCTGAGCGATTGCAGGGGTAGCGCAAACCACTTCGCCAATTCTCGCGTTTGTTGGTCGGTAATTCCTTTTTTGGCCTTGTTCCAATCGTCGAACAACTCCGTCTCGGATCCGTCGCCGCGTCCGTCCGGGCCGTGGCACTTGACGCATTGGGCTCGGGTCTCTTGATAGAGCGCTTTTCCCCGCTCGATCGCCGCCGCCAGCTCCTGCGGCGACAATTTTGGGCGTTGGGGCACGATGACGTATTGCCCCGGTTGCTCCTCCGCCAATCGCCACAGGGCGGCAATCGGTCGGACGCCCTCCTCGAGTACGAAGCGACGTTGAAGGGGTAACGGCTCGTTCTCGTCCACGACGGTGCGCAAGAGGAACAACTCGGTTTCCCCGCGGATGCTGAGATAGCGGACGTATTCGACCAAAGCATCCAGGTCCTCGGGGCTGAGGGGCGAAAAGGAAGGCATGCCCGTGCCCGGCAACCCGCGTTTCAACGTCCGCAGCAGATCGGAACGGAGCGGTTTAGCGCCGCCGGCGACCGACGTAAACTTGAACACCCCTTGGCGAAAGTCCCGGGGATAGGGATTCAGCATTTCCGCGATCGGCCCGGCGCCGTCCCCTGAGATACCGTGGCAGACCACGCAGTGCTTGCGGAAGAGGCCGCGTTCCGTTCCGGTGATGTCTCGCCCGATGGGACCCGCGGCGCGTTGCAGCAGCGATAAATCCAGGTCCAGTCCGGGCGGGACGCGGGGATCATCAGGTGTGCCGAACAGGTCTGTCAACATTTCTTCGATGGCTTCGCGCTGAGCCGGCTTGACCCGGGTCGGATCTCGTCCCTCCAGGTTCAATTTGAAATCCGGCGGTTTGTAAGATGAGCACCCGCCCAGAGAGAGCAGGATGGCCAGCATCAAAAGGGCCGCTTGAGATGCCGCCGAGCGGCGGGCGCCGACGATGCCGAAGCAGGCGTGATCGCCGCATGGAATAAATTGCCGTCTACCGGCCGAGTCGCCGTTTTGAGGTATCTTTCGCTTCATTTCGGACGATACAAGGATCGAGAAAGCGGTATGGAGCATCCGGATGTTGTAGGGAATTGACGGGGGCGGCCCGAACGCGCCCTCGGGTTTTGGGAGAGTTACCGCCCCTCCGCGGCATCGGTCGGCATCGCGGGCCTGGGCGAATGCCCGCGCCTCCGGGTCGGAGTCGTCGTGCTTCCTTCTAACCGCCGACGGCCAAATCACTAGGACGCAAGCGAATTGTGCCCAAGTCCACACCCTCTCCTTCAACCCTGATGATTCGCCGCCCCTGCGGCCAATCCCGTAGGTTTAGGTAATTGACGCGTTCGTGCCAGAGCTGGAATTCCCAATCTCCCGGCGGAAGGCCGGCAATCTCAAAGCCGCCGTCGTCGCCGGAGACGGCGAAGTAAGGATTGTCGCGGACCAAGAGATACGCCTTTTCCCACGGGTGGTAGTTGCACAAGACGACGAAAGGTTGGGTCTGGCCGCGTCGAAAACGCCAGGTGGCTTCGGTGTTCTCGCCGGGGGCCGGGGCCAACACAATGTTGGCAGGCAAGTCTCCCAACGGAGAGAAAGCCACGTTTTGCGCGATGGGATCCGAATTGACGATGTACAGATCCTGTCGCAAGTACCACAACGCCAAACAGTGGGGTTTGAAAATGCAATCGCGATTATCGAGGAGGACCTGCCGCGCGGACTTCTCCGCGGTCGCAACGGCGACGGGAACGCCGCGCGAACGGACGTAAACGTAAACATTGGCAACGCCGCCTTGCGGAAGAACCATCAGGGATTCGTCGCGGATATCGAACTTGCCGCAACAGTCGACGTCTTTGTCGACCGTCAATTTCCTCAGTTCCGGAGGAGGCCCGTCGTACAAGAACCGCCCACGGACGGCGATCCCGTGCCGCTGCGATGCGGCCGCATAATGCCACGGTGCCATCAAGGTGCCGCTCGCGATTCCCGCCAGCGTACCGGTGGCGCGGAGCCATTGCCGGCGGGACCAACGTCGTGAACGACGGAGAGTGCCCTTGGGCTGCACGCGATTCCGTCCTCCGAACTGCATATTGACCTCCAAGAAAGCGGATCGATCCCCGCGGACGACCCGCAACACGCCTCGCGAGCCGGCGGGAACCAGCGTCGCGACTTCCGGTTTGACGCCGTCACGGCTCGGCGATGCGCCAATCTGCTACCGGCCGCCGGACCGGAAAACGTGATCGCCGAGACGCCGGATTCGGGGAGCTGACTTTTCCATTATAAGCGGGATACAACTTCGGGTCGTCCCGGAGGATCAGCGCCCCTTAGCTCTTCGCCCTAAGAGCCGCCGCATCCAGGGCCGGATTTCGCGACACGAACAGCCCCGGCCTCTGGGACACCTTTTCCCGAGGATTGGCGATCGAGACCAGGCGTGTTATGTTGCTGAAATACGGGATCTGGGGATCCGGAAGGAACAACTCCTTGTGGGAGGACGAGGGATGAAGGTTGTGGCATTCAACGGCAGCGCCCGCAAGGACGGGAACACCGCCATCCTGGTCGAGACTGCCTTGCGGGTTTTGCAAGCGGAAGGAATCGAGACCGAGCACGTGCAACTCGCGGGATTGCACTTGAAAGGCTGCGCCGCCTGTTACCGTTGCTTCAAGGAAAAGGGACGCTGCCATCAGGAGGACGACGGCCTGAACGGCTTCATTGAGAAGATGACGGCGGCCGACGGAGTGATTTTGGCATCGCCCGTCTATTTCGCCGACGTCACGGCCAACATGAAGGCGCTCATGGAACGTGCCGGGATGGTCGCGAGGGCGGCGGGCGATCTGTTTCGCCGAAAGGTTGGGGCGGCCGTGGTCGCGGTCCGCCGCGGCGGAGCCGTGCACACCTTCGATACCCTCAACCACTTCTTCTCGATCGGCCAGATGATTACCGTCGGCTCGATTTATTGGAATTTGGGTCGCGGTCTTCAGCCGGGAGATGTGCGGAGCGACGAGGAAGGCCTCCGCACCATGCAGGTCCTCGGCGAGAACATGGCGTGGCTGCTCAAGAAGCTCCACGGTTAGACTGCGGGCGACGGCTGCGAACGACGGCGCGCTTGTTCGGGGACGGCCTTTTCGGCATCACGGCGCGGCCTTTTCGGTGGGGGCGTGCGGCCCTCCGCGACCGGCCAGGTAGTCGCTCAATATGGCCAACAGATCGAGAACGGCCTCCATCTGCTCGCCGCTCGAAGCGTCCATGACGCTGCGATCCAAGGGAGTTCCATCGGCGGGAAACAGCACCGGCATCGCCGTGTAGGGCAGGACGGCTCGAGGATTGGAGAGCCATGCGCGGAGATACTCGGGGCGCAGGCGATCCGCCACGGCATCCAGCCGGGGCGCGGCGGTGATCGACGCCGAGCCGGGGGCGGGACGTCCGTCCGGCGCGTGACACTTGCCGCAGTAGGTCGTGGTGTCCGTCAGGATGCCGAAGGCCCTCTCCAAATAATCGGGGCGATCGCTCCGTTTTCGGGCGATGTCCGCCAGTCGTGCGGCGCGAGGCGGCGTCCGCTCGGGTGGGGCTTGAGCAATCGTCTGCAAATAAGCAACCAAAATGTCGATCTGTTCACTCGTCAAATCGTAGCGCGGCATGGCCAATGGGACGTTGGGGCGGATCGGATAAGGCGCGAGCAGATACCGTCGCAGCCAGTCTCCCCGCACGGCGGCTCCGATATGAGCCAGAGAAGGCGGAGTCCACCCCCAGGCCTCGTTTTCGCCCACGGTCATTCCCTCCGCCGCGGCTGAGCGGACCAGCATGGGATAGAGAAGGTCTGCGAACGCACCGCCGGTTGCCGGCGACTGCGCCGTGATTTGCGGCGCGGCGAGCGGTATGGGAACGCTCTCCACTCGCCACAATGAGCCCTCGATTAGGACCGGACGTCGGAGGCGGAAGAAGTAGAGCGGACGCCCCCGGTCGTCCTCCTCCTCTACGATCTCTCCGGCGGCGTCGCGCTGCGGTGAGCCGACGAGATCCAGCGTGAGCAAACCTCGGCGGTCGAGAAACGATGATTCGTTGAAAGGGGCGCGCGTGATCGAGACTTCATCCGTCTCACGGTCAGCGTTCCATTGCAGAAGGGCGTTCGGTTCGCACTCGACTCGCCAGGTCTCGTGGTGCAAGACGTGGCATTGATCGCAACCGAGCCGCTCGACCAGCGCGCGACCGCGAGCGAGGACCTCGGTCCTCGCTTCGGAGGGGCGAAGGTTCGGCGGAACGGCGGGGCGACGGATGCCGGTGACGAACGTCACCAAGGCCGCACGCTCTTCCTCCGAAAAAGACCACCGTCCCATGCGGAGGCGTTCCAGGAAGCCCTTCGCGTCGTCCAAGCGATAGTCGTAACTTCGCGGCGATATCAGTTTTTGATAGAGCCAGCCCTCTCGCTGCTTGGTCGCCAACATGAGCAGAGGCAGGCCGTCATGGTGCGACAGGACGGCGGTATCCTCGCGGCCGGCCGATGTTTCGCGGAGATAGTCGCTTATGTGATCGAAGGCCAATTGGGAGGGCTGCTTGGATCCCCAATTCACGAGCGGAGGGCCGATGGGACCGGCGTCCTCCAAGCCGGGGATGTCGTGGCAACCGTGGCAACCGTGGCGCCGCAGGGCGCGGCGTCCGATATACCGCAGCTTCTTGCCGCGATCGAGCGGGGCCGTGATTTCCCTTAGATCGGCCCAAGCGGCGGGGGAAACGACGTCCCATGCTCGGTCGGACAGACCATGCGTCAAAGCCTCCGCGAGAAGCTCGTCCGGTACTTGCTTCTCCAAATACTCGCGGAAGACGCCGTCGACGGCGGCGTCGGACGGAGACGGATTCGGTCCGGGCGAATCCTCGCCCTGACCGGCGGAGCTTGCGGAATCGGGGCGGGACAGCAGATACGCGGCCAACGCGCGAAGAATCGTTTGCCGCCGGGCATCGGAGGCCATAGCGTCGATGAATGCGGAAGGATCCCAATCGCGGCCTCTGATTCCGGAAGCTGCGGCCGCGGCGTCGTCGGGCACGAGACCGGATAGGCTGGCTTCGC
>Ga0067045_1005033_pt1 | contig 10604 bp, 9 predicted proteins | sample TerdegcTABiofilm_FD_59184 | JGI IMG/M metagenome (GOLD analysis project Ga0067045, IMG submission 59184) | Combined Assembly of (Gp0054472, Gp0054536) Wastewater bioreactor microbial communities from Singapore -Terephthalate degrading... | reverse complement strand
GGGCCGGTCCATGAAATTCGAGCCGGTCTGGATCGCCCCGCAGTAGAACTGGCCGTCTCGCTCGAAAGCGGTCAGCTCCAACTGGCCTTTGCCGTTGAGCCGCACGGCTTCGGGAGTCCACTGGGGAACGCGGCGGCCGAAACGGTGCAGCCGGTAGAGCCACTTGCTCTCATCCAGTGTGTCCCCGTCGAACTCGTCATGCCACGCCAGTTGCCATTCGCCCTCGGGGAGGGTCGATGTGCTCAGATCCATGCAGCGCCCTGCTCCTTCCGGCTCCGGTTGCGACGCTGGCCCACCGACTAGATTCGGCACTCGCCCGGCGACTCCTGCAACTGCGCGCCGATACCTTCAGAAGGCGTAGCTCAGGCACAGGATGACCATGACGGCGGCCAGAACGGACTTCAGCACCGTACCGGCAAGGCGTCCCATCACCGCACCCATTCCCGCGCGTCTTGCTTCCTCGCCGGACTTGCCCTGGCCGCGTTCGTACCAGTAACCGCCGGCGAATCCGCCCACAAGCCCGCCGATGATCGGACCGATCACGGGCACGAAGGCCCCGACGACGCTGCCGATCGCCACAGCGCCGATCAGGCCGCCGACCATCGCCCAGATCATGCCCGCGGTGGAGCCGCCGTACTTCTTCACCCCGGCCGCACTCACCACATTGTCGCTAATTTCCGCCACCAGGGTGATTACGCCCAGCACCAGGAGCAGCCACCATTCCAGCTTCTCCCAGTGCGTGGCCGCCGAGTAGATCACCGCATCCACCAGGATCAGCACCGTACCGGGGAGCCCGAGGAGAGTGATGAATGCGCCGACGAACAGGGTGATGACGAACAGGGCAATGCCCAGGTATGCGAGAATGCCCGACAGAAACTCCATATGCGCCTCCTTCGGCTTCCAACGGGGCGGGCAAGGGATCCGGCCGGTCAGGCGATATTCGTCTCATCCTGCCGGCGTTCGGGCCGCGCAGTTCCCTGGTCGGTGCCCAGCGGGATTCGCCCCCGGGCTTTGGCGGCTTCCACCTCTCCCATTGCATCCAGCCTGTCCATTCGCTTCTCGAGGGCGTTCAGCCGGTCGAGGATCACCTGCATGTTGGCCGATATCTCCTTGCTCCCTAGGCCCAGAAGTTCCCGGTCCATTTCGGCCTGGCGCTCCTTCTCTTCCACCTCGAGCCGCGCCATCTTGTTCTTGTGGATCACCCAGATGCCGAATCCGATCACCCCGATGAAGCCGATGACCGCCACCAGCGGCACCGCGATGAACCCGAGCGCGACGAGAACCCAGTCGGGCATTGATGCTCCTCCATCCGTGGCGGGCCACGCCGAGAGTCGGACCCGCGAGTAGCGCTGTATCCCATAGAACAGTACACAAAGCCGGTTCGGTGGGCAAGGCCAATCGGTGGTGAGACCGGCGATTGTGCCGGGGGACGCGCGTGCTATAATCCCACAGGACAGGACCCGCTCAACAACACGGAACATGCATGGCTGTCACAGCGTCACACCCTCAGCCGGAGGCCTTCAGGTCGCCGGAGGCAGGTATACGGCAAATCGGGAGGTCGGTGGGGCAATGAGGCGCATTCTTGCGCTCGGTCTGTACATCCTGGTCCTGGCGCTCATGGCCGGCTGCGGAGGTGGGGGCGACGAATCCGCTCCGTCGGTGAACAATCAGACGGGGGTCCTGACGGGGAGCGTTGATCTCGCCAGCGGCTCGCCCGAGAAGTGCAGACTGCTTCTCAACGGTACGGAGCTGCCTGTGCGCGTGAACCCCGACGGCACTTTCCGCATTCCAAACATCCCGCCGGGCGAGCACGTCCTGGACATCATCGGCCCCGATGGATCTGAATCGGGCCGCACCCAGTTTGAGATCGAACCGGGCGAGGAGATCGAACTTCCGCCGATCAAGCCGCTTCCCGCGGGGCAGATCGCGGGTCTGGTCATCAAGAACGAAAACGGCGTCTGGGTCCCGGCGGTGGGTGTCGAGGTGGTCGCCCGCTCCGACATGATCTGGATCATGGACGACAAAGGGAACCCAACCATCGCCCCGGACGGAACGGCTGCCGGATCGTCGCCCTCCTCCGGCCCCGACAACACTGATGCGGCGGTCCCTTTCATCTACCCGCCGCCTCCGGGGTTCTCATACTCCGCGATTACGGATGATACCGGCAGCTTTGTGATGCGCGCTGTCCAAAGAGGCCCGTACTTTGTAACTGTCGCCGTTCCTGGATACATGCCCGGCGAGGCATTCGTCTATGTTGCTCCCGGGCAGACTGCCGTCGCGGACTTCCAGCTCTGGCCGGAGAAGGACCCTGAAGTCGGCAAGATCGTGGGCAAGGTCACCGGGGTGAGCCTGGACGGGACCCGGGCGCCCATCGCCGGAGCGAGTATCGAAGTCTACATGGATCACCCATGGATCCTCCCGCCGCCTGAACCCATCGAACTGCCGCCGGATGTACGGCCCGACATGCCGGTTGCTTTCGGGGCAGAAGCAATCGGCCCCGGCGGGAGCATCGGCATCATGCCGCCCATCATCGACTGGCGTGTGTTCTCGACCGTGACCGACGAGAATGGCGAGTACTCCCTGGACGTGCCCGCCGGGCTTAGGGTGGTGTCCGCCTGGGCATGGCCGTATGAATGGGCCGAGCAGCGGGTGGAAGTGCCCGTGAACGGGGTCGTGCGGGCGAACTTCGTCCTCAAGGAACTGGAGATTGAGGAGCCGCCGATCGAGCCGTTCCCAGTGCCTGACAGACCCCGGAGATGAGCTGGGGTCGTCTCTCGTTTCCGTGAGCTTCGTCCCGCGCGGAGCGGCCTTCCCGGGCTCTCCGCGCGGTTAGCCGATTCCGTACCGCCTGGAGGCCAGCATGTTCGACCCGAAGATCGCCTGCATGACCCTGCCCTACTCGGAACTGCCTTTCTCCCGCGCCGTCGAAGGCATCGCCCGCGCCGGGTACAAATACCTGGCGTTCGGGACCACACACGAGGGCGTTGAGACCCCCGGATCGGAGGATGACGACGCGCGAATCAGCGAACTGGGGCGCGTCGTGCGCGATGCCGGACTCGAACCGGTGATGATGTTCCAGCCCCGGGCCATCGCCCTCACTGCCGAAGGCGGGCAGGACCTGTTCCGCAGGCGCATCGACCAGGCGAAGCTCATGGGAGTGCCGCAGATACTCGTGATCGGCCCGTGGGAGTACAAGAGCTGGCCGGACGAGAAGCATCCGGCCGATGTCTGGGCGCAGATGACCGACGAGTGGTTCGCGGCGGTGGCGCCTGTTGTGAAATACGCCGAAGAGATGGACGTGATGCTGGTCTCCAAGCCCCACACGGGCATCACTGCCACCGCAAGCCGCTGCCGGGAAGCCGTGGACCGGGTGGGCTCCACCCACTTCCGCATCTGCTATGACGGCGGCAATGTCCACTTCTACGAGGGCGTTGACCCGGCCGAGGACATACGCCTGTGCGCGGACATCACCGTGGCTCTTTGCATCAAGGATCACTCCGGCTCCCGCGCTAATCCGGTTTTCCCCTACATCGGCGAGGGCGACGTGGACCACGAGTCCATGCTGCGCACACTGTCCGAGCACGGGTTCAGCGGCCCGTGCCCGGTGGAGCGGTTCGAGGGCCCGAACAAGAAGGCTGAGATGTCGCCGGAACTCATCGACAGCCTGGCCGCGCAGGCGCTCGAGACCATACAGGCGATGGTGGACCGCATCCGCTCCGGGCAGTCGTGAGCATTTCCCCTGCGCTTGGCTGATCCACGGACGGGTGCCTGAGCCGACCTCTCGTTGGGCGACGGCGCCCGTGCTGTCTGCCCCGTCGGAAACCCGTACGCGGCAGGGGTGTCCAATACCCGGAGGCGCGGGAAAAGCCTGGCCGCGACGAGTTACTTATGCGTAGTTCGAGCGCAGTGATCACGGCAGCAATCCTGATCGGCACAGTCATTGCCCCGCTGTCCGCTCTTGCAAACCCCGGACGGGTACCCGGCCCTGCCACCGTTGCCGAGGTCAGCGCCGCCAACTTCCTCGAAGCCCCATCCATTCTCGCACCGGCAAGCGTGTACCCTCTGGGCAAGCAGAGCTACCGCGTGGTCGCACAGATGCTGGACCGCGCAGTGATGGACGCCACCGGAACGCGGAAATTCCAGGAGGCATGGGGTTCGCTGTCCGGGCAGGGCGAACGGGTGGGGATCTTGCTGGACGCCCAGTACCCGCCTGCCTCGCTGGCCCTTCTGGACGCGCTGATCGACCGCCTGGTCCGGGCAGGAGTTCGCCCCGCATCCATCACCGTGTGGGCCGACAGCGAGACATCCCTCTTCTCAGCGGGGCTACTCGTGCGCAAGGACCCCGACGGCGTGCGCACCATGGGCGCCGAATCCGAGGGCTTCCGGGGCGGCATCAGCCGGATCGTGCTCGAGGAATGTGATCTGCTCATCAGCCTGGCCCGCCTGCGCGCAGACAGGCAACTGGGCATGTGGGGCGCAACCAGCACCCAACTGGCCTGCGTTCCGCGGGCTGACAGGCTCCAGATGATGTCGGCCCCGGAGCAACTGGCGCTGGCGGCATCGCGTCCCTCGGTGCGCCTCAAGTTTCGCCTGCACATTCTGGATGCCCTGCAGCCCAACGTGGAGCCCGGCCCGGCGCGCATTCCGCCGTACTGGAACTGCGGCAAGGTCCTGGCATCCACCGACTGCGTGGCGCTGGACATGGCGGGGCTGAACATCCTGACCGGGAAGATGATCGAGGAACAGCGGGAAACTTCATCGCTGGAAACCGCGCGCCAGTACCTCCAGGCAGCCTGCGCGGTCCATCGCCTCGGGCAGGCCGACCCGGCGCAGATCACGGTGCAGTCGCACGCCCTCGGCGAATAACCCTCACGCTGGACCGACTGTGCGTACCGTCCCGCGGCACGCTTATCCCCTCAGCCCCTCCAGCAGGTGCTCGAAGGCCCACAGGGGCACGTCCGGCGGCGTTGAGTGGTCCACCATGGGGAAGTAGCCGCCCAGTTCCAGCAGGCGCTTCGCCTTCTCCACCTCTGCGTCGATAGCGTCTTTCCCCCGCGCCAAAGCCCGCTTGTCGATGCCCCCGGCGAGCACGATGTCCCGCCCGTACTCACGCTTCAGAGCCAGCGGATCGGTTCCCGCGGCGATCTCCAGCGGCGAGAAGCCGTTGATGCCGACCTCCATCCAGAGCGGAATCAGCTCATCGATGCAGCCGTCGCTGTCCACGAAGATGGTGCGGACCCCGTTGGCCCGGATGGCACTGGTGATGCTGCGGTAATGGGGCTGGATGAACTCGCGGAACATCCGCGGGGAGATGAAGCTGCGGCCCTTGTAGGCGATATCCTCGCCGAAAGAGGCGAAGTCGAACTGCGCGCGTTCCAGAAACGGCTTGATGAGCGCCAGGAAGAAGCCCTCAAGATACTCCATCATTTCGTGGACGAACTCGGGCTGCTCGCACAAGAGGATGCAGAGGTGTTCGGTGCCCACCCAGCGCTGCAGCGTGTGTCCGAAGAAGCTGCCGGGCGCAAGACCCAGGGGTTCCTCCCGCTCTGCCCACTTGCGCTCGAACTCGTCCCAGTCTTTCGGGTATCGGGCCGGCGTGTTCGGGTCCAAGCGCTCGCGAAATGTCAGCCAGTCGTCGCGGGTCTTGATGGGGTATTCAAGCCACTGGGGCATCTTTGACGCGGTGTCCCGCTTGAACACCCGCAGTACTGCCCCCAGGCGGTCGCGCACCACCCTGGTCTCCGCGTCCTCCGACAGGACTTCCTCATCGAATGCGGGCATCGGACTGTAAGGCGCGCCGCCGGTGAAGCAGACGCGGTCCAGCCCGAAGCGCTCAGCCAGATCAGCACCCTCCTGTAGTCCTTCTCCGTGCCAGCGCTCCAGGGTCTCTTCCATGAACCACCCAACATTGAGGTTCAGGGCAAGGTAAAGGTGATTGGTGAGTGTACCGTCCGCGACGCCGAGAAAGCGCTCTCGTGGGGTCATGGGGCGGTCCAGTCCTTTCGCTGCGATGGGTTGGGCAGCGGCGGTCCAGGGCTAAGCGTGGGGCGGGCGTCCTCGCCCGCCGGCCCTTCATTCTGCTACAATACACCAAACTCATACGACCCGGGAGGCATCATGTCTTTCAGCTTCGGCGACTCACGCGACTGGTTCTTCACGCACCGTTTCGGATTGTTCGTCCACTGGGGCCTGTACGCTCTGGGCGAATGGCACGAGCAGGATCAGTTCCGCCGACGCATCCCGCGTGATCAATACGCCGCGCAGGTTCACCAGTTCAACCCACGGCGCTTCGACCCCGACGTGTGGCTGGACATGGCCGAAGCCGCCGGAATGAGCTACCTGTGCTTCACGACGAAGCATGTGGACGGCTTCTGCCTGTGGGACAGTGACGAGACGCAGTACAAGGTGACCCGCACGCCCTACGGTCGAGATGTGCTGGCGATGCTGGCCGATGCCTGCCACCGGCGCGACTTCCCGCTCTGCCTGTACTACTCGGTTGCCGACATGCACCATCCGAACTACCCCAACGCGGGGCGCTCCTACGAGCTTCCTGCCCCCGACCCGGGCGACGAACCCGACCTCGGCAAGTACCTTGCGTATGTCGAAGCCCAGGTGCGCGAACTGTGTACTCGCTATGGTGAGATTCACGGGTTCTGGTGGGACGCCAACGTCATCGAGCACCGCGACCCGCGGTTCAATGCGCTGATCCGGGAGCTTCAGCCGTCCGCGGTCATCAACGGCCGCGGGTTCGGCGAGGGCGACTTCGACACGCCCGAACGCGAGTATGAGCGCTCGGTGGACGAGGTGCTCGCCTTCGAGCGCCCCACGGAGGCGTGCCAGTCGGTGGGGATGGAAAGCTGGGGATACCGCGCGGATGAGGACTACTACACGGTCGCCCACCTGGTCCGCAGCATGGACAAGGTACTGGCGAAGGGAGGCAACTACCTGCTCAATCTCGGCCCGCGCGGGGACGGTACATTCCCGGAAGAGGCGCTCCGCGTGCTGGATCTGGTGGGCCGTTGGTACACGGCAGTGCGGGAGTGCTTCGAAGGCGCCGAACCCGCGCCGGAGGTGACAGACAACCGGACCGTGCTCATCACGCGGCGTGGGAACACGCTCTATGTCCACCTGTACCAGCCTGCAGCGGGCACGGCGCTGTACCTTCCGCCGATCACGGTGCTTCCGCAAAGCGCTGTTCTGCTGAACACCGGCGCGAGCGTGGAGACGAGCATCGAACTGACACCCGCGCGTTACGCCGACGGCCCATGCCTGCGCCTGCGCAATCTGCCGCTGGACGAGATGCCGGGCACAGTGCCGGTGATCCGGCTGGAGTTCGCGAACCTGGAGGGCTGAAGGCAAGAGAAACGGGTACAGGCACCGGGTTCGGGGACGACTCGAACCCGGATGCCAGTCCCCTGTTTCCGGATAGTGAATTTGCCCGCCCTCAATCCCCCTCGAACATCTCCTCGATGATGGAGACCGCCTCGTCCACGATCACCTGGCCCCCGGCAGGAGAGACCTTGCAGCTTGCGGGCACTGCTCCATAGCTCAAGCCGCTGGCGGCGCGCTCGGTGGCGAGGTAACTGCCGCCGCCGGCCAGTTGCACCACGAACGTCTGCACCGCCGCCGAACGTCCCTTGATACGATCGCCGAAGTCCAGGTAGTACTCGAAGGGCGAGGTCACGAAAGCCACATCGCCCAAGCGGAGCACATTCATCTGGATGGGCACGAAGGGCAACGGGTTCTCGTANCGGTCCACGGCCCGCTTGCACCAGCCGATNCGCGAGCGCAGCGATGTGTACGTACTGTCCAGGCGGTCGCCGCACTCGAGACCCTCCAGCTTCGCAGCCAGTTCGTCCATCTCCGCCCGGGCCGCCTCGTACTCCTTCTCAGTCACATCCCAGTGGGGCAGTTCCAAGTCCCGGTACTCGTGCTTCAGGACCGCATCGTCGCGCAGGTCCTTACGCACCGCGGGCTCGGCGTCATCCACGGCGTAGGCAATGCGCTTGGCGATATCCAGCCGCAGGGCGTCATTGAGCGGCCTGCCCCGGCCCTCGCCGTACTTGAGCGCCAGCATGCGCTGCTCGGCCCGGGTGTTGACCAGGCGGTGGGGCGACTGGTCCCCCGCCGCGGAACACTGGGGCAGCACGAAAAGGCCCTCACCGTAGCCCTTGCGCAGTTCCACCCGCACATCATGCCAGAAGTCGGCGGACACGAAATCCTGCCCGCTCTCGCTGGCCTGCGACGGTGAGGCGACGTTCACGAGCACCCCGGTGAGGTTCTGCTCCGGGTCGTAGGTGAAGAGCAGATAGACGCCATGGTCCACGTGGCCTTCGATGTGGGAGAAGTCGGCAGCGGCGGTGCTCCCGTACATCAGTGCGTGGTCGTCGAAGTAGCGCACACGCCGGTTTTCACCCACCACTGCGTACGAGTATCCCCAGCCCACCAGGCCTTCGGCCCGGTTATCCCAGGCCTCGCACACGGCATCGACGAGCCCATTGACCACCAGGTCCGTGTACTCCGACGTCGGCATGTAGTCGGGGTACTTCGCCACGATGTCGTCCAGGTATTCCGTGTCCTTCTGCAGGCCGACGGCCCCACCGGCGAAAGGCGCGGTGTGGGTATGGGTGGCACTGGCGATGAGCTTGCGGGGATCGAGCCCGGGCAGTCTATCCGCGACCTTCTCCCGGCTGACCGCCAGCAACTCGTCATCCACCGCGCAGGTGTCAATGGAGACGATGATGGCCTGCTCACCGCCGCTCTCGATGGCCAGCGCGGTGAGGGTCAGAGGGTCCTGCACCCGCGCGGCGATGCGCAGGTTGAAAAGGCCCCGCAGAGACACGGGGCGGTCCGGCGTGATGTCACGACTTGCCCAGCCGATCCTGATCTTGTCGCTCATGGTGTAACCTCTCCTCGACGACGCAATGTCGGCGTTCCCGCCTGGTTCAGACTGGCATGGTCCGCGGTTTCCGTGGGGCCCCGGTCTCTGGACGGCGAGACCACCCCGCGGCTCACACAGCGAGCGCTGTTCCTGTTGGTTGCGTACGCCTCCGCTCACTTCGGTATCGGCGGGTAGTGGATGAACAGGTGCGAGATGGCGTCGGTCTCGCCGATGTACAGTTCGCCGCCGGGGCCGACGGCGAGAGAGCCCAGGCAGTGGGCGGTCCAGTGTTCCGGGAAAGACGAGCCTACCACGCCCAGGTCCACGAATCCCGCCTGCGGGTCGAAACGGAACAGGTGCGCCATGCCTTCAGGCTCCTGCACAACGCCGTAGATCATCCCCCCGCGCCCCTGGGCGAGCGCCCGGATGTTCGACTGCCGGTTGGGCTTGCCGAGATTGACCACCACGCCGCTTCCTGGGTCCCAGGTGAACATGAAGCCATCGGTGGAGGCGCCACCGTAGACCAGCCCGTCGTCCCCGAGAATCAGGCTCTGCACGCCGGCCACGTACCGCTTGCCCTTCTGGCAAGGGGCGTGGGCATCGAGGGCGGCGAGGCCCGCAGACTCCGGGCTGTACTCCCACAATTGCCCCTCGGCGAAAGCCCCGATCAGTCGCCCGTCAGGCAGGAGAACCAGCACGGGCGCGGCGCCTTCGATCTTCGCAACCACCTTCACCTTCCAGGTTGAGCCGTCCACCGCGACCAGCGCGTCGCCGGGCTTCGTAATGCCATATGCGACGCCTTCACGCGTCGGTCCCGCCAGCGCCGCGATGCCCTGGCCTTTGCCCGGCAGCGCGATGGGGTTGATGGCCGCTTTGCCACCCCGGAACTGCTCCATGCCCTGCCCGGTCTCACTGGTGGCGTCGTGCTGGAACATCCCGCCGCCTTCGGGCCCCCACCAGCCGCCCAACACCCGGTTTCCGCCGAGGTCAAGCAGCGCGCCGCCCTCGCAGGCAGTCTCTCCCAGCGGGCCGACGTGAGCCACGCCGAATCCGGGATGGAAGTAGAACAGGTGCGATCGCGCGCCGGAAGTGACCCCGAACACGATACCCGCATCCAGCGCGAGGAGCGCCGAGATTGCGGATTCGCCCCGGGGAATTGAGGGCTCCACAAGATACTCGCGCAAGCCGAAGCAGTACATCGCGCCCTCGGACACGAAGGGGAACGCCTTCGTGCGGTAGAGCGCGGCGTGCTCGGTGGTTGATGGCGCAGTGAGTTCGGGCACGGGCGGCCTGCGTCGTCGGGCAGGTGTGTCGGGCATGGGCGCCTCCAGCTTTGCCGGGCCTTCAGGGCTTGTAGATGAGCAGACAACAAGGAACGCGGCCTATGGTCGCGAGATACAGCGTGCCGTCCAGCCCGCAGACTCCGCGCCAGGTGAAGTAGTGCTCGCCGTCGATGACCAGGGTGCCCACCGGTTCTCGCGTGCTCCGGGCGATATCATACCGCACGAGGATGGTGCCGCGCCGGTCTCCCGAACCCGGCTGGGCGAGGTAGTACAGGTTGCCCTTGCGGTCGGGCACGATGCAGCGCAGCATCCCGCCGGGCGCTTCGGGCAACCCGGGACCGAGGTCCTCGATCTCGGGGCTTTCCTGCTTCGGGTCGAACCGAAACAGGTGATCATTGGAGTACGTGAGCCCATATATCCGGCCGTCCGGGCCCATGCAC
>Ga0067045_1032233_pt1 | contig 10605 bp, 6 predicted proteins | sample TerdegcTABiofilm_FD_59184 | JGI IMG/M metagenome (GOLD analysis project Ga0067045, IMG submission 59184) | Combined Assembly of (Gp0054472, Gp0054536) Wastewater bioreactor microbial communities from Singapore -Terephthalate degrading... | reverse complement strand
TTTCCTATTTCCAGAGTGCCATCCCGCAGTTCCGCGCCGTCCTTCCAGGAGATCTTGAACGCAATCTTGTTGCGGCTTCCTCCCCGCTTGGCCTTGATTTCCAGATGCAAGAGCCCCTGCGGTGAAAACGAGAGCGCCCTCTCGTCCGTGCGCAGCAGCAGGCGCCCCTGCCGGAAACCCTCCACGAGGGCCTCGAGGTACTCCACGATGGAGCGGGTGTCCTGAATGGATTCGTGCTCGAATTCCTGCGGATTCGAAAGGCGTCCCATCTCATGCCTCCTGTCATTCCAAACGTTGTTTGTACTCAGATATTATCGCGCTCTTGCGGATGTTGTACATCGCCAGCGTCTTCTTGATGGCCATGTCCTCCCATGCCGGCTGCCACCCCACTTCCCGGGCGGCCTTTTCCGGATCCTGCAGTTCCACGGGCTTGCATTTCTCGCTCATGTGGCAGTCGTCGCCCATGAGCGTAAGCAGAGGGCGGCTGCGCCGGCGGCCGGTGCGGTTGATGTTCTGCACCGCCTGCATCAGGAAATTCGTATATGCCTGGCTTTGCGGATTCCACACCTCATAGCCGTCGATGTCGTAGTCGGCCAGCAGGATGGGCCAGAACTGCTCCGGATGCGGCACGATGATGCCGGCGCCGAAACCGCGGGCCTCCTCGATGACCTCCTGGGTGAGGAAGAAGTATTCCGGCGAGAATTCGCGCTTGACCTGCATCTTCACGGCCCGCAGCACGGCCGCGATGCGGTGCAGAAGCGATGGGGCCCAACGGTCCCGCAGGCTGTCGAACCAGTCCAGCACCAGTTTGTTGCGAATCATCAGGGGGTCGCAGGCATGCCGGTTCTTCTCCAGCAGGCGATGCAACTTCTCCGCCCAGAAAACGAGGAAATCCATCTCGTCTTCATTGAGCGGGGCGGCCTCGTCGGCCGCACGCGCCCGCATTTCCCACTTCTGCGGGGAATGGAGCGCGAAAAGGAAATCGTCGAGTTGGCTGGCCCGGTAGCGGAACGTATGCTCGGCCATGGCCTTGAACGTCTCGGCATGCGGCAGCCGGTTTTCGGAAAAGTGGACGAGCAGTTGGACCTTGAGGCCGAATTCCTTCGAGTGGCAATCGATTTCCACGCCGCAGTAGCCGTCCATGCACAGGATGTGGTTGTGCTGGGTGGGAATGACCAGCCGCTCCCGGGCGCCCGGAAACATGTTCGCCACGCGGGTGCGGATCCAGTCCAGCGGCACGAATTCGGGATGCCAGTGGACGGCCAGCACGCAGGCTTCCTGAGGAAAGACCCGCCCGGGATGCTCGATGATGCCGCGGACCGGGTCCGCGATTCCGGTATCGGTGACCCGCGCGAAACGCGCCTCGTCTTCCGGCGTGATTTCGGGAATTCTCCACGCTGCGGGTTCCAGGTGGGACGGATGTGAATGCGAATCGCTCATGCTTCGACTCCCGGAAATGCACGATAGGGAAGGATTGTTCATTTTTTGCAAGCATATCATTTTATTCCAGTTTTCTGAATGTTATGAAACAGCAATGAAAAGTTTATAATGTTTCTTTTATGTAAGATTTTAGTATTGCAATAAATTGTCGCATCCAATGTGCTAGAGTGCGCAGGAGGCTTCCATTCCGGAAGCCCAGGAGGTTGCAAATGAGCCACAAAACGATGTTCGAAAAGGACAAGATGGAGATGGAAAAATGGGTGCGGCCGGAGGAACTGGCTCTGCTGTTCATCGATTTCGCCACGCAGATCCGGGAGGAAGGCACCCTCTCGTTCGGCGATGGGGAATTGAAGTTGCTCCTGCCGCGGGAAAGCGTAATGGAACTGGAAGTCAAGGCAAAGTGCAAGAAAGATAAATGCAAGTTCGCACTGGAAGTGGAGTGGCGCCATGTGGTGGAAACTCCGAGCGCCACCCTGGAAGCGGCCATCCCCGATGCGCCGCCCCCCACGGGCGACGCCGCCGAACCGGATTCGATGGAAACCTGATCCGCCCCGTTCCTGCTCTACTTTTCTTTCGGTTTCGAACAGGCCATCTCGAGCTCTTCGATGGCCTGCAGGAAGGTTTGCGCCGTATAAGGCTTGACCAGCACGCCCGTGAAGGCTTCCTCCTCGGGTTTCCAGAAGGGCTCGATATGGCCGATCCATCCGCTGGAAACGAGAATGGGGAGATCGGGCCGCAATTCACGCAGCCGGGCATACGTTTCGACGCCGGAAACATCCGGCAGGTGCAGATCCAGCACGACCAGGCGTAGCCGCCAGGGATCCGCGGCCGCCAGGGCCAGCGCCTCCCGGCCGCCAGACACCACCCGGCAGTCGCGACCCACCGCCGCCAGCACCCGGGACCCCACCGTGCGCACCCAGAAATCGTCGTCCACGAGCAGGACCAGGCCGCCGGCCGCCGGCTCCGGGCGAATCGGAGCGATGAAGGATTGCGAGACATCGCCTGTGTCTCTCTCCACATGAAAGAACACCCGGAAAGCCGTTCCGTGATCCCCCATACACGCCACCTGCAGCACGGCCCCATGATGGCGCACGATGCCGGCCACCGTCGTCAGCCCCAGACCAGACGCGCCTTCCTTGGTCGTGAAGAAGGGATCGAATATCCGTTCCAGATTCTGCGGCGCGACACCCGGTCCGCTGTCCGCCACCTCCAGGCAGACCCAGGGTCCCCTCCGGGAAACGCCTTCCGGAATCATTTCCGTGAGCGGATTTTCCGGAATCTCCGGACAGAAGAACAGGGAAACCATCACCAGCCCGTCTTCCCGGCCGACGGCCTCGATGCCATTGGCCACCAGATGGGAAACGAGGATGGCGCAATGTTCCGGGTCCGCATCCACGGCGGGAAGGCCGGATTCGATGCGGTACATGACGCGAATGGAATCCGGGATGGCCACCTGCATCTCGCGGGCCGCCCGCTCCAGCACCTCGGACAGCGCCACGCGCTGGAGCTTCGGCTTCCAGCCGCCCGCATACATCAGGAGTTGGCGGGAAATCATGGCGGCTTCCTCGGCGGCCTTCTCGATTTCCGTGAGCGGGATGTAGGCCGGGTGCTCCCTGGCCGTCTCCATGAGCCCCAGCGATGCGTTTCCCAGTATTCCCACCAGCAGGTTGTTGAAGTCGTGCGCCAGCCGCGAAACCAGCAGGGAAACGCTTTCCATCTTCTGGCTCTGGCGCAGGCGCTTCTCGGCCTCCAGCCGCTCCTTTTCCCGGCGCCGGCGCTCCGAAACATCGCGCACGGAAACCATCAGTTTCTCACCGTTCAGATCCAGGACGCGGGCCGCGACCTCGGTCGGAAACACGGTGCCGTCCTTCCTGCGCGCCTCGGCCTCCATCCAGAAACCGCCCTGCTCCCTGAGCCTTTCCATCAATCCATCACAGCGATCCAGCATGTTTTCCGAAATGAGATCCCGGACCGAAAGGCGCATCATCTCCTCGCGGGAATACCCGTGCATCCTCAGCGCCGCCTCGTTGCACTCCAGAATCCGCCCGTCCAGATCCTCGACGAAGACGGCGTCCTGGGACATATCGAAGAGCAGCCTGTACTTCTGCTCGCTGCGCTCGAGTTCCGCCTGCACGCGCACGTGCTCGGTCACGTCCCGGATGACGCCCGTGGAGCCGGCCAGGGTGCCGTCGGCGTGGTAATGGATCTGTTCGTGAATCTCCAGGAAATGGCGATCTTCTCCTTCCCCCCATGTGATCCGGTAGGAAATCTCCGGTTTCCGTTCCCGGACCGCCGCCTGGAAAGATTCCATGAAACCCTCCAAGAAATTCTTTTCCAGGAAGGGAAAGACATTCGCCAGGTCCAGGAATTTCATCCCCAGGATGCGGTCCGGGGTCACCCGGAAGATTTCACGGACGTTTTCGGAAATGTACTGCAGGCGGCTTTCGGCATCGAACGCGTAGATGACGTCCCGGATGCTGGACAGGACGTGGCGGTGCTTCTCCTCGCTCTCCGCCAGGCGCTCTCGGATGCGGGCGGCTTCTACACGATCGAGGATGGCCAGCACCCCGTGGGTGAGCAGCATCGCCACCTGCTGCGCCAGTTCCACCGCCTGCCCGTCGAAGGCATCCGCGCTCCGGGCGAACAGGTAGAGTTTTCCAAAGAAACGATGCCCGGAGTACACCATCGGAATGGCCAGTATCTTTCGTATTTCCGCCAGTTCCGGCTGGCTCAGGAAGCGCCTGAATTCCCCATCGTGCCGGGACACCGCAATCACAACGGGGCGCGAAATATCATAGCAAGCCAGAAACTCGAGGAACTCCCGCGAAAGGAAGCCGCGGCAGTCCCGGCAGGAACGCTCATGCCACACCCCCATGGCGGCTCCCGGATTCTCCACGTCCAGCACGATGGCCATGGGAATGCCTTCCTCCTCCACGAGGATGCGGCATACCGATGAACACAGATCCTCCGGGGAAGCCGCCCCGAAGAGCACGCCGGAGACCTGGTGCATCACGGACCCGATGCGCCGCGCGCGCTCCAGTTGCAGGGAAGCCGTGATCTGCCCCGTTTCCTCGCGCATGATGCCCACGAGTTCCATCTGCCCATCGGCACCGGCAGCGAAACTGGACGCCGTGCATACGTGGAACACCTCTCCCTTCGGCCCGAGCACACGGAAGCGGATCACGCTCCTGGGCAGTTTGTCCAGGTCCGCGAAGGACTGGGCCACCACGGGCAGATCCTCGGGATGCACGAAGCGCATCAGAGGCGTGCCGATGATTTCTTCCAGCACGAAGCCGTAGCGCTTCACGTTCGGGGTGATGAAGCGGATGATGCCGTCGACGCTGATGCGATACAGGATGAGATCCTCGAAGCGCGCCAGCGCTCCGGCGATGGCTTCCCACGAGCCGCATTCCTCCTGCATGCGAATAAGATTCCGCCAGCGCGCCAGCACAGAATCGCCTCCGGCGCATCCGAGAAGGTTGGGGATCCACCGGCCATCCACGCCCAGATGATCGAACAGGAGCACGGCCTGCAGGAAGGATTCCCCGGACAGACCCGATTCCTGCACGCACACGATGCGGCATTGGCCGGGGGAAAGTTTCCCATCCCCGGCCGCCCAGCGTTCCGGCCCCTGCGCGCGCGCATCCACGAGCGCCAGCATCACCGGCGCATCGGTCTGCGGCCATGCGCCCGGCGGCAGGCCATCAACGCCCTCCACGGGCTTCCAGTTCACGAATCCCGCATCATTCGCGCTTTCGGGATTGGACACGAAGAATCGGACCACTTCCCCCGTTTCGAAAGACCAGCCGGCTTGCCTGTTTTCAATCCACAATCCCATTCCCGAAGGCGGTTGAAACAGGGGAAGTGCGAATGGAACGGCATCCATGATTCCACGTACCCTTGAAAAATGCAGGAATGACGAATTCGGCTCGACGCAAACCAGCCCGAAAGCCGGACACAGAAATCAGTATAGCGAACGATTTTTCACTTTGGGTGAAAATTTTTTTCTTTTTTTGAAAAAAGTTGGGGTGAGAGATGGGACTCGAACCCACGACAACCAGGGCCACAACCTGGGACTCTACCAACTGAGCTACTCCCACCAGGCGACCCATTGACTAACACAACACTTTCGGGTTTGCAAGCCCCCATTTCTTGTTTTGCCAAAACCGGCGACCGTGGTACATTCCCGGCATGTCGGCGCGGATGGTGCCTGCCATTTTCCTGATTTTCGGACTGCTCTGGGCGGCCAGCCCGCGCACGTCCTCCGCCCAGGAATCCGAGAATCCGTTCGCCTCCCGGGAAATCCTGGTGTTCACTCCCACGTGGTCCAATCCCGACGAGGTGCCGCCCTTCCTGCAGGAAAAGGTGGCCCAGTCGATGCTCTCACCCGGCTGCCGTGAATGGAAATTCCTGCAGGTGGGCTACATTCCCCTGTATCTGCGCACGCACATCCAGAAGACGGAAAACAATTTCACCTACACGCTCACCGTGACCCTGCGCTCGGGAGAAGAGATCCTGAGGATGGAAGACGCCTGCGAGATCTGCAACACCACCGAGGCGCTGGAAAAACTCTCGGCCCTGCGGGATCGCCTGTGCGCCAGACTGGAAGAGAAAGCCGCCGTGAAGCCAGCCGAGCCGGCCCCGCCCGAAAACACCGGCACGCCGGAAAAGCCGGCGACTCCGCCGGCGCCGCGGATCGTGGGCAAACTGGATGCGCCCAAACCCTTTTCCATGCCGCCGTTTTCCCCCGCGCCGCCGCCGGTGAAGTTGTGGACGTGGATGGGGACTTCGCTGGCCGTCGCTTCCCTGGTGACGGGCATCGTGCTCCTGGCCATGGATGGGGATCCCACCTGCGATGCGCCTTTCCCGAAACAGCAATGCAAGGAGCGCTATGCCACCGGCGCCGCCGGCGTGTCCTTTCTGCTGGTGGGCCTGGCCGGCGCCTCGCTGGGCGGATGGAAACTCTACGACATGTATTTCTCCCCTTCCCCGGGCGTGCGGGTCGTGCCCGCAGCCGAACCCGGCAAGGCTTCGCTCCTTCTGGAATGGAGGTTCTAGGCATGCTTCGCCGAATCCTCCCCCTGCTGCTCTTCATTGCCGCCTGCACGGAACCCAATCCTTCCTATGATCCCGATTTCGTGCCGCCCTGCCGCACGGGCGAACTGCGCTGCGAAAACACTTCGCAGTTGTACATCTGCGCGCCTTCCGACGAGGGCGTGAACACCTGGACGCTCCAGAAGACCTGCTGGAGCGGCACGATCTGCGAGGAAGCCTGGTGCGCGCCCGACAATGCACCCGCATGCGCCAGACCTTCCGACTGCACCCGGGCCGGCGACGCATGCACCGTGCTCGTTTCGGACGGACGACTGGAAAACTACTGCATCCCCGCGCCCCAGCCCCAGGGACGCGAGCCGGGCCTCGCCTGCGCGCGGCACGAAGACTGCTTCTCGGGCTGGTGCTTCCGGCGCACGTGCTATCACCCCTGCTCCACCTCGCAGGAATGTCCATTTTCGGAAGAGTGTGTCGATCTGAACGTCACCGTGGATCACATCCAGGGCACCATCCGCGGCTGCGCGACGCCATGACACGAGTTGGCCGATGACCCGATACGTGCCCCCCTCCGAAAGACCCTCCGAACTGGCCGAAGCGATCCGGCGCGTGGTGTGGGACCGCTGGGCCGAGCACTGGAGCGATCCGAAGGTGCGGGAACAGCACGTGGCCACGCTGGTGCGCACGGGCATCAACCTGTTCGACTACGTGCTCAAGCACTGGGGTCCCTCGCCGGATGTGTTCGAGCCCATCGAGAAGGCATTCCTGTTCGCCCTGGACGCCCATGCCTCCCAGGCGCCGCGCAAGACCGGCGAACCCTATGTGCAGCATCCCATCACCGTGGCCACCTCCTGCGCCGAGCATGGGCTCGACCATATCGGCATCGTCTCCGCCCTGCTGCACGACACCATCGAGGATACCGCCATCACGGAAGACGAAGTGCGCAGAAACTTCGGCAACGACGTGGCGGAAATCGTGGCCGGGCTCTCCAAGGTCAAGAGCACCGACAAATCCATGGTGGACCGGGACAAGGTGCTCACGTTCTTCAAGATTTTCGGCGGAGCGGAATCCGACAACCTGCTGCGCACCATTCTCATCAAGATCTTCGACCGCCTGGACAACATGAAGACGGTGGACGTCTTCCGGGTACAGAAGCAGCAGCGCTACGGCGAGGAAACGCTGTACATCTACTCGAGCCTGGCCACCATCCTGGGCATGAAGCACATCGCGACGGAACTGGTGGTCCGCTCCATTCCGGCGTTCTTCCCCGACAAGTACCAGGCGATCAAGGCCAAGAGCGACGAGCGGATGCACACGTACATCCGCGAGCGCACGGGCATCCAGGATGTCATCCGGAAACTCGTCGGCGGCCACATCGAAACGAAATTCATCCACCTGTATCCCACCATCGCGGACTACCTGGATCCCGTTTCCAAGACGCTGGTGCAGTTCGAGACGCTCCCCCTGCACCTGCGGTTGCGTGTGCCTACCATCGCCGACATGTATGCGCTCATCGGCTACATCCATTCGGCACATCTGGAGAATCCCTCGTCGGGAATCACGGTCCTCTCCGACAGTTTCAAGGATTACGTGGTATCGCCCCTGGCCAATGGGTACTGCGCGCTCACCACGACCGTATCGTTCCACCGGCAGACCTGGCTGCTGGAAGTGGTCACCCGGGATCTTGAGCAGCAGATCGACTGGGGAATCCTGAGCGATTTCAAGAACATCGAGCGCCGCAGGTTCTATTACACGTCGATCCTGGCCTTCCGCGAGAACTTCCAGGACATCCAGAACCTGCGCTATGCCGACCTCAAATCGCTCACGTCCTCGGCGGTGGCCGACATCCACGTGCGCTGCCGCCACGACCGCATCGTCCAGTTGCCGGCCGGCAGTTGCGTGCTGGATCTGGCCTACGTCCTGGACCCCGATCTGGGCCTGTACTGCAAGGGCGCCCTCGTCAACGGGCGCTTCGAGAATCCCCTGTACCGCCTGCGGCACGGGGAGCACGTGGAAGTGCAGACCTCCGATGAACCATTCATCAAGGAAAACCTGCTCACCCAACTCAAGAGCCGGGTGGCCATCGAGCATTACCGCGAGCGCGTGAAATCCTATTTCACCGTCAAGGCGTACGAACTGGGGCGCGAGGTGTTGCTGCGCTTCATGGAGGTCCACCGCATCCCTGCAGAAAAGGTGTTCGATGCCCGGGGCGAGCCGCGGTTTCTGACCCAGGACGAAATCATCGATGTGGGAGTGGGCAAGCTCACCGTGGCCCAGGTGCTGGAGAGCCATGGCGTGTTCACCCGGCAGGGCGGCCTGTTCTCCCGGCCGGTACTGGTGGTGCCCCGCACCATCCGCTCCCTGTACGACCACATGTACCGCATGCCCGAGTGCTGCTCGGTCTTTCCCATGGTGGATACCGAAGTGGTGATGCAGTACGCCCCGGATACGTCGCAGGCCGCCACGCTGGGGCTCATCGAGATCCACCGGTCCTCCTGCGACCGCCTGTCCCCGGCGCTTCCGAAAATCCCGGTGGAATGGAACATCGTGCTGGGTCCCGACATCGGGCTGGACCTGTGGGTGGAGGACGGCGTGGGCCTGGCGGCCAGAATCACCGGTGTCATCGCACGCAACCACCTCAACATCATCTCGCTGCACGCGGATTCCCGCGAGCATGACGAAGCCACGAAACTGCGCCACATCTTCCTGTCCATCGAACTGCGCATGGGCGAGCATGCGCCGGTGGATCAGCGCCGACTGGTGTCCTGCATCAAGATGCTGCGCGCCATCAAGGAAATCAAACGAATCCTCATCCACAAGGAGTAGATGAATTGCCCATCCGGATCGATGACGTTCTTTCGGGAAAACTGAAAAACCTCGACACGCGGGAGCCCAACCACGTGCGCATGTACGTGTGCGGCGTCACCGTATACGATCGATGCCACATCGGCCATCTGCGGTCCATGCTGTCGTTCGATGCCATCGTGCGGTATCTCGAGTACCAGCGCTACAAGGTCACGTACGTGCGCAACTTCACCGACGTGGACGACAAGATCATCGAGCGCGCGCGGGAAATCGCCCAAGGCCCCGATGGCGACTGGCGCTCCTCGCCGCGCTACGCCACGTTCACGCCAGCGGAGTGGGAACTGCGGCTTTCCGACGACGAGGCCATCCGGGTGCGCGCCCAGAACGATCCACGGCATCCGGCACTGGTGGTATCGGACTATTTCATCGAACAATTCAATCATGATTTCAATGACTTCGGCATGCGAAAGCCGGACATCGAGCCCAAGGTCTCCGACCACATGCCGCAAATCATCGCGTTCATCCAGCGCATCATCGACCGCGGGTTCGCCTATGTGGCCGACGGCGACGTCTATTTCGACGTGCCGGCATACGATGCCGCCACCCATGCCTACGGAAAACTGTCGCGCCGGGATGCGGCCGAAATGCTCGAGGGCGCCCGCGTGGCCCCCACCGACAACAAGCGCAATGCGGCCGACTTCGCCCTGTGGAAGGCGCAGAAGCCCGGTGAACCCGCCTGGGATTCCCCCTGGGGACCCGGCCGTCCGGGATGGCACATCGAATGCTCGGTGATGAGCACGCATTATCTGGGCTTCAATTTCGACATCCACGGCGGCGGCAAGGATCTCGTCTTCCCGCACCACGAGAACGAGATCGCCCAGGCGGAGGCCGCCTGCGACCAGCCTTTCTGCAGCAACTGGATGCACAACGGCTTCGTGACGGTCGACGGCGTGAAGATGAGCAAGAGCCTGGGCAACTTCCTGTCGATGCACGACGCCCGCAAGGCCGCCCTGCCCGAGGTATGGCGGTTCCTGGTGCTCAGCGTGCACTACCAGAGCCCCATCGATTTCTCGCGCACCCGCACCAACGAGGCCGGCGAGCGCGTGCGCGGCAGCATCGACATCGCGGCCGAACGCGTGCAGTACTTCTACCAGACGCTGCTGCGCGCGGACGAGTTCCTGGCCGGACGCGAATTCGATCCGGAGGCGCCCCTGCTGCAGACCCACGTGGCCGGCCGGATCCGGGAGCGCTTCTGCGAGGCCATGGACGACAACTTCAATACGGCCGTCGCCGTTTCGCTGTTCGGAGAGG
>Ga0067045_1032232_pt1 | contig 10605 bp, 9 predicted proteins | sample TerdegcTABiofilm_FD_59184 | JGI IMG/M metagenome (GOLD analysis project Ga0067045, IMG submission 59184) | Combined Assembly of (Gp0054472, Gp0054536) Wastewater bioreactor microbial communities from Singapore -Terephthalate degrading... | reverse complement strand
AACTTATTTGTTGTATATTGTATATATTCGACATTTTACCGCAAAAATCCTGCTGAGATGTTGATTTTTCAAGGCTCAAAGCCCCTGTTTTTCAGGGGGAACTACTTAACATGCATTCTGCTTCTTTCATAATCTCCTTTCGCAATTTTTCAGGATACAGCACCTCAGCATGTCCACCAAAGCCAAGGACCCATCTTTTCACTTCACCCAATCCTGATACGGTCATGCGCAGGATAATTGAGCCATCGTCCTGAGGCTCAATCCTTTGCGTATGATGCCATCGTCTTTCCCGGATCCACCTTGCCTGGTGACGGTCAAAGCGAATACCTACTTCTTGGGTTTCTTTTCCGGTCTCTATCCCTAAAGCGCTGGATAAATAATCCTCTAAAACAAAGTCTTCCATCAACTTAAAGGTCTCCTTTGTATTCTTCAAGTCAAGTATCCTGTCTAGTGCAAATATCCTAATCGCTTCTCTCAAATTACAGTATCCGATCAGATACCATGCCCCTTGGTGATACCTAAGGTGATACGGGTCCACATACCGTTCATTTATCTTATCTGTGCTTGCGCTATAATACCTCAGCCACACTTTTGTTTTATTCTCTATTGCAGAAGCAAGCATGCTGTAGTTTCGTACTACTCTTTCTTCCTCGCCCCTCAAAGGCTTAATATCGAAGGATACTATATTGTAAATAGCAGACAAATCGACTATATCATCCTCCGGTATTGCTGTCAGTATCTTCTCGAATGCATTTCGGATGGTCTTCTCAAAGGGCGTGCCCATAAACTGAGCCAAAAGCCTTTGTCCCAAAAACAAAGTGATAAGCTCCTCTTCAGTAATGCTAAGAGGCGGCAGCTGAAACCCTTCTTTCTCATAATAGTAGCCTTTCTTTGAACGACAATAACATATAGGAGCGCCTAACCGATCACGCATGTGCTCAATGTCGCGTTCAACGGTTCTGGTACTTACTTCAAATTTTTCTGCGATTTCGGCTATTCGTGGGTAACGATTTGTGCTTAAAAGTTTATGGATATGGTATATTCGTGCGTAGTGAGCACGGTTGAAGGCTGTGGCGCGAAAGTTGTTACCGGATGTCATTCACAACTTCACCCCTATTTTGATGATATGTTATAAATCTCATAATTTACCACTAGATATTTTTATTCGGCAAACTTTGTAAATTTCCTCTATATATCCATAAATTTCTATATATTTTCATATGTTTTACTTATAAGGCTTGCAACAGCATCTCCTTTAGAGAGGAGCTAACTCACGGTCGATTATAATACATATTTAAAACCTTAAAAGGCTATTTACCAAAGAAATCGATGCTGACACATCATTTTATTTACATTATAGAATAAGTCTCTTGAGATTCAGAGCAGGAAATTTAAACAGATCGGCTTCTTTTAACATGGCAAATCTTAATACAAAGTGAAACATTTGATGACATAATTCACTGTTGACGGGATCATTCCCATGCGCAAGAATGGATTGATTTCTCATATCCATTATCTTTTTAATCTCATTACCACATTGTTGGTAGTCTTTCCCTATCTCATCTCCCAAAGCACAAAGTAGCTCAAATGACTTTTTGAACCCGAACTGATAAGTTCCATTTCTTTCGTTAAGATATCTTTGGAAAGAAGGTCTTATTGGTTCAGGTATTTCTTCATTTTTTGCTGCGCTATTATCAATTTTGTGATATGTTAAAAGGCGAAATTTAGCTATTCTTTCCATAGCGCTATACAACCTGGCTACAGCATCATCATATTTTTGTTCAAGGTCCATTCTCCGCCAGGCATTAGAAATAATATCTTTAATTAAAAATTCAGGATCCCTTTCATTATTGTTTTTTACTGCATCCTTGAGCAACTTTAATTGAATGTCTACTGCATCAATGATACCTCCGATGACATTTTCATTAATCAATGTATACTTTTTGAGACAATTGATGCCTTTGCTAAAGCTTTGTATCGCTTTAGTATGACGGAAATCATCCCATTGTGCATATCCTTCCAAGATGTCCTGAATAGCCTTGAAAAGTTCTCTTTTATCCTGATTAACTTTTTGGATGGTATTTTCAAGTATCTCAACAGCAGTTTTATATCTTGCCCGGCTAAACATTAAATCAATTTTAGTTAGATCTCTTACACATAATTCATCCCAGGGATTTGCCCGGTAAACAGCCTGTTCGCTGCCGTCAACTACTCTCATCCCCGGTCCTTCTCTTTTTTCTCCAGAAATATAGCAATATTGAACACAAGATTCTATAGTTGCAAGAACAATAGCGACACTCATAACTTTTGTACCGCCGGTATAGTCGACTATCACATCAGCATAAGTTTTTCCCCACCGCTTCAAAATTAACGGAACTCCTTGAATAATTCTTTTATAACAAGCTGTAATGTCATTTTCGTTATCTTCAATATGAATTTGTTCAGTAGCAACCAGATTAAGCCCTGCTTCCCGCTTAACCTGTTCAACAATCTTATAGGTAGCATTGGATACTACAAAAATTACATATTTTGGATTATTAGCTTTTACGGAAAATACCGTTTGATTTGGAGAACTGCCTATTGATATTAATAAAACATCTTTCATTGCTTTAACCACCTTAATATCAAAATTTTTATAATAAATCCAAAAACTGTTAGCCCAATCCTGTTGCACGTAGGGCTGTAATCTGGTTGCTATCTCAATCTGCTCTATTGTAGCCATACCCAACGGCGGTTTTTGCCCCGATGCCATGTTCCCTCAGGGCTTGTTTCAACCAGCTATAAGCTAATTCCAAATAATCTTTGTTACTTTTTTCTGCTCCTATGTACACCTTGAAATTTCCCTCTTTAACTGTAAGAAATTCTACCGGTACCGGGTCAAAATAATCGGCCGGCGACGTTCTTCCATCTTTATCGGAGTAATACTTACTGTAATGCGGATTCATAATATCTGCTTCTATCTTAGGCTCCGATACAGGTAAGGCATCGAAGAAGATGACTTCACCTTTATGTTCCCCTAGATAACTATTCTTAGGACTCCCAAATACCTTACAGAAGTCTCGATTCCTCAGGGCAGCATTCTCGTCACAGTTGAATTCTTCTGTTATTACCCAATTACGGGTAAGCCCTTTTAGTGAACTGCCGGGTAAATACGGGATACCCCATACATGGTGCAGTGTCATTGAGGTTTCGTATACTGAGCTATTCCCTAACCCGATAGCCAATCTCCAATCCGGTATATAGTCTATTGTTCGTATTTGTAAGCCCAAGTTTTGGATGGTACTCTTATGGCGCTCTGCTATAGCCTTAAAATTAACCTTGCTGAAGTCAGGGTTTATATTCCTATCAACCTTGAACGTATTGGGTTTATTTCTGTCAGGTTTTACTGCCTTGTTCAATTTCAAGTTAAAATTATCAATCTTATCATAGTCGACTAATTCGGCGGTATCCTTGGGCAGATACCCCTTGCAAGGTTTATTATCACCTTTGCTTGTTATGTTGCCCGATATTTTAATATCTCTTGCTTCGGGTCCTTTTTTCCCTTGGCCTATTATAAACGATACCTCAGACCCTACCGAGGCTTCTGTTCCCTTAACCTGATTTTTATTAAAATAAATTTCTCCTCCATTGTACTTGATAAACCCAAATCCTCTATCAGCAAAATACCTCTTAATTATCCCTTTTTCCGCCACTAATTATCACCCTTTGCTAGATCATCTATAAGGCCTTCGGCAAAACGCCGCAGCCAGTTAAATAGTGCAAGCACCTCATTTGTCAACGCACGGTAATCTGGTGTTTCCAAGGATACCACTTCTTCCACTAGATCTTTCCATTCTATTTTAACAATACACAAAGGATTAATCTTAATCCATTCTGTAACCTGATGATATATTACATCCCATGCTTTTTTCTCTTTCCCTTTTGCTTTCATAAAAGCCAGGGCAGCTCCCAGACCGTTAGTCTTTATATACATAGGCGCTTTTTTTACATAGGATTTATAATCGGATGCTTTTTCGCCTAAGATGTTCTTGGCCTCTAATACTTTTTCATAGCTGAAACTGGCCCTCCCCTGTTCCAATCCTTTCATAACTGTAACCTTTTCAGCCATCTATTCCACCCCCCAGACACTCGTGCGTATTAGCCCTTTCCCTATAGTAGCATTGCCTCCAAGCTGAATAACTCCTGGCAGTCCATTTTCAAAGAATTCCATAACAAGCGCCTCTTCTGTCTTGCGGGCAGCAGCTTTGAAAACTCCTTTTTCGCTATCGTCCTTTTTGAATATTGGCGTTGCAAGGGCTAAGGAGTAAAGGACGGTATCGGTTGGCAGGTATTCTTCGGTGAATAATGCACCCTTTTGAACTGTGCCTGTATTGCTGTCGATTTTTGTGCGGGTTATCACTTCGGTTGAATGAACAACGAAGTCCGTGAAATCCTCATCGGATAAAACAGCCAAGTTTTTATTTACGCTTTCGCGCAAATAGGCAAATTCTTTTGCTTTGGGGAACATATTCTCTATCATCCAGTCTGCCAGTTTGGTGCAGTTCTCATCAATGCTCATACTGAACGTATACTCTTCCAAAGCAATCCTATTGTCCTTGATGACCAAGGCAGACCCTTCGGGTATGGAGTTCCCTTTTGGCATTTCAAAGTCCAGGTCAATTTTACAGTGCTTCAGATCCGCCTGCAGCCTGTTTAAAACCTTCGGGCAGGTTATCCATGCAAAAACCCCTTTCATGGATTTAACCGGAAACAGCAGCACCCTGGCATCGGTGAATCCCAGAGCCCCTGCAAAATCACCGCCGTTTTCCGGTCCAAATGCCAGTTTTATTGCTTCTTCAAGCTCTTTGTTTTGCACTTTCACTCCATCTAACTCCACTTCAGTTAGCTTATCAAATACTTCTCTAATGCTGCCTTTCAGGCCGGACCCTTCCACCTTGGGAAATTGGGTATGCCTTTCCCTTTGAATAGGCAGGTCAACAGAGCCTAAATCGTTACCGCTGCCGGCATGCAAAGGTGTTTCGCACAGCATAAAGAACGGTTTTGCAATCTTGTACATTCCCAATCCTCCTCCTATTTTTCAAAAGTAACGGAAGTAAAACTTCCGCTTCGAATATCTTCATATTGTTCTGCCATCCTCTTTGAATAGGTCTTGTCAATTGATGCGCTATCTATAAAGAAATAGTTGAAAACGGCTATCTCTTTGCTTTCAGGATTATATCTGTATTGGATTCTGATCTGAACATCCTTTTTACTATATTTGAAAATCCAGGTGTCTTTTATAGGGGCATGTTTTAATATTTCATCGGTGAGCTGCTCAAAGGGTACCGGCAGATTCATCAGCTTGTTGTATAATTCCTTGATCGCTTCCTTTAATTGTTTCCTTTTAGTGGCCTCCTCACCATAATACTTGCCTCCAACGGGCATTTTGACCACAAAAAAGTTTTCATAACGCTGCATAAACATCTCGCCTAAAGGGCTTAACATAATCCCCTCTTCCATCTCGTAAATGCAGGCTTTAAAATCATCGCCCATGCCATGCTCACGTTTGAATTCAGCCCAGCTTTTATTTACCCCTTTATCAAGCAGCGATATTGCATCTTTGTATTTCTCAAACATGCCCCAGTCAATATCCAGCGGGGCTTGGAGGATTTTTATCAATTCTTCTGTTTCATCGAAAATATAGTATAAAGGAGCCCGGTTGATTTGTGCCAGTATTGTAAGATACGGAATTATACATTTGTATCCTCCGGTAATATTTAGTAGAACATTTGCCTCATCCGGCGAATAGTATTCAAATACTTTATATATCTCATCCACTAGGTTGGTCAATCCTTCCCTTTCCAGCCTTATCCGGTCAAAAACCTGAAGTCCCTCAATAGTCTTAATTGATACAACGTCTATGATGGCACCATCTTCGCTTTCGTAACCATCTATTACCTCTTTAATAATCTGGGAAGCCAGAATCGAATCTATTGTATCGGTGGTAAGCAGATAAACCTCCAGGTCATCCTTTACTTCGCTTTGTATACTCAATATGCTTTTTATTTCTGCGGAGGCATTGTAATTATTCTTTGCCCATTCCAGAACAGGTTTTCTTATTCTTTCAACAGTGTCTGAAAACGTTTCCCAGGCATTCTTTGTTCTATCGCGGTCTTTTCCATCTTTTATTACTTCGCAATACCTCTTAATATCCTTATTCTCTTCCAGATAGTTCCTAAACAAAGAAGTGCCTACTAAAGTTATTAACCTCTTCATTTATATCTCCCCTACAAACGATATGCCAAAGCCTTGCTCCGCATTATACTCGGATATGCTCTTATTATGCATAAGGTCTTTTACTCTGGTAGGCTCCCCATCTAATAGTTCAAAATAGTAAACGCTTCCTGCCGGAACTGCTCTTCTCATAGGTTTGGGCCTTCCCTTTTTAATATCAAATCCTCCAATGGAAATATGCTTTCCCACTGCTGCGCTTAACAGCCTTAAGTGCAGCCCTTGGTACGTTCCCTCAAGGGTCTCGGAGTCTATCCAACCGGGAAGCCATCCTTTTTTAAATATTGCCGGGGTAGATAAGTACAGTTTGAACCTGTCGCTTTTAATGTCTAACGGGAAATCGGGTAAAGGGACTGTGCTTTTATATGTAGCAGCCTTGCCTTCTCCACCAAGTTTTAAAAAGCCTGTTTCGGGCAGGTCTAAGCCTTCAAAGTCAATTGTTATAGAAACATTATTTAGCCTGCGCAAAGCTACCCGGTAAAGCTTGCCTTCTTCTGCGGTATTGGTGCTTCCATCCCTTGCTATACCAACTTTTTCTTCAGCGGCTACATAGTCTGAAAGCTTAATATAGTAGAATTCTTTCATTGCAGCATTTAAATAGCTCCTAAAAGCCCGGTAATCAAAATATCCTTCATTGACATTTTCCACTTCGGTATTCCTGTCTTCCTGCAATATATAAGTTGTAGGTGTACTTGAAACCATGGTATTCTTTTTTAGTGTCAATTGAAACGCTTCTTCATCATCCTTCTTTTTGTTCTTTTCCTCGACGCAATCCAGCGGGAGAGGTAGGCACAGGTCATTCTCTATTTCAAGGAACAATCCTTTGATCACCAGTCCGGCTGTAGGGTCATCCGTTTGGTTAGCCTTACCAAGTTCCTCTATATGTTCTGCAAAATAAGCGCTCCGTAGAGCCCCGTACACCACTGAAGGATATGGGGGGAAAACGCCGTCTGCCCATGTTTCTTGCCCCATAGTAAAAGGCTTTCCATCTCTAAAGAAAAGAGTGTCCAAAGCATCAACTTTAATGAGCATTAATATATTTCACCTCCCTTTCCAGGAACCTGATTATCCTCAAAGCGCTTATAAAATTAGCCAGTTCTCTGCTGCCTGTCTTCAAATGTTTTAAGGTGTCCCCAAATCTATCAATTTCATGTGTTCTTGATTTGTCCTTACTGTCTATTTCGCAGGAACGCTTCAATAGCATTATGAGTTCAATTTCAAATATACGGTCGGGATTGTTTATTTTCTCGGATATCAAGTCGTTGTCTATCATCATCTTTGAGAACTCAGCATCTATATTTTTAATAAAATTGCTAGAGAATTTACCTTCCTTAAGAAATTGCAGACAACTCTGTAATAAATCAGTAGACCAAGTCCCTTCTTCGAGCTTCCATGGTAATATGGTTTTTTCAATTTCTCCGGAATGTTTCAGAACTGCTATTCCAAATGCATCTTTGTTGTTATCCCTTTTCTTTGCTTCTTGCTCCATTCTACGAGTCCATTTTAGTACTTCAGCAAGCGGTGTTTTGAAATGCGCTATTGCTATACCGGCTGAAAAAGTTAAGGCTTTGCTGCTGTAAACCGACAGGTCAATTTTTCCGAACCTTTCACGCAGTTCCTTCATTACAGGAATAAGATGGTTGAGATTTATAAACCCGAGAAAGTCCTCCCCTCCGGTATATACAGGCTTTCCTTTAGGTAGCACCAGCACTTCTTCTCTTATCCCTTCTGCAAATCGGCCCAGTTCTTTGCTTAGCTTTATCTGAAACTCTTTTAATGATATACCATCCTTCAGGTTGTACCCGCAGTACCATTTCCCCATGTTGTCGCCATCAAAGAGCATTATTGCATAATAGGGTGAGTATTCGATTTTCTCCTTTTCCAGTAGTTCATAGATTTCCTTTGCCGTCCGGTCTTGTACGTCATTAGGTTTGACTTGGTTGTTTTTTAACTCATATACTAGATTTGCATCGAAGCGGCGTTCACTCAATCCTTTATACGCTGGGCGAATATTTTCCAATCTATGTATAGCATCCGCTAAGGCTATGCGAGATGTGGATTCAAAATCCGAATTATAATCTGCGCCTATCGTTTCAAAATACTTGTCAGCACAGCGCTTAAGGAACGAGACAGCGCTCAAAGCTTCTCCGTTTTCCAAATACTTGTCACTTATATTGTTTAACTCAAGAGCTTCGCCTGTAATAAATCCTCTTCCTCTGTTTATGTTTTTATAGAAAAGTACATTGTGTTCTCCGTCTATAGAACACTTCCTGCCGGGCTGTTCATCCAGTTGTTCAAAACAGCGCGTGTTCTTAACTGAACCCATCCTGGACCCAATTTTGCTATAACAGTCTAAATAATCCTTTTCGTCAAAAGGCATAAAAACCCAGTATATTTCCAGGTGACGCTCAATTTGTTCGGTGTATCCCTTAGGTTTATTCGGAAGCCCTAGACGCTGTAAAATGATATTACCCATGTCTACGAACTTTTGCCTTACAGCAGCTTCTACATTTTCTCCAATTCGCTTGAGCTTTTCCGGGTCCGTCTCGTTAACGATAGCCAGGAACCTGTTGGGCACATAAGTATTGGCGAGATCAGGAAGAATTATCTCGCTATCATATTCTTCAACCTTTCTCATCCCGGTCCTGCATAGATATGAGAGTATAAAGCTGCCTGCGTAAAGGTCCTGTGTCTTACGGGCCTTGGATATAAAGGACTGCACGGGACCGACGGTAAACAAGAATAAACTGCGGCTCATAGGATCGCCCCCTTGAAAGCTTGCTGATTGTTAGGGTCTTTTCTATGATACAAACGTTCGGGATGAAAGCTTGTGTTAAGAGTCGTGATAATGGGTTTATAGACTTCGTAATATTTAATCACCGACACATAAATCGGCGAGGCAAACCTGTCTTGCTTTTTTGCATATCCTAAATATGCACACCTATAATCGCTTGAAGCATGGCCTATTCTCTTAAGCAACCCATGCATATCTGAATAGCTTTTGCCTATTTCGATTTCTTTGATATATGGATAATTTCCGGTGAAACCTTGGGACACTATTCTTGTTTCGTCTTTAGTTATGGAAAAATGCCCTGGATTAATCTTATCCAACAGATTTAACAATTCGTTCATATGTTGGAGAACGTCATATTCATCTTCATTTCTCTTGGTTATTTCTATGCTTCCGAAACCTCTACGGCTCCTTTTGCCAAAACCCCCAAGCAGTAATGCAATCTCAAATATTGCTTCGTATTTTTCATGAGTTATTTTATCTCCAGTGCTTGTCAATAAAACTTGAAAATTCTGTCCCCATTCGGCAGCTGAGATTTTAAAGGGTTCTTTGTTTGGTTTTTTATCCTCCCAGTGAGGAACCGGCGAATATTTAATTGTTCTTATTTGTTTTGCAGGTATGCGAAGACATAGCTTAGACCTTCCGATGACTTCATCACTTGAGCCGAATAGTCTCGCTTCTTCTTTCTTCATATCGTTGATTTCTAAGTTTCCGTTTAAAGCCCTCCACCAGAACCTTATTTCCCCTTTAAATGAAGGGGCTCTTAATTCAACCTGCTGTGGATTAGCACTCCACATAAAAAGCGGCGTAATAATACTGCATTCATATTTTGTTTCAAACCGCACTGTACCACCCCTTTCATATTTCAATTTTTATTTTTTAAAAGCAGATTATTTTCTTTCTCTAGCTGGTTTTCTATTCAATTGATTTTGTGTATATATCTTGATATAGCTCTAGGTACCTAAAATTAGACTTTCGGTACAAAAAATGGTAACTATTTAGTTTGATAAAGAATTTGTCCCAATCAGTAGACCAAATCAGTAAAACCATATCGTTCCATCATTAGTTCTCCTTAGATAATTCTTTATGAGAAGAAACCTATAATTGGTAATGTTATGTAGTCAGGTTATTGTTACCTCTATTAGTTATATTTGACATACGAGATGGTTGTCCTGCAAGAAAACTGAAATTTTTACATTTCATTTTTTATATTTCTACTTTGGTATAAGTTGAAGAATTAAGGAAATGTATGATAGATTAAGTCCATATAATGGTGTAAAAAGAAAGTGAGCCATAAACTCATTCCTCGGTTAAAATATAAGTAGTGTCCCCTGAAAAATGATTTTTTGATAAAACCTTCAGGGGTTGAATAAAAAATTTTAGTTCCTTGACAATTTCATATCGGTTATTCGTGGCCACTATCCCCGATATTACGCATATTTTACTGCATTAAACAGGTTATGGGTCAAAATACCCCAACCTACCCAGGTGCTTGTTCCACTGTACCCACGGGAAAGACTACGGTCAAGCCCGTATTTGCGTTT
>Ga0067045_1006115_pt1 | contig 10605 bp, 10 predicted proteins | sample TerdegcTABiofilm_FD_59184 | JGI IMG/M metagenome (GOLD analysis project Ga0067045, IMG submission 59184) | Combined Assembly of (Gp0054472, Gp0054536) Wastewater bioreactor microbial communities from Singapore -Terephthalate degrading... | reverse complement strand
GCTGGTTCGCGATGTGCTCATCAGCCTTGGAGTCCCGCTGGAGGAGGCGGAGAAGGATGCGGAGGGAATCGAGCACCACATCGGACCGGCCACCCTCGCCGCGTTCCGCCGCCACCTCGGTCATGCCTCGACCGGGGGTACGGAGGTCTCGTCGCAATGAACGCTAACTTAGCGGACGGTCAGGCGCCGCTGTCGTCTCTCGCGCAAGGCGGTCGCGGCCGCATCACCGCCCTACATGTGACGGGGCCGGAGCGGCGGCGTCTGCTCGATCTGGGCTTCGTTCCGGGCACGATCGTTGAACGGGCGTTCACGAGCCCGTTGGGCGATCCGACTGCTTACAGAGTGCGAGGCGCGACTACCAGTCTCCGGAACGAACAGGCGGACCGAATCGAGGTGGAACCATGTTCGGACTGAAGCGAGCAAGCTGCGGCATAGACGACGGGTGCGCCGGTTGCCCGATGGCCGGCAGCGCAGCGGTCCACAGGTTCGGCCTCGACACGGCGAACGCCGATTATGTGGTGGCGCTGGCCGGTAATCCGAACACCGGAAAGAGCACCGTGTTCAACGCGCTGACCGGCCTGCGACAACACGTCGGCAACTGGCCGGGCAAGACCGTGGTCCGCGCAGAGGGAGCCTTCGTCGTCGGCAAGGCCAAGTTCAAGCTCGTAGACCTGCCCGGCACGTATTCGCTGCTCTCCAACAGCGCCGACGAAGAGGTAGCGCGCGACTTCATCCTCTTCGGCAGACCCGACGTTACCGTTGTCGTGACCGACGCGACAGCGCTGGAGAGAAACCTCAATCTGGCCCTGCAAGTGCTGGAGATCACTGACCGGGCCATTCTGGTTCTGAACCTGATGGACGAAGCCGAGCGGCGGGGTATCTCCGTGGACGACCGGGCGCTGGCCCGCGACCTTGGGGCGCCTGTGGTGCCGATGGCGGCTCGTCGCGGGCGCGGCGTGCCCGACCTCCGCGAGACCATCGCCGGCGTGGCAACCGGGAAGATCGCGTGCCGACCTCCGCGCGTGACCAGGTTCGATGAAGCCATTGAGCAGTCTGTCGCGCGGATCGCCGACGCCCTCCTTGATGTCCATCCGGAACTCCCCAATGCGCGGTGGGTCGCGCTGCGCTTGCTGGAAGGCGATCCGAACGTCATACGCGAGGCGCGTGCCGGCACGCTCGGGCAGGGACTGCACCGACATGTGGTTGAAGCGCCCGCCACGGAGGTTGCGTCGCGTGGACATTGACAACGTGATCGCGATGGCGACTTCCGAGCGGTCCAACCTGAAGGTCAACCTGCATGACAGAGTCGTTGAGGCGCTGTACCAGGAAGCGGGCCGACTCACCGAACGCAGCGTGTCGCTGCCCGGCGGGCCTCGTCAGTGGCGCCTCGATCAGGTTCTCGATCGCATACTCACCAGTCGCGTCTTCGGCTTCCCCGCGATGGGCCTCCTGTTTGCCGGTGTCTTCTGGCTCACCATCGAGGGCGCGAACGTTCCCTCGGGCATGTTGGCCACGCTGCTCATTGACCACGGCGCGACATTACTCCACCGATGGGCCGACGCGCTTCGGATTCCATCGTTCGTTCAGGGCCTGACCATTGACGGCATCTACCTGGCTGCTGCCTGGGTGGTCAGCGTGATGCTACCGCCGATGGCGATCTTCTTCCCCATCTTCACGCTGCTCGAGGACTTCGGATACCTCCCGCGCGTTGCGTTCAACATGGACCGCGCGTTTCGGTGGGCCGGCGCTCACGGCAAGCAGGCGCTCACCATGATGATGGGATATGGATGCAACGCGGCGGGCGTGGTGGCTACGCGTATCATTGACAGCCCGCGAGAGCGGTTGATCGCGATCCTGACCAACAACTTCGCGGTCTGTAACGGGCGGTGGCCCACGCTCATCCTTGTCAGCTCGATCTTCATCGGCGCCGTCGTCCCCCCGGCGCTTGCAGGTGCGGCGGCGGCGGTCACCGTCGTCGGCGTTGCCATCATCGGTATCGTCTGCACGCTCCTCGTGTCCGCGTTCCTGAGTCGCACGTGGCTCAAGGGTCAGGCCTCCGTCTTCAGCCTCGAGCTTCCCCCGTACCGACCGCCGCGGCTGCTCCAGACCATCTACACCTCGCTCATTGACCGCACGCTGATCGTCCTGTGGCGCGCGGTGGTCATGGCTGCGCCGGCCGGCGCTGTGATATGGCTGCTCGGCAATGTCGAGGTCGCCGGCCAGAGCATGGCTCACTGGATTGTGCAGGGCCTGGACCCGGTCGGCGTCCTGATCGGCCTCAACGGCGTGATCCTGCTGGCATACGTTGTGGCCATCCCGGCCAACGAGATCGTGATCCCGACGGTGCTTATGCTGACCCTTAACCTGGCGAAGTCGCCTCTCGCAGAGAAGGGGGTCATGATCGAGCTCACCGACGACGTGACCCGCAGGGTACTGGTCGAACACGGCGGGTGGACGCTGTTGACGGGGATCAACCTGATGCTGTTCAGCCTCTTGCACAATCCGTGCAGTACGACTATCCTTACGATCTGGAACGAAACCAGAAGCAAGCGGTGGACCGCCCTCGCCGTCGCGATCCCGCTGGCGCTGGGGTTCGGGGTTTGCTTCATCACGGCATCGGCGGCTCGCTTGTTCGGGCATCACTGAGCGCCAGGCGGTCCCGTACAACCCCAAGCCCGATAGAAAGGACGCGCACAATGGCCGGCATTCGACGTGCAGCGATCTCCCTATGCGTCGCGCTGACGCCCCTGCTTCTCCCGACGGAGAGGGCGTCCGCCCAGCCGAAGCGCGGGGATGTCGTATTGGAGACGGGCTTCGAGGGGGGCGATGCAGGCGCAGGCTGGTCTTCGGCGCCGAAGCTCGATGCCGGACACGCGTCCGCTCAGGCTGCCGTCCTTGAACGGACCGACGCCGCGGGGCCATCGGCCATGATCGTGCGGACGCTGCCCGCCGAGAGGATGCGAGGATGCGTGATCGCCTGCTCGGCGTGGATCAAGGCCGAGAACGTGTCCGAAAAGCCGCAGCCGTGGAACGGCATCAAGTTCATGATCCCCATCGAAGCTCCCTCCGGTCGTCAGTGGCCCCAGGCGCGCATCGGCTCCGGTTCGTTCGAGTGGACACAGGTTCGCTTCGCCGTCCGCGTGCCTGCCGACGCCGAGAAGATGTCCCTGATGCTCGGGCTGGAGGCCGTCACCGGAAAGGTATGGTTCGACGACGTGAAGATCGCGATCGCCAAACCCCCGCACACCGAGAAGCCGAAGCCGTCTCCGGTGATGCACAGGGGGCACAGCCTGCCGCGCCTGCGGGGCGCCATGATCAGCCCGAGAAGCCTGACCGAGGCCGATCTCCGCACCCTCGGTCAGGAATGGAACGCCAATCTGGTTCGGTGGCAGTTGATACGCATCACTCGTCCCGGCCAGAGCGCATCCCTCGACGAGTGGGATCGCTGGCTCGAAGAGGAACTGAAGCGCCTCGATGCCATGCTGCCGCTGTGCGAGAAGTACGGCCTCTATGTCGCACTCGACCTCCATTCCCCTCCCGGAGGAGTGGGCACCGCCGGAGGCTACGCAGGGTCCGATACGGGCCTGTTCACGGACAAGGCATGCCAGGATCGTTTCGTCAAGGCCTGGGAGCATATGGCCCGTCGCTACAAGGGGCAGAAGGTGATCTGGGGCTTCGACCTCGCCAATGAGCCGGTGGAGGATGCGTGGGACGGCGAGTGCGACGACTGGCAGGCGCTCGCCGAAAGAACGGCAAAGGCGATCCGCGCTATTGACCCGGATCGAACGATCATCGTCGAGCCTGCCGAATGGGGCGGCCCGGGAGGCTTGCGCAGCTTCCGTCCCATTGCCGTCCCGAACGTCGTCTACAGCGTCCACATGTACCTGCCGCACGAGTTCACCCATCAGGGGGTGCACAGCCCGAGCGCACCCATCCGGTATCCCGGAGAGATAGGCGGCAAGCGCTGGGACAAGGCCGCGCTCAAAGAGGCCCTGCAGCCGGCGATCGAGTTCCAGAAGGCCTACAACGTCCACATCTACATCGGCGAGTTCTCGGCGATCCGATGGGCCCCGGACCAGAGCGCCTATCGGTACCTCAAGGATCTCATTGAAGTCATGGAGGAACTGGGCTGGGACTGGTCGTACCACGCCTTCCGTGAGTGGAGCGGCTGGAGCGTCGAGCACGGCGAAGATCGTGCCGATGAGAACCGCGCCGCCAAACCCACGCAAAGGCAGGAACTGCTCATGGGCTGGTTCGCGAAGAACCAGAAGCCCGCATGGACAGGCAAGCCGTAGGTCTGACTGCCGAAAAGCGAGGGCATGGCATGGGACGATCGGAGGGCCTCAACGTCTGCGTCGTCGGTCTCGGATTCGGCCGGTGCTTTACCGACATCTATCGCGCGCATCCGGATGTGGGCCAGGTTGGCATCTGCGATACGAACCGCGCGCTGCTGGACGAATACGGCGACCGCAACGGCTTCCCTTTGCGCTTCGCGCGGTTGGAGGACGTGCTGGAAGACCCACGCTGGGATGCCGTCCATCTGGCAACGCCGGTGCCGCTGCACGTCGACCAGACCCTCGCGACGCTGCGCGCCGGCAAGCACTGCGCCTGCGCCGTTCCGGCAGCTACCACCATCGAGGACCTGCGCAGCATCGTCGCCGCCGAGCGCGAAACGGGCCGCGTCTACATGATGATGGAGACGATGGTCTACACCTACTACTACCTGCATGCGCAGCAGATGCGCGACTCGGGCGAGCTTGGCCGCATCCAGTTCCTGCGCGGCACCTACTANCAGGACATGGAGGGNTGGCCGTCGTACTGGGCGGGCCTGCCTCCCATGCACTATGCCACTCACGTCGTCGCCCCCATCCTGGCGCTGGCGCAGACTCGCGCCGCTCGCGTCCATTGTTTCGGCTCGGGCGTCATGCGCGACGAGCTGCACAAGCCCTACGGCAATCCGTTTCCGGTCGAGACCGCCATTTTCCGNCTCGATGGGACCCCGATCGCGGCCGAAGTGACCCGCTCGTTGTTCGAGACGGCGCGGGATTATGTCGAGAGCTTCACCGTACTGGGCGAGCACGCAGGCTTCGAGTGGCACATCGAGAACGAACTGCCCATCGTGTTCCGCCTGAAACCGCCCGTCGCGGGCATCGGCGGCAGGCCGTGCACGGTGGAGCGGGTGGCGCCGCAGCCGCGCAATGATCTCTTGCCGCCCGAACTCCACCGGTTCACGCGCCACAGCGTGGTCCCCGACGAATCGGGCGTCCACGTGGCGGTGCTCCGCGGAGGCGCCCATCACGGCAGCCATCCCCATCTGGTGCATGAGTTCGTCCGGGCCATCGTCGAGGGCCGACGATCGGCCATTGACGCCGTCACCGCAGCCGACTGGACCGCCCCCGGCATCTGCGCCCATGCCTCGGGCATGGCGGGCGGCGAAGGGGTGGACGTGCCGGGATTCGATCTCCTGCGACAGGCTTAGCCCGTACCCGTTCGCCCATCAAACCACAAACCGCCACAGAGTACTTGACAGCGGAGCAAAGCCATGTTACAATGTGCTCGAACTGATTAACCGGTTCATCAACGGGGGTAACAGGGCGAGCATTCGGCCATGGGTATCACCATCCGAGACGTTGCACGAGCCGCAGGCGTGTCGGCGGCGGCAGCATCCACCGTGCTGAGCGGCGCCAAGGGCGCCAGCACGCGAGTGAGCCCTGAAACGCGCAGGCGGATCACCGAAAAAGCCCGCGAGTTGGGCTATGTGCCCCATCCCCACGCTCGGAGTCTGGCCACGCGCAGGGCAGGCGCTCTGGGGCTTGTGTTCCCCTACGTGGAGGCATTTGCCGACCAGAACCCGTTCTGCAACGGCATTATGGTGGGTGTCCTGGAAGAGGCCATCCGCGAGCATCAGAACATCATGCTGTTCACCGCGGCGGCGGAGGACGGCGAAACCCCCGTTGACGGCGTGATCGTTTCCCCCAGAGTGGACGGCCTGATCCTCGTGCTGCCGCGTCCCGGCAGCTCGGTGCTGGAGCACTGCAAGACCAAGAGGTTTCCGTGCGTCACAGTGGTCCATCGACCCGATGACGCCGACGAATGCTCGATCAACGCCGACGATTTCAGCGGCGGGCGTCTGGCCACCGAACACCTGATCGCACTCGGCCATCGGCGCATCGCGCATCTGATGGGCTCACAGCACATCAGTTCATCGGCCCCGAGGCGGCTTGGCTACGAGGCCGCTATGGCCGATGCCGGACTCCCCGTCGAGCCTCACATGCTCGTTCAGGCGGGCTTCGACTGGGCGGACGGTGTACGCGGTCTGGAGCGACTCCTCGAGTTGCCGCCACAGAAGCGCCCAACAGCGGTATTCGCAGCAAACGACCTGTGCGCCGTAGGCATGTTGCGCCGGATGCAAGCGCTCGGTCTCCGTGCTCCCGACGACTTCGCCATAGTCGGCTATGACGACACTTGGCTGGCCGAGACGGCCGACCCGCCGCTGACGAGCGTTCGTATGCCCATCCGCGACATGGGCATGGTCGCGACCCGCATGCTGATCGCTTGCCTGAAGGGCGAACCGATCCCCGAGCGCCAACCGGTTCTTCCGGTTTCACTGACCGTCAGAAAGAGCACTGCCGCCATCCATTGGGACGCACCCCGGACAGGCGATCCACGACTCGCCTCTACCGAGGAGGACCGGACCCCTCATCGGGGCCACAAGGAGAACAAGCAATGAGCACCCGCGTACGAGGCTTCACCCTTATCGAGCTTCTGGTGGTGATCGCGATCATCGCGATCCTGGCCGCGATCCTGTTTCCGGTGTTTGCGACCGCCCGCGAGAAGGCCCGCCAGACAAGCTGCCTGAGCAACCTGAAGCAGACCAGTCTGGCAGTACTCATGTACACACAGGACTACGAGGAGAACTACCCCAAGGCCGAGTTCGTGGACCAGAACAACTGGGGCGCGTGGCCCGCGAACCACTACCTATGGTCCAGCGTGCTGTGCGTTCAGCCGTACATGAAGAATCGCGACATATTCCGATGTCCCAACGATCCGCCGACGGTTGACCCGAGCATCCTCACTTCGCTCGGAGCCGGGCGTCCTGCGTCGCTGCAGTCGCTGATGGTGAACGCGTTCAACCGCGATGCCAGCGGGACGAACACGGCTTTCGGCATCACTGCACCGCAGGGCTTGCTGACCATTGGCAGCACCTACGGCGGCGTAGAGAACGCGACGGCGCTGGCCGCGGTAACGCTACCCGCAGACGTCGTGATGCTCGTCGAAGGGCTTTGGAACGTGAACAACTGGTGGTGCGGAGGGGGCCAGTACGCCAACACTGAGGTTGACTGGTGCTGGGGCACGGCTTCGATGGTGTCGGCCGACTGGCTGGTCACAAGCATCGTGCTCCTGCCGGAGGTGGACTGGAATGCCCGCCTGACTGCCGCCTGGCGCAAGCACTCCGGCGGCGCGAACTTCGCGTTCGCCGACGGCCATGTGAAGTCCCTGCGGCCGGCCGATCTGCTCAATCCGCAGCGCTGGTTGGTAAATGCGCCGTAGCCGCGGTCGTCCCTGCGCGTGGCTTGTACGCTGCCTCCGGCTCATGCCGGTGGCAGCGTTCTGCCTGCTGTTGCCGGCAATGGGGTGCCGAAAGCAGGACGACGGCCTGACGAACACACAGCGTCAGTCGGGCGACAGGCTGAGCCAGATCGCCAAGCGCACCGGCGGCGACTGGAACAAGCTCACACCGGAGGAGCGCAGGTTCCTCGTCACGGATCTGTCCTACGGCAACGAAAGCTCCGCGCGTATGCTGCTTCTTGCTGCGGCAGGCAAGATCGGCGGCAAGCCCGGTGGTCCGCCACGCCGGTGACAACACCGATGGCTTTGGGGGCTGCTGCGCTGCTGGCATCGGCGGCGGTCTGGGCGTGCACCGTCGCCGTTCGTGAGCCGGAACGACACGCACGCGGTATGTATCGCGTGATGCAGCGCGACGGGATCTGGTGGTATGTCTCGCCGGGCGGCAAGCCTGTCTTCTCGCTCGGCGTGTGTTGCGTGGGAATGGGCACGTCGCCAGAGGAGTACTCCGACGATCGTCCTTCCTACTCCGGGGGCCGGCACTACGCCACGTCGCGTGAGTGGGCGCGTGCCACCGCGAGCCGTTTGCGCCACTGGGGCTTCAGCACAATCGGAGGCTGGAGCGACTACGAACGGTTCATCGAGGCCGGCGAAGTGGCACTGCCCATCTCGCCGGTGCTGCACGCAGGGTCCACAGCCGGCATTCCGTGGCTGGATCTGTGGGATCCGGCGGTGCTGGCACGCGTCGACGAGACGGCCCGCCTCGGTATAGCGGCTGTGTCCGACAAGGCCCCGATTCTGGGCTATTACGCGGATAACGAGCTCGGATGGTGGAACCATGTCCTGGTCGACATGACCCTCAAGATGCCGCCGGAGAGCGCTCAGAGGCGGCGCGTGTTGGCGCTTCTCCGACGACACTATGGCGGCGACTGGCGCCGCCTCCTTGCGGACTTCGATCCGGAGGGAGCCGAGTCGTTCGAGGAGCTGGACAGACGGGGCACGCTGTACTTGCGGCCCGGCGGAGGAGGCGCGCGCGTCGAGCGCCGGATACTCGGCCTGCTTGCCGAACGTTACTACCGCGTGACGACAGCCGCCATCAGGAAGTACGCAGGCAAGGCTCTCGTTCTCGGCGACCGGTACCAGTCGTTCTATTATCCGGAGGTGGTGCGGGCAGCGCGTCGGCATGTTGACGTCATCTCCACCAACCTCAATGCTCATTGGATAGACGGGACCTTCGCTCAATACTACCTGAGGACCCTCCACGAGCTCTCGGGGAAGCCCGTGCAGATTGGCGAGTTCTACATGTGCGCGTCGCAGAACCGCAGCGGCAACCCCAACAGCAGCGCAGGGTTCCCGGTGGTGGAGACGCAGGCCGAACGCGCGGCCGGTTTCCGCAACACCGTCTCACAGGCCGTCGGTATCCCGTTTGTGGTCGGTGCAGACTGGTTCCAGTACTACGATGAGCCGCCGCATGGTCGGGGCGACGGCGAGGACTACAACATGGGGCTCGTGGACATTCGCGATGTCCCCTACGAAGAGATCACTGATGCAGCCCGCAGCCTTGACCTGCATGCTCTCCATTCCCAGGCGCATGTGGCGCCGCGATCGGCGAACTGTGTGCCTCGAGCCGCAGGCGATCCCCTGCGTGACTTCACGTATCTGCGTGCACTGGTGTCCTGGGATCGAGTGGCAGGCTACATCGAGCCGTCCACACGGCATGCCGTCGCCGACCTCTATGCATGCTGGCGTCCTGAGGCGCTGTACCTTGGCCTCCATTCGATGGGGTTTCTGGAAGCTGCAGCGTACAGGGCGGGAGAAGTGCCCGAGTGCGACCGTTCGCTCTGGACCATCCGGTTCGGATCGCCTTCGAGGACGGTGCATATCCGATTCGGTTCGGGGCGGACGCCGGTCTCCAGTAGCGCTGATGTGCGCGTCGTGGCTTCCGAGCCCACAAAGGACCACATCCGCAGCGTAGTTGCGGTCGTTCTGCCTGCGAGTCTCTTCAGGGTCCGCGAACTGACCGCCGGAATGAGCATCACCCTCGATGCAGCCCTGGACACAGCGGGAAGATGCGATCATGTTCGGTGGCGGCGGACCCTGGTGCTCGACTAGCCCGGCTGTCTCGCGGTGGTTTGGCCCGCGCCTCGTTCGGGCGCTCGACGCCCGGACTGCCCCTATGCGCCTCTGACCTTCAGCGCAGCGACCGCGCGGGCGTGGTTCCTCTGGTCTCAGTACTCCTCGTTCTTGAAGAACTCGATCACCTCGCCGTCGAAGCCGACCACGAAGGCGATGCGGACCTTCAGCGGCTTCTCGCCGGGGATGGTCACGTCGGTCGGGACCATCTGCGACTTCGCGCCGGCGTCGAGGGCCTTCTTGTAGGCTGCGTCGGGATCGGCTGAACGCAGGGCGACGTGGAGAATCGGCGCCTCGGGCGCATTGGCAGGCCGCGGCTTGCCGCCCGCGAAGAGCTCGATGAAGTTGCCGTCGCCCATGTCCATGAAGCACCCGCGACCGTCGCCTTCGCCCCATCTGTAGACCTGCTTCATGCCGAGACCGTCACGGTAGAGGGCAACCGACCGATCGAAGTCGGAGACCTTGATGGCGATGTGATGCAGGCCCGGGCCGTGGACGCGCTTCCTGGCGGGCTCCTGAGCCCCTGTGGGCGATCCGAGCGCCGCGAGGCACAGGCCGGTGGCGCATGCAAGGATGGTCATAGCAGTGGTTCCTTTCGCGAAGGGCGCCGGTTTCGCGCGAGCGACACAGGTCACCGGAACCAGGTTCGGCGCGCCGATGCCGGAGACCTGCAGCCATGGCGCAAGAGGGTGCGTGTCACGTTTTGTGGTTGTTCATGCTGTGAATGCGTCTACGGGCTGCNGCGCTCCGGCTCTGAGGGCCTGGTGTTTGCGGGCGACGGTGTGGNTGAGGTTGCCTCCGAGGTGCGCTGCCCGGACGCGCAGCATGGAGTCGGCTCCGCTCCTGGACCACATCATGCCCGGCTGTCGCAGTCTCTGGGTGCTGGTCTGCTCCTAAGAAAGCTCT
>Ga0067045_1005919_pt1 | contig 10608 bp, 9 predicted proteins | sample TerdegcTABiofilm_FD_59184 | JGI IMG/M metagenome (GOLD analysis project Ga0067045, IMG submission 59184) | Combined Assembly of (Gp0054472, Gp0054536) Wastewater bioreactor microbial communities from Singapore -Terephthalate degrading... | reverse complement strand
CCGCGTGACCAGCAACTCGCTCACCGGGCGGATCTCCGAACGCCTAGTCGCAGCCGCTGATAGAGCCGAACGAACGAACCGAACCCGACCTCGGCGTGACCCAGAATGCCCTGCGGACGCGTCAGCATCATGATGATCAGAGCCAACGAGAACACCACCATCCGGTATTCCTTGAAGTCCTTCAGGAACCGAAGCGCCTCCGGCATGGCAGTCAGCGCGAAACCTGCGATGATCGCGCCCGTTACGCTGCCGGTGCCGGCAAGGACCACCATGGTGGTTATCATGATCGAGACGTCCATGCCGAAAATGTCCGGACTGATGCCGGTGAAGAAATGGGCGTACAGAACCCCCGATGCGCCGGCGAATGTTGAGCCGACCACGAACGCCGTGACCTTGACCCGAGTGGTGTCCACACCCATGGCGTCCGATGCGACCTCGTCCTCACGAACGGCAAGCCAGGTAAGTCCTCGCGTTGACTGCATCAGGTTGCGAGTCAGCAGCGACACGGCAATCAGAAGCCCGAAGACCCAGAATGCAGCGAGATCGCCGGTGGAGGCCAGCGTGGGTATGCCTGCCAAGCCCCGGGCGCCGCCCACGGCGTCAATGTTCAGGAGGGTGACGCGAATCACCTCGCCGAAACCGAGCGTCAATATGGCCAGATAGTCGCCTCTGAGACGGAGGGACGGCGTGCCGACGATGAGCCCCGTAATCGCCGCCGCCAGGGACCCCAACGCCAGAGCAATGATCAGGTTGGCCACATCGCCGGGCAGACTCCCGATCTCGAGCCAGGGCAGTTCCTTCGCGAAGATCGGACGCCATAGCATCGTCCATGCGGCCCCTACGTATGCCCCCACAGCGTAGAAACCGGCGTGACCGATGGAGAACTGGCCGGTAATCCCGTTGATCAGGTTCAGACTCACAGCCAGCGTTGCCGCAATGCCGCACTGGATGAGCACGAGATAGTAATAGGTCTCGACGTTATGGGTGAGCCAGACGCTCAGCGCCCCAAGGCCGAACAGCACCGCCGCGGCGCCGAGGGCGCGACTCAGCAGCCACAACACCCTTCTACACCTTCTCTGCCACGTGACGCCCCAGCAGTCCGGAGGGGCGTACAAGCAGCAGAACGATCAAGATGCAGAATGCGATGGCATCTCTGAATGCCGAGGCCTTGGAGCCCGCCACGAAGGCTTCGGCGAGGCCCATAAGAAGCCCCCCGAGAACGGCGCCAGGAATGCTGCCAGGCCCGCCGAGCACGGCGGCGACGAATGCTTTGATACCGGGCAGGAGACCGAACAGCGGCGTGATCTTGACATGGGTCAACGCCGCCACGAGCGCTCCTCCTGCGCCGGCCAGCGCACCGCCCAGCGCGAACGTGAACGAAATGACCCGATCAGTGTCGATACCCATGAGCTTCGCGGCCTCAATGTCATGGGCAATCGCCCGCATCGCCTTGCCGCGTCGCGTGTAGGTCACGATGTACCGCAACACCAGCATCAGGACCAGCGAGATGGCCAGGATAGCGAGCTGCGGCGTCCCGACGCGAACGCCACCAGGTAGCACGTAGACGCGCTCTGGCACGATTGTGGGCACGAAGTTGGGGTCCGCCCCAACAACCAGCAAGCCGCCGTATTCCAGCACGAACGACACGCCGATGGCGGTGATCAGCGCATTGAGTCGCGAGGTGGCCCGCACCGAGCGCCTGGCGATCCACGCTACGACGGGCCGGAGCGCATAGCCGAAGGCCACGCCGATCACGAGCCATGCCAGCAGCACACCCGGATGACTGAAGGGACCGAGCCGAACCGCCACGGGGAGAGCGGCGACAAGGCCCCAGAAGTGGGCGTCTGCGATTCGAAGGCCGTTCCGCAAAGGACGATAGGCGAACCGCTCGATGAGAACTCCCAGCAGGGCGCAAACTGCCATCGCCATGATCAGCACCACCACGGCCAGGGCTATATTGGTGGTCGCTCCAGCCGGATCAGCGCTCAGATCACGGAATGGGAGCCAGCGCGTACAGGCGTAGTAGCAGACGAAGGCCCCCACCATGAACACATCGCCGTGCGCGAAGTTGATGAGGCGCAACACCCCATAGACAAGCGTATAGCCGATGGCGATCAGGGCGTACAGACTGCCCAGTTGTATGCCGAAGACAGCCTGCTGAAGAAACGACTGCACGGTTACTGACCGATCTCCTCGGGCCTGTAGGACTTGAACACCCCGAAGCGGTCGCCCTTGACCTGAAGGATCAGCGCCGCCTTCCGAGCATTGCGCTTCTCGTCCAACGTGATCTTGCCGGTCACTCCCGGGAAGTCCTTCGTGGCGGCGATGGCGTCACGCAGCTTGGCGCTGTCTGTGCTTCCCGCTCTCTTTAGAGCGTCCACAAGCAGCTTGCCTGCGTCGTATCCCAACGCTGCCAGCGCATCCGGATCGGTGTCGTACTTCTTCTTGAACGCGGCCAGAAACTGCTGAGTGGCTTCCTCTTTGAGGTCCTTGGAGAAGTAGTGATTGCTGAAGAAACAACCTTCCAGGGCGCCGCCTGGTCCGCCCGCGCCCGGGACGAGCTTGGGCGAGTCCCAGCCGTCTCCGCCGAGCAGCGGCACCTTGAGTCCGACCTCACGTGCCTGGCGTGCGATCGTGCCGACCTCGCTGTAGTAGCCCGGAATGAGCACAGCATCCGGCTTGGCCGCGCTCAGGCTGGTTAGCTGCGCCTTGAAGTCGGTGTCACCTTCCTGAAACACTTGCTCGCCGACGATCGTGCCGCCTCGTTTCGTGAACTCCTTCGCGAAGTTGGCAGCGAAGGCCACGCTGTAGTCGTTCTTAATGTCCTTGAAGATAGCGGCCTTTCGGTAGCCCTGCTCATAGGCGAAGTACCCTACGACGGCAGCCTGAAAGTCATCCGTGAAGCAGACCCGGAAGATATAGTCGCCCGCATCCGTGACAGCAGGGTTCGTTGAGGCGGGTGAGATCATCGGGACCTTGTACTGCTGGCAGACTGGCGCCGCTGCCATGGAGCGTGTGCTGGCGACTTCGCCGAGGATGGCCACCGCTTTGTCCTGCGTGATCAGTTTGGTCACCACCGTTCGGGCAATATCCGGCTTGCTCTGATCGTCTTCTACAACGAGCCGGAGCTTGCGACCGTTCACTCCTCCTGCAGCGTTCGCGTCGTCGATCGCCATCTGCACACCGCGATGCGTCGAGTTGCCAAAGGTTGCGGTCGTGCCCGTAAGCGATGCATACTCGCCGATGACGATATCCCCCGTGTCATTCGCTCCGGCGGGCTGGTCCTTCTTGCATCCACCGGCGAACGCCGCGAAGACCGCGATCACTCCAAGCGCCACCACAGCATTGCGTACCCTGACCATTCTCTCGGTTCCCCCGTAGTCTTGTTGGATGCGAACCTTTCTCTTTCGTGACCTTAGCAACGATCACCGCATGCGGCCCGGCAGATCTCGGGCAGGCCGATGAGCCCGATTACCTGCGCACCATCCGCCACAATGGCCGCGCCGACTTCCTGATGCGTCACCAACCCGGCCACTTCGTGGACATCGTCGTCGGGTCGGATCACCAAGGGCTCAGCACACATGGTGTCGCGCAGCGAGGCGGCGAGGATCGCGTCGGCATGCTCGTCGTCCGCCGCCGCCAGACGCCGGGCTAGATCTGCTAGCGGTATGCAACCCATCAGTGCGCCTGCCCCATCGGTCACCGGGATTACCGGTTGTTGGTGCAGATCGAACACGTCCACGGCCATCCGAACCGTCGCGTCGGCCGGGAGTGTCACGACATGTGAGCGCATGATGGAGGAGACCCGCATAGATGCCCTGCCCGTCGCTTGTTGCACTAGTGTACCTGCCGCGCGCGTCTCGCAAGCCGTCTATGGGCGGCGACTCCGGTCGCGAATGCCAGCAGGCCGCAGGAAGCCACGGTGATGTACATGCCAAGCCGGAAAGCGTCCGGTTGGTACTCCAGAGACAGTATGTGTCCTCCGGCAGGCGCAACGGCGGCCAGAAACGCACCGTCTGCCCTGACCGTGGGGGTTGGTCGGCCGTCCACGCGCGCCTTCCATCCGGGCATATAGGTGATCGGGGTGATGGCGACGGATCCGAGCGAGACGATCCCAAGGTCTATGATCAGGGACTGGTCGTTTCGCCAGCGCAGCGCTGGTGTCGCAATCCCGTTGCCGCCCTGTTCGGAGGCGTGATCACCCAGGTCCACAGGCGCACTCACGATGGCCCAGTCGCGTTCCGAAGATGCCCGCGACAGCGCATCCATGGCCCTCTCCGTGTCAGGGATGACGCGCACATGGGAGACCAGACGCACCGAGCTGCGCGGCCCCCACGACACATGAGCGACTGACGGCAGACCCGAGACATGCGCCAAATCCGGATGCCTGATCCAGCTCCCAACCGGCAGCAGAACGTAGCGGGTGTTGGTGATGCGGGCCAAATGCGTGAAGGAGGCCGATTGACGCAACGCAGCGTCGCGCATGAGCGCTTCTAGCTGGATGGCCCACTTGATGGGTACTGGCTCGTATCCGCCGGTCTCAGCAAGGCCATAGCGCATGCCAATGTTCGGCAAGACAGTGTCCGTCAACTCGTGCACATATCGGCCGCTCTCCGGCCCATACTCGCGATAGCTCACATACCGGTCCCACACGTCCTGACGAAACGGAGTGTAGAAGCGTTCGGCGCTGCCGAGCGCCAGGATCCGCGGTCTGTACGCGAGCTCAGAAGGGGCCACCGTCGGTGTCAGACGGGCAGTCCAGGGCAGCAGCGTCGCGACGCCTGCGGCTGCCAGCAAGGGCCGGGGCATCCAGCGTGGCAGGCGTGCCTGGTCGAGGCCGAGAGCCGCTAGCACTGCCAGGCCCAGCGATGCTGTGATTCCGAAGCGGGCAGGATCGTGGAACGCAGCCATGCCCGGCAATGCGTAGTAGGCTAGCCAGTACAGGCCTCCCCAGACACCCCCAGCCAGCCACAGAGAAGCGATGGCTATGCCCGTATGCAGTCTGGCCGCGCCCGACCTCCGGACGGTCCATGCGCCCGCCAGGGCCAGAGCCAGCGGCACGAACCCGACAAATACCGCCGGCTCCCACATATTGCCCGAAGCCCAGTAGTCTCCGCTCCGCGCGTTCCCGGTGAAGCCGGGCCAGACAAGCGCTGCAAGATGAGTCCAGTCCACGGTGAAGCGATCCGCCTTGAGCAGGGGGAGCTCGGGCCTCGCCGACAGCCGCACGACGTCTGCCACAGGCAACCAGTAGCCCGCCGACAGCACGATGCCGCCGACCAGCGCTGCCAGCCACCACCCATACGCCCTGACGATTGCTGCGACGGTCGCGGCGACCGTTGCCCGTGGGGCTCTCGGCGCAGCCAATACAACCGCGCTCGCCACCAAGAGCGAGAGGTAGGTTACCTGAGCATGCCCCGAGCAAATCGAGAGAGCAAAGACTCCGGCGAGAGACAGGAAGCGCACGGCATCGGGGGTCCTGCCNAGTCGGCTCGAGAGCAGCACGATCCAGGGCATCCAGGCCATGGCCTGNACCATCGTCGGGAACTGCAGCCGACCAAGGAATGCTGCGCTTCCGGCGAANGTNGAGGCACACAGGACAGCCGCCGACCGGGATGTCTTGAGCCACCTACNGTACCGATAGGTCCCTGCCCAGGCGACAGCAACGTGGACGACCGCGTTGATACCGAGAAATGCCGCCCCGCTGAATGCCGAGAGCAGCGCGGTCGTCGGGTACAACACGCTGTTCTGCGGGTTGCCGATGAACGGCTGGCCACACAGAACGTAGGGGTTCCACAGGGCCAACCTGCCCGACAGCAACTCGCGTCGAAGGCACTCGACCGCCGGCAGGAAATAGAGCATAACGTCGCCCCAGTACAGCGAGCGATGGCAGACGGTGACCTCCCACGTTGCCAGCGCAACGAACAGTAGCCCGGCGCCGAAGGCTGCGAGGCGTCGGCGCGCTTGCGTCATCATCGGAAAGGACATGTACCCGTGACTCGTTGCTCAGTTGCCGTCATCGGCGGAACCGGCTCTAGCGAGCTGCTTCGCGGCCTGTGCAGGGAGGAGAGGCGCATCCGGACGGAGTCCGGCGCTGTGGATGTTGCACTGGCGCGCTTCGGGCCAACGAGCTTTGCGTTTCTGCATCGTCATGGTCCCGATCATACCGTACCTCCCCACGCGATTCGGCATGACAGGCACATGCATGCTCTGAAGCACATGGGCGTCCGCCGCATCCTGGCCATCAACGCCGTCGGCAGCTTGCGATCGGACCTCTCGGTCGGATCGGTGGTGCTGCTCTCTGATTTCATCGCGCTGCATCCGACAGTTAAGGCGGGGATCGAACGTCCCGCACGTCATGCGGACCTCAGCGCTCCCTATTGCCCTATCCTTCGCGAGCAGATCCTCTCGGCGATGTCCCATCGGACCGACTTCGTGTCGTCCGGGGTTATGTTCGGCGTAACGGGGCCTCGGTACGAGACTCCCTCGGAAGTCCGCTTGTTCGGTACGATGGGCGGTGACGTCGTGGGAATGACCGGCGTCGGCGAAGCGATTGCGGCGCGCGAGGCCGGTCTCTGCTACGCTGCGCTGGCGTGTGTTACCAACCAAGGGGTTGGTCTTTCGGCCAGTCCGGTGGCGCATGGCGCGGTGACGGCCGCTATGCAGCAGATCCTGCGCACATTGAAAGACGACCTGTTGGAGGCTGTGCGCCGCGTCGCCGGATTGGATCAGGATCAGGCTTGCTGCTGGCCAGGATACTGATCAGGCGCCGAGTCCTCCCCAACCAGCGCCTTGAACTCCTGCACGTTCGAAGCCTTCTCGAGACCGTCGTTGTACGTTATCAGACGCCGGTTCACAAGATCAGCCAGGGACTGGTCGAGCGACATCATGCCGTGGCGCTGCCCCGTCTGGATCAATGACCCGATCTGATAGGTCTTGTTCTCGCGTATGAGATTGCGCACGGCCGATATGGCGACGAGAGTCTCGAAAGCTGCCACTCTGCCCTGACCGTCGGCGCGCTTCACGAGTGTCTGCGAGATAACTCCGATCAGGTTCACGGCCATCTGCATGCGTACCTGCTGTTGCTGATGGGTCGGAAAGACGTCAATCACACGATCTACGGTCTGCACGGCGTCTGTGGTATGCAGGGTTCCGAACACCAGGTGGCCCGTCTCAGCGGCCGTGATCGCGAGGTGAATGGTCTCGAGATCGCGCATTTCGCCGATGAGGATGACGTCGGGGTCCTGGCGAAGCACGAACTTCAGAGCGTTAGCAAACGCCAGGGTATCAGTGTCGAGCTCTCTCTGATTGATGAGCGCTTGCTGATCTTCGTGAATGAACTCGAGGGGGTCCTCCACGGTCACGATGTGGAGCGGATAGTTCTTGTTGATATAGTCAATCATGGCCGCCTGAGTCGTGGACTTTCCTGAGCCGGCGGGACCTGTGACGAGAACCAGTCCTCTGGGACGCTCAGAGAAGTACTTGCAGACGGGAGGAAGCCCGAGTTCCTCCATCGTCTGGATCCGCAACGGGATCACTCTGAAGGCGGCTTGCACCGCGCCTCGCTGCTGATAGATGTTCCCGCGGAACCGCGCAAGGCCCGGTATTTCGTAGGCGAAGTCAAGCTCCAGCTCTTCTTCGAAACGTGCTCGCTGCACCTCCGAGAGAACGCTCATGGACAGCGCCTTGGTCTCATCAGCGGTCAACGGATCCATTTCGAGCTGGATGAGGTCGCCATGGATGCGGACAAGGGGCGGGCTATCAGCCTTGATGTGAAGGTCCGACCCCATGTGGTGTACGGTCGTGTAGAGGAGTTGGTCTACGGTAACCATCGCCTACTCCGCTGTCTGCTCGCTGCTGGTTCTGCGTTCCAGCGCTCGCTTATACCGTGTCTCAAACTCATACGGATTCGTGGCCTTCGCTTGAGCATCCTCAAACAGGACGTACCCCTGTAGAGCCAACTGGAGCAGATGCGAGTCCAGCGTCTGCATGCCGTACTGGCTGCCCGTTTGAATGTCGGTGTACATCTGATAGGTCTTGCCCTCGCGAATCAGCGTACGAATGGCCGGCGTGCAGACCATGATCTCGAACGCGGCGATGCGGCCAGTTATGTCGGCGCGTGGCAAGAGTGTCTGCGAGATGACGGCCTGCAAAGTCACGGCCAACTGCGTCCGGATCTGCTGCTGCTGCTCCGGCTCGAAAACGTCAATGATGCGGTCAACGGTCTGCGGTGCGTCCGTGGTATGCAGCGTGGCGAACACAAGGTGCCCGGTCTCGGCTGCGGTGATGGCGAGATGGATCGTCTCGAGATCGCGCATCTCGCCGACGAGGATGATATCCGGGTTCTGGCGCATGACATGCTTGAGGGCTGCGCTGAAGCTGTGCGTGTCAACGCCGATCTCGCGCTGGTTGATGCTTGCCATTCGATCGGTATGGAGATATTCGATCGGGTCCTCGATGGTGATGATGGCCTTTGGCTTGCGCTCGTTGATGTGATGCACCATGGCTGCGAGCGTTGTGGACTTGCCCGATCCGGTCGGCCCGGTGACCAGGATCAGGCCTCTCGGCAACATGCAAAGGTCCTTGACGACGGGCGGGATCATCAGTTCGTCAATGGTCTTGATGACAAACGGGATGACCCTCATGACTGCTCCGACGTGCCCTTGCTGACGGAACAGGTTAACGCGGAAGCGTGCCAGACCCGGCACAGCGTAGGACATGTCGAGCTCCATGTTCTGCTCGAACCGCACGCGGCGGTCCTCGTTGAGCATGAAATAGAGCATATCGTACATGTCACGGTCCGTGACCTTCGGCATGTCCGGGATGCGGCGCAGCAAACCATGCACTCGCATGATGGGGGGTTCACCCACACGGAGGTGCAAGTCCGACGCTTCGCTCTCCACGAGCATGCGCAAGAGATCGTCAATATGGACCATTGCAGTTCATTACGCCCCGATGTTCGACGGTGTCACACCGCGCTTCTGCACGCCGGCGCTGGCCGCCATTAGCGGCGGAGCATCTGGCGCATCTCCGTGTAGTTCCCCGCGTTGGCGAGAGCTTCCTCTGCGGTTATGACCCCTGCCTTGACAAACCGGACCAGACACTGGTTCATGGTCTGCATGCCCCAGTAGGTCTCCTGGCCAGCCTGCCGAATCTGGCTGTAGATGTCCTCCGACTTGCCTTCCTCGAGCATCTTCACAATGGTCGGCGTGACCACCATGACTTCAACGCCGGCAACGCGTCCCTTTCCGTCGGCCCTGGGAAGCAGTTTCTGCGAGACCACGCCTCGCAGTGAGACGGACAGACGAAGCCAGAGCATCGGTCGCTCATGCGGCGCGAACATGTTCGACAAGCGGTCGAGGGTTTCCGCCGCGCTCGAGGTGTGAACCGTCGCAAAGACGAGGTGGCCGGTTTCCGCGGCCTGCAGCGCCACGTTCATCGTCTCGATGTCGCGCATCTCGCCGATCAAGATAACGTCGGGGGCCTGGCGAAGCACGCGTTTGAGGGCTTCCTGGAACGAGTCCGTGTCAATCCCGACTTCGCGCTGGCTCACGATCGCCATCTTGTCCGGATGCACGTATTCGATCGGGTCTTCGATAGAGACAATGTTAACGCGCCGCGTGCTGTTGATCAGGTCGATCATGGCCGCAAGCGTGGTGGACTTGCCCGATCCGGTCGGACCGGTCACCAGGACCAGTCCGTTGCGGCTCTTGGTGAACTCGGCGAGTGTCGGAGGCATGCCAAGCTCTTCCAGAGAACGGATGCGCATGGGGATGAGGCGATTTGAGAGGGCCACGGTCCCGCGCTGTTTGTAGACGCTGCAACGGACGCGGCATTGATCGCCCAGATCGAAAGCGAGGTCCATTTCGTGGTGCCGATCGAACTCCTCGATCTGGCGGCCGGACATCTTGCTGTATGCGAGCGCGCGCGTGTCTTCGGGCGTGAGCGGGTCATACTCGGTGTCTGCAATGCGACCGTGCACCCGCACCGCTGGCTTGCATCGAGCTCTGATGAACAGGTCGGACGCCTCCCGTTCGTGGGCATAGAGCAACATCTCGTCGAGGGATATCACTTGCGTTTCCTTTCCGTGAGTGTCGGCTTCACGCGCCGGACCTACGTCTGACTGGCCCGTGCCGCACGGATTCTGCCTCTGGCCAGCATCGTTACGAACACGGCTCCGCCTGCGCCGAGTCCGTACACAAGCAGGTGCCACAGACCGCCGGATCGGCGCGACGCCTCCGCCCGAGGGGTCTGGGGTCTTGGTTCAGGTGGCGCATACAAGGGCAGCGAGACGCCGGCTGCCTTGTCAGGTTGGACGGTGAACCGGTAGCGGTAGGGTGATCCGTCCTGAGTCAATAGAACCGTCACGCCGTCGCTCTCGAAGCGCCGCAGCCCCCTGAATCCGGGTTGGCGCTGTACCAGGAACAACACTTCGAACGCACCGGTGTCGCCGAATGCTTCGAGGAACGGCTGAAGAGGCAGCGCGCTGTCCAGCACGAGGCGGGCGCCGTACAGTGTGCATTCCACGCCGGTCTGTTTCATCGGGGACCGCGCCGCCGAGCCCGGTTCTGCTGTTTGAGGCACGACGTCAACAATGCGCACATCATC
>Ga0067045_1032230_pt1 | contig 10611 bp, 7 predicted proteins | sample TerdegcTABiofilm_FD_59184 | JGI IMG/M metagenome (GOLD analysis project Ga0067045, IMG submission 59184) | Combined Assembly of (Gp0054472, Gp0054536) Wastewater bioreactor microbial communities from Singapore -Terephthalate degrading... | reverse complement strand
CCCACCCCTCCCCAAAAAACTTTTATAGGGCAAGGGAAAACGGAATGTTGCCAGGGGGTCCGGGGGGAATGATTCCCCCCGGTGGGTAAGGGGTTTGGGGAGAGGGCGACGCCCTCTCCCCAAGATAAGGAGACGCGATGCTGGAGCGGACGTTTTGTCATATGGCGGGCATCGGCGAGCTTACCGAGCGCCGGTTGTGGGAGCGCGGGGTCCTGACCTGGGAGGATTTGGCGCGATGTGGGGATGGCGGGGGCCACCGGACACTGTGGCGGGGGGAGGCCGAGGAATCACGGGAGCGGCTTGGGGCCGGAGATGCGGACTATTTCGGCGAACGGCTCAAGCCCGGCGAGGCCTGGCGGCTTTTTCCGGATTTCCGGGACCGGGTGGCCTACGTGGACATCGAGACCGACGGCGGCCCGGCCCAGGTGGTCACGGCCGTGGCCCTCTATGACGGCAAAACGGCTCGCACCTACGCCCGTGGCCGCAATCTGGAGGATTTCGAGGCCGATGTCGCCGCCTACGACGTGGTGGTGACCTACAACGGCCGATGTTTCGACGCCCCGGTCCTGGAGCGCGGCCTTGGGGTGCGCCTTCCCCGGGCGCATATCGATCTGCGTTGCGTCCTGGGACGGCTGGGCATCACCGGCGGGCTCAAGGCCTGCGAAAAACGCTTCGGCATCGACCGTGGCGAACTTGACGGCGTGGACGGTTATTTCGCCGTGATCCTGTGGCGGGAGTATGAGAATACCGGGGACGAGGCGGTCCTGGAAACCCTGCTGGCCTACAACGCGGCGGACGTGATCGGCCTGGAGACCCTACTGGTCCGTGCCCTCAACGAGGCCCTGCTGGCCACGCCCTTCGCCCATCTGTACTCCCTGCCCGTCCCCGATCCCGGCGACAATCCCCATGCGCCCGACGCCTCGGTCCTGCGCCGTCTCGCCGGCCGTTACCTGGGCGGCCGGCACGGCGGCTGGTGCCGCCGGGGAAAGACCAGGGGGGAAACCTTTTAAAAGGTTTCCCCCCTGCCCTCCCTTCGAAAACTTCGTCGCGCTTCGCGTCGAACCATTGGCCACAGGGAAGTCTTCACCTCGTACTCCATGACTTTCCCGGTCTCGGGGCCTTCCCTTGGCGCAAAGCGCCAAGGGAAGGCCCCGAGACCGGGAGTCAGGGGGGCCGGGGGGAATGATTCCCCCCGGAAGATCTTGCTTTGTCAGGCTATTCGTCGCGGCGGAATTTGGAAAATTCGTCGTAGGCCCGGCTTTTGGCCCGGTTTTTCCCTTTGATCTCGTCGAGGAGCGATCCCCTGAGGTCGCTTACGTCCACGAGCCCGGTCCGGGATTTGGCCGGTCTGGCCTGGGTGAAGGACTGGCCCAGGTCCTGGAGGTCCCGGGGGGTGAGGGGGCCTGGGGCGGGTTGCGTTTCGGGGACGATGGGTTCCGGTTCCAGGGTGAATTCGGGTTCCGGCTCGGGGGGGGCGTCCAGGTCGGCGGGCGGCCCCATGTGGGGAGCGGCGAAGATGGCCGATGTGGAGAGAAGGGCGCGGAGTTCCCGCAACTCGGCGAGCATTTCCTTCTGTGTCGTCAGAATCTCGCGCAGGATGGTTTCCATGCGCGGGATGTAGCATGGACGGCCAGGAGGGTCCAGGGGCGCGGAGAGGATTTTTCCCCGGAAATCAAGGGAGTTGGGACACCATGAGGTTTGGGGCTGGTTCGGCGAGGGCGGCCAGGCAGGCATCGGCCAGCCGGTTGGCGCCGGCCGGCGCCAGATGGACCCCGTCGGGGGCGCGCAAGCGGGTTCTGGCCGGGGTGTTGGCGAATTCCAGATAGCGTCCTTCGGGGCCGGCCAGCACGTCCCAGACATCCACGAAGCGGCATCCGGGGATGCGGCTGATTTCCTGGGCCAGGGCGGCGTTGACCACGGGCAGGTCCCGGGCCAGGCCCGGATCGGCCATGATCGGCGCGCCGACCCAGACGACGCGGGCCGAGGCATTGAAGACGCGGGCGATCTCCACCAGGCGCGCGGCCCTGCGGCGGTATTCCGCGGCCCATGCCGGGGTGCCGAAGGCGGCGGATTTCCCCGAGGCCAGGCGCACGGGCTTGTTGTCGTTGGCCCCGATCATGACCACCACGATGTCGGCCCTGGTCTGGCCGGCCATGCGCTCCATGGTGGCCTCCCAGTCGAAAAAGTCCGGACGGGCGAGGCCGCTTGAGACCTTTCCCATGCGGGCGAAGGCCAGTCCGGGGGTTCCGGCCAGGCGGCGCTCCAGGACATCGGCCAGGGAGATGGACAGGGAGTCGCCGACGACCAGGAGGCTGATCCCGTCGCCGGCCTGCGGCGCGAGGGCGACGCGCGCGGGAGGGGGCGTTGACGGGGTTCGTGATGCGGTCTGTTGCATGCGCGGCGGTCCGGGTTCGGGCGGCGTCGCGTTCAAGACGCGCGGAGCGGGGGCGCTTCGGGATGCGGCCGCGAATGTCGGATGTGGACGCGGCGGTTCATTGACGGCGAACACCCTGGTCCGGCGTTCGTCCGGGACGCCGGGCGCAAGGGCGGTGCGGCGGACCGGGATCGGATGGTCCAGGGGATGCAGGGCTTTTTTGTCCGCGGGCAGGCGCACGGCGTGCGGCGCGACGGGCAGGCGCACGGCGTTTCCCGCAGTCCGGGGGCGGAGCGGGGCGTCTCGGTTCAGGCTGGCCGGGAAGGGGAAGTCCGTGTCCGGCGGGCGCATGGACAAGAGATCGTCCGGGACCGCCACAAGGGTCAGGACAAGGATCATGAGCAGGGCGGCCGCAACGGCCGGAGAGGTCGGTCTGGGCTGCTTGTCCATAGTGAGGATGACGACGCGCCGGGAGCCGGGAATTCGGGAACCGGGCGTTTTCTTGGGTGTGTGCAAGGCTCGGGCCGAAAGAGAATCGTCAACGATTCGTATGTGAATACAGCATGATATGACAGTCGATCTTCCTCTCGGAAGACGAAGGCGTCGGCTTTTTGGCGTGGATGGCGGTTGTCATTTCCCCGTCCCCGTTTTACCATCCGGGCGTGCCTGGAAAACGCGGCGGAGGATGAAAAACCAGTTACATGAACCCCACAAGTTTTGAATTCGCGCTTTTCTTCCTCCTGGTCCTGCCGCTGAATTGGCTCCTGCGGCCTTACGATTTCGCCTATCGAATTTTCCTTCTGGCCGCGTCCTATGTTTTTTACGCCTCGTTCAACCTCAAGTTCGTCCTTATCCTTTTCACTTTTAGTTTCCTGACCTGGTTTTTCGCCATCATTTTCCGCGAGACTGCGGACAGACGGTTCCGGAAGTTCTGCCTGATCCTTTACCTCTGCATTTCTTTGGGGATACTTGTCTTTTTCAAGTACTACGAGATGCTCTATCTTTCCCTCGACTACATCCTTGGAATCTTCAAGGCGGCCAACCCTGTGCCGTTCATGGACGTGTTTTTGCCAATAGGCATCTCATTTTTCACCTTTCAAGGGTTGTCCTACGCCATCGACGTCTACCGGGACGAGAAAAATGTGGTCAAAAACCCCTTGGATGTCTTCATTTTCATTTCCTTTTTCCCGACCATCCTTTCCGGACCCATACTTCGGGCCAAGCAGTTCATCCCCCAATTGAAGTCCAAGAGCTTGGCCCAACCGGATGTGAACTCCGGTTTTTATCTGCTTGTCAGTGGGCTGTTCAAGAAGCTGGTCATCTCCAGCTATCTCTCCGAGCACATCGTGCGCCAGGTTTTCGCCGCTCCGGAGGGTTTCTCCTCCCTGGCCGTGCTGGTCGGCGTGGTTTCCTATTCCATACAGATCTATTGCGACTTTTCCGGCTATACGGACATGGCCAGGGGCATAGGCCGGCTTCTGGGCTTCGATCTGCCCGACAACTTCAACGCCCCCTATGCGGCCCCGAACCTGCGGGATTTCTGGCACCGCTGGCACATCACCTTTTCCACGTGGCTTCGGGACTATCTGTACATCCCCCTGGGCGGGAACCGAAAGGGCCGGTTCCGCAAGTACGTCAACCTGGTGATCACCATGGCCCTGGGCGGGTTGTGGCACGGCGCGGCCTACAATTTTCTGGTCTGGGGCTTCATCCACGGTTTTGGTTTGGTTGGCGTACATCTGTATCTCGACCGGAAGTCCCGCAGCCACGCCGGGAAAGCGGCTGGTGGTTTTTTTTCGGCGGTGTCGGGCCTCGTCGGCAGGGCGGTCACCTTCGGCTACGTGACCCTGGCCTGGGTGTTTTTCGGGGCCGAGGACGCGGGCAAGGCCGTGGACATCCTGGCCCGCGTGGCCGATCTGGACCCCGAGGGCGTCAGCGCGGGACTGATCCCGGTGGGACTGGCGGCGCTGGTCCTGGTCACCCAGATATCCCGGTTCGACGCCCGGCGCGTCTACGACCATGTGGTGCGACCCCTTCCCGCGCCCATCCAGGGCGCGGTCCTCGGCCTGGTGGTCGCGGCCATCCTCAAGCTCGGTCCCGACGGCGTGTTGCCCTTCATTTATTTTTCCTTTTAGATCAATCGGCATCGTTCTTGCTTTCCTCGCCGTCCGGACGCGTTTTTTATCGTTGCCGCCCCTTGCGAAAAATGTCCCGTCTTTGATAGAAGGAAAGTTCAGAATGGATGTTTGGCCTCAATGGTTTTGAAGTGACGCCTAACATTCTGAAATAGTTTGATTTTTTATTTTTGCACGGGTGTATTCGGAAAAAGTGGCCTGCTTCGTCCGGAAGGGGCGGGATGATTATGTTTGTAACATTTTCATCCCCCATTTCGTCACGGTGGCGCGGGGGCGGTGGCGTTTTCGCCTGGCGCGCCTGTTCTGGAGCACGGGCCTGTGTGTTGAGGAGAGTGGCGTCCGTTTCGTGGAACAGCGGCCGATCCGACATCATCGGCATGCGGGCCGGGTCGGCCCGGTGGGATCAGCCGCTTCATCGTCGCGCGAAAAACATGTTCGCGCCCGCATCGTCGAGGTGACGCATGCATCGAAAAGGACCGAACCTGCTTGCCGTCCTGCTGGCTATGACCCTGGCCCTGCCGTTCGTTCCCGCGGGGCTTTCGGCCTCGGTCTCGGCGGAACCCGAATCCTCCAGCCTGGAACGGTCGGCTCCCGATCACCGGGTGGTGGTCATCGGAGATTCCCTGTCCATCGGCCTCGGCAAGGAAATCGAGCGCGTCTTCGCTACGCGCGGCGACGTGGCCTTGACCCGGCTGGGCAAGGTTTCGAGCGGACTTGTCAAACCGGATTTTTTTGACTGGGAGAAAAACGCGGCCAAGCTCGGCGATCAGGCCCGGCCCGATGTGATCGTGATCATGATCGGGGCCAACGACAACAACAATCTCGCCTCCCCGGAAGGCCGCACCGTCTATTTCACGGATTCCGCCTGGGACGAGGCCTATGCCGCCAGGGCGGCCCGGCTTGTGGATGCCTGTCGGGCGCATAATCCCGAGGCCCGCGTCTACTGGGTGGGGGTGCCGGTGATGGCCGATCCCACTCTCGACCGCGACGTCCGGCGCATCAATGCCGCCCTGGAGACCATGTGCGGCCGCATGCAGCACTGCACTTTCATCGACACCCGAGGCGTCCTGGCCGACGGCGAGGGCCGGTTCGCCCCCCTGGCCGCTTCCCCTTCGGGCGAGATGACCACCTTGCGCCTTGATGACGGCGTGCATGTCACCGCCGCGGGATCCAGGCTTCTGGCCGCCCGCTGCCTGGAAACGATTATGGGCGACCTGGGTATGGACGCCTCCTGGCGCACGCCCCTGGTCGCCGAGGCCGGATTGCGTCCGGTGGCGGCCCGGGAGGCCGCTCCCATGCAGGCCGCCGATGCCGGAACCATTTCCCGGCCCGAGGTGTCGGTGGTGGAACCCGACGACGCCACGCGGCATACGGTGCGCGCCGGCGAGACCCTGTGGGGGATCGCCAGACGCGCCAATGTCGGCATGACCGCCCTGGTCGCCGCCAATCCCGGCATGGATCCGGACCGGTTGAGCGAAGGACAGGTGGTGCGTTTGCCCTCGCAGGGCGTCGAGGTCGCGGCCCAGGCCAAGGATCAGGAGCCGCAGGCCGCGTTGGCCGCTCCCGCCGCATCCCGGACCGAGGCCGCTTCCGGTGCGATCACCGAGCCCGTGCCGACCCGGACGATTGCCCAGGCGGCGCCGCTTGCCGAAAGCGGCTCCTATTCGGTCCTTCCCGGCGATTCCGTGTGGACCGTGGCCAAGAAGCTGGGCGTCAGCCCGCGCGATCTGGTGCGGGCCAACGCGGAGATCGACCCCGACAGGCTGTCCCTGGGACAGGTGCTGCGCATCCCGGAACGCCGCGCCGTCGAGGTCCCGGCCGTCCAGACCGCCCAGGCCCCGGCCGCCGCTGACCATGGCGGCTATCTGGTGGCCGACGGCGACAACCTGTGGCGCATCGCCCGCCGTTTCGGCGTCACCGTGGCCGGACTGAAAAAGGCCAATGCCGGCGTACGCCCGGACAGGCTCAAGCCCGGGCAACACCTGAATATCCCCGAGGCCGAAAACGTCCAGGCCGTGTCCGCAGACCGTCCCGAGCCGGGACAGACCGTCACCGCCGCCGACGGCGCGACCAGCTATGCCGTGGCCGGGGGCGACACCCCCTGGACCGTGGCCAAGCGGTTCGGCGTGAGCGTCGAGCATCTGCTGGCGGCCAATGCCGGCATCAACCCCCGGCGGCTTCAGATCGGCCAGATGCTGGCCATCCCGGCCACGCAGGCCCCGGACATGGCCACGGGACGCGAACTGCGTCAGGACGCCGAGGCCGTGCGCGTGCCCATCGCCAAGGGCGACAATCTGTGGACCCTGGCCCGTCGCTACGGTCTGCGCGTGGACGATCTCATGGCCGCCAACCAGGGCCTCGATCCCTTGCGTTTGGAGATCGGCCGCGAACTGGTCATCCCCTCCCACGAGGCCGCCAAGGCCGAGCGCGAGCGCCGCGATGCCGCCGTGGAGGTCAGCGTGCGCCAGGACGGTTCGGTCCGGGTTTACAACGTTGCCGACGGCGACACCCTGTGGAATCTGTCCCGCCGCTTCGGGGTCAGCGTGGAGCGCATCCTCGACGCCAATGCCGACGTGCAGCCGGACAGGCTGGAGATCGGGCAGGTGTTGCAGATTCCGGCCAGCGTGGTGGCCTCGGCCCGGTTCTAGCGGGAACGCCGCCGGCACGGCGGATGATCCCGCATCGCAAGGAAAGGCCTTGAACGATCTGTTGCGTCTGGAAATCCACCTGCCCGGCGTGCCCCCGGCCGTGGGCGATCTGGTGGAGGAATCCCTGCCCGATCCCGTGGATCCGCTTCGGGAGAGCCTGACCGCGTGGCTGTCCGAGCGCCTGCCCCAGGGGTGGGAGGAAATCGACACCCCGGAAGGGGCGCTTTTCCGTATCCACCTGGACGACAATCCGGCCGGCCGCGATCTGGCCGACGCCTTGTCCGCCTCCTGGCCGGACCTGGACGTGCGTCGCGAACACGTGCCCAGCGAGGACTGGGGCGCGGCCTGGAAGGCCTTTTTCACCCCCATCGAGGTCGGAGGCGTTTTCGAGGTCCTGCCGCCGTGGCTGGTCCACGAGCACAGCGCCGATCGGACCCCGATCATTATCGAGCCCAAGATGGCCTTCGGCACCGGGCATCATCCCACCACCGCCCTGTGCCTGGAACTGTTCGGCGAGCTGTTCGGAAAAGGGCGCATCCGGCAGGGCATGCGCTTCCTCGACCTCGGCACGGGATCGGGTATTTTGGGCATCGGCCTGTGCCGTCTGGGGCTTTCCGGCATCGGCCTGGACATCGACCCCCAGGCCGTGTTCTGCGCCGCCGAGAATGTCCTGGCCAACGCCGTGGAGGCATCCATGCGGACGGCCGTGGGCAGCCTGGACTGTCTGGCCGGCGGCGAACGCTTCTCCGTGGTGGCGGCCAACATCCTGGCCCAGCCCCTGACGGCCATGGCGGCCCACCTGGCGGCGCGCGTGGAACAGGACGGCGTGCTCATTTTATCGGGCATTCTGACCGAGCAGGCGCCGGCCGTGGCCGAGGCCTATCAGCGGGCCGGACTCGGGGAACCGGCGGTCCGGCGCTCCGGAGAATGGGCGGCCCTTGCCTGGGCCTGATCCGGTCCGTCCTCTCTGGGATTTCCCTAAAGAATGACGGGAATTTTTCCCTGCGATGAATCTGTTTACAAACGAGGGAAACGGCATTAAGGCGGTCCCGGGATTTTTCCCACACACCCTCTAACCACCATCTGGAACGGCCATGCATCTGAAAAAACGCGTTTTGGTCACCGGCGGCGCGGGCTTCCTCGGTTCCCACCTGTGTGAACGGCTTTTGGCCGCCGACTGCGAGGTCGTGTGCCTGGACAACTGCTTCACCGGCTCCAAGCAAAACGTCATCCACCTCATCGGGAACCCCAATTTCGAGTTCCTGCGGCACGACATCACCTTCCCGCTGTATATCGAAGTGGACGAGATCTATAATCTGGCCTGCCCGGCCTCGCCCATCCACTACCAGCACGATCCCGTGCAGACCACCAAGACCAGCGTGCATGGGGCCATCAACATGCTCGGACTGGCCAAACGTCTCAAGGCCAAGATCATGCAGGCCTCGACCTCCGAGGTCTACGGCGACCCCTCGGTTCATCCCCAGCCCGAATCCTATTGGGGCAACGTCAACCCGATCGGATTCCGCTCCTGCTACGACGAGGGGAAACGTTGCGCCGAGACCCTGTTCTTCGACTACCGGCGCCAGCACAACCTGCGCATCAAGGTGGCCCGCATCTTCAACACCTACGGGCCGCGCATGCACCCCAACGACGGCCGGGTGGTCTCCAACTTCATCATCCAGGCCTTGCAGGGCAAGCCCCTGACGGTCTACGGCAAGGGCGAGCAGACCCGTTCGTTCTGCTATGTCGACGACCTCGTCGAGGGCTTCATCCGGCTCATGAACAATACCGGCGAGGACTTCACCGGGCCGGTCAACCTGGGCAACCCCGGCGAGTTCACCATCATGGAACTGGCCGAACTGGTGCTCAAGCATACCGGTTCAAAGTCCAAGATCGATTTCCTGCCCCTGCCCGAGGACGACCCCAAGCAACGCCGTCCGGATATCACCGTGGCGAAAACGACCTTCGGCTGGGAACCCGTCATCAAGCTGGAAGAGGGGCTGGAAAAAACCATTCCGTATTTCAGGAAGATCCTGGGCTTGGCATAACCCGCCGTCCACCGGGGGGAAGGCCTGGGCCTTCCCCCCGAAATCCCGTCACTTCCCGATGCAGAAGCGGTCGAAGATCGAGCGCAGAATCTCGTCAGAAGTCATGTCTCCGGTGATGCCGGAAAGCTCGGCGCAGGCCGCCTCCAGGCGCACTCCCAAAAGATCGTAGGGCACCCCGGCCTCGATATCCCCGGCAAGGGCCGTGAGCTCACAAAGGGCCGCGGTCAGGGCCGCGGCCTCGCGCAGGCTCGGAACCGTTGCGTCCTCAGGCGGGCCTCCGGTCGTCAACCGGTCCCGGACCATGGCCACAAGTTCGTCCAACCCCCGGCCGGTTTTGGCCGAGATCCGGATCGCGGCGAAACCCGCTCCCTCCAGGACCTGGCCCGGATCGGGGGAGCCCGGCTCCAGGTCGGCCTTGTTGATCACGGCCAGCACCCGGGACGGACCAAGGCGTTCGGCCAGGAGCAGTTCATCGGCCCCGCCCGGCGCTGAGCGTTCCGGAAGGGCCACGGAGCCGTCCACCACGAACAGGGCCAGATCGGCCCGTCCGGTCAATTCCGCCCCCCGGTCGCGGCCGGCGCGTTCGGCCTGGTCGGCGGTCTCCCGAAGGCCGGCCGTATCCACGAGGCGCACGGGCATGCCGGCAATGTCCAGGGTTTCCTCGAGATAGTCGCGGGTGGTGCCCGGGACATCCGTGACAATGGCCCGCTCCCGGCCCAGAAGGGCGTTGAAAAGCCGCGATTTCCCGGCGTTGACCCGGCCGAAAAGGGCCACGGACGCGCCTTCCCGCCAGGGCCGGGCCCGGTCGTGGGCCGCGATCAGGTCGCGTATCAGGCAGGCGACATCCTCCACCCCGGCCGCGAAATCCTCACGCGACAGGCACTCCACCTCGTCTTCCGGGAAATCCACGGCCAGGCACACCCCGGCCCGCAGGGTCTCCAGGGACGCGCGCAGCTTCCTGGCCCGATCCCCCATGGCCCCGTCCAGCCGGGCCAGGGCCATATCCGCCTGGGTCCGGGTCCGGGCCGCGACGAGTTCGGCCACGGCCTCGGCCTGGGACAGGTCCAGACGGCCGTTGACGAACGCGCGTTTGGTGAATTCCCCTGGTTGCGCCAGCCGCGCCCCAAGGGCGGTGAACGCCGCGATGACGCCCGCGACCACGGCCGGACCCCCGTGGCAGGATATCTCCACCGTGTCCTCGCCGGTATAGGAGCCTGGGCCGGGCATGAACGCGGCCAGGACCTCGTCCACAGGACGGCCGTCCGGGGAAAGGAAGTGGCCGTGGTGCAGCCGGTAGGGCCGGAAACCCGCAAAATCCGGCCGCGACGACCGGAACAGGCGGCCTGCGGCCTCGCGGCAGCCCCGGCCGCTGACGCGGATGACCGCCACCCCGCCGACGCCGGGCG
>Ga0067045_1005019_pt1 | contig 10611 bp, 5 predicted proteins | sample TerdegcTABiofilm_FD_59184 | JGI IMG/M metagenome (GOLD analysis project Ga0067045, IMG submission 59184) | Combined Assembly of (Gp0054472, Gp0054536) Wastewater bioreactor microbial communities from Singapore -Terephthalate degrading... | reverse complement strand
AGGGCAAGAGCGGTCGTTTCCGTCAGAACTTGCTGGGCAAGCGCGTGGACTACTCCGGTCGTTCCGTGATTACCGTGGGTCCTTACCTCAAGCTGCACCAGTGCGGTCTGCCCAAGCTGATGGCGCTGGAGCTGTTCAAGCCCTTCATCTTCGCGCAGCTCGAGCAGCGCGGCATCGCCACGACCATCAAGGCGGCCAAGAAGGAAGTGGAAGCCGGTACGCCCGTGGTGTGGGACATCCTTGAAGAAGTCATCAAGGAACACCCCATCATGCTCAACCGTGCGCCTACGCTGCACCGTCTGGGTATCCAGGCGTTCGAGCCCATCCTGATCGAAGGCAAGGCCCTGCAACTGCACCCGCTGGTCTGCGCGGCCTTCAACGCCGACTTCGACGGTGACCAGATGGCTGTTCACGTGCCCCTGTCTGTCGAAGCGCAGATGGAAGCCCGCGTGCTGATGCTGGCCTCGAACAACGTGCTGTTCCCCGCTTCGGGCGAACCCTCCATCGTTCCTTCCCAGGACGTGGTGCTGGGTCTGTATCACGCCACGCGTGAAAAGATCAACGGCAAGGGCGAAGGCATGGTGTTTGCCGACCTGATGGAGCTGCAACGCGCTCTGGATGCCGGCGAGACCGAACTGCACGCCAAGATCAGCGTGCGCCTGACCGAGTGGAACAAGAACAAGGAAACCGGCGAATTCGAGCCCGTGACCTCGCTCGTGGAAACCACCGTGGGCCGTGCCCTGCTGTCTGAAATCCTGCCCAAGGGCCTGGCTTTCAGCAACATGAACAAGGCGCTGAAGAAGAAGGAAATCTCCAAGCTGATCAACGCCTCCTTCCGCAAGTGCGGTCTGAAGGCCACGGTCGTGTTTGCCGACAAGCTGCTGCAAAACGGTTTCCGTCTGTCCACGCACGCCGGTATCTCGATCTCCATCGACGACATGCTGGTGCCTCCGCAAAAGGCCGACATCCTGGCCCGCGCAGAGTCCGAAGTGAAGGAGATCGAGCAGCAGTACGTCTCGGGTCTGGTGACCTCCGGCGAGCGCTACAACAAGGTGGTGGACATCTGGGGCAAGGCCGGCGACGACGTGTCCAAGGTGATGATGGACCAGCTCAAGGTCCAGAAGACCACAGACCGTCACGGCAACGAAGTCGATCAGGAATCGTTCAACGCGATTTACATGATGGCCGACTCCGGCGCCCGCGGCTCCGCAGCGCAGATTCGTCAGCTGGCCGGTATGCGTGGTCTGATGGCCAAGCCTGACGGCTCGATCATTGAGACGCCTATCACCGCGAACTTCCGCGAAGGCCTCAACGTGCTGCAGTACTTCATCTCGACCCACGGTGCTCGTAAGGGTCTGGCCGACACGGCGCTGAAGACGGCTAACTCCGGTTACCTGACTCGTCGTCTGGTGGACGTGACGCAGGATCTGGTCGTGAACGAACAGGATTGCGGTACCTCCAACGGCTATCTGATGCGCGCCATCGTCGAAGGCGGTGAAGTGATCGAATCCCTGCGCGACCGCGTGCTGGGCCGCTCGACCGCCGAAGAAGTGCTGCACCCCGAAACCCGTGCCGTGCTGGTGCCTGCCGGTACCCTGCTCGACGAAGACACCATCGAAGAGCTGGAAGCTCAGGGCGTGGACGAAATCAAGGTGCGTACGGCTCTGACCTGCGAAACCCGTTTCGGCCTGTGCGCCACCTGCTACGGTCGCGACCTGGGTCGTGGCGGCCTGATCAACCTCGGCGAAGCCGTGGGTGTGATCGCAGCCCAGTCCATCGGTGAACCCGGCACGCAGCTGACCATGCGTACCTTCCACATCGGTGGTGCCGCTTCGCGTGCTGCCATCGCTTCGAGCGTGGAAGCCAAGTCCAATGGTGTCATCGGCTTCAACAGCACGATGCGCTATGTGTCCAACACCAAGGGCGAGCTGGTGGTGATTTCGCGTTCCGGCGAGATCGTGATCAGCGAAAACGGTCGCGAGCGCGAGCGTCACAAGGTGCCTTATGGTGCCGTACTGACCATCAAGCCCGATGAAGCCATCAAGGCCGGCAAGATCCTGGCGAACTGGGACCCGCTGACCCGACCCATCATTACCGAATACGCCGGTCAAGTGCGTTTCGAGAATGTGGAAGAAGGTCTGACGGTGGCCAAGCAGGTCGACGAAGTGACCGGTCTGTCCACTCTGGTGGTGATCGACCCCAAGCGTCGTGGCTCCGCCAAGGTAGTGCGTCCCCAGGTCAAGCTGATCGACGCCAACAACCAGGAAGTCAAGATCCCTGGTACCGACCATGCCGTGACGATCGGCTTCCAGGTCGGCGCCCTGATTCAGGTGCGCGACGGCCAGGACGTGGGCCCCGGCGAAGTGCTGGCCCGTATCCCTGTGGAAGGTCAGAAGACCCGCGACATTACCGGCGGTCTGCCCCGTGTGGCCGAACTGTTCGAAGCCCGTACGCCCAAGGACAAGGGCACTCTGGCCGAGATGACCGGTACTGTGTCCTTCGGTAAGGAAACCAAGGGCAAGATCCGACTGCAGATCACCGATCTGGAAGGCAAGGTCTGGGAAGAACTGGTGCCCAAGGAGCGCAACATTCTGGTCCACGAGGGCCAGGTGGTGAACAAGGGCGAGTCCATCGTTGACGGTCCTGCCGATCCTCAAGACATCCTGCGTCTGCTGGGTATCGAAGAGCTGTCGCGCTACATCGTGGACGAGGTGCAGGACGTTTACCGCCTGCAGGGTGTGAAGATCAACGACAAGCACATCGAAGTGATCGTGCGTCAGATGCTGCGTCGCGTGATCATCGAGAACTCTGGCGATACCACCTACATCCAGGGTGAACAGGTCGAGCGTTCCGAGGTGCTCAACACCAACGAACAGATGCAGAAGGAAGGCAAGCTGCCTGCCACGTACTCCAACGTGCTGCTGGGTATCACCAAGGCTTCGCTGTCGACCGACTCGTTCATCTCTGCGGCTTCCTTCCAGGAAACCACCCGTGTTCTGACCGAAGCTGCCATCATGGGCAAGCGCGACGAACTGCGTGGCCTGAAGGAAAACGTGATCGTGGGTCGTCTGATCCCCGCCGGTACCGGTCTGGCCTATCACCAGGCTCGCAAGGCCAAGGACGAAATGGACGATGCCGAGCGTCGTGCCATCGCCGAAGCTGAAGAAGCCGAGCTGGCCGGCGTGCTGGCTGATGACGTCGAAGCACCTGCTGGCGACGCCTCTGCCAACTAAGCATGGCTCTGGGCCGCGGCCGGCAACGGCTGCGGTTCGCTGCTGATGCACCGCGCTCCCGCTCTGCCTTGTGCAGACGGGAGCGTTTTTCATTGATCAAGACACGACTTGCGCAAGTTCGGATCCAGCATGGCGCTTGTCGATGGACATGCCCGTTGTGCCTTCCTGTCTGCGTCAGTTTTCCAAGTTTTTCAGGTCTGCTCTTCATGACTTCCAAGCCTTCCCAACCCAAGAACGCCGCTGCTGGTGCTGCCGTGCCCAACGCTCCTGCCCTGTGGCAACAGCTGGATGCAGTGGCCAAGGCCTTGCACGGCATCCTGGGTGGCCAGTCCAGCAAGGCTGTGCTGGCACAGGTGCCGCAGCGCTTGCGTCCGGGAGTGCAGGCCTTGCTGTTCCAGGTGCTGCGCAATCTGGGGCGTGCCCAGGCGCTGCAAAGGCAGCTGGTGTCGCGGGCTCCCGCGCCCAAGGTCAGCGCCCTGCTGAGCACGGCGCTGGCTCTGGCCTGGGATGAGGCGCAAGCCCCTTACCCGCCCTTCACCCTGGTCAACCAGGCCGTGGAAGCCGCCAAGAACGGTGCGGCACGCGCGCAGTCCGGCTTCATCAATGCCTGCCTGCGCCGCTTTCTGCGCGAGCGCGATGCCCTGGTGAGCGCCACTGACAACGATCCCGTGGCTGTCTGGAATCACCCTGCCTGGTGGATTGCACGGCTCAAGAAAGACCATCCCCAGGACTGGCAGACCATTCTGGCGGCCAACAATGCCCAGCCGCCCATGACGCTGCGCGTGAATGCACAGAAAAGCACGGCAGCCCAGTATCAGGATGCGCTGCAGGCGATGGGCCTGAAGGCGACGGCCGTCGCCGAGTGCGGTCTGCAGCTGGAGCAGGCCGTGCCCGTGCAGGAGCTGCCGCATTTCGACGAGGGCTGGGCCTCGGTGCAGGATGCTGCGGCGCAGGCTGCGGCACCGCTGCTGCTGGCCGGCTTGCCCCAGCCCCAGGGGCGCCCGCTGCGCGTGCTGGATGCCTGTGCCGCGCCCGGCGGCAAGACCGCCCATCTGATCGAACGTGCCGTGCCTGGCAGCATCGAAGTCACGGCCCTGGAGATCGATCCCGAGCGGGCTCGTCGCATCGATGAAACCCTGTCGCGCCTGGGCTTGAAGGCCAAGGTGCTGGTGGCCGATGCCTCCGCCCCAAAGGACTGGTTCGAATCTCAATGCGGCGCCCAGCCCTTCGATGCCATCTTGCTTGATGCGCCCTGCACGGCATCGGGCATTGTGCGTCGCCAGCCCGATGTGCGCTGGCTGCGCCGTGAAAGCGATGTGGCCCAGCTGGCAGACATACAGTCCAGGCTGCTGGACACCTTGTGGCCGCTGCTGCAGCCCGGCGGGCGCATGGTCTATTGCACCTGCTCGGTCTTCAAGGCCGAGGGCGATGCCCAGATGCAAGCGTTTCTTGCACGCAACACTACGGCGGCCAGCTTGCCTGCTCCGGGCCATTTAATTCCCGGCAAAGCCGCCAAACACGATTCCGTGTCCGACAATCCCCTGGGTGACCACGACGGCTTTTTTTACGCTCTGCTGGAAAAATTGCGCTAACGCTGTAGCGGGGGCCTTTCGGCGTGCGGCCCGTGCAGCCTCGATGGTGCTGGCGCTATCCCTGGTATTCGTGCTGGCCCGGGCCGATACCGTGCCGCCGGACATCAGCTCCATGCAGCTCACGCGCACCGAGGACGGCGTGTTTCTCTCGGCCAATCTGCAGTTCGAGCTGCCCGGTCAGGTGGAAGACGCCCTGCGCCAGGGCATTCCCATGTATTTCATTGCCGAAGCCCAGGTACAGCGCGAGCGCTGGTACTGGTCCGATCAGCAATTGGGTATCGCCACCCGTTATTACCGCATCACGCACCAGCCGCTCACCAAACGCTGGCGTCTGCATATCTCCAACTCCGCCTTCACCGGCGGCAGCGGCACCGGGCTGGCGCTGGGCCAGACCTACGAGCAGCTCGAGGATGCCATCGCGGCCATTCAGCGCATCTACCGCTGGAAGATTCTGGAGCCCGCCCAGCTCGGCTCCACCTCGGGCGTTTCGGTGCAGCTGCGCTTTCGCGTGGATCTGTCGTCCCTGCCCAGGCCTTTGCAGATCGGTGCGCTGGGGCGCTCGGGCTGGAATCTGCAGATGTCGCGCACGCAGACCCTGGAGGCGACTCCCTGATGGCAGACTTCAAGCTCCCGGACGGCGAGGCCGGCGGCTCCTCGGCCGCACGCTGGTCGCGCGCCACGCGCTGGGCCGTCGGTACGGGCGTGGTGCTGATGGTGGTGGTGGGGGTGCTGCTGCTGTTCCTGCTGACCCTGGCCACTAACAACCGGCTGGCCTACGAGCGCAACTACAACTGGCTGTTTGCGGCCAATGTGGTGGTGGCCGGATTGCTGCTGCTGGTGCTGTTCTGGGGCGGGGTGCGCCTGGCGCTGAGGCTCAGGCGCGGGCGTTTCGGCAGCAAGCTGCTGCTCAAGCTGGCCGGCATCTTCACCCTGGTGGGCTTGCTGCCGGGCTTGCTGATCTATGTGGTGTCCTACCAGTTCGTTTCACGCTCCATCGAGAGCTGGTTCGACGTCAAGGTCGAAGGGGCGCTGTCCGCCGGCGTGAGCCTGGCCAGCGCCACGCTGGATACGGTGGCCAACGACATGGCCAACAACACGCGCACCGCAGGCCTGCAGCTGTCCCAGACCTCGGATGCCGGGGCCGCGCTGATGCTGGAGCGCATCCGCGATCAGATCGGCGCCACCGATGTGGTGCTCTGGAACGCCTCGGGCAAGGCCATCGCCAGCGCCGGCCAGTCTCTGTTCAGCCTCGCACCCGAGCGGCCCAATACCCAGCTGCTGCGCAGCCTGAGGGAGCAGGGCGGCCAGCGCGCCGTGGCCAGCATCGAAGGTCTGGATGATGCCGGCGATGTGCCTGCCGAGCAGGCCGCCGCCAATGCCAAGGTGCGCACGCTGGCGCTGGTACCCAGCTCGGCCGTGAATCTGCTCGAAGAAGCGCGCTATCTGCAGGCCACGATCCCCTTGCCTCAGGCCCTGGTCATCAATGCCCTGGCCGTGCAGGAGGCCAATCGCGAGTACCAGGAGCGAGCGCTTGCTCGCGGTGGTTTGCAGCGCATGTACATCGGCACATTGACGCTAGCGTTGTTTCTGGCCGTGTTTGGCGCCGTGGTGCTGGCCGTGGTGCTGGGCAACCAGCTGGCCAAGCCGCTGCTGCTGCTGGCCCAGGGCATGCGTGATGTGGCGCGTGGCGATCTGCGCCCCAAGCCCGCGTTGCAGAGCAAGGACGAGATCGGCGGGCTGACGCGCTCCTTTGCCGTCATGACCCAGCAACTGGCCGATGCGCGCTCCGATGCCAATCGCAATCTGCTGCAGCTCGATGCAGCGCGCAGCAATCTGCAGACCATTCTGGACAACCTCACATCGGGCGTCATCGTGCTCGATCGTGCCGGGCGCATCGTGCTCAGCAACCCCGGCGCGACACGCATTCTGCGTGCGCCCATGGCGGTATTCCAGGGCAAGCGACTGCGCGATGTCTCGGGCCTGCAGGACTTTGCCCGTGTGGTGCAGGAGCAGTTCGAGATCTTCCTGGGCGATGCTTCGGCCCAGCAGGGGCGGGACCGCTGGCAGCAGGTCTATGAGCTGGACGCCGGCAACGGCAACGGTGATGTGGTGCACAACACCACCAGTCTGGTCATGCGTGGTGCGGAGCTGCCCGAGGACCAGCGCCTGCTGGTGTTCGATGATATTTCGGAGATCGTCTCGGCCCAGCGTGCACAGGCCTGGGGCGAGGTGGCGCGCCGCGTGGCGCATGAAATCAAGAATCCGCTGACGCCGATTCAGCTGTCTGCCGAGCGTCTGGCCATGAAGCTGACCGACAAGCTGCAGCCTGTGGACCAGGCGCTGCTGGCCAAGTCGGTGAAGACCATTGTCGATCAGGTGGCTGCGATGAAACGCCTGGTCGATGAGTTCCGCGAGTACGCACGCTTGCCGGCGGCCAATCTGCAGCCGCTGGATCTGAATGCTCTGATCGCCGAGGTGCTGCAGCTCTATGGCGAGGAAAATGCGACGGTGCGCGTGGAGGCATCCCTGGACGAAGCCTGCCCGCCCATCCAGGGCGATAGCCAGCAATTGCGCCAGGTCATCCACAATCTTTTGCAAAATGCGCAAGATTCCACGGCGCAAAGAGCGCAGGAAACAGGGCAGACTCCGGGCTCCGTCACCATCGAAACCCGCTGGATGGACACGGCCCAGCGTGTGCGCCTGAGCATCAGCGACAGTGGCACAGGTTTTGCTCCCAATATTCTGCAAAGAGCTTTCGAGCCCTATGTGACCACCAAGTCCCGCGGCACCGGCCTGGGCCTGGCGGTGGTCAAGAAAATCGCCGACGAACATGGCGCAAGAGTGGACCTGGGTAATCGAGAGGAAGACGGGGTAGTTCAAGGCGCGCGAGTGTCGCTATCATTTGTACCTAACGACCGTGCAGGGACGGCTTGATCCCGTTCAGCACAAGGCATAGCAACAGGCTTTAGACACATGGCAAACATACTAGTGGTCGACGACGAACTGGGGATCCGGGATTTGTTGTCGGAAATCCTCAACGACGAAGGTCATAGTGTGGACGTGGCAGAGAACGCCACGCAGGCACGCGTATCCAGGGCCACCAACAACTACGATCTGGTGCTGCTGGACATCTGGATGCCGGACACCGACGGCGTCACCTTGCTCAAGGAATGGGCCACGGCCGGTCAGCTCACCATGCCCGTCATCATGATGAGCGGCCATGCGACCATCGAGACGGCCGTCGAGGCAACGCGCATCGGCGCGCTGTCCTTCCTCGAAAAGCCCATCACCATGCAGAAGCTGCTCAAGGCAGTGGAGCAGGGGCTGGCGCGCAGCACGGCCAGCCAGGGCTCGGAAGCCGCCTCGCATGCCAGCAATGGCACCGCGCCATCGGCCGTGGTCAGCATCACGGCGCAGGCGGCAGAAGACAATCTGCCCAATTCGCACCAGGGCTTCGATCTCGACCGCCCCTTGCGCGAGGCGCGCGACGGCTTTGAAAAAGCCTATTTCGAATTCCACCTGGCCCGCGAAGGCGGCTCCATGACGCGCGTAGCCGAGAAGACCGGCCTGGAGCGCACCCATCTGTACCGCAAGCTGCGTCAGCTGGGCGTGGATCTCGGACGCAATCGCCGCGGATAATTTCCAAAAAAATCGCAGTTTTCGATTTGGGCTCGAAAAGTGTGCCTATAATCGTGGCTTCGGCACTGAAGAGTGTTGATGAAGGCCCGGTAGCTCAGTCGGTAGAGCAGAGGATTGAAAATCCTTGTGTCGGCGGTTCGATTCCGTCCCAGGCCACCAGATTCCAAGCCCTGGATCATTAATGATTCAGGGCTTTTCTGCATCTGGATCTGATCCGTGTCCGGAGGCATTCGCAGACCGGCGAGTGCTGCGATCTGGAATGCCCAGGCGGGGCGGGATGCGGAAAAATATGCCTATAATTGCTGCTTCAGCACATTCAAGTTGCTGGACAGCAAAGGCCCGGTAGCTCAGTCGGTAGAGCAGAGGATTGAAAATCCTTGTGTCGGCGGTTCGATTCCGTCCCAGGCCACCAGATTGAAAGCCCTGGATCAGCAATGATCCAGGGCTTTTCTCATTGCCGCCTTGAATGTCTGCAACGGGCTGTGGGCAGCAAAAAAGCAGAGCGGCTTGCGCTTGCTTTGGCTCGATTTCAAGGCGTTTCAGCTCCAGTTCGCTTTGTAGGTATGCGCAACCAGCTTTTCATTTGATAGCGCCTGCATGCTGCCGTTAAGCTTGCAGCTTTCATCGTGCACAGACAGGCACAGGAGCGCGTGTGACAGCAGAGCAGCAACCAAGGGCGTCGCAACCGGCCGCGAACTGGCAGCCGGGCCTGATCGCCATCCACGGCAACCAGACCGAGGCGCTGGCCGACACCGTGCTGGCCTGGCTGGCGGCGCATCCCTTGCAGGCGCTGGAGCCCGAGATCGTGCTGGTGCAAAGCAACGGCATGGCCGAGTGGTTCAAGATGCGCATGGCCGAGCAGCAGGGCGTGTGCGCCGCAGCACAGGTCGAGTTGCCGGCGCGCTTTGTCTGGCGCAGCTACCGGCAGATTCTGGGCAGGCACGAGGTACCGCGCGAATCGCCGCTGGACAAGACGCCCATGATCTGGCGCCTGATGCGTCTGCTGCCGCAGTGTCTGGGCGAGCCAGCGTTTGCGCCCATTGCCAGCTTTCTGCGCCCCGCAGAGCCGCAGCGCCTGCTGCAGTTGGCCGAAAAGCTGGCCGACCTGTTCGACCAGTACCAGATCTACCGCGCCGACTGGCTGGCCGCCTGGGAGCAGGGCGAGGATGTGCTGCGCACGGCGGGCCGCCCCGACGCGCCCGTGCCTGAAGGGCAGCTCTGGCAGCCCCAGCTATGGCGCAAGGTGCTGGCCGAGCTTGATGAGCAGGAGCGTGCCGCCACCCGCCCGGCCCTGCTGGCACGGATTCTGGGCGCGCTGCAAAGCGGTCAGCCGCCGGTCACGCCGCTGGCGCGCCGCGTGGTGGTGTTCGGCATGAGCCAGATGCCTCTGTCGCTGATGCAGTTTCTGAGCGGCATTGCTCAGCACAGCCAGGTGCTGATTGCCGTTCCCAACCCCTGCCGCTTTCACTGGGCCGATGCCATCGACGGGCGCGAGCTGCTGCGCCAGCAGCGCCGCCGCCATGCCGACAAGGGCGGCAAGGACCTGGCGCAGATTCCCCTGGCAGCCATGCACGCCCATGCCCATCCGCTGCTGGCGGCCTGGGGACGACAGAGCCGCGACTATGTGCGCCAGCTCGATGCCTTCGACACCACGGGCGACACTGCCGTTCAATGGGGCTGGCCGCGTGTGGATGTGTATGACGAGGCCGATGCAAGTGAGCTGATCGACGCACCGCTGCTGACCCAGGTGCAGCAGCGCATTCGCGATCTGGTGCCCATGTCGGAGCACCCTGCGGTCGAGATCGCAGCGGCAGACCAGTCCATTGTCTTTCACAAGGCCCATGGCCTGGTGCGCGAGCTTGAAGTGCTGCATGACCAGCTGCTGCAATGGCTGGCCGAGCCTGTCGCTGCGGGCCGCGCCGCGCTGGCGCCGCGCGAGGTGGTGGTCATGCTGCCGTCGATCGAAGAGGCGGCACCCGCCATCCGCGCGGTGTTCGGCCAGTATGGCCGCCACGATGCCCGCCATATTCCGTTTGACATTGCCGACGTGGGCGCGCGCGCCAGCAGCCCGCTGGTGACCGCGCTGCAATGGCTGCTCAAGCTGCCGCAGCAGCGCTGCCGCCTGAGCGAGTTGTGCGACCTGCTCG
>Ga0067045_1032229_pt1 | contig 10612 bp, 8 predicted proteins | sample TerdegcTABiofilm_FD_59184 | JGI IMG/M metagenome (GOLD analysis project Ga0067045, IMG submission 59184) | Combined Assembly of (Gp0054472, Gp0054536) Wastewater bioreactor microbial communities from Singapore -Terephthalate degrading... | reverse complement strand
TCTCCCCTCTAATTGTTTGGTCACAACTAAAGGGTATTATTTCCCCGGATCGCTGGCAATGACTCTTATGGTCTTTTATTTGTCCGTCCTATGTATTTCCATTTTGCCATACACAAGATGCAGATCATGATTATAAAACGATATTATAGAGATCCCTTTCAACAACTGTGAATAAGATGAAACTTCAATTGGCTCTTTTTGACACACATCTGCAGCTGAAACTCTAAACTTCGCTTCCAGAGAATCATTCACGGTGCAAAAACCTTCAAGTTTTCTGATTTCGTTCACCTCCTTGGTTCTTTTAGGCTATTTGAAAGTCTTCCCCATTTTGGATTAGAGTTTCCCCACGAAGAATTGCACAATAAAGTCGAAGCGAACAAAGAATGCCTTTATTTTAACATTTTGTCAAACGAAAACAAAACGCAGCTTTTGGTAATCATAGATAAGCCTATCTTGGGAATCTAGTTCACACAAATCTGCGAATAGAAGAAGCAAAGAGCAAGAATGGATTAGAAAGTCAAATCTAATTCGAAGGTTTATCTGCTTGGCAGATAAGAGAAAGAGCTCTCTACACCCGATGACGTATTATGTCAGTGCTACTAGCTGAATCTACTAACTCTTCCTCGGTCTTTCTCGTGTGAATGAGCTTGCATTACGCTTATGTAAATAATAGAGTCTGTCCCTGATTACTTAATTACTTAATTACTTATTACTTTCGCCTCTTTATGGCTTTTCTAAATACATTCGCCAATGTCATTAATATGGTATCTTTAGCCAACCACAGAACTAATAGAAAGATGAATCCAAAAACAACCACTTTGAGCAAAAGACGGGGCAGAATTGGTAGCGAAAAAAAGACACTAGAAAGCATGGATAATGCGAAAGTAACAGATAATGATACGGCAAGTGCTAGGTAATATCTGAAAGCTCCAATAACTCTGCTAAGTACTCTTTGTTGTCTTGAAACTATTAGTACGACTATTAGTAGAACTATCTCTGTTATCGCTGTCGAAATTGCCACACCGAGCACTCCGAAGAATAGCATCAGAATATATGCTGTTGCTACACTAAGAACAGCGTTGAGCACAAATAACCAGAAGAAAGCCTTCTCATTTCCCTTTGGAACGAGTATATTCATCGCTACCCAATTAACCACGGCTTTTGGTATAAGACCTATCGATATAAACACAAGTAATGTGGAAGCTCTAGCAAAGGCGTTGCCAAATAGAAGAACAGTCAAATCCTTAGAAGCTACGATTAGCAATCCCGAAAGAGCGGAAGCAATAAAAGACTGCCACAAAAAAGTCTTGCTTGCTATTATGTCACTTGCACTTTTGTCTGTTGATTCTTCAGCAGAAATTCTTGCCATAGCAGCGGGTCCTAATGATGTTACCAATACTAATCCTGCGTGAAAGACTTTCTCGGCGGCAAGATAATAGCCAACATCAGATAACGCAATGAACGTTCCAATTAGCGTCTTCTGTATCTGAGCTGAGATGGTTATGAAAAGAGAAGAACCAAGATAGAAAGAGGCAGGGAAAAAGTGCCTAAAAGGTTTTAGGAAAGTTTTCTTTATTGAGTTTAACCTAGCAACTCGTATGAACATGAAGATATTCAGCAGAAGCTCACTGAGGACTATGATTGAAGCGAAAATCCTAAGGTCATTTGTGTTTCTTACCAATAGAAGCGTCAGACTCATACCTATTGTCTTCACAAAGAAATTCCTGAAAGTGAGCCACTTGAATTCTTCTATACCCTGAAAGTACCAATCGCTATTGAAAACTGCGCTTAAGATTGCGATTCCCAGAATTATGGAGAGTCTCCGATCTAAGGAATCTAGTCTGAGAACAATCAATGCATATGCAGCAATACTTAACGCTCCCATGAACAACTTCAATGAAAAGAGACTCCAGAAAACCCTGGATCTCTCAAAAGAGCTGTCATATGTCTTAGCAATCTCTCTTGTCCCATAGAATCCCAGACCAAAACTACTCAAAACAGCAAAGTAAGCTACTATTGATTGACCGTAAGCAATCTGTCCGAGATTATCGGCAAGCAGTATCCTTGCGGCATAACCATATGTTACGAGCGGGAAAAGCATATTTAGAAGCTGATTAACCAACGTCCAAAGATAATTCTTGAGGATTTTGTGGGTTGATGTCACGAAAACTCAATTCCTTCTTGAGCTCTTCTTGGAACAATCCGAAGCTTAGTCATAAATGTTTCATTCATTATTCATCTCAATTAACTCTTTCAACTTCTCAGCATTGTACTGGGGAGTGTTCTCAACGAAAGCTCTTTCTACGTCGCTGAATTTCAATCTTCTACCCCTGTTTTCACTGCAAAAAACATCAAATCTTGATGCATTAATAGATATTGGTAGTCTCTCATCTATATCTATCGCATTTTCATAATATTCAAGATAAGCCGAAGAAACATCAGCATCTATGGATTTAAGATTCACTATTGGAAGCCCAGTACTGATGTAGTTGAATATTTTACTTGGAACTAAGTAATCTTGATAGTTCCCGAGGTTCAAAAGTATGTCAGCATTATTGATGAATGCTAGCGCTCTCTCATGAGACAAGGCCCCGTGAATTATCACCATGTCCTGAAGCTTATTCTTAGTAACTAAGTTCTTTACAGTACTTTCGCCAACAATGTGGAGTCTATATTTTTCATTAGGCAAAAGTCTCATCAGCTTGAATAGATAATCGGGATTTCTCACTCTTCTATACATGGAACCTGAGTATACCAAATTGATCTTACTTTTGTCATAATCGGAGCCTTCTCTTCTAGACCCGTTTTCAATAGATGAGATTTCCTTCAATAGGGGAATATCAATTGTTTCCATTTTTTCAGCATATACGGCTTTTTTTCTAGAGTAATGGGAATAGAGTTTTTTTGAAAAAACTATATGATCTGCTTTCTTCAAAACCTCATCTGTTTTTGCAACCAACCGACAGCCTAAATTGAGCCTTTTCCGATATCCGGGATTGTCTTCAGGTAGTGGATCAAAGAACTGTGCTATCCATTTTATCGAAGGATCGTAAGACTTTATCTTAAGACCAACCAATTGAGCAGTAAACGATCCAGAACTAGTGATAACTGCAGCGTAATTATTCTTTGCTAAAAGGTTCTTTGCAACCTTAGACAAACCTGATACAGAAAAAAAGGAAGGATCAGCACAAACTGACAAGCCTATCGCCTTCTTAACAATATACGGAGAGTTAGAAATACTTCTGCTAATTGAGCCTTTATGAACCCCATAAATCCTCATCCCGTCTTGGAGGACATCGCCTTCTCTCTCTGCATATGAGACAACATGAATTTCATAATACCTCTTTAAAATCATCAAGAGTTCTCTTAGGCAAATTGCATTCGCCCCTTTAAAGGGAAGGCAGTTATTCGAAACAACAAGAATTTTGATTATGAGCACCTCAATTGTTCAAGACTTTTCATTTCTAGTTTCTTACGCCTTTTCCTGGAATCTCGACTCTGAAAACCTTTTTCGTTTGTTAAAGGACTCAGATTTCTCTCTCAAATTCGTGGCTATCTTTATAGATTTCGGGTTCACTATTTCCATAGATAACCTTCTTTAGTGAGTTTAGATAAGGAGGATCTTTGTAATAACCCCTACGCTCTAATCAGACTGTCGAGCTTGTCAAATTATGCCAGGGATTTTGTATATCATAAGCCTTACTTTTGCTCTTTCAATACGAGTTCTTGTTTGATACTAGCACATACACCAACACAAACCAAAACTGTGATGTATTCAGATAAGTTCCACTGAACATGAGCATGACAAAAGGATAAAGGAACAGTACTCCCAAGACTTTAAATCGTCTATCTATATTTATCATACGTAATAGCTTTCTAACAAACAGTAACAGGATCCACAGGAACAAGACAAAGTAGACTATACCTCCCTGAAGCAGTACTTCAAGGAAGAGATTATGCGGATAGTAGTTTATCACATCCCACATTCCGTAGAGGCCATAACCTAGAACTGGTCTCTGTTCAATCAGATGGACAGTATTTAAGTACAAGGCATCTCTTCCCGAAGTCCCTTCCCAGTTTATTCCTCCACCCGGTGCAATAAACTGTGTCGCTCTACTATAACCTACCCGAAATACATCATTCTGCATCAGCAAAGGCCAGCTCAAGATAATCACTGCCGCAAAGAAGACAACTAAAACAAAGGCCTTAGCCAAAGTCCTCAGGTTTCTCCTCGTAACCTGAGAAAGTGTGATGTAGAGGAAGTAAACGACACCTAGTACGGCTCCGCCACGGCCACCAGGCAGAATGAATCCAAGAGCTTGAACTAGAAGCAATAGGTAGCAAAAATACCTGTACAAAAGACTCTTGAAAAACTTAAATCTTTCATGATACTGTCCTTCGAACAAGAAATAAAGATTCAAACCAAAGGCAAACGCCGCTAAGTAAGAACCAGTCTGATGATACACTGCACCAGCGAATGTCAGCAGTCTTTGCCCCTGGAAATATGGTATTATCACTTTGATAATTATACTGAGTGTCATAAGCAGCATCAGTACTTCAAGAAGCTTCGTCATATCGAATAGGGTTCTTAATTTCGACGAATAGACTGCAGCAAATATGGCAGGCAAAGAGAAAGCTAAGAAGTACCCAAAAAAAGTCGTCGCAATTGCATTTATCCGACCTGTAAATAGGCTTGGCGTAATGTATGACAAAAAAACAACACTCATGATTAGAAGAATAAAGAAATCTTTCGAAGAAATCCTTCCTCTACCAATTATTGACGATTTGGAGAAAAGAGCGAAGTTCGCTGCTAAAACCAGAACAACATAAACTAGGTATGAACTACTGTTCTCAATTCCAGTGTATTCAAAGCCAAGTATCGAAGCCATTACATAGAAAAAATTATAGCCAACCAATCCAAGTATCAAAATGGACTGCTCAAGCAGAACTTTCTTCTTTCTCTTTTGGCTTTCCGATCCACCTATTAGTCTACTGGCACTAAGTGTTTGCATCATTTCTGAAAACCTCTGGGCTCAAATCCTTTCTAAGTTTTCCTGTGGGTTGAATGGACTTACTTCATCTCACCAACCGCATCGAAGAATGGCTTTTCTTTTATTCTGTCTTTGTATCCGTCTTTGAACTGATTGTGAGGTACCGCATAGACAAGATAATCGGATTTATCTATCAGTTCATCCAGTTTGATGTTTGTTATCGAATCTACTTCAGAGAGCTCTGAATTCGGTTCACATGCAATTACATTATACCCGAGTTCTTTTAGTTCTTTAGCGATTTCAAGAGCTGGGCTTTCCCTTAGGTCGTCAATATTCGGTTTGTATGCAAGACCAAGTATTCCTATCGTTATGTTCTTGTCTGAGAACTTTTTCTGGATATCCTCAATTACTTTTTTCACTATCCATTTTGGCTTTTGGTCATTTGTTTCTCTCGCAGTTCTTATTAGTCTAGCAGTCTTTGGAAACTTCTCGACGATGAACCAGGGATCGACTGCCAGACAGTGGCCGCCGACACCTGCACCCGGATTGAGTATATTCACTCTGGGATGTTTGTTTGCCAGTTGAACAAGTTCCCACACATCTATGCCCAGTTCATCGCATATAATGCTCAGTTCATTTGCAAAGGCGATGTTTATATCTCTGAAGGTGTTTTCTACAAGCTTACACATCTCGGCAGTAATAGTGTCTGTGAGGTAGATATTGCCTCCGGTGACTATTGAAGAGTACAGTTCTTTTGTCAACTCTCCTGCCTTTTTGTTTGACACTCCTATTATCCTGTCGTTGTTCCTCAGCTCATGGAGTATCTTTCCCGGAAGAACTCTTTCGGGACAATGAGCTACCAGAAAGTCTTCGTTTATTTTAAGACCAGACCCTTCTTCGAGAGCCTTTCCCATTATGTCATCCGTAGTTCTTGGAGGGACTGTCGATTCAAGAATAACGAGATCGCCTTTCTTCAAGACTCTTCCGACTTCTCTCGATGCCGACTCAACATAAGAGAGATCGGCGATCTTTTCTTCATAATATTCTTTGAAAGGGGTTGGAACACAGATGACAAACACATCCGATTCTTCAAGAGTATATGTAGGAATCAGATTGCCCGAATCGAGAACGCTCTTGAAGAGACCCTGAAGATCTGGCTCGACTATGTGTATCTTTCCGCTCTTGAGAGTGTCTATCACTCTCTTGTTCACGTCAAAACCATTTACCTTGTACCCAGCAGCGGCAAACATCGTTGCCGTTGGCAGACCTATGTAGCCCATTCCGATTATTGTGATTGATTTTTTCTCCATTATTTTCTGCCGCCCTTTCGAAATCTATCTATCTCTTGTATCATTAACTTCTCGAATTCCCTTGAGATCTTGTCATAACTCTGATTTTCCACAGCTATCTCCATTCCTCGATGCCCTTTTTGCTTCAGCTCTTCAGAAGAGAGCTCTAAGACTTCATTTATCTTGTCCTCCAGATCACTCACAGAATCAGGGTTAAACAACCAACCATTGTTATGGCTAAGGCGTTCATCATTTCCAGCGATATTTTCTGCAATGACTGGTAAACCACAAGCCTGGGCATCAAAGAAACTCAGGCTGCATGCTCCAGGCCATATGGCAAGATCTGCTGTTTGATAGAACTTTGGTAAATTCCACACTTCCTGAGTAGGGACATATCTTACGTAATTTTTAACACTTTCAAGTGTGTGCATTACCTTTTCATAGTAAATTCCACTTCCACTTCCAACTAGAATCAATATAGGCTTTTTAGAAGAAGTTTGTTTACATATGTTTGTGAAAGCTTCCGCAAGAAGAAGTACTTTCTTATCCTCCATGATTTTCCCTGTATAAATTAGTACAAAAGCATCTTCAGAAATACTGAGTTCTTTTCTTGTCAGGCTACGCTGTGAATTATCTGGTCTGAATAGATCAGTATCGGTTCCAAATGGAATAACCGGTATTAGATGACTGGGAATTTTATAGGAAGCAATCATGAATCGCTTCGTTGCTGGTGAAACAGCAGCTATATTAAGCGAAAATCGCTTTATCTTCGGTGTTATGAATTTCCTGACATAGATTCTGAAAAACTTTGCAAACTTATTCGCAGAAGCCACTGGATACATATGACTGTCTGATATGATAGGGTAATTAAGCTTGCCAAGCTTCCAGATGAATCTCAGTCCTGTGAGAGTATCAAATCCATGAACCATGACTACATCTGGCTTCTCATCAGCCACTATCTGAAAAAGTCGTCTTTCTAGTACTTCTCGTCCAGAAACACGTCTTTTACTGTGAACCCTCACTATCTTCACACCGTATTCTGATTCGTATTCTTTGTCCATTTTCTCAAGCGAATTATTTGTGAAGCCTACGCTGGTCCACGGCACAAGACTATCACTGACAACAATCGTAACTTCGTGTCCATGCCTCACATTCCATTTGGCCAAAAAATTTAACTGATATCCCGATGTAGGAAGAAAATTATCTTCAACATGTACTATCTTCATAAGTACTCCCGATTTATTAAAAAATACTTAGAATTATTTTAGATTTATCTAATCATTTTCTCTTACATAAAACACAGCAATCTCTAGAAACCTTTGCTCTCTTTTAGGTCATTCAAAATAGGAAACCTGCTTAAGAGTAAAAGGAATTATAGACATTTTTGAATAATATGTCTGATACCAAACAATGCTCATTTCAAGAGTTTCGGCTATTGAAATCACACTGCTCCAATTTAACCTCAGCTTTGCTTTGCTTGTATCTAATTTAAGTAAATTGGCCTCATGCGGTTGCTCTGAAGAGTCAACAATATAGCTTCCACTTCCCCAGATCTCTATGCTTTTCTTCACTATTTCTTCGACTGTCATCATGCTAGAATCACTCGGTCCGAAGTTCCAGGCTTCGGCAAATTCCTGTCCTTTTTCATAGAGCAATTTGCCGAGCAGAAGATAACCGGAAAGTGGTTCCAACACATGTTGCCATGGGCGGGTTGCCTTAGGATTTCTTATAATAATCTGCTTCCCCTGAGATAGACTTCTGACTATATCGGGGATTAATCTGTCTTCGGCCCAGTCGCCTCCGCCGATAACATTTCCCGCTCTTGCACTGGCGATTGCTGTTTCGGTGTTCTTGAAGTAAGAATTGCGGTATGCCGCTGTTATTAGTTCAGAACATCCTTTGCTTGAGCTGTATGGATCGTATCCCCCCATCGGATCGATCTCTCTATATCCCCAAACCCACTCTTTGTTTTCATAGCATTTGTCGCTGGTCACGTTCACGACCGCTCTGACAGATTTCGTTTGTCGTATTGCTTCCAGGAGATTCACAGTACCCATCACATTGGTTTCATAAGTTAGTCTTGGCTCTCTATAGGATAATCTTAGGAGAGGCTGAGCGGCAAGGTGAAAGATTATTTCCGGTTTGAATTCAGTGATAACCTCTCTCAGTTTTTCGAAATCGCGAATATCACTAATGACATGATCTATGTCTTTATGCAGATTGAGAACATTGAAAAGGCTTGGATCAGTATTCGGCTCGAGAGCATATCCCAGCACCTTTGCTCCCATCATCGTGAGCCATAAAGTCAACCATGACCCTTTGAAACCTGTGTGGCCGGTGACTAGAACCTTCTTACCATTATAAAATGAATTCATTGTACTTCATCCTCCATGTTCCTTCTGAAACCATTCAAATGTATCTTGTATACCTTTTTCAAGATCAACAGATGGAATCCAGTTCAAAGCCTTAAGGAGTTCTCTATTATCTCCTACAATCCAATCTGGTTCGCCTGAGCGCTTTGGGATCTTACCGAATCTGAGCAAAGACGCATCTCCACCTAGAATATCAAAGACGTGCAACGCAAAATCCTTAACAGACAAAGCTCTTGATGTGCATACATTATAAGCTGACTTTTCGAAAACAGTCACTGTTGCAAATGAAAGGATTGCATCAACCAGATCACTTACATTCATAAAATCTCTTATTTGATCACCTGAAGTCATTTCAAGAGGTTTGCTCTTTATGAGCGACTTCATAATCTGCGGAAGGAGTCGATTCTTGTTTTCGTACTTTCCATAGGTCCCAAAAGGTCTGAGTACAACGGTGGGCATATCATAAACCTTGCCATAACTGATCACCAAAGTTGACGCTGCAGCCTTAGTTACTCCATACATTGAGAAAGGATCAATCTTATTTTCTTCGTTAATTAAATTGGGTCTCTGTGCCTGTCCGTACTCAAAGCAAGAACCAATATGAATAAATTTCCCAACGCCTAATGATTTGCATCGTTCTAAAACTTTTATAGTATATAAAAAATTACCTTCTACTAGGTTTGTAAGAGTCTCTTGGCTACTAACACCTGCAGCCGCTAGGTTGATACAGCAATCAAAAGTTGGCATAATCCGACCATTAGTTGTGCGGTAGTTTCCTTCAAGAAACTCTTTTGCACTTATGAAGGAGACCCTGTCAACGTTTGAAATCATGTCAATATTATCGTAGTCACTAACCAAAACATATGGCGACCATTGCTTCTTGGAAATTGCCTCCAGCAGGTTTCTTCCTATAAACCCTGTTCCCCCAGTAACGAGCACATTCATTTCCAAAGCCTCCATGGAGCTTTATTTGAAATCCAGAGTTTCTCTAATTCATTCTTATCCCGGAGAGTGTCCATTGGTTTCCAAAATCCACTGTGTTTATAAGCAGTTAAATTGCTATCCTTTGCCAGATTTTCCATCGGTTCTCTTTCCCACACAGTTTCATCATTTGATATATAGTCTATTACTTGAGGTTCTAGTACAAAGAATCCACCATTGATCCAAGAGCCATCTCCTGCAGGTTTTTCAATGAAACTTCCAACAGTCCCATCGTTTTCGATGCTCAGAGATCCAAACCTTCCAGAAGGCTGCACAGCCGTCACAGTTGCCAATTTGCCATGTTTTCTGTGGAAATTTAGTAATGCTCTTATATCGACATCTCCAACACCATCGCCATATGTCATCATGAAAGTCTCGTTGTTTATATACTCTCTCACTCTCTTTATTCTTCCACCTGTCATTGTGTTCAAACCTGTGTCCACAAGCGTAACTTTCCAGGGATCAGAGTATGTGTTGTGTATCTCTGTCGATCCACATGAAAGATCTACTGTGATATCGCTCATATGAACAAAGTAGTTCAAGAAGTACTCTTTTATCACATATCCCTTGTATCCCAGGCAGATAATAAAGTCATTGAATCCAAAGTGCGAATAGAGCTTCATTATATGCCAGAGTATCGGCCGTCCGCCGATCTCTATCATGGGCTTTGGTTTGAGTTCGGTCTCTTCACTTAGCCTCGTTCCAAAACCTCCTGCAAGAATAACGACTTTCATTCTAGACCTCCTTGAAGACTGTCCAGCTCTCGGACTTTATTCTTTCTATTTCATTATTTCTCAATTCCCTTTGCATAGAAAGGAGGAAACCATCGCTACCACAAAGATAAAAGATCTCACGAAGTGCGTGAATGTTACAGCTAATAGAAAGGAGCAAGAGAAGGAGAGCGGAAACAGGAATCGAGGAGATGGAAGTCGATTTCGACCTGTTCCAGGAGTAAAGACCTGAGCATAGAGATGGCTCT
>Ga0067045_1004670_pt1 | contig 10612 bp, 8 predicted proteins | sample TerdegcTABiofilm_FD_59184 | JGI IMG/M metagenome (GOLD analysis project Ga0067045, IMG submission 59184) | Combined Assembly of (Gp0054472, Gp0054536) Wastewater bioreactor microbial communities from Singapore -Terephthalate degrading... | reverse complement strand
TTTTTTTATATTGAATAATTTCTGAATCAATATCTCTACAGGAGCTGGATAAGTATGATAGGGTTGCGACAAATCCTCTAAATAATGGATAGCCCGAGAGACAAAGCGGAATCCCCAGTAATCATCTCCTTTATCAAAGGCCATCTTGGCCATCTCCCAAAAGTGCTCTGCCCTTTGGGGAGCTTCTCCTACCTGCAATATTCCTCCCCCGATAGAAAAATACATATGCCTATACCCCTGACTTCCTCCAGTTAGGCTTTGGATTTTATTCAAATCTAAATTAGTATCTAAATCCCAATCTGGCTCATCCGAATAGTTAATCAAAATATCCCGGGCTTTAGTTTTGCCCCCTATTTCTTCCTGAATATATTTTACTACAAATCCTGGATTATACTCACTCGGATCTATCTGTTCGTAGTCATAAGGAGTAACTTGCACTTCAGGAAGATCATTTATCCACTGGTTATTCATTATGGCTAACTCGGTTAGAAAATAATGACTGTTCCAGGAGAGAACATTCACCGAATTTAAACACCATCCAAAAAGAATTAACCAGAATAATACCATTACCCTCTTTTTATTATCCATATTTTATTTCCCTCCTGCCTTTAATCTTTGGAGCTTCTTCAACCCTTAGAGCAAGAATGCATAAATTTTGTTTAAGCTATTCGATTTTCTTAATTTTCAAAAGGAAATTTGTATTGTCTTAAACCAAGTTCTTCTTTTAAAATAATAATCTCTTGTTGAAGACTTTGATTAAGTGGAACTCCTCTCTCTTTCCTCTCTAACCAGGCTAAATACTCTTTCTCTCCCGCTGTATAGATTCTCTCGGCACCGGGAGCTCTTTTAGAAGAGCGTAAGGTACGAAGAATATCTCCGGTTATTTTTTTAAATAATTCCAGTTCTATAAAAGAGGAGATATTAATGGCAATAAAAAAATGACCCAGGTTAATGGGCACCTGCTGGCCATCCTGAACTCCCGATAACATCTTCAAATATTTCCCCTGCTGAAGAGCAGCAGAAAGTATTTCTACTAGAGTGGCATAACCATAACCCTTGTAACCAGCGGTCTCTTCCCCTATCCCCCCTAAAGGAGTTAAGGCTGCCTTTCCCTTTTTTAAATCCTGTAAAATTTGATGGGTATCAGTTCTGGGTTTACCATCTTCTCCGATTACCCATCCAGAAGGAATCTCTCTTCCTTCCCGGTCATACACTTCTATCTTTCCTCTTTGAGTAATAGAAGTAGCACAATCCAGGATAAAAGGAAATTCTTCGTCAGAAGGAAGACCAAAGGCCAGAGGATTAGTCCCCAGCATATTTTCTACCCCAAAAGTAGGGGCAATAGCCGGGCGAGCATTAGTACCAGTAATACCAATCATTCCTGCTTCAGTGGCCATTAAAAGATAATAGCCAGCAATTCCATAATGGGTAGAATTTCTGACCGCGACCATTCCCATCCCCATTTTTTGTGCCTTTTCTATGGCTAAAGCCATAGATTTTTGAGCAATCACCTGACCCATTCCATTATGACCGTCAATTACGGCAGTAGTTGGTCCTTCTCTTATTATCTCTATCCTAGTCAACGGAGATTGAATCCCAGCTCTTATGCGGTCATAATACATTGATTTTAAACGTCCAATCCCATGGGAATCAATCCCTCTTTTATCCGCGGTAATCAAAACCTCCGCACATATTCGAGCATCCTCTTCGGGAACTCCTACTCCCTTTAAGACATCGATCATAAAATTTTCTAAAGTATTAAAATCAACCCAAAAAACTTCTTCCGAATGCATAGACTGGATTTCCTCTCCTTTTTATGGTTTTTATTCTGATGATCTGACGGTTTTGATATATCAAATCCCTACCTTTTACTAAATTAAAATCTTTTTAAAATTTTAAATTATCTTTCTTGGAAAATTATCTAAAAATAATTTGGACTATTTCCCCATCTCTTTTTTAAACCATTTAAATACTTCCCAGGTTGCTTCTAAATCCTCTTGATTATATTTCAGTATTTTATCAATAATTGATTTTCTAATGGTTTTCTCTTCTGTCTCCACAGCTTCTATATACTTAGCAATCGCCCAATTCCCCCCGTATTCTTCTTGCGTCCTCTTGAATCCAGCCACCTGTTCTACTACTTTCAAACTATAACTGGGCTCTGCTAAAATCATCGACTCCTTCACTAAGGCACATAAATCAATCAAATTCTTCATTACTCTATCGGCAATTCCTTCTATATCGCCATATCTATCCAGATAGAGTTTTATCTTGGTTCGCTCGTAAGGAGCCCAGTGCATAAAGGGAATATCTCCATATTCCCTAAAGATCTTTTTACTATTCTGCAAAAATTTCTCCCACCCCCGGTAATCTCCTTCCTCTTCCATAGGAGCTAAAGCAGGCATATAGAGGGATTTCTTTTCTCCAAAGACCTGAATTCCCCATAAATATATCTTTTCCAGATCATCAAGGTAGGGGGGAATGCCTTCTAGATCAAGCATGACATAATTATCCGCTTCAGGAAGGGTAATTTTTTTCAGCAATAAACTCCTTCGGGCCTTCATAGCTTGGGCAGCTAATAATATCTTTTCTGCCTTTTTCCCCACCTTCTGCATCTTCTCCCCCCAGGGTCTACTTATTTCTGCCAGGGATAGCTCATCATAATTTTCTAAAAGTTGTTCTACAGTTTTAATTCCTCTCTCCCAGAAGAAACGGGCTAAACTCTGGTCGACTCCGTAGACTAAAGCCACATCTTTTTCTTTTACCGCGATCTCCCAGCAGATATGCCGATAACCACATCCGGTACATTTAGACCACCCTACCGGGGAATAGGGAGCCTCTTCCCTCTCTACTACCTCCAATACTCTATTCAATACCTCTTCTGGCTTGATACTTGTTATCTGGTTAATCTCCAATAAACTATTGTCCCCCATTACTACTTCCATCTTTTTTACTCTCTGATTAGTAATCCTCTCTAAGAGCAACCCATAAATCTTGAGCTGGGCGACTATTTCCGGATGATTTTTATCATCAATATGCCGGGCTAATTTACAATCTCTTATTCTGTAATTTCCTCCTTCATAGATTAACAAATCAGGAATACCTACCATCTCCAGGGTCTTTCCATTGATTAAAAGTCTTTCCTGAAGCACACCCTGGTAAATAATTGGTACCTGATGAGCCATAAATTTTTTCGTCAAGACCGCCCGCTCATCAAGTCTTCCTTCTGAAACATCTAAATATTTCCCTACAGTATTTAAATAATTCTGTTCATGACGCAGACCTAATTTATAGATCAATTCTTCGAAAGGACCGGGTTCCAGAGGTTTTACCTTATGGTAAGCAAAAAATAATCTCTTTTCACAGTAATAGGGAGCATAGAGATGGTAAATAATCTGAGTAGAAATTTTCATCTAATTATTATCCTGATTTTAGTTTTTTAGGAAAAATGTCCCCACTCTAATGATTTTTGTCTTTAGAATTCAAATAGGTGCAGGAAATAAATAATTTTTATTTTAAGTTAAATATAACAAAATTAAAATTTATTTGCAATTCTTTTCTAAGCAGAAAAATTAAGAATAAGTATATAACTCTCTGCATAATAATTAATTCTCCGCCGGGAAAATTGACTAAATCATATTTTACTGATATATTATTGATATATTAATAATATATTAGTTAAGATAATGATCAATAAAGAAATCTATAATGAACTTAAAAAAAGGATAGTCTATCTAGACTATCTACCCAAGCAAGTATTAAATATCAAAGAGTTAGCTCAAGAATTCGGGGTTAGCCCGATGCCCATTCGAGAAGCCTTAATTCTCCTGGAAGCAGAAAAATTAGTCCACATCATCCCCAATCATGGCATTTATGTAACCGAGATAAGTTTTCAAGAATTGAAGGAATTATTTGAAATCAGGCTCTTTCTTTTAGGTTTAGTTGGTCGGCTTGCTGCCCAGAGAGTCACCTCTGAAGAATTGGATAAAATGAGAGAACTACTACAAAAAATCAAAGAGACTAAAGATCAAAAGAAGCTTATTCAATTAGATGCCGAATTCCACGATTTATTAAATTCCTCTACTAAAAATCATACTTTAGCAGAGATGTTAAAAATATTACGCCATCAAATTGGGCGCCTCTGGTTCTTTGCTAAAGAAAATGATACCTATGCTCACCAGATTCCAGAAGATTTTACTAAACTAATCCAGGCTCTGGAAGAGAAGGACCAGAAGCAAAGTGAAGAAATATTAAAAAAACATGCTCTTAAATTTATCGAACAGATCAAGAATTATTTATATAGTGAATAAAAATTTTATCCTTGCTGGATATTTATGAATAATCTATTCTATTTAAAAAGGAGCAATTATGAAAAGAATCTTAATTACCGGCGCACTAGGTCAAATTGGTTCTGAATTGACCCCCTACTTAAGAGAAAAATTCGGTAAGGAAAAGGTAATTGCCTCTGATCTCAAGAAATTAACCGGAGAAAGAACGGAACTGGTCGAGCCCTTTGAACAGATAGATTGCTTAAATGCTAACCAAATCTTCCTCGCAGTCCAGAAATATCAAATAGATACTATCTTTCATCTGGCTGCCATCCTCTCTGCTAAAGGGGAAGAAAATCCTCAACTAGCCTGGAAGGTCAATATTTACGGACTTTACAATGTATTGGAAGTAGCACGAGAAAAAAAATGTGCGGTCTTTATTCCCAGTTCTATTGCTGCCTTTGGTCCCTCCACTCCTAAAGAAAATACTCCCCAGGAGACTATTCAGAGACCCCATACTATTTATGGATTAACCAAGGTTACTGGTGAGCTATTAAGTGATTATTATCATCTCAAATATAAGCTGGATACCAGGGGATTAAGATTTCCAGGAATTATTTCTTCTGTTGCCCTGCCTGGAGGAGGAACTACTGATTATGCCGTAGAAATTTTTTATGCGGCTTTGAAAAATAAAAAATATGATTGTTTTTTAAAAAAGGATACCCGCCTGGATATGCTTTACATGCCTGATGCCCTCAAAGCTATTCTGAAAATTATGCAGGCTGAACCTTCTCGGTTGAGATATAGAAACGCTTATAATATTACTTCCGAAAGCTTCACCCCCGAAGAACTAGCCCGGGAAATTAAGAAACATATTCCTGATTTCGAAATCAACTATACGGTGGATCCACTTCGACAGGCTATCGCCGACTCCTGGCCTGATAAACTGGACGATCGGGCAGCCCGAGAAGATTGGGGCTGGTCTCCGGATTATGACCTTAAGGCAATGACTAAAGATATGCTTGAAAAACTGAAGCTTAAATTATTTACTAATATAAATAATTAGCTAGCTGGTTATCTGATTAGCCCGTTTAAGAGAGAAGAAAAAAGGTAAAACCGTAGGACAGTACTCTCGCCTGTTCAGGCCAATGGGAGGGACTAGATTCATCGAGCCGGAAAAACCTGAGGTGGACAATCCACCCCCTACCCCTATACTAAATACCAAAAAATGCTGAATTTTAAATTATGGTTTTTGTGTACCTACCTGGGCAGGAATAAGTTTAAATTCAAATTTTCGTTGAATAAAGAGATTGCTACGCTCTAATAAACCAGAGCCCGCCATGACTATTTTCACTAACGACTATTCACTATTTACTAACGACTAAAACGATGGAGGATAAAATAATGGGTTTAAATAATTTAGAAGAAGTCCTCTCCCGAAATTTAAAAGAATTAGAGGAAGAAGGACGACTAAAAGGTAAAGAATATATTATTACCAAAATTATCCCGGCTCGGGACAAAAAAGGTCCCCGCTATCTCCTGAAAGGCAAAGGAGAGAAAGAATTTCTCCGAATGAATTCCAACTCTTACCTGGGAATGTCGCTACAGGAAGAGATCATCCAGGCAGAAGAAAGAGCCACCAGAGAATTCGGAGCAGGACCTGGGGCAGTGCGTTTCATTAGTGGTACCTTTGAGGTTCACCGCCAACTGGAAAAAAGACTGGCCAAATTTCACTATCGAGATGAGGCTATGCTATTTAGTTCTGCTTATGCCACAGTAATAGGAATTCTTACTCCCCTGATCACTAGCGACACTATAGTAATAAGTGATGAGTTAAACCATAACTGTATTATTAATGCTTTAAGATTAGCTAGACCCAAAGACAAAAAGATCTATTCCCATCTGAATATGTCGGAACTGGAAGGTCGAATCAAAGAATGCATTAATCAAGCCAAAAGATTAATTATTGTTACTGATGGAATATTCAGTATGAGAGGTGACTTTGCTCCTTTGGATATTATCTCCACACTTGCCCAGGAATATGACCAGAAATTTTCCGAAAATATTATCCTCGTAGTTGATGATTCTCATGGTATAGGTGCCTTCGGAAAAACAGGGAGAGGAACTGAGGAATATACTGGAGCTAAAGGGGTAGATATACTGGTGGGCACACTGGGTAAGGCACTGGGAGTAAACGGAGGATATGTAACTTCCAGACAAACCATCATCACCTATCTGAGAGAAACTGCACCCTTATATATCTACTCCAATCCGATTTCTCCTGCTGAAGCCAGTGCAGCTCTAAAAGCATTAGAAATACTGGATAGTGAAAAAGGACAAAAAATTTTGGAACAACTTCATCAAATGACTAAAAAATTCGAACAGGGACTCATCTCTTCTGGATATGAAATCATTGCCAGCGATCATCCTATCGTGCCTTTAATGATTAGAGATACCCGAAAGACCTCCGAGCTGGTACATTATCTTCTCGACAAGGGAATTCTGGCCACCGGTTTAAACTATCCAATAGTTCCCCGGGGTGATGAGGAGATCAGATTTCAAGTCAATGCCGACCATACTCCTTATGATATCGATTATGCCCTACAAGTATTAAAAGATTACCGACCATATCTTTAATAAAGTGTTGACCATTTAATTATTTAAATGGTAAAATTAATTTACCTTAATTTAATAAAATTTCTTTAGAATAAGAGGAAAAAAATCCAAGAAGCAGGTCTAAAAAGCCTAAATTTGGGGAATAATAAAATAGAAAAGAAAATAAAGTAAGCATCAAGGTTGATAAAGGCAAACTATCCGAAAGGATAGGACGCAAAGCGATGGGCCTAAAGCATACAGAATGCTAAGGTAGCCAGGCTGCCGACTTTTTTCTTTTTGGAAATTTGAAAATAAAATAAATATCTTTTGAGAAAGTTGATAAAGGCAAACTATCCGAAAGGATAGGACGCAAAGCGATGGGCCTAAAGCATACAGAATGCTAAGGTAGCCAGGCTGCCGACTTTTTTCTTTTTGGAAAGCCCATGCTTTGCTGATCCTTTTCAATCTCCAAATCAATAAATTTAAAATCCGTAGTGAAAAGGAGATGGTAACCAAATGAGAATAAAAGCAATGGGCAAAATTGGTCTCGCCCTCTTATTAGTGACCATTCTTTCCCTATTTCTTACCTCTTGTAGTGGAATTGTCACCCCTGAATTTCCAGAAAATCTGGAAATACAAAAGGAAAACGCAATAAATTATGTCTACCTGGACGTTCCTTATGAAAAATATGCTGGACCAAACTGGTGTCTTCCAGCCTCTGGAGCGATGACCTTCAAGTATTTTGGTCAAAACATCAGCCAGACAGAAATAGCCAGTAAAGTTATTTCCAATGGCAGTAGCTCAGTATTTAAGTTCGTTAGCTTTGCTAAAAATTTAGGCTTCGAAACCTCTTACCAATTAAAAAATCTGGAAGAGATAAAGGCTCTCTTGAAAGAAGGTACGCCGGTAATAGCCATACAAAATTACAGCCTATCTCTACCTTATTCCCATGCCCGGGTCATTATCGGTTTTGATGAGGAAAAACAGGAAATCATCACTAATGATCCTACTGCTGGTAAAGATTATGTGCTTACTTACTCTGATTTTTTAGCTCTTAATTTTGATAGCAGCCCGAACGAATGTAAGGTAATTATCCTTTCACCAGAACAAGAAAGCCTGAATAATTTAGCTGAGAAAGGTATCTCAAACCATAATACTTAAGCAAAATCAATATTTAAATGGAAAAACACATATATAAATTATTTTAAAAAATATCTTGATTTTTGTGAAAAACGAAAAGAGAAAAGGAGAAGATATTATGAAAATTAAATATGATTATTGCAAGATAGTCCCTCAAAAGGATAAATATATAGTAGAGTATGGGCATGGTTCTTACAAAGGGAATATTTTACCCTGCCCAATAAAAGTAGCAGATAGAGCCTTTTCTTCGGAAAAGAAAGCAATTAGATTTGCCAAAAAAATTGTTCCTTCTGAGTATATCGAGAAAGAAGAAAAGCAAGAGAAATATAAATGAACCTTAAGCATTTATTCTAATTAGACCTATTTATTTAAATATATAAAGGGATTGATCAAAACCTGAATTAGTAAATTTAATTAATACAAATAAAATACCCCACCGGTTTTTTATTCCGGTGGGGTATTTAAGTTACGTCAAACAGAGAACCGTCCCCTGTTTCACTTTCTAAGCTACATTTCTACAACTGGACCTTCTTTGATCATTATTACACTACTACACCCAGGAACTGTAATAAACAATTTGTAATTAGTTATTGAATTATAGAATGCAGGTTCTACAAATAAGTCTACCGTGAATGTATTATTCGATGAGGTCAAGTGGTCTGTAAAACTTTCTTTCTCTTGCCCACCATTATTATATAGCTTTAGTTCAATATCTATTTCTGTTATCCCTGCACAAGCAGGTCCGGTAATTGTTCCATTAACATCAATTCGAGGGTTGCTACTTCCAGGTCCGAGTTGGTATTTTTCAACTGTAACACCAGTGGCATCCCAACCAGAACACGGATCACATACCCACTGGGCATAGAGAGTCACATTAGCGGCGGGCATATTAAAGGTATCGGTTGGATCATAAGCGGTTCCACTACCATTGGCGGCAGTATTCCAACTATCAAATACATAACCTCCAGCCATACTCATGGTACCTTTATCTAGTACGGTTACTTCTTCTCCTTCATAGTAGGGAGAATTGGCATCCGTCTGCGAACCAGTCCCTCCATTGGCATCGTAGGTCACCGTGTATTTAGGATTCTCAGACCACTGGGCATANAGAGTCACATTGGCAGCGGGCATATTAAAGGTATCGGTTGGATCATAAGCGGTTCCACTACCATCGGCGGCAGTATTCCACTCGACAAAGGTGTAATTGGCTCTGGTTANGGTTCCAGGACCGAGTACGGTCACTGTCGCACCCTGTGCATAGTTATTAGTATCAGTAGGTACGGTACCACCGGTATAGCCATTACCATTATAGAATACTCTGTAAGTGGTAGCTGGTGGAGGACCAGGAGTATACCCTGGGTGACATCCAAAATCTAGGCCAGTAATTTCTTCAGCAGCTCTACATAAGGCATCCTGAACATCATCATCAGTATTTAGATTCCCACAGTTTTTCTCCAATACCCGACGAACTTCTATCACCAGTTCTTTAAATTTGGGAAAATGACTGAAATTGGGCCTATCTCCTACGACTTCCTCTAAGACAATATCCTCTGGGGTAAGCTCGGAATAGGTTACTATAAAATCTACCACTAGTCCCAGACTGGTGGATACTAAATCAGTAATCCTGGTATCAGAGGAACTACCTGCTAATACCTCTAAAGCCACATCTTTTACTAGAGGTCTTTCATCATTAAAATCCGGACAATAAGCAGTTATAACATAATTCTTTCCCGGCTGAACATTATTAAAGGTAAATTCACCTTCATCATTGGTCTTTGTTTTGGCAATTTCCTCTTCTCCGTAAGTAAGAACTACTTCCACTTCATCTTGTAGATACCAGGATGAAGGTTTCTGGCAGAGGTCACACCAGTAGTTGGGAAATTCACTCTGTGGTTCGGTCACTAGATCACCAGAGGTAGAACAACACGGAGCAGCAATAATTCCCTGAATAGTGCCAGGAGTATACCCTGGTGATTCATCGGGAATCGTACCAAAGCAGCCAGTAAGTAAAATCAGCAATATAGAAATAAAAATCATGGGTAATAAAATATGTATACTTTTTTTCATTACAAAATCGCCTCCTGCGTTTTATTATTTTCGGCAGTCTGGCAATCCTAGCACCTTTAATCTGTTTAAAAAATTAAAAGCGCCTTAAACCCAGTACTTTGCGTCCCACCCTTTCGAATGGTTTGCCTTTTTCGTGTTTATATAAAGTATTCCAATTTAAGTATCTCGTTCAACCCGTTATTATATAAACAAAAAGCCGGCAGTCTGGCGATTATAGTACTAATGTACTTTAAACCCATGACTTTGCGCCCTGATCTTTCGATCAGTTTACCCTTTTCAACTTTTTGATTTTTTCCTTCTCTAAGAAGTCACCTCCAGGAAATGAAATCTTAAATCTTACTTTAATGTAAAGATTCATTTTTACTAAAAAATTCTATCTTATCTTCATAATTATTCTTAAGAATTATGTATTTAATAAAATATTAATTAATATATAGAATAATGTATAATTATTTTATTTAGTTAATTTTAACACATCATATTAAGATTGTCAACTTGAATTTTTTTGAAGCCTAAGTTTGGAGGGAAATTTTTTATACTCT
>Ga0067045_1032228_pt1 | contig 10613 bp, 7 predicted proteins | sample TerdegcTABiofilm_FD_59184 | JGI IMG/M metagenome (GOLD analysis project Ga0067045, IMG submission 59184) | Combined Assembly of (Gp0054472, Gp0054536) Wastewater bioreactor microbial communities from Singapore -Terephthalate degrading... | reverse complement strand
GTCCGCCCCGCCGGCCGGATTAAACGCCGTGGGTGGTGGGGATGAGGGTGCTCACCAGGTAGAGCACCACCAACAGGACGACGCCCAGGCCGAAGCCCCAGGCGCAGAGCTTCTTCTCCACGGCGGTGAGGGGCTCGTACTCCATCTTCTGGAGTTCCTCGTGGAACTTGAGATCCTTCATCTGTTCCATTGTCTCGACTCCTTAACGGTTAGGCGGCCAGGGGGGGCAGCACGCCGTGGAAGAACAGCCAGGAGATGAACAGGCCCACCCAGATGATGAACCCGAACAGGCAGACCACGTACACGGCCGCCAGCTTGCCGATGCCCTCTTCCAGCAGCTTCTTGAAGTTGGAAACCACGCCGATGGTGAAGAAGGTCAGGATGAAGAAGATCGCCCGCAGGGAGCCCAGGGCGCCGACCATGGCCGAACCCAGGGCCATGCCCTCCTTGGACTGCGAGCAGAGGATGAGCAGGACCAGGAAGGTCAGGACGTAGCCCAGCACGAAACGGGGGAAGCGCTGCAGGACTTCGCCGAAGCTCATGCGCTGGCCTTCCTTGCACTCGATCTTGGCGCACCAGATCCAGGCCAGGATGAAGGCCCACACGCCGATGAAGACGTCGATGAAGACCTTCACCGTGGTGGTGACCATGACCACCCAGCCTTCCTGGTAGTTCACGCCGTCCAGGGCCAGGGCCTTGGCCCTGATCAGGGCGTCGGTGATGGCGCCGCTGGCCACCGCGCCGCCGTCGGACTTGACCGCCAAGCCCATCCAGCCGCCGGCCACCAGGGGCTCGCTGTGCAGGAACCAGGAGGCCACGAAGGGCAGGACGAGCATTTCCACACAGGTGAATACGACCACCAGCGAGGAGACCATGATCGGCACCACGGGCCGGGCGCGGATGGCGCCGCCCGTGGCGATGGCGGCGGACACGCCGCAGATGGAGATGCCCGAGGCCAGGGGCGCGGCCCATTCCTTGCTGAACTTGAAGTACTTGCGCGAGACGTAATAGACCACGGTCCAGTAGATCAGGTAGGCCTCGACGATGGCGCACAGGCCCCGGAACAGGACCGAGGAGGCCAGGCCCATGGCGCCGGCGGCCTTCACGCCCAGTTCGGCGCCCAGGATGACGATGGCGATCTTCACGAACATTTCGGGCCGGCAGGCCTCCTTGAGCTTGTCGGCCAGGCCGGGCATGAAGTTGCCCACGAACATGCCGGCCAGCAGGGCCAGGATGAATCCGGCCTCGCCGGTGAGGCCCATGGACCACGGGATGCCCACCTTCTTCAGGATGTCGGGCGTGGCCGCGATGTAGGCGTAGCTGCCGCAGGCGAAGCAGATGTAGCTGACGAAGAAGGCGATGGTGAAGCCCTTGATGAACTTGGCCACGTCGCCCTGCAGCACCTTGACGGCCCAGGCCAGGACCGCGGTGAGGCCCACATAGGTCAGGAGCAGGGAAACGATGCCCGGCACCCCTTTGTAGGTCCCGGTGGAGGCCGAGAGGGCCTTCTCGGGCGAGAGCCACATGTTGGTCTTCACGGCCCAGCCCAAGAGGTCCACGCCGAAGACGTTCAAGCCGCCAAGGACGAAGATGGCCAGCCCCAGGAGCAGGGCCATCTTGTCTTCCGTAAACCCAGTCTTTGCTGCCATGATTCCTCCCTTCCAGTTGCTTGAAGTGCGATCTTCCCGCCCGGTCCGGCGCAGCGCGGCGGGCAGGACTGCGACAGGATGACGGCAGGTGCAAAGCAACAAGCAGGCCAGAGGAAGGAAAAATCCAACAGGCTGGAATCAAGAGAAAAAATTATTCCGTGGCGCGCGGGACTGCCAACTTCGCAGTCCAGGGTGCAAACTTGAGTTTGCAGGCGAAGGGATCAGGAGAGGCGGGTCTTGAAGTCCTCGTACCCGAAGGTCCGCACCACCCGCGGAACGCTCCGGCCCTGTTCCAGCAGACAGAGGGCGGGCAGGTTCACGCCGTTGAAGGTGGTGGTCTTGACCATGGAATAGATGGCCATGTCCGTGAACACGAGCCGGTCGCCGGGCGAAAGCGGCTGGTCAAAGGAATAGTCGCCCGCCACGTCCCCGGCCAGGCAGGAGACCCCGCCCAGGCGGTAGGTGTGGGCCTTTTCGCCGGGCAGGCCCGAGCCCGCGACGTGCGGCCGGTAGGGCATCTCCAGCACGTCCGGCATGTGGCAGGGCACGGCCGTGTCCAGGATGGCCATGGCCCGGCCGCCGCGCTCCAGCACGTCCAGCACTTCGGTGACGAGAAAGCCCGCGTCGAGGGCCGCGGCCTCGCCCGGCTCCAGATAGACCTGCACCTTGTGCCGCTTCTGGAAGCCCGCCACCACGCGGCAGAGCCGCCCCAGATCGTAGCCCGGCCGGGTGATGTGGTGGCCGCCGCCGAAGTTCACCGAGTCCAGGCCCGGCAGCAGGTCCCGGAAGCGCTCCTCGAAGGCCGCCACGATGCGCTCCAGGGCGTCGGCATCGTGCTGGCACAGGGCGTGGAAGTGGAGCTGGCGCACGCCCGGGGGCAGCCGGCCGCCCAGCTCGGAGCGGTGCAGGCCAAGGCGCGAGCCCGGGGCGCAAGGGTCGTAGAGCGGGGTGTGGCCCTCGGAACGTCCCGGGTTCACCCGCAGGCCCAGGGTCAGGGGCCGGGGCGAGGCGGCCAGCAGGGGCCGGAAGCGCTCCAGCTGGCCCAGGGAGTTGAACACGAGGTGGTCGGCAAGGGGCAGGATTCCGGCCAGGGAGGCTTCCGAATAGGCCGCGCTGAACACGTGCACCTCGCCGCCGAACTCCTCGCGTCCCAGGCGGGCCTCGTGCGGCGAGCTGGCGCAGGTGCCGTCCAGGACCTCGCGCAGGGGGCCGAAGGCGCTCCACATGGCGAAGGCCTTGAGCGCCAGGAGGATCTTGCAGCCCGTGGCCCGGCGCACCCGGTTCAGGACCGCGGCGTTGGCCCGCAGCAGGCCCTCGTCCACCACAAAGGCGGGCGAGGGCACGCTGCGCGGATCAAAGGCCAGGCCGGTCACAGCCAGGTTTCCGTCCAGGGCAGGCCGCGTTTGGCCAGCTCGGCCAGGAAGGGGTCCGGGTCGAACTGCTCCATGTTCCAGACCCCGGGCTTTTTCCAGAGGCCCTGGACCATCATGGCCGCGCCCACCATGGCGGGCACGCCCGTGGTGTAGGAGATGGCCTGGGAGTTGGTTTCCTTGTAGGCCTCCTCGTGGTCGCAGATCTGGTGGATGTAGTAGGGCCGGTTGCGGCCGTCCTTGGTTTCGCCGCGCACCACGCAGCCGATGCAGGTCTTGCCCTTGGTGAGCGGGCCCAGGGAGCCGGGGTCGGGCAGCACGGCCTTGAGGAACTGGATGGGGACGATCTTCCGGCCCTGGTAGTCCACGGCGTCGATGCGGGTCATGCCCACGTTCTCCAGCACCTGGAGGTGCTTCAGGTAGTTCTCGGAAAAGGTCATCCAGAAGCGGGCCCTCTTTATTTCAGGGAAGTGCTTCACCAAGGACTCGAGCTCTTCATGGTACATGAGGAAGCACTTCTTCTTGCCGATGCCCGCCGGGAAGTCGTAGGTCCAGGAAAAGGACAGGGGATCGGTCTCCACCCACTCGCCGTGCTCGTAGTAGCGGCCGCGGGCCGTGACCTCGCGGATGTTGATCTCGGGATTGAAGTTGGTGGCGAAGGGCTGGCCGTGGTCGCCCGCGTTGCAGTCGATGATGTCCAGGCTGTCCATGCGCGCGAAGTGGTGCTTCCGGGCGTAGGCCGTGAACACGTTGGTCACGCCCGGGTCGAAGCCCGAGCCCAGCAGGGCCATGATCCCGGCCTCGCGGAAGCGATCTTGGTAGGCCCACTGCCAGCTGTACTCGAACTTGGCCACGTCCAGGGGCTCGTAGTTGGCCGTGTCCAGGTAGTCCACCCCGGTCTCCAGGCAGGCGTCCATGATGTGCAGGTCCTGGTAGGGCAGGGCCACGTTGAGCACGAGCGCGGGCTGGAAGCTGCGGATGAGCGCGACCAGCTCGGGCACGTTGTCCGCGTCCACCTGCGCGGTCCGCACGGGCCGGGGCAGCTCCCGGGCGATGGCGTCGCACTTGGATTTTGTGCGCGAGGCCAGCATGATCTCGGAGAAGATCTCCGGAGCCTGGGCGCACTTGTGCGCCACCACGCGGCCCACGCCGCCTGCACCGATGATGAGAACTTTGGACATGGCGTCCCCTCCTTTCCGCAAAGCGCCGGAAGTGCGCGTCGCGGCGTTGCTTCTCGGCGTGTCGCTCAACGTACCGTAAGAGTACGTCTCGCTCCCCGCCGTCGTCGCGCCTAGCGTCGCTGTCTTTCGACGCTTTGGCTGATCTGCGATGCTCCCGTCGCCGGGCTAGCGTTCGAAGTAGGTGTACCCGCGCAGGCCGTCCTCGAAGGCCCGCATGATCTCCCGGCGTTCGCGGGCCGTGATGCGGCCCTCGCGCACCCCGCGTTCCGCGGTCTCGCGGAAGCGCGTGAGCAGACGCTTGGGATTGAACTCCACGTAGGAGAGCACGTCGGCCACGGTGTCGCCCTCGGCTTCGCGCACGAAGTCGAAGGTCCCGTCCTGGTGCACGCGGATGGAGACCACGTTGGTGTCGCCCAGCAGGTTGTGCAGGTCGCCCAGGGTCTCCTGGTAGGCCCCCACCAGGAACACGCCCAGGTAGTACTCCTCGCCGCCGTCGAGTTCGTGCACGGGCAGGGTCTTGGCCTCGCCGTGGGGATCGATGAAGCGGTCGATCTTGCCGTCGCAGTCGCAGGTGATGTCGGCCAGGATGGCGCGGCGGGTGGGCATCTCGTCCAGGCGGTGCAGGGGCATGACCGGGAAGGTCTGGCCGATGGCCCAGGAGTCGGGCAGGGACTGGAACACGCTCATGTTGGCGTAGTAGATGTCGCTGATGGACTCGCTCAAGGACTCCAGCTCCTGGGGGGGCTGCTTGAGCTGGCGCGCCAGCCGGGCCGCGCGGTTGACCATGTGCCAGAAGATGGTCTCGGCCAGGGCGCGCTGGCGCAGGCCCAGGTGGCCGTGGCGGAACTGCCCGCGCACCTCGTCGCGGTAGTGCACCGCGTCGTTCAGGCTCTCCTGCACGTTGCGCAGGGTCATGGAGCGGGCCGCCTCGAAGAGGTTTTCGATGAGCGTGGGCGTGCCCTCGGGCAGGGACTTGGGCAGGGGCTGGGCCTCGAAGCGCGAGGTGTCCAGGATGTTGAAGAGCAGCACCGAGTAGTAGGCCACCAGGGCGCGGCCGGACTCGGTGATGATCACCGGGTGCGCCACGCTCTTTTCGTCCAGGGTCTGCATGACCGCCTCGACCACGTCGGCGCAGTATTCGTCCAGGCTGTAGTTGCGGGAGTTCACGTAGTTGGTGTGCGAGCCGTCGTAGTCCACGGCCAGGCCGCCGCCCAGGTCCAGGAAGCCCATGGCCGCGCCCTCGTCCACCAGGCCGGAATAGACCCGGGAGGCCTCGATGACCGCGGCGCGGATGTCGCGGATGTTCGGGATCTGGGAACCCAGGTGGTAGTGCAGCAGGCGCAGGCAGTGGAGCCTGTCCTCCGCCTTGAGCCGGTCCACCACGGCCACCAGCTGGGCCGTGTCCAGGCCGAAGATGGAGCGGTCCCCGCCGGACTCGGTCCAGTGGCCGCCGGCCTTGGCCGCCAGCTTCATGCGCGCGCCGAGCATGGGCTCGATGCCCAGGGCCTTGGCGCGCTCCAGGATGAGCTCCAGTTCCGAGGGCATCTCCAGGACGAAGAACACGTTGTAGCCCATCTTGCGGGCGTAGAGCCCCAGGTCGATGAACTCCTCGTCCTTGTAGCCGTTGCAGACCAGGCAGGCCTCGGGGTCGCGGAGCATGCCCAGGGCGGCCACCAGTTCGGCCTTGGACCCGGCCTCCAGGCCGTGGTGGTGGCGGCCGCCGTGGCGGGTGATCTCCTCGATGACCTGCTCCTGCTGGTTCACCTTGATGGGGAACACGCCGCGGAACACGTTCTGGTAGCGGAGCCGCTCCATGGCCGCGCGGAAGCACTCGTGCAACTGGGAGATCTGCGCGTCCAGGATGTTCTCCACGCGCAGCAGCACCGGCATGTCCAGGCCGCGCTCGCGCAGGCCCTTGATGATGCGGGGGATGGAGACGCGGACCTTCCTGTTGTCCGGAAAGGGGGTGATGACGACGTGGCCCTCGCGGGAGACGTCGAAATAGCCCGCGCTCCAGTTGCGGATGTTGTAGAGCTCCGCGGACTTTTCCGCGTTCCAGCGTTCCAGGGTGTCCTTCTTGACCATCGTCCTCCCTCCGAGGGGACCCGTCCCCAGGGGGTTCTGCAGGACCGGCATGGATTTCACACGCCGGGGACATGCGGATAGGGTTTCTCGCAAGGTTTGTAAAGAAAAAAATGAGGTGTGGATGAAATTTTCTCGCGTCATGAGGAATGTGTATGAATTGTTCCCATTTGGAAACGTTTCTGATTCTGCTCCGATGTGTGCAGGTTATGGTCTCATATTGAGATTGACGATTTTATAAATGAAGCATCTTTAATCCTATGCGATCATATTTTGTCCAAACATGATTCATGCATGAAAGATAATGTTCAAAACACGATTTTTTTGTTTCAAAATACGTGACGCACTCAAGAAATGATTTTCAGCATCATGGATGAATGATTGTCATGCATGGACATATTTCAGAGAAAATCATGTTGATATGGGAAATATGCCGAATCTTGTGCGGCATGAATATAAACAGGAGCACGTCCATGCACCTTGCGGGCGCGCGCTCATTGAGACATGCGCCCTGCGCAATAAAGACACATTCACGCGGCACGGAATCCACCCCGGACGCAACGGGCCGCCGTTGCGTTCAGGGCGGCGAGCGCGTAGGGGAAAAACGGACCAGACCCCTGCACAAGGCAAGGCCATGAGCGATTCGCCGTCTCCCTGGAACGCCCCGGGCGCGGCCCACGGCCGGACGCGCTGGCTGTGGCCGGTGCTGCTTTGCCTCCTGGCCTACGGCCTGGCCCTGGAGGCGCGCCTGGCCGAGCTGCCCAAGTGGCAATCGGCCGAGTTCCAGGCGGCCGGGGAATACCTGGCCGCCACCCACGACAGCTACGCCTGGCTGGCCGGGGCCCAGGGCCTGGGCGACTACGCGGCCTTTCCCTTCGCCCGCCTGACGCGGACCCTGGAGGAGATCACGGGGGCCCGGCCCGGAAACCTGGCCCTCTGGGCCCCGGCTTTTTTCGCGGCCCTGGTCGCTCCGGCCACGCTCCTCTGGGGCCTGCTCCTGGGCGGCCGCACCGCCGGGCTGGCCGCGGGCCTGACGGGCGCGATCCTGCCGGGCTTCTTCATCCGCACCCGGATGGGCTACTGGGACACGGACGTCTTCACCCTGCTGGGGCCGCTCGTGGCGGCCCTCTGCCTGGCCGCCCTGCCCGGACAGGCCCCGGCCTGGACCGGGCTGGCCGCCGGGCTGCTCTGCCGTTTCCTCAACCTGCCGCACCACGCCAACGTATCCCTGGGCTTTCTGACCCTGGCCCTGGCCGTGTCTCTTCTGCTCTGCCGCACCAGCGGCCCGGCCCTGGCCCGCGGCCTGCGGCTGTACCTCGTGTTCGGCCTGGCCGCCTTTCCGGGCTGGCAGGACGGCGCGCCGCCCTGGCAGCCCGGGCTGGGCCTGGTCCTGGCCGCTGGTCTGGCGCTGCCGCCCCGGCTGCGCCTGCGCGGGGCGCAACGCGTCCTGGACCGGCCCTCGGTCTGGCTCGCGGCCCTGGCGCTTCTGCTCCTGGCCGTGCAGGCCCAGGACTCGCTGCTGGAGCTGCTGCGTCAGGCCGGGGACTACCTGCGGCCCGCCAGCGACGGCGGCGCGCCGGGCGGTCCGCTCTGGCCCGGCGTGACCCAGAGCATCCGCGAGGTCCTGGTCATCGACATCCCGGACACCCTGGCCCGCCTGGGCGGCACGGCCTGGGCCGGGGGCGCGGGCCTGGCCTGCCTGCCGCTGCTCTTCGCGCTGCGGCCCCGGGCCCTGCTCCTGCTGCCCACCCTGGGCCTGGGCCTGGCCAGCCTCTGGCTGGGCAACCGCTTCAGCATGTACGGCGGCCCGGCCGTGGTCCTGGGCCTGGGGGTCTGCCTGGACCTCGCCCTGCGCCGCCTCTGGACCGGCAGGGGCCGGGAGATCGCGGCCCTGGCCGCCCAGTGCGGCCTGGCCCTGGCCCTGATCCTGCCCCTGGCCGGGCTCTACCGCGAGCTGCCCGTGAACCCGGTGCTGGACCAGGCCCATGCCGAGGCCCTGCTGGACCTGCGCCGCCAGGCCCCGCCCGGGTCCCTGGTCTGGACCTGGTGGGACTACGGCTACGCCGCGCAATATTTCGCGCAAATCCGCACGGCCGTGGACGGCGGCCGCCATCAGGGCCGCGACCTCTACCCCCTGGCCCTGGCCCTGACCACGCAGAGCGCCCGGCAGGCGGCACAGGTTCTGCGCCTGGCCGCTGCGGACCCGGAGGCGCGCTGGAGCCGGGGAGACGCGGCCCAGGCCCAGAAATTCCTGGCCCGGCTCAAGGAGCGGGACCTGGACCTGCCGCCGGGGCCGCCGCTGTACCTCGTGGTGGCCTGGGACGACCTGAACCTGGCCCGCTGGATCACCTTCTACGGCCAGTGGAACCTGGCCGCCGGGGCCAGCAGCGGGGGCGAGATCCTGCGCCTGCGCAGCGACGCGGACATCGACATGGAGCGGGGCGTGGTGGCGCTGCGTCATTCCGGGGAGGCGGTGCGGCTGGCGGGCATGGAGTTCTTCACGGGCCGCGACGTGCTGCGCCGGAGCTATGATCGCGGGGATGGTCCGCGCCTGGCGCTCAACGTGGGCCGGAACGAGGCTTATCTCCTGGGCGCGCCGGTGCGGCGGAGCATGCTCGCGCGTCTGCTCCTGGACGACCCGGCCGAGCCGGACCTGGCGGCCGCCTTCCGGCTGGTGGTGGACCGCTCGCCGGATGTCCGCATCTATGCGATCCGTTGAGGCCGGGGCCGTTTTCCCCCTGCCTTTTCCCCCGGTTCTCCGGTACACATCCGGCCATGGCCCCTGATCCCCCACCCAGCCCGCGGCCCCGGCGTATCGCCTTGGTCATCGGCTCCCTGCAGGGAGGCGGGGCCGAGCGCGTGGCCGCGGTCCTGGCCCGGGCCTGGCGCGGACAGGGCCGGGACGTGACCCTGGTCACCCTGGAGTCGCCGGACGCCGTTCCCGCCTACGGCCTGGACCCGGGCCTGCCCGTGCTCCGGCTGGACGGCCTCTGGCCCGCGCGCCACAAGCTCCAGGCCCTGGCCCGGGAACTGGGCAGCGCGCGCAGGCTGCGCTGCGCCCTGTGCGGATTGCGGCCGGACGTGGTGCTGGGCTTCCTGGACCAGGCCAACGTGCTCGCGCTCCTGGCCTGCCTGGGCACGGGCCTGCCCGTGGTGGTCTCGGAGCGCGTCCATCCCGGACATCAGCCCCTGGGCCGGGCCTGGCGCGTGCTGCGCCGGGCGCTCTATCCCCGGGCCGCGGCCCTGGTGGTCCAGACACCGGAGATCGGCCGCTGGTGCCGGAGGTGGAACGCCCGCGTCCCGGTCATTCCCAATCCCGTGCTCGCGGCCGGACCAGCCTGCGCGGACCCCGGCCCCGTGCTCCTGGCCGCCGGGCGGCTCGTGCCGCAAAAGGGCTTCGACCTCCTGATCCGGGCCTTTGGCCTGCTGGCGCAGAAGCACCCCCGGTGGAGTCTGGTCATCCATGGCGAAGGCCCCTTGCGGCCCATGCTGGAGGAGCAGGCGCGGGCCGCGGGCCTGGAGGGCCGGATCAGCCTGCCGGGCTGGGTCCCGGACCTGGCGGAGCGCATGCCCCGGGCCCGGGTCTTTGTCCTGCCCTCCCGTTACGAAGGCTTTCCCAATGTGCTCGGCGAGGCCATGGCCGCGGGTCTGGCCTGCGTGGCCGCGGACTGTCCGGGCGGCGGCCCGGCCGCCCTCATCCGCCAGGAAGAGGACGGCCTGCTGGTGCCGCCCGGGGACGCCCCGGCCCTGGCCGGAGCCCTGGACGCGCTGCTCTCGGACCCGCTCCTGAGGCAGCGGTTGGGCAGCCGCGCCAGGGATGCGGCCGGGCGGTTTTCCCTGGAGCGGGTCCTGGGGCTTTGGGACCTCTGCCTGGCCCGGGCCTGCGCAGGAGGCCGCTGAGATGTGCGGCGTCTGCGGCGTGTTCTCTCCCGCCCCGGTGCAGGAGGCCCACCTGGCGGCCATGGCCGCGACCCTGGCCCACCGGGGACCGGACGGCGCGGGCCTCTGGCTGGAGGGCGGCCTGGGCCTGGGCCATCGCCGCCTGGCCGTGCTGGAGCTCTCGGACCTGGGAGCCCAGCCCATGCTCTCGGCCTGCGGCCGCTTTGTCCTGACCTTCAACGGCGAGATATACAACCACCTGGACCTGCGGCGCGAGCTGGCCGCCCTGGGCCACGTGTTCCGGGGCGGTTCGGACACCGAGACGCTCCTGGCCGCCGTGGTCCAGTGGGGCCTGGAACGGACCGTGGAGCGCTGCGCAGGCATGTTCGCCCTGGGGCTCTGGGACCGGCGGGAACGGCGGCTCTCCCTGGCGCGCGACCGCTTCGGGGTCA
>Ga0067045_1005649_pt1 | contig 10613 bp, 9 predicted proteins | sample TerdegcTABiofilm_FD_59184 | JGI IMG/M metagenome (GOLD analysis project Ga0067045, IMG submission 59184) | Combined Assembly of (Gp0054472, Gp0054536) Wastewater bioreactor microbial communities from Singapore -Terephthalate degrading... | reverse complement strand
GAATGCAGGGGGCGACATCACGGCTTGCGTCGGCGTCCATCGGGGAGCTGGGGCTTCTGCCGACGGTATCGTGGGACGATGGGCTCCGTAGGGCCTGGACCTGTGTCTGCAGGAGTAGCCGTCGACAGCGGCGAACCGGCGGGTGACGCGGTATTGAAGGAGAAGGGCCTTGACATCCAAGGAGCGCGTGCTCACGGCGTTCGCCCGCCAGGAACCGGATCGGGTTCCTATCAACTACCTCGCCAACCCGGGCATTGACCGACGCCTGAAGGCGCATTTCGGGCTGGCGGCGGACGATGACGAGGGTCTGCGCCTGCGTTTGGGAGTGGACTTCCGGGGTGTCGGCGCGCGGTACGTCGGTCCGAAGTTGCACGCGGACTATGCAGACCGGCACGTGGACAACTGGGGCATACGCACGCGCTACATTGAGCATCCGAGCGGAGGGTACTGGGACTTCTGTGACTTCCCGCTTCAGGATGCCGATGAGGACATGGTCGCGCGATGGCCGATGCCGTCCCCGGACGACTATGACTACTCCGGCGTGGCCGAGGCCTGTCGGCGATACGCGGACTTTGCCGTGAACGGAGCGGCAGGCTTCGGCGACATCATCAACGGCAACGGGTTTCTCCGAGGCATGGAGCAGACACTCGTAGACCTGGCCACGGATGAGCCGGCTGGCCTCCTGCTCGCCGATCGCAGGATGGCCATTCAGCTCGAAGTGACCCGACGCATTCTCGAAGCGGCCAAGGGAGGCGTGGATTTCCTCTGGCTGGGCGAGGACCTGGGCACGCAGCTCGCGCCGATCATCAGCCTGCGCACGTTTCGCAAGCACATCCGACCTCGCTATCAGCCCTTCTGCGACCTTGCGCGCGCGTATGGACTGCCCGTCATGATGCACACCTGCGGTTCGAGCAGTTGGGCTTACGACGACTTCGTCGAGATGGGGATCCATGTGGTGGACACGCTTCAGCCCGAAGCGCGCGACATGGCCCCCGCCTATCTCAAGCAGCGCTTCGGGGATCGGCTGGCCTTCCACGGCTGCATCAGCACCGCCGGGCCGGTGGCCTATGGCACCGAGGAGGAGGCCCGGGCGGTCTGCCGCGAGACCCTCGAGATCATGATGCCCGGCGGTGGTTACTGCTTCGCCCCGACACACGCGCTACAGGACAACACGCCCACCGAGAACGTGGTGGCCATGTACGAAACCGCCCACACCGCGGGCCGCTACTGAGTGACGCCGGCACGTTCATCAACGGGCCGACCCGGCGCGCAGTCATACCCTGGCTGCGATCATGCCTCGGGTCTCAAAGTACCTGTGCACATGCGAGATGATCTGTGCGACCCCGTAACCCGCCGGAAGCATCACGCAATGACCTCCGGTCTCCTCCGCGATGCTGGCGGCCGCGTGGGAGGCCGCGTGACGCGAATAGTTCTTCACGATCACGATGACATCGGCTTTGCGCATGTCAGTCTCGAACTTGGCCGGCGTGTCCGCCTTCTTCGCTTCCGGCCATAGGACCTCCTCGAGTCCCAGCACTGCCTGAAGCTTGGGGGCCGTATGCACGCGCGGAACTCCTCCGAGCAGCAGCATCCGCTTGCCCGCCAGTATGGGCCGCAGATCGCTTGCCAGCGTCTCGATATCTGAGGAAGACGCGTGGTCGTCGTCCGCGGCGTCAGCATCGTCGGAGTCCGCCTGCTCGGCAGCGCGCCGCGCGATCTCAGCCTCGACCTCCCGACGAAAGACCGTGTAGTTGCCCTGACCATCGAGGATAGCCGGCCATCGTTCAAGGATCACGTCCCGGACAAGCTTGTTTGACGGCGGCACGCCCAGCCGGAAGGCCTCATCGACGAGAGGCAGTATGGCGGCACGATCCTCGGCGATTCGTAACGGGTCTGCGCCGAAGTCCTCGCGTGACCCGGCCACGTCCAGGATCGCCTGGATCGCAGCGTTCCGATCATCAGGTCCCTCTGCTTCCCGCGCCGGTTCCGGCAGCGCGCGTTCGATCAGAGCGGATAGGGCCCGGGACGTGTAGGGCGGCGTCTCAGCATCGCACTCGTCCGAGAGCACGCAGGTGATGCCAAGAGAATCGGCGGCGAGTTCCATCTCCGCTACGAGCGCGTCCACGAGATCATCAGCGATCCGCAAGCTGCTCAGCTCCGCCTGAAGGTACAGCATGGTCGCCAGCGCAGCTTTCACGCTGTCGCGGCCCTCATCGAGAGTCGCAGACGGGTTGTCCTGCATGAGATCGAAGAGCTGGCATGCCAGCGATGCACGGCAATAGCAGTCCGAGAGACGCCGAATGCCTGCGGCCTTTGACGTGTCGTCCAGTCCATGGTCGCGGATAGTGGGCGCCTCCCATGGCCAGTCGAGCGACCGCAGACGGGTGGCGACACGCGTTCGAAGGTCCCGTGCGGTCTTGACGTCCTTGCCGTTCCTCGGATCATCGGACATGCGCACCACGTATGCATGCACGCCGCAGAGCACGGCTCGCACATCCAGAGCCTGCCGCCGCTTCAGCCGCTCATCGCCGCTTCCATCCAGTTGCCTCTCAACCTCGTTCCATCGCGACAGCCAGTGCGCAAGATCGCCGCCGCTGGCCGGAAANNCCATCGGCATTGGCGCCTCATGAACCGGCGCCGCCAGCGGCTCGAGCTTGCGGACTGAAGCGGGAGCGGCAACGACCGGCGCGGTCTTTGCGCCGGACGGTACAGCGCCGAACACGCTCTTGCGCAGCCGCTTGGCCTCAAGACGAAGCCAATCTGCCGCCGCGTAGTCTTCCTCCGTCGTCGCGAGCGCCGCCTCCCGCTCTATGGTCTCGATGAGCGTGCGCAGCTCTCGTCGGGCGGATCGTCTCTGTTCAGCGGCTTTCACGATGGATGCCGCCTCGCCGATCATGGCCTCAATGGCATCAATGGACGGCGCCGCAGAGTCGCATACGGACGAGGCGTCCGCATGGACAGCGCCGACGTTGGACCCCATACTCTGTGAATCTGCCATGGCTCAGTCTCCCATTAAGTGGCTCGTGTGCTATGCCACTATTCACTCGCAGTTCGGGAACGAAGCCGGAAAGGGCTGCCCGAAAGCGCGACAGCCCGGGGAATGCCCGGGCTGTCACATCTCAGGTCCAGACTCGGTGCGAGTTCAGTACACCGCAGCCTCGGTCTGCTTGTCGAAGAGGTGGCTCTTGTCCATATCGAAGATNACTTCGATCTGGTCGCCGGATTTCGCCTTCGTCTTNTTGTCGATCATGGCGATGAGCTGATGCTCGCCGGCCGCCAGNTACATCTCCACGTCATTGCCCAGGGGCTCGACAACGTCCACGCCGACCTTCACCGTGTTGCCCGGCGTNGGCTTCACCAGCCCTTCCAGGTTNCGGTCATAGATGTCCTCGGGTCGGATGCCCAGCATGCACTGTTTGCCGACCTCGGCCTGCACNTTATCCGCCATGCTCCTGGGGAGCTCCACCTGGAATGATCCGGCGTCTGCGACGAAGGCATCGCCCTGCTGCTTCACGGTGACGGGGATCATGTTCATGGCGGGCGAGCCGATGAACCCGGCGACGAACATGTTGGCCGGATGGTTGTAGAGGTTCAGCGGCGTATCGCACTGCTGCATGATGCCGTTGTTGAGCACGGCAATCCGGTCGCCCATGGTCATGGCTTCCACTTGATCGTGGGTGACATAGATCGTCGTAATACCCAGCCGCCGATGCAGCTTGATAAGCTCGGCGCGCGTCTGGACACGGAGCTTTGCATCGAGGTTGGAGAGCGGCTCGTCCATGAGGAAGACCTTGGGCTCGCGCACGATGGCTCGGCCAAGGGCGACGCGCTGGCGCTGGCCTCCCGAGAGCTGCTTCGGCTTCCGCTGGAGCAGATTCTCCAGACCGAGCAGCCGAGCCGCCTCGTTCACCCTCCGGTCTATCTCCTGCTTCGAGAAGGCCCGCTTCGTGTTCAGCGGCCACGGTTTGCCCGTTGGCAGCCGTTTCAGGCGAAGCCCGAAGCTCATGTTGTCGTAGACGGACATATGCGGATAGAGGGCGTAGTTCTGGAAGACCATGGCGATGTCGCGGTCTTTGGGTGAAACATCGTTGACCACCCGATCGCCGATGTATATCTCGCCGCTGCTCGCCTCTTCCAGACCCGCGATCATGCGCAGCGCGGTCGTCTTGCCGCAGCCCGACGGCCCCACGAGCACAAGGAACTCCTTGTCCCTGATCTCGAGCGTCAGCTTGTTGACAGCTACGACCTCCTTGAACTCCTTGGTCAGTTCATTGAGCCTCACGCTCGCCATTCCATCGCCCTCCTTCTGATGGGACCGCTGCAGCCACCGCGCGCGCCCACCGCCCGTCCAGTCCGTGCCGCGCTCCTATCGGACCGCTGCCCGATTATATGTGCAGCAGTTCGGAGTGTCAAGCCGAACGTCCTGCTATCCCTCCATGCGAGCCAGCTCGGACTTCAGCAAGTCTATGCCGGCTATGGCGGTCGGATCGACGCCGTTCAAGAACGCGGCGTAGACCGACGCGAAATCGCCCAGGTACATCAGCGATAGAAGCCGCTGCATCAGGGTGGTCCCTTCGGCCCACACTTCGTGCTGATCCGCCTTGTTGCCGATGACGGTCCGCAGCACCTCGACCCGCTTGGCTATCCTGGGCGTGGCGGTGAGCTCCAGCGGGTCACGCAGGAACACCACCGACCAGTTCTGCGCCTGGGTGCGCGCCTGATCCCAGCCCAGAATCTCGTTATGGTTCTGTTCGGGCAGGACGTTTGCGAACGCATGCGACTTGGCGTTCTCGTTGAACTGGCCCTTCCACCGCACTGCCAGAACGCCCCGGTAGCCCTGCGTGCCGTAGAAGATGGGAATCCGACCGTGCAGCGCGAGCGCGATCTGCTTGGCAGGATTGTCGGGAAGAGGGACATGACGGCCCCACCGTCGCGAGCAGTCGGTCAGCAGCTCGATGGCAGCGCCGAGCGCCTCTGGTCCGCTGTCGGCATCCAGTGCGACGCAGGATGCCACGACGGCGAGCGTCGGAATGAGCAGATAGCCGGTGGAGGCCCGCGGCGGACGCCCGCCAGGAATGCGGCACACGGGCGCTCCATCGGCCTCCGCCATGCGCGCCAGCTCGCCGCCGCTCGTCACGCAGACGATCCTGCAGCCGGCTTCTCGAGCGTGGCGATAGGCCGAGAGGGTCTCCTCGGTGTTGCCCGAGTAGGACGACGCGATCACCAGCGTCTGCGGACCCACAAACCCGGGCAGATCATAGTCGCGGTTCACGACGATGGGCACGTCGGCGCTCGCCGCAGCGAGGCTAGCGGTCAGGTCGCCGCCGATGGCCGAGCCGCCCAGGCCCGTGATGACGACCTGTGTCGGCTTGGCTGCCGGCGGAAGCTGGCTCACAAACGCGGATGCGATGGCTGCGGCATCACGGCACTGCTGGGGAAACGCCTCGGTCAGATCGAGCATGCCGCTGCGGTCGAGGATCCGGATCGCCTCGAGGTCGTCGAGCACGCCGGGCGTCGGCGCAAGCGGGTTGGCATGCAGAGACATAGCTACTCCTTGCACACGTGCAACGGTCCGGCATGTGCTCCATCTGCGGGAGCACGCGCCGGACCGTGCCGGTCATTCTGGGTTGTGGCGGCGGAAAGTCATCAGACCTCCGCCACGTAGGGCATCAGGGCCATGTGACGAGCGCGCTTGATCGCATCGGTCACCAAGCGCTGATGTCTGGCGCAGGTGCCGCTTGTGCGGCGCGCGACGATTTTGCCGCGCTCGTTCTGATAGCGGCGCAACTTGCCGATGTTCTTCCAGTCCACACTGGTAGCCTTATCAACGCAAAATGCGCAGACCTTGCGGCGCGGCCTCTTCCACTTGCCGGGCGCGCGCTTCCTGGCTGGAGCCGTCATGGTACGTCCTTTCGCTTGAAATCAGGTTCACTCAAATGGGTCGTATTCGTCACCCTCGATCTGGGCGCGGTCCGCAGGCGGCGCCGCAGCGTTCTGAGGCTTCGGCTGAGCCTGCACGTAGGCCGGCGGCTCGGGACCGGGATCGTCCGGGTGCGCAATCGGGGCCGTGTCCTCGGCATCGCGAGCTCTGTCCAGCGGCTGGAGATTGTCCACCTGCACCTCGGCCGAGCGGCGGCGCGACCCGTCCTGCGCCTCCCACTGGCGAATCTGCAGACGGCCCTCAACCGCCACGAGGCGCCCCTTCTTGACGTAGTTGGCCACGAACTCGGCCCGCTGTCGCCACGCCACACAGTCAATGAAGTCCGTTTCCTTCAACCCGGTCTCGGCGTTCTTGGTGAACCTATCCACCGCGATGGTGAACCGAGCTACCGGTATGCCGCCGCCAGTGTAAGACGACTCGGGGTCGCGCACCAAACGGCCGATCAGGATGATGCGGTTGAGCATGGCTTCAGAGCTCCCCTCCCGTCCGATCCGCGGTACGGCTCGGACGATGGCAACGGACCGCCGCTACTCCTCGTCAGGGTCCGTCCGCACGATGATGTGCCGCAAAATGTCGTCGCTGATCTTGAAGACGCGGTCGAGTTCGGCAGGCACGTCAATGTCGCTCTCAAACGGCATGAGAATGTAGATTCCCTCGGAGCGTCCCTTGATGGGGTAGGCCAGCCGACGACGGCCGCCTTCCCACAATCCGGTCTCGCCCACGACACCGTCCATGTCGGTCACCACTTTCTTGTAGCGTTCGACGATGGGCTCGAGCTGTTCTTCGGTCAGCTCGGGATCTACGATGTACATCGCCTCGTAGTGGCGCACTATAGCAATACCTCCCCTCGGTCGTTGGCTCCGGTCCAGGCCGGAGCAGGAAGCTCGGGGGCTCGAGAGAGCCCTCCGCGGCGATGCACGAGCGCATCGCCCGACGGCGGGTGGTTAGGCCGCCATTCGGTCCATGGGACAGCGCAGTATACCTCAGCGCGCCAGAGCCCGATGCAACGGTTCGTCTCGATATGGCAGGGAATCGCGCCTCCGAGGGTGAAACGGCGAGGGACGATTAATGCGGAGTCGCGTTGACGGGTCGGGCACATCGTTCTGGTCCGAGCGACTCGATCTCACGAAGGAGCCCGCAGATGACTAAGCCTTGGATCCTATGGCGCGTTGGGGTCTTCGCTGCCGCGGCCCTCGGCGCCTCTGCCCCGCTCGCCTATCGTACGACGTGGATCGGCAACAGCTTCGGGGGAGGGCCGCGGTGGGTCCAGAACTTCATCGAGGGCATGGCCGTCGCGCCGGACGGCACGGTCGTTTGCGCCAGCACGTGGGATGAGGCGGGGCGCGAATACGGATTCTATCGCGATGGCGACGTGGTTGGCATGTGCGCCGATACGCATGGGTGGGGCGAACTGGGGGGATCGGCCGTTGCCATCGGTTCGCGCTATCTCTTCATCGCCATGGTCCACGGCAACGAAGGCGGTCACCTGACCGGCGACGCCTATCCTCCCAAAGGCCTGGCGTGGTTCTGCATCTCGCGACGCAAGCTGAACGGCGACCACGCACCGTTCACCGGAGGTCGCGGCAGGTTTGGCGACCAGCTTGTCCTCCACGAGGCACCAGAAACCATGGAGGCGCACATCCGCGGTCTGGCCTCCGACGTCAAAGGGCGTCTCTACGTCAGCGATCCCGTGTCGGCGCGGATTCGGGTCTTCGATGAGGAGACTATGCAGGAGCAGGCAAGCTTCAGCGTCCTCCGATCGCGACAGCTTGCGGTCGGCCCCGATGGTTCACTGTGGGCGCTGCACGCCCCAGACGCCGGGGCGCTGGCCAGCGAGCTGCTCAAACCCGAGCGCGACGATGTCCAGTGGCGCGTCGTGCGCTATGCGCCCGATGGGCGCGAGCTCGCCACGATCTGGCTTCCGAAACGGTCGGCACCCACGGCTCTCGCCTTCGATCGGCGCGGGCGACTGCTCATCGCTGACAATGGTCCCGACCAGCAGATTCGGGTCTACGCCAGTCCGAACGGCGGCGGACGCTTCGTCGGCGCGCTGGGAGTGAAGGGCGGCGTGTACGCGCGCCCCAACCCGGGAACCGTCGCGCCGGACCGGCTCATCGGCCCGACCGGACTCGGCTGCGACGCTGCCGGCAACCTGTACGTCGGCGGCAACACCCCCGCCGGAGGCTCCGTCCTGCGATGCTACGAACCCGCTGAGCCGTCCCAGCCCCTGAGGCTCCGCTGGGAGCTCCTCGGCCTTGAGTTTGTAGACGGGGCTGATGTAGATCGCGGCGACGGCACAGACGGCCGGCATGTGTACACCACCGAAGGACACTACGAAGCCGACTGGGATCGCCCGCCCGGCAAGCAATGGACGTGGCGCGGCTTCAGTCTGGATCCGTTCCGCTATCCGGACGACCTCAGGCTTCACGAGGGCCACCACGGCCTCTGCGGCGCTCTCGTCAGGCGCATCGGCGGCAGGCGGTTTCTGGTGGTCCGCGGCATGTTCCAGCACTTTCTGGCCATCTACCGCTACGACGGCGAGATCGCCATACCGTCGGTTGTGTTCTCGCGCGGCCACTATCNGCACGGCGCATGGATGCCGCCGGGGCAGCCGCNCCGNGGCGCGTGGATGTGGCGCGACTCTGACGGAGACGGACAGATGGAGGCNGGCGAGTACCTCGATGTAACGGCCGACAACGAACCCGAGTTCTGGGCCTGGTGGATGGATGAGAAGGGCGGCGTCTGGCGAGGCGACCAGACGGGCGAGCACCCGATCCGTCATTATCCCGTGCAGGGCCTCGATCGGCGCGGCAATCCCATCTACTCGCGGGAGATGTCCCGCACGTTTGCTATGCCGCCGCCGATGAACCACATTCTACGCATTGAGTACGATCCAGCGACCGACGCGATGCTGCTGGGCGGTCACACAGTGGATCGCCCCAAGACCGGCGACGAGTGGGGTCAGGTCGGCGCCGAGCTGCTTCGATACGACGGTTGGCTCCGGGGCGAGCCGAAGCTGCGCTGGCGGATACCCCCGCCCTACGACCCCGCCAACGGCGTGACGGTGAAATCCATGTGCGCCGAATCCGACGCCGTCTTCGCGGTGGAGTGCAGATCAGCACGCGTGCATGTCTTTGACCGCGCCACAGGAGCGAAGCTCGGCGAAATGACGCCCGGCCCCGAAGTGCATCGGGAAAGCGGGTGGGTGGACTTCCCCGATGCCATCCGCGCCTACCGACGTCGCGACGGCGAGTACCTGGTGTTCGTCGAGGAGGACTGGAAGGGGAAGATCATCGTCTATCGTTGGCAGCAGACTCGATGATGGCAATGGCTGCGAGATCCTGAGCCCGGTCGCCCAGGGCCGCGGGGACAATCTCGCACACGGAATAGGCGCGCTCCCACGCTCGCTCGGCCACCGTGCGGCGAATGGCGTTCAGGATCAGATCGCCTGCATGGACCGCAATGGTGCCGAGGACGATCCGCTCGGGATTCAGAATCTGGATGATATTGGCCAGCCCGANGCCCATGTACNTCCCGGCCTCTTCGAGGATGGCACNTGAGAAGCTGTCNCCCTCGCGCGCCGCCTCGACGACGTGTCGCGCGGTGATGTCGGCCGGCCTTCCGCCCGCGAGCTCCACAAGCCGCTGTCCGCGGCGATAGTGGAGGCTCTCCCGGGCGAGCCGGGCTATGGAGGGCCCGCTCGCCAGAGCCTCCAGGCAGCCCCGCTTGCCGCACCCGCAGAGTGGCCCTTCGGGCAGGATGGTCTGATGACCGACCTCGCCCGCGAGATCGTTGGTGCCGCGATAGAGACGGCCGTCCAGAATCAGCCCCCCGCCGATGCCCGTACCCTGTGTCAGATACACCATGTTGAGTGCGCCGCGCCCTGCTCCCCATTTCCACTCGGCCACCGCTGTCGCGTTGGCGTCGTTCTCGATCACGACAGGGAGGCCTGCGAAGGCGTCCTCGAACATGCTCCGAACGGGTATGCCCTCCCAGCCTGGCAGGTTCGGAGGACTGTAGACCATGCCCGTGCGCGTATCGAGAGGCCCCCCGCAGGAAATGCCGATGCCGGCGATGGGGTGCCCTGACGATGCCGTCAGCTCATGAGCGAGGGAGATCAGCCGCTCCATGATAGCCGCGGGACCGGTCTCCGCCTGCGTGGGCATGGCGAGGCGGTCGAGGATGGCGCCGTCGGGCGTTCCCAACGTGACGGCGCACTTGGTGCCTCCTATGTCAACCCCGAGGAACACGCGATCCACTTTCGAAACCTCCCATTGAGGACATCCGTCGAATCCTGTACAATGCATCCGGCGTTTCTACAAGGATACTTCCGTGACCGGTCTCGATGTCCTCTACTGGGGATCACTCTTCCTCGGCGGCTCCTACTTACTGCTGTCGGTGGCCCTGGGCGGCCTGTCGCAGCTCGCCTCCCAGATGCATGGCGCGTTCGACGGCGGAGACGCGGGAGACATCGGTCACGTCGGTGATGCTGGTCATGTCGGCGACGTCGGTCACGTAGACGGTGGCGTAGATATCGGCCACGCCGACGGTGTGGACGTCGGCCATGCAGACGGTGGCGTAGATGTCGGCCACGCCGACGGTGTGGACCTCGGCCATGCCGATGGCGGCGCTGACATCGGCCATGCCGACGGACATGCACACACAGGAGAGG
>Ga0067045_1032227_pt1 | contig 10614 bp, 7 predicted proteins | sample TerdegcTABiofilm_FD_59184 | JGI IMG/M metagenome (GOLD analysis project Ga0067045, IMG submission 59184) | Combined Assembly of (Gp0054472, Gp0054536) Wastewater bioreactor microbial communities from Singapore -Terephthalate degrading... | reverse complement strand
GCTTCGTAACCCCACGGCCCCGCTTCGCCCGCCAGCCGCGTGCCCAGGGTGTCGAATTCGAAATCTTCGCGCTCGTTTTCCAAACGGAGATAATAGAGGTCCCATGTCTGTCGGCGCCCTAGTTTCCGCGTGGCGTACGCCCCCCAAAACTCTTGGTCGTAGTCGGGCGAATCGAACTTCTTGGCGTTGACGGTGACCGGGCGGACCCAGAACGCGTCCACGTTCCAGGTTTCACCCTGCCACAGAATCTTGTAGCCCTCGAAGGTCCGCCGGGTGTTGGCCCAATCGAGCGGCGAGACCGTGCGTTGGGCTCCGTAGATCAGCTCTTGTCGCCCCAGCCGTGCCCCCAGCTTCCCCGCCGCGCCTTCCCAAATCTGAACTTCGCCGAACAGATTGAGCACGTCGGCGCGGTTTTCCTCGATGACGCGGGGCGGGTAATCCTCGTAATTGCTGACGGCGTCGATTCCCTCGAAGTAAAAGCGGAAGCGCTCCACGATCTCGACGTTCGTGTAAAGCCGCGTGCGGTACAGGAGGAAATCGTCGTCGCGGCCGGTCAGCCCCAGCCCGCGCATGTTCCGCTCGCCGTGATATCGCAAGCGGAATTGGCCTCCGACATCGTAAGTGATGGACGGACCGAAGTGTAATCGCTTGAAGGCGTCGCCGAGATAGACGGACTCCGTCTCAGGGCTGAGCAGATAGCTGAAATTGTTGTCGTAGAAGACCGCCTTGTGGCTGGTTGCGGCGGGGTCTTGCCCCAGTGCTTGCCGACAATCCCCAAGACCGACGCACAAGGCCGCAAGGCTTACCGTCAACAAGCATCCGTGCACGAAGGATCGGGCCGAGGTCGCTCCGTCACCCATGGATCGGATCCTTCCTGGAAATCCGCTGGGGAAAAACGCGAATAGGACCGTCTTACGGGAACTGTTTGTGTCATCGGAATTGCTACTCAGTCAATTTAGACGGTGTTTATTGGCGAACCGCAGTCGAGCTTGAGCCGTGCGTGTGCTATCGATTGTGTAAAGTTTGCGGGCTGTTCTTGCACGGCTTACACTGCCGAACGGCCGAGACCTGGAGCGAGCAAGCCGGCGGAAGACGGCAACGGAGGCCGAGGCTGCATGAACGTCGCCGCGCGAAAAGGTGTTCCGGGGACGTCGCAGCTATCCCCGCCCCACCATGCGATCGAAAACCCGGCGGTTTTCGCGGAGGTAATCCTCGACCGTTTTGAGCAGGGCGGGCGGGCCGTCCGTGCCCATCAAATGGCTGAGCTTGGTCAGTTCGGTAGGATCGTTGGGGAGGTGATTCCGTGCCGTCACGCTGACCAATCGCAGACGGCCTTCCAAGGTGCGGAGAAAGGTGTAGCTTTCCAGCAAGTACTGATAGTCGCCCTCTTCCAAGAGTCCCGCGCTGTAGAGGCGCCGCAGCGCCTCCCAGGTCGAGGCGGTGCGAATTTGCGGGCAATCGCCGCCGTGCCGCAATTGCAGCATTTGCACGACGAACTCGATGTCCACGACGCCGCCCGGCCCTCGCTTGATGTCGAATTCCTTGGACGCCGTTTCTTCCAGACGCCGTCGCATCTCGGCGATCTTATGGCGGAATTCGTCCTTCCAGGGTTGCCCGAAGGCGGCTTCGTGTATCACGTCCAGCGCCCGCTGCCGCATGGCGGGCGACGCGAAGACGACGCGGGCCTTGCAGAGGGCCTGGCGTTCCCAGAGGTCGGCCTCGCCCTCGCGGAAGTAGCGGGCGAATTCATCGAGGGGAAACACCAGCGTGCCGCTCTTGCCGGTCGGGCGCAGCCGCGCGTCGATCTGGTACAGACGGCCGTGCGGGCCTAGGTGCGACACGTCGCGCGTGATCCGCTGCGCCCATTGGCTGAAGAAATGCTGATTCGTCGTGCCCTCGCGCGGGCGACCGTAACGACCGCTGAAGAGCGGGACGGTCTCCCCGTCGCCCTCGTAGAGGAAAACGACGTCCAGGTCGGATTGGTAGCTCATTTCGTGGCCGCCGAATTTTCCCATGCCCACGATAATCATCTCCGCGGCGACGTCCGCCGAAGCGGCACCGGCGAGGGCGGGCTGGCCGTATTTCAGCACCAGACTCTCGTATTCCTTGGCGGCGATTTCCGTCAGGCATGTCTCGGCAACTTGCGTGATGACCCGCGTGATGGCCTCGTAGTTGTCCTTGCCGAGGAGGTCGCGGACGCCGATCTGGAGAAGCTGGTCGCTCTGGAAGGCGTGGAGGATCGGCTCGATGTCCTCGGCCGACTCGCAAAGCTCTTGCAGCATCCGTTCCAAGAATTCGGGGGTGGGAAGCCGGTCCAGCACCAGGCTGTCCATGAGGCTGTCGATCATGCCGGGATGGCTGATGAGCAGCCCCGCCAAGAAGGGACTGTACGCGCACAGTCGGACGAAGAGTTTCAAAGTCGGCGGATTGAATCGGAATAGCTCCCATAGCACGCCCTTGCCGCCCAGCGAATCGGCGACCTTGTCCAGCGTGACCAGCGTGGCGTCGGGGTCGGGCGAAGCGCTTACGGCGGAGAGAAGGGCCGGAGCGATGGAAGCCAAGAAATGCCGGCAGCGCCGCGTGGAAAGGAACGGGATGCGCTCCTCGGCCAACGACATGAAGTTGCGATACGCCTGGAGCGGTTCGCGGAATCGGTAGCGGGAGAAGACGTTACGGATGAGTTGCTCGGGCGGATCGGGATCCAGCACCAAATCCACCTCGGCCGTGGTTTCCTCGTCGTCCTGAAAGGCCTCCTGGAGCAGGTGATTGAGGATGCGGCGATTGCGCTCCGTGAAACGGCGATAATCGGCCTCGAAGGCGCGATCCGCGGGTCTGGTCTTGAGGTCGGGATAGCCCATCCGCATGGCCAATTTCCGCAGCTCCTCCCGCTCGGTCGGCAGCGAATGCGTTTGCAAGTCGAACATGATTTGCAAGCGATGCTCGAGCTTGCGGAGAAAGTGGTAGCTTTGCTGGAGATGGAAGCTCTCTTCGTGGCTGAGCAGGCCGGCCTCCTCCAAGCGCGCGACGGCCTCCAAGGTGTTGCCGGTCCGCACTGCCGGCATGTCGCAGCCGTGAAGCAATTGCAGGAATTGGATGGCGAACTCGATGTCGCGGATGCCGCCCCAACCGTTCTTGACGTCTTCCGCCTCGATGCCGTCGCGGCGGGCACGGCTCTCGATGCGACGGCGGAGGGATTTGATGCCGGAAATGTCGGCCCGACCGAGAAAGCGGCCGTACACCCAAGTCTCCAGGCGTTTCAGGAACTCGAAACCCAGCTCCAAATCTCCCGCCACGGGCCGGGCCTTGATGTAGGCCTGCCGCTCCCAAGTCCTCCCGCGAATATCGTAGTAGTGCAAGGCGGCGGGGACGCTGATGGCGGCCGGGCCCTTGTCACCTTCCGGGCTGAGGCGGCGGTCGACTCGGTACACGGCGCCCAACTCGGTGCGATGGGTCAACAGGCGTACGATCTCCTGGACGACGCGCTGGAAAAACTCGGCATTCTCCACGCATCGCGGCCCGGTAGTCGCGCCCTCGTCTTCGTAAATGAAAATCAGATCGATGTCGCTGGAGTAGTTCAATTCGATTCCGCCGAGTTTTCCCATGCCGAGAATGAAAAAGCCCGCCGTACCGCCGCCCGGCGTTTGCGGCCGACCGAAACGCTCCACGCATTTCGTCCAGGCCGTCCGCAGGGCCGCCTCCAGCACCGCGTCCGCCACAAACGAGATTTGCTGGGCGACGGTCAGGACGCTTTGGTTGCAAATGAAGTCCCCGTAGGCGATCCGCAGCATCTGCCGCTGCTTGAACCGCCGTAGGGCGTTCAGAATCTCGTGATCGTGCCGCAAGGCACTCACTTCGTAGGTCAATTCGTCGACCAGCTCCTCGCGCGGCAGCGGTTCGCCCCGGGAAACGTGCAAGTAGTCGAAGCATTCCGGCTCGCGGATCAAGATGTCGCTGAGGTACTGGCTGGACGAAAAGAACTGGAGCAACGGAGGCAAGGCCCCCGGCTCTCGCTCGAAAAACGCGGCGAGCGACAACGGACTGCGGACCGCCGCGAAGAACCGCTCCAGGTTGTTGAGGGCCATGTCGGGATCGGCCAGCAAGGGCAAAGCGGCCTTCAATTGCCGACAGAGCGTCTCGGCAAGATCCCGGGAGATTCTTTGGGAGAGTATTTGCGATAGATTGGCGACACCGCGCCGAACATCTCGCATCCCGACGGCGCGGAGCCATTCCGCGGCGGCATCGGACATCGGGAGGGTACTGCCAAACGCGGGCTGTTCCATGGCCGGGACCGCCACGATCCGGGAGAGCTAGTGGGAAATGGATGGAAACCTTCGTCGAAAACTATGAATCGCGACATGAGCCGCGATCGCTCGGACCCGCGTGGCAAGGCGAATCGCCCCGGGCCGACCGTTGCGGGCCGAGCGAGCGCCCGCTCGACACCCGCGATACCGGATGCGGTTGTGCAGTCGCGTCATTCGGGATCCGCCTGCCCATTAACGCCATTTTGAGGTCCGCGTGGAGCCGGAGCAACCGCCGATGCCCGGGCGAAGACGGGCTTGCGGTACGGCCCGGTGGAGCGAGCCTTGCCGACGCGCCGCCGCGAAAGTACATTGCGTTTTTGCGCGGAACGACCTAGGCGACCATGGTCGTCGATGTTTCAAACTTCGGGAGCAGAAAGAACGGGAACCGGGAAGAGCGGTTACGGAGGGAAACGACTTGGCGGGCCAATTTCACCTGGACGGGAAAATGGACGCACGATTTTCGGAGCCGCGGTCGGGCATCCTTTACGATTGCGCGTCTTCCGTGGCCGGCTGATGGTTTTCCTCGCTTTCGCGGCTTTTCGCGCGGATAGCCTCGAAAACCTCTCTCCGATGGACCGGCACTTCCTTGGGTGCCGTAATCCCGAGGCGGACCTTGTCACCTCGGATGTCAACGACCACAATAGTGATCTGGTCGTTGATCACGATACTCTCGTTCTTCTTTCGAGCCAGAACTAGCATCCTTCCATCCTTTGCAGAAGCTGGCTGCGCAAACTACGGCGCGATCACGGCGCAGGGTGTGAGCGCGCGAGACAACTTTTCACTATCCGACCATACTTGCCTAAAATCAACCTGTCAAGCAATATCCGCGCGACGCAGACCGCAGTCGCATACCTCTTTGGGGGTAAATTGTTCCTACCCCAAGTACTCTTTCGTCAGTTTTAACCCAATATTTGCCGATCGAGACCCGGCTTGCAGCGACATCAGTGCAAGCACGGTGGCCGCCGAACTGTCGCTCAACCCGGAAGCTTGAAGCGTCTTCGCGCAGGCACCGCCTCAATATGAACTATACACATTTTCAGTCGTGTGTCAAGAAAGCGACATATGGGCGGTTTCCCATTCTGGGGACACCCTTGCGACGAAACTGCTAAAACCGCTTTGCGAGCATTGGGGGGCGTCTCGCCGGGAGCGACCGAGCCGACGCGGTGCCTTCCTTTGAGAATACAGCGCCTTCTTTATAGGAGTTCTGGAGCGGCTGCTCCGCTCGATCGTGGCCAAGAGCGATCTGACGGAAACGTATTCGGACGGCGGCCGGTCGCGTTGTCCGATGCCGGCACGCACTTATAATGAAACGACGGTTTGGCGCCTCAATCTTCCGTGGGACCCGCGGCCGAGGCGCTGAATCCGTTAGGATGCCCCTAGAGTTCGGCGTGCGCATCGCACGGCACAGTTGAGCGGCGTCCGCCGTCCGTTTCGAGGTTGTCATCCGGGGAATTTTTATGTCTGGTATCGCAAACGCGACATACGGCTTTGTCGGCTGGTGGCGGAATGTCTTCCAGGCCGTGAGCACGACGGTGGAGGCCCTTTGGGTTACGTTGCGGACCTGGGTCACGACGTACAGCCGCCGACGCGGAACTTTCACGCACTCTTACGAATACCCGGAAAGACCGGCGGTCATCGCGCCGCGATACCGCGGCTTTCACCGCTTCGACCTGACGTCGTGCATCGGCTGCGACCGCTGCGCCCGCGATTGCCCGGTGGACTGCATCTACATTACCAAGGAACGGGTGCCGGGCCGAAAAGGCTTCCGGGTAACTTCCTTCGTCATCGACTACACAAAGTGCATGTTCTGCGCGTATTGCACCGAGAATTGCCCGGTCGATTGCATTTTCATGGGTTCCACCTACGATCTGAGCTGCTATTCCCGCGACGGTTGTATGGTCGATTTCGCCCGACTGCCCCTGGAAGTGGCATGGGGGAAGAATACGCTGAACCCCACGGCAGTCGCTCTTTCCAAGGCCGTCACGCAGCCGGTGGACGAAGGCCCGGGCGCATGAGCGGATGGGATCGCGCCAATCCAGCGGCAGTCGGCGGCTGTGTCGCAATTGCTTCTCAGAATCAAACCCCAACCAAATCTGTTATCGAACCCTTCCATGAATCGTGAAGATTCCGTCACCGATGAAGGCGCGTGGTTTTCCTTGCGGGAAGCCAACTCGGTATTGGCCGAGGTCCGGCCTATCGTGGAGCGTATGGTCGCCTTGGCCGAAGACGTTCAGCTTCGGAAGGAGCGCCTGGCGGAATTGAATCGCGGTGCCCGAGAGCGGCACCCACTCTACCGGGAAGAAGTGGCCGCCATGGAACGTTCCCTGGAAGAGGACATGCTGCGATTGCAGGGGTACGTGCGGGAAATCGTGGGGTTGGGCGCCGAGATCAAGAACATCCGGGAAGGCATCTTGGATTTTCCGGCCCGTCTCGATGGGCGGCCGATTTGGCTCTGCTGGCGCCTGGGGGAACCGGAAATCCGGTTTTGGCACGAATGGGATGCCGGATTCGCCGGGCGGCGGCCCATCTCCGAGCTGCCGGAGCTTTCGTAAGCTCGCGCGACGCCCTTTCACCGGGCGAGTCTGCGACGCAAGTCTGCGGCACAACGTTTCCTAGAACCCGCCGGTGCGCAGGTTTCGCGGACTTGCATCCGCAGGGGGATGCCCTACAATGGGATTTTTCAGTAGCAAAGCTGGCGAATTTTGCAACCGCTCCGGGAGTGATTGGCCCGCATGTCTCCGGTTTTGGTGGTTGGATACCTCTTGCTATTCTTCGGCGCGGCCGTGGCCGTCGTGCTGGGAGGTCTTTTGATCGGTCGGTTACTCCGCCCGAATAATCCCACCCCCGTCAAAGGCGACATCTATGAGTGCGGCGAGCCTTCGCTCGGCACGGCGGACGTGCAGTTCGACCTGCGTTTCTACGTGGTCGCTTTGGTGTTCCTGATTTTCGACGTGGAAGTGGCTTTCTTCTTTCCCTGGGCGACCGTGTTCGGAAAGGCCGCTCAACTCAGCGATCGTCGATTGCCGGTGGATGCCCAGGTGATGCGGTTCGAAGAACTGGGCTTGAGGCCGGTGCTGGAATCCTCGGTGCAGGATCGGCCCGGCGGCGTTCCGGTCGTCGACGGCGTGCCGGGCGAAGCGGCCGGTTTTGGGGCGGACGGCGGTGCGAATCCGGTGCGCGTGCGGGGTGCGGCGTTCGAGCCCGCGGGGCCTATCCACCAAGCCGACCGGCTCTCTTGGGCGGAAGATGTTCCCGTCTTCGGACGACGACTGGCGCGGCTGGCCATGTGGGATATCGCCGTTTTTTTCGGGATCCTCATGGTGGGCTTCGCGTATGTTTGGCATCGGGGAGATTTGAACTGGATTCGCACGCCGCCGAGAGGCGAGAGTGGGGACTAGCTGAAAGGCCGTCGTCCTCACATCGCCGGGGGGCGCCCGGCCGTGCGGTATCCCCATGCGATGGGAGGTGTCGTGGAAACCGCTTGGGTTGCTGAACGCTTGAAGGCCCGGTTCGGCCAGGCCGTTGAGGGAGTGCAATCGCCCGGCGGAGACGAGGCCGTCGTGGTGTCCGCCTCCGCGCTGCCGGACGTTTGCCGCTTCCTCCGCGACGAACCGGACTTGCGCTTTGAGATGCTGAACTGCATCACGGCGGTGGATTATTTGCAAACGGATGCGAAGAAGGCCGCCAAAACGTCCTGGCAACCGCACTTGGAGTTGTTGTATCACCTGTCCAGCTTGACGCATCATGCGAGGTTGGTGCTGAAAGTGTTGTTGCCGCGATGGCGGGACGACGTCCCCGGCCGGTTGCCGCAGGTCCCCAGCGTGACCGGAGTCTGGAAGGCGGCCGACTGGCACGAGCGTGAGGTCTACGACTTGTCGGGCGTCGAGTTCACCGGCCATCCCGACTTGCGACGCATCCTGTGCCCGGAGGACTGGGAAGGGCACCCGTTGCGGAAGGATTACCAGATGCCGAAGGAGTATCACGGCATTCGAGTTCGATAGCCACCGGCGGCCGGCCGTTGGGAGCCGCACGGCCGACGATCGACCGGCCCCTACATACAAGCCATTCGGGAAACCATGTCCGAAGATCGGGAATCCCTCGCCGCTGCGGGCGAAGTGCGGACCGAAGAACTGCTGATCAATATGGGGCCGCAGCACCCCAGCACGCACGGCGTGTTGCGGGTGGTGTTGCGCACCGACGGCGAGTTGGTTCTGGACGCCGTGCCGCATATCGGGTACCTGCATCGCTGCGCCGAGAAGATCGGCGAAAACGTCACCGCCCGGCAGTGGATTCCCTACACCGACCGGATGGACTACCTGGCGGGCATGAACATGAATCTCGGCTGGTCGCTGACGGTCGAGAAACTGCTGGGATTGCAGGTGACGGAAAAGGCCCGCCACCTTCGCGTTCTGATCGCGGAATTGGGGCGTATCGCGTCGCACTTGGTCGCGGCGGGCACGTACGGCCTGGACCTGGGCAGCTTCACGCCTTTCATGTATTGCTTCCGCGAACGCGAGAAGATTCTGAATCTCTTCGAGGCGGTCTGCGGGGCGAGGCTGACGTACAGCTACATCACGATCGGCGGTATGATGGCCGACCTGCCCCCCGGCTGGTTGGAGGAATGCGAGGCCTTTCTCGATCAGTTCAATCCCGTCATCGACGACTTGCACGACCTTCTTTCCACGAACGCGATTTTCATCAAGCGGACGGCCGCTGTCGGCGTGCTCTCCCGCGAGGACGCATTGGATTACGGCTGCACGGGCCCGGTATTGCGAGGAAGCGGCGTGGATTGGGACCTTCGTCGCGACGGCGATCCCTTTTACACGCGGATGTACGAGGGTTATGATTTCGAAACGGCCGTCTGCCGAGAGGGGCGTTATCCGCAGAATCCGCCGTGTCCGGACGTCCCGCCGGAGGCCGTGCTAGGCGACTGCTGGCATCGCTTTTTCGTTCGCATGGTGGAGGTCGCCCAATCCATACGCTTGGTGCGGCAGGCGATCGACCGCTATCGCCACGCGGAGGGCGACATCGGCCGGCCCATCAAATTGAACGACAAACTCCCGCCGGGCGAGGTCTACTTGGAGACCGAATGCCCCAAGGGACAGATGGGCTTTCTCGTGGTCGGCCAGGGCGAGGCCGTGCCGTGGCGGGCTCGGGCGAGGAGTAGTAGTTTCTGCAATTTGTCGGCGCTGCGGCACCTCTGCCGGAATTGCCTGATCGCGGACGTGCCCGCCATCGTAGGCTCGCTGGACATCGTGCTGGGAGAAGTGGATCGTTGATTGCGGCCGCCGGGCGCGGCGGGGAACAAGTCAAGAATGGAACGCGGCGGCGGGCCGAATCGCCCCCCATCAGGAAGTCTCGAGAAATCGACGCGGCGGATACGAGAGCCGGATTGACATGGCCGAGTGGCTGATCCAACAACTAGGCGGAAGCACGACCTCGTCTTGGGCGTGGATGGTCTACGCCGGCGTGGCGCTCTTCCAGGTCGGCGTCATTTTGGCGATCGTGATGACGATCGTTCCCTTCGCCACCTGGGCCGAGAGGAAGATCGCCGGACGCATCCAAGATCGTCTCGGTCCCACGCGGGTGGGCGGACGGTTCGGCTGGCTTCAACCGCTGGCCGACGGCCTCAAACTGTTGAGCAAGGAGGATTTGATCCCCCGAGAGGCCGACGGCTTCTTGTTCCGTTTGGCTCCCTATGCCGCTTTCGCGCCGGCCTTCGCCGTTTTCTTGGCGTTGCCGTTTGCCGACGGCTGGGTCGCCCAACACCTGAACATTGCCGTGTTCTTCATCCTGGCGGTGGCCGGATTGGAGGTCTTCGGCATCATCCTGGGCGGCTACGCCTCCGGGTCCAAGTGGTCGCTGCTGGGCGCCATGCGGGAGGGGGCGCAAGTCGTCAGCTACGAGGTACCGCTGACCTTTTCCGCCGTGATTCCCGTGCTCATCGCGGGGACCATGGATTTGACGGCCATCGGCAACATGCAGCAGGGTTGGTTTTGGAACTGGTTCCTGTTCCACGACCCTTTCACTTTTGCAGCGTTCTGGATTTTCATGACCTGCGCCACGGCGGGTACGAACCGCGCCCCGTTCGACCTGGCCGAAGCCGAGAGCGAGTTGGTGGCGGGGTTTCACACCGAATACTCGGGCTTTCGCTGGAGCGCCTTTTACATGGGCGAGTATGCCTCCATGACGGCCTTCAGCGGGTTGGCCGCCATCCTGTTCCTGGGCGGTTGGAACGGCCCCATCCCGATTGTTGCAGCGGTGGGTTTGACCGCCGCCAGCGGACCGGCGGCGGGGTTTCTCGGAAATCTCC
>Ga0067045_1032226_pt1 | contig 10614 bp, 10 predicted proteins | sample TerdegcTABiofilm_FD_59184 | JGI IMG/M metagenome (GOLD analysis project Ga0067045, IMG submission 59184) | Combined Assembly of (Gp0054472, Gp0054536) Wastewater bioreactor microbial communities from Singapore -Terephthalate degrading... | reverse complement strand
AAGACACCCCCAAGACGGCCTGGAACCCCCGGCGCCTGGACGTGCGTGCCTTCGCTCAGGCGACTGCCAGCCTGCAAGACGAAGAGCCCCTGTCGGCATTCCCCCGTGTGCACGCCGAAGCCGCCATCGATGATGGAGCCATTCTGGCGCCAGTTCGCTGGCAGGCTCAGGGTGAAATGCGGGCGGCGGCCACGGGCGGGGCGCCCGATGTCTGGCTGCACTTGCAGGCCGACACCCATGTGCCGCTGACCTGCCAGCGCTGCCTTGCACCCGTGGAAATGCCTTTGACGGTGGACCGTTGGTTCCGCTTCGTCGCCGATGAAGAGGCTGCCGAAGCCCAGGACGACGATTGCGAGGAGGATTTGCTGGCCCTGGAGCCCAGGCCCGACCTGCACGAGGTGCTGGAGGACGAGCTGTTGATGGAGATGCCGCTGGTGCCCATGCACGACACCTGCCCTGGTCCGGTCTCCGTGCGCCCGGCGGGATCCGTGGAGCTCCCAGAGGAGCTCGAGACGCCCCGCAGGAACCCTTTTGCCGAGCTGGCCAAGCTCAAAAAGTGAGGCTTGGAAGCGCCATCGCCTGTTGGTTGGCGACGCCGGCGCCTTCGGGCTATAATGCTTGGCTTTGCGCTGGTATCCATTCGCACGTTGACGTGCTCGGGTCAGGCGCGCAACCGGTTGAACGGAGCGATTTCAGGTCTCCGTTTGTGCCACTCCGTTTGACCCTACCGATTTCAGGAGCCCACCATGGCTGTTCAGCAAAACAAAAAGTCCCCTTCCAAGCGCGGCATGCACCGTTCGCACAATGCGCTGAACGTTCCCGGCATCGCCGTGGAGCCCACCACTGGCGAAACCCACCTGCGCCACCACATCAGTCCCAATGGCTTCTACCGTGGTCGCCAAGTGCTGAAAAACAAGTCCGAAGCCTGATGGCGGGCCGCCACGGGCCTCGCCGCGGTATCGCGAACGGGGTCCGGTTGGCCATTGAGGCACAGGCCCGCATGCTGCATGCGGGCTTTTTTTGTTCTTGGGGTGCACAAAGCGCTCGATCCGGGGTGTTGTCATGATCACCGTCGCTGTGGATTGCATGGGAGGGGATGTCGGGCCCGCCGTCACCATGCCTGCCTGCATGGCCTTTCTGGCCAGTCACCCTCAGGCGCAACTTCTGCTCGTGGGCAAGCCTGAGGTGTTCCGGGCCTGGCCCCAACTGCTCAACAACGTGCGTTGCAAGGTGGTGCCGGCCAGTGAGGTCGTGACCATGGAAGACCCGGTGGAGGTGGCGCTTCGCCGCAAGAAGGACTCTTCGATGCGGGTGGCCATCAACCAAGTCAAGGACGGGGCTGCACAAGCCGCCGTGTCTGCTGGCAATACCGGGGCGCTCATGGCCATCGCCCGCTACGTGTTGAAAACCATGGACGGCATCGATCGCCCGGCCATTGCCACGCAGATGCCCAACGCCCGGGGGGGGGCAACCACCGTGCTCGACCTCGGTGCGAATGTCGATTGCTCTGCGGAGCACTTATTGCAGTTTGCTGTGATGGGCTCTGCCCTCGTGGCGGCGGCCACGGGACGCCCTGAGCCAACGGTGGGCTTGCTCAATGTGGGCGAAGAAGTCATTAAAGGCAGCGAAGTCATCAAGCAGGCGGGTGTTCTGCTGCGAAATGCGTCCAACACCGGCGATCTTAATTTCTTTGGAAATATCGAGGGTGATGACGTTTTCAAGGGAACGACGGATATCGTGGTCTGCGACGGCTTTGTCGGCAATGTGGCGCTCAAGGCAAGCGAGGGCCTGGCCTCCATGATCAGCGGCTTCATTCGCGAAGAGTTTTCCAAGAATATTTTTCGGAAAATGGCTGCCATCGTCGCTTATCCGGTTCTAAAGTCGTTTAAAAATCGCGTTGATCATCGTCGGTACAACGGCGCGGCCTTGTTGGGGCTGCGTGGACTGGTTTTCAAAAGCCATGGGTCGGCGGACGCGTTTGCGTTCGAACATGCGCTGAGCCGGGCTTATGATGCGGCCCACAACAAATTGCTCGACAACGTGCGGGAGCGAATCGCCCATGCCAAGCCTCTGATTGCCCCGGAGTCCTTGCCGAGCGAACTCAAGAGCATCCCGACCCTTTGAAATTTCGCCATTCACCCGCATGACACGCTTCGCCCGCATCACCGGCACAGGCAGCAGCCTGCCGCCCCAGCGCCTGACCAACACCGACATGGTCGCGATGCTGGCACCGCGTGGCGTGGAAACCAGTGACGACTGGATCGTGGAGCGCACTGGCATTCGAGCGCGTCACTTTGTGGCCGAAGGGGTGTATGCCAGTGATCTGGCCGTTGAGGCTTGTCAGCAGGCCCTGGCCTCTGCCCAAGTGGCGCCGGGCGACATCGATCTGATCATCGTGGCCACCTCCACGCCGGACATGGTGTTTCCCTCGACCGCAACCATCGTGCAGCGCAAGCTGGGCATCGCCGGCTGCCCGGCCTTCGATGTCCAGGCGGTCTGCACGGGTTTCATCTATGCTTTGACCGTGGCGGATTCACTGATCCGCTCAGGCACTTCGCGCAAGGCCCTTGTGGTTGGGACCGAGATCTTCAGCCGGCTGCTCGATTTCACTGACCGCACCACCTGCGTGCTGTTCGGTGACGGCGCGGGGGCTGTGGTGCTGGAGGCCTCGGATACCCCCGGCATTCTGGCCACCGACATTCATGCGGATGGCAAGCACACGGGCATCCTTTGCGTGCCGGGCCATGTCTCGGGTGGACAGATCCTCGGCGACCCACTGCTCAAGATGGACGGCCAGGCGGTCTTCAAGCTGGCGGTGGGTGTGCTGGAGGAGACCGCGCGCACCACGCTGACCAAGGCGGGCAAGACCACGGAGGACATTGATTGGCTGATCCCTCACCAGGCCAACATCCGCATCATGCACAGCACTGCGCGCAAGCTCAAACTGCCTCTGGACAAGGTGGTCGTCACCGTGGACCAACACGGGAACACGTCGGCCGCATCCATTCCATTGGCGCTGGACCACGCCGTGCGACAAGGACAGGTCAAAAAAGGCGACACGCTGATGCTGGAAGGCGTTGGTGGCGGATTCACCTGGGGCTCGGTGTTGCTCGATTTCTGAGCAATACCTGCCCTTTTCTCGTCTGAACTGAATATCTCCATGAAGAATTTTGCGTTTGTGTTTCCTGGCCAGGGCTCTCAGGCCGTGGGCATGCTCGATGCCTGGGGTGACCACCGTGCTGTTCAGGAAACGCTGAAGGAAGCTTCAGATGCCATGGGTGAAGACCTGGGCAAGCTGATCCATGAAGGCCCGGCCGACGTGCTGGCCATGACCGTGAACACCCAGCCGGTGATGCTGGTAGCGGGTGTGGCGGCCTGGCGCGTCTGGCGCGCCGAGGGGGGCTCGCTGCCCATGGCGGTCGCGGGGCATTCGCTGGGTGAGTATTCCGCCTTGGTGGCCGCTGGATCTTTGACGCTTGCGCAGGCTGCTCCGCTGGTGCGCTTTCGCGCACAGGCCATGCAGGATGCGGTGCCTCCGGGCACGGGGGCCATGGCTGCCGTGTTGGGTCTGAGTGCCGCGACCGTGGTCGCGGGTTGTCTGGAGGCGCAGGCCAGTTTTGGGGCGGGCAGCGCCGAAGTGGTGGAGGCCGTGAACTACAACGACCCGGTGCAGACCGTCATCGCGGGTAGCAAGGCTGCCGTCGACAAGGCCTGCGAGGTGCTCAAGGCGCTTGGCGCCAAGCGCACTTTGCCCTTGCCGGTATCCGCACCTTTTCACTCGAGCCTGATGAAGCCGGCGGCCGAAAAATTGAAAGAAAAACTCGCCGAGACGCCTTTTGCGACGCCGCAGATACCCGTGATCAACAACATTGATGTCGCGGTGGAATCCGATCCGGATCGCATTCGTGAAGCGCTGTACCGGCAGGCATTCGGGCCGGTGCGCTGGGTCGAGTGCGTTGGTGCAATCAAGGCCCGCGGCATCGACACCCTGGTCGAATGCGGTCCGCGCAAGGTGTTGGCCGCAATGGTCAAGCGCGTGGACCCCTCGTTGACCGGCGCGGCCTTGTTTGACCCTGCCACGCTGGCAGAGGTCAAGGCCTTGCTGGCTTGAAGTCTGGAGAACCCCATGTCTGAAATCAAATTCGCGGGCCAGGTGGCCCTGGTCACTGGCGCCTCTCGGGGCATTGGTGCCGCCATCGCCTTGGAGCTGGCGACGCGGGGCCTGATCGTGATTGGCACGGCCACCAGTGACGAAGGCGCAGGACGCATTGGTGCGGCTTTGGCAGCCGCGCCTGGCGCTGCCAGTGGTTGCCGGGGAGCGAAACTGGATGTGAATGACGCGGCCGCTGCCGAGGCCCTGATCGATGAAATCGTCAAGGCGCATGGTGGTCTGCAGGTTCTGGTGAACAACGCCGGCATCACGCGCGACATGCTGGCCATGCGTCTCAAGGACGACGACTGGGACGCGGTGCTGGACACCAACCTCAAGGCCGTGTTCCGCATGAGTCGAGCCGTCATCCGCCCCATGATGAAGCAGCGCTATGGACGCATCATCAGCATCACCAGCGTGGTGGGGGCGTCGGGCAACGCCGGCCAAGCCAACTACGCCGCAGCCAAGGCCGGCGTGGCGGGCATGACGCGCGCATTGGCGCGCGAGCTGGGCAGCCGGAACATCACGGTCAACTGTGTTGCGCCGGGCTTCATCGAGACCGACATGACCGCAGCCTTGCCCGAGGAGCAGCAAAAGGCGTTGTTGGGCCAGATCCCCTTGGGGCATCTGGGCAAACCGGCCGACATTGCGCACGCTGTGGCCTACCTGAGCAGCCCTCAGGCGGCCTATGTCACGGGGCAGGAACTGCACGTCAACGGCGGCATGTTCATGTCCTGAGTCCAAAGGTATTCACGTTTTCCTCTCGCCGCGTCAGCCGCCCGGCGGGCCACCCAGGGTCACCTTCCTGGCACGGCTAAAATGGCGGACTGTATTTCAACCACCCTTAGAGGGACCTATGAGCGATATCGAAGCACGTGTTAAGAAAATCATTGCCGAACAACTCGGTGTGGAAGAGGGGCAGGTCACCAACGAAAAGGCCTTCGTGGCCGACCTGGGTGCCGATTCTCTGGACACGGTTGAACTGGTGATGGCACTGGAAGACGAGTTCGGTATCGAAATCCCCGACGAAGAAGCCGAAAAGATCACCACGGTTCAGAAAGCCATCGACTACGCGTTGGCCAACCAGAAAGCCTGAAGCACAGATGAGCCGTCGCCGCGTCGTTGTGACCGGTCTGGGTTGCATCAGCCCCGTGGGCAACACGGTGGCCGATTCCTGGGCCAACCTCCTGGCCGGGCAATCCGGCATTGATTTCATCACGAGGTTCGACGCGTCGAACTTCGCCTGCAAATTTGCGGGAGAGGTCAAGGGGTTCAACCTGGATGAGTACATCACCGCCAAGGAAGCGCGGACGATGGACACATTCATCCATTACGGCGTGGCTGCGTCCATGCAGGCTGTGGCGGATTCAGGTCTTCCCACCGGCGATCAGCTGGGTGAGGAGCAGGCCACGCGCATCGGCTGTGTGATCGGATCGGGCATCGGTGGTCTGCCGCTGATCGAGGACACGCACACAGAGTTGACCAATCGTGGTCCACGGCGCATTACCCCCTTCTTCGTGCCGGCCTCGATCATCAACATGATTTCGGGACACGTTTCGATGAAGTTCGGCTTCAAGGGCCCGAACATTGCCATCGTCACGGCCTGCACGACGGGCTTGCATTGCATCGGTGAGGCCGGCCGCATGATCGAGTACGGCGATGCCGACGTGATGATTGCTGGCGGGTCGGAGGCCACCGTTTCCCCGCTGGGCATTGGCGGCTTTGCCGCCATGCGCGCACTGTCAACCCGCAACGACGATCCCAAGACCGCATCCCGCCCCTGGGATAAGGATCGGGACGGCTTTGTGCTGGGTGAGGGTGCGGGTGTGTTGGTGCTCGAGGAGTATGAGCACGCGAAGGCACGCGGCGCGAAGATTTACGCAGAGTTGGCCGGTTTCGGCATGAGCGCCGATGCGGGGCACATGACGGCGCCGAACATGGATGGTCCGCGCCGTGCGATGCTGGGCGCCTTGCGCAATGCTGGCGTCAATCCCGACCAGGTGGACTACCTGAATGCCCATGGCACGTCCACTCCGCTGGGTGACATCAACGAAACGAACGCTATCAAGGCGGCCCTGGGCGACCATGCCAGGAACATGGTGGTCAGCTCGACCAAATCGATGACCGGTCACCTGCTTGGTGGAGCCGGAGGCATTGAGTCGGTATTCACCGTGCTGTCGCTGCATCACCAAAAGGTACCTCCGACCATCAACATCTTCAACCAGGACCCCGAATGCGACCTGGACTACTGCGCAAACACTGCGCGGGACGTGAAGATCGACGTGGCCGTGAAAAACAATTTCGGCTTCGGTGGCACCAACGGGACGCTGGTTTTCCGGCGCACCTGAACACCTGATCGCGCCTATCTTCACGAAGAATCCGCATGCACAACGCCCCATCGGTGATGTTTCCGGTGGGGCGTTGTGGTTTGTACGGCGTCGTGCTCCTGCTCCTTGCCGCGTTGGGCGCAGGGGCTCTCGGCCTGTGGTGGTTGATCGGAGCGACTCCCCGCACTTTCTGGTTGGGCGTGGCGGGATGTGCCCTATGGGTGGTGTGGGCAGCCTTCGCCCTCTGGACTTGGCGGCATTCTCCCGTGGGACAGCTCAGATGGAATGCCTTGGAAAGGCTCGACCTTGTGGCTCCTCCAGGCTCCTGGCATTGGCACGGCGAATCGTGTCCCGAAGGCGCGCCATTGCAACGCGTGGATTTGATGATGGATTGGCAGGACATCGCGTTGCTGCGCTTGCACCACGCACACGCTTTCGCCCGCTGGATCTGGGTGGAACGCGCCCGCAACCCGGCACTTTGGAACGACCTGCGCAGGGCATTGGTATCCGCCCGCGCCTGAGCCAGCCAGTGGCCTGGGTTATATTTCCGCGCGCATGACTCTCGAAGACCACACCGCTCCACCACCGCCCGACAGCGATGTCATGCTGGTGCAGCGCACGCTTGCAGGGGAGCAGCGTGCCTTCGAGATGCTGGTCATCAAGTACCAGCGTCGCGTGGAGCGGCTGATTGGACGGATGGTCCGCGACACCGATCTGGTTCAGGACATTGCCCAGGAGACCTTCATCCGGGCATACCGTGCGCTCGGTCAGTTTCGGGGGGATGCGCAGTTCTACACCTGGCTGTACCGCATAGCGGTCAATACGGCCAAAAAGCAGCTGATGGAACTCAAGCGCGATCCGCTGGTTTTCCAGTCCCAGATGAAATCCGGGGAGGACGATGAAACTTCCGGCCCGGAACGCGAACTAAATTCGGGAGTGGCCGATACTGAAACGCCCGAAGCAGTGTTGGCCAGCAAGGAAATCGCCGTGGCGGTCAACGCCGCGATGGACGCGTTGCCCGAAGAGCTGCGCATGGCGATCACCCTGCGGGAAATCGAGGGCATGAGCTATGAAGAAATTGCCTCGGCGCTGGAATGCCCCATCGGCACGGTGCGTTCCCGGATTTTCCGGGCGCGTGAGGCCATTTCAGGGCGCATCAAGCCGATGCTTGAGCGTCAGACGGGCAAACGCTGGTAGAAGGGGCGGGGCATAACTTTGAAAGGTTGCCCGTCGCCCCGCGAGTTGGGAAATTCAGGAAATTCATCATGAATGCCGCACAAATCAATTTGAACCTTCGGTCTCAGAAAGAGATCGATCTCGTTGCTCCGGAGCAGGCCGTGTCTGCCTTGGTGGACGGTGAGATCGATGAAGCGCTGCTCGATGGGCTGCTAGCGGCCGATGGAGGCCGCGTGGACGTGCTCGCGAGTTGGCATGCCTACCAGGTGATCGGCGATGTGCTGCGCAACAACCGTGTGGTTGCCGGTGCGCAGGCGCCCGGTGATTTTCTGGCGGGTGTTCGTGAACGGCTGCGATCCGAGTCCGCGCCGGTGCCTCAGTCGGCGCGCGACGAGCGCCTGTTTGTGAAGACCCCTGCCGCAGTGCTCGTGCGCGAGCCCGCCGCAAATGACGCAGTTTTCCGTTGGAAGCTCGTGGCCGGTGTGGCCTCGCTGGCGGCCGTCATGGCGGTCAGCTGGACGGTGCTGAGTGGTGCACCCTCGGGTGCGGGTGGCATGGCGGGCCCGCAGCTCGCCGCTGCGCCTGTGCCCACGGAAGCTGTTGTTCCCGTGGCAGTCAATGCGGCCACAACGCTGTCCAACTCGGTGGTGGTGAACACCGGGCAAGGTCCCTTGATCCGCGATGCGCGTCTGGAAGAGTTGCTGGCCGAACACCGCCAGAACGGGGGCATGTCGGCGCTCCAGATGCCTACGGGCTTCATTCGCAACGCCACGTACGACGCCGCAGGACGCTGAGGCACCATGACGCTTGTCCAGATCCTGCCTTTCCGTGGTGATGTGAGCGCGTTGCGGTTTCGACATGGACGGCCCGTCATCCGGCGCTGGGGTGCGGCCGCACTCGTGGCTCTGGCATCTGGCTTCATGATGCCCGTGCATGGCCAGAACGCGCCGCCATCGACCAACGTGCGAAGCGTCAACGAATGGCTCACGCGCATGCACGAAGCCTCGAACCAGCGCTCCTACATCGGTACACTGGTGGTCTCTGCGGGAAGTGCCATGTCGGCATCGAAGATCTGGCATGTGTGTGATGGCTCGCAGCAGATGGAGCGGGTTGACACCCTGACCGGAGCGCCACGAACCACCATTCGCCGCAACAAGGAAGTCATCACCTTCGTGCCGGAGGCAAAAACCGCATTCGTCGAGAAGCGCGATTCGCTTGGCATGTTCCCCGAGTTGCTGCGCACGCCGAACAACTTGATACCGCAGTTTTACAGCGCGCGGGAAGTCGGTGTGCAGCGGGTTGCGGGGCACCTGGCCGACATGGTGGAGATCTTGCCGCGCGACGACCTTCGCTTTGGCTACCGCATCTGGTCCGAACGCCAGACGGGTTTGGTGGTGAAGCTGCAGACCCTGGGTGAGCAGGGGGCGGTGCTGGAGCAGGTGGCTTTCTCCGAGCTGCATCTTGACGCCCCTGTGAGCATGGACAAACTCTCGAAGCTCATGAAAGACACAAGGGGCTATGAAGTTCACAAGCCCACACTGAAAAAAACCACCGCTGAGGCGGAGGGTTGGCGCTTGAAAGAGCCGGTGCCCGGTTTTACCGCCATGAGTTGCCACACGCGCGAGACGCCCGGGGCTGCGTCGCAAGGCCCTGGCCAGGCATCCATGCAATGGGTTTTCTCGGATGGGCTGGCGTCGGTGTCACTGTTTGTCGAGCCGTTCGATGCGCAGCGCCATACGCAAGAGACTTCAGCCGTGGTTGGCGCCACGAATTCGGTCAATCGCCGCGTGGGCGACTATTGGCTCACGGTGATGGGTGAGGTGCCCGCCGCTACCTTGCGCCGCTTCGCCATCGCACTGGAGCGAACGCGGTAGATGCGGCTCCTGGCCGTTGGGGTGTCAGCCTCTTGCGCATCGGTTGGTGGCTGTGTGCTCGGCAGCGGTTTGTTTTTCGGCATATTCTCTTTTTTGCGTACCTGTAAAGGATCTCCATGACGCGCTCCGATACCGTGCGAACCCCACTTCTGAACTTGCTGACCACGGCCGCACTGGTGGTCTGCGGTGCTGCTGGCCTGGCGGCCCCTTCCATCGCAGCAGCGCAGGCGCCAGTGCCGACGGTGCCACCAGCGGCCAGTGTGCGCGGCCTGCCCGATTTCACCGATCTCGTGGACCTCGTGGGTCCTTCGGTGGTCAACATCCGCACGCTGGAGCGGGCCAGCAAGGAAGGCCCTGGCGGCTCGACCCCAGATGAACAGATGCTGGAATTCTTCCGTCGCTTCGGTATTCCCATTCCTCCAGGGATGACGCCGCGCGGGCCTCGCCAGGAGCGCGCGCCGTCCGAGGAAGCTCAACCCCGGGGCGTGGGATCGGGCTTCATACTGAGCGCAGACGGCCTCATCATGACGAACGCGCACGTGGTCGATGGCGCCGACGAACTCATCGTCACCCTGCCGGACAAGCGCGAGTTCAAGGCCAAGCTGGTGGGGGCGGACAAGCGCACCGACGTGGCCGTGGTGAAGATCGAGACATCGGGGTTGACGGCCGTCAAGATTGGCGATGTCAACCGTTTGCGAGTGGGCGAATGGGTGATGGCCATCGGCTCTCCTTTCGGCCTTGAAAACTCGGTGACCGCAGGCATCGTGAGTGCCAAGCAGCGCGACACCGGCGACTTCCTGCCTTTCATCCAGACCGATGTGGCCATCAACCCCGGCAACTCGGGTGGCCCGCTGATCAACATGCGTGGCGAGGTGGTGGGCATCAACAGCCAGATTTATTCGCGCTCCGGCGGCTTTCAAGGGATTTCGTTCGCGATCCCCATTGATGAGGCGGTGCGCGTGTCCGACCAGCTCAGGACCAGTGGGCGTGTGACGCGTGGCCGTATTGGCGTGCAGATCGATCAGGTGAGCAAAGACGTGGCCGAGTCCATTGGTCTGGGCCAGCCGAAGGGCGCATTGGTGCGTGG
>Ga0067045_1032225_pt1 | contig 10616 bp, 6 predicted proteins | sample TerdegcTABiofilm_FD_59184 | JGI IMG/M metagenome (GOLD analysis project Ga0067045, IMG submission 59184) | Combined Assembly of (Gp0054472, Gp0054536) Wastewater bioreactor microbial communities from Singapore -Terephthalate degrading... | reverse complement strand
ACCTGGGCCGCCTACCAGTGTTATGGCGATCCAGACTGGGTCTGGCAGCGCGACGAAGCCGAGGCGCGCCGCGCGCCACCGCCACTGGCCCAGACCTACGCCAGCATCGCCTCCCCGGTGGCACTGGCGCTGGCACTGGAGACGCTGGCGGTGCAAAGCGCCACGCAAGGCGCCGCGCCCGAAAGCCAGCGCGAGAAGATCCGCTACCTGGAGGCCCGCTTCGAGGCCGACTGGGGTGGCATGGGCGCGGTGGCCGAGGCCTTTGGCGTGGCGTGTGCGGCGGCCAACGACATCGCGCACGCGCTGCATTGGTACCGACGTGCGGTGGCAGCGAACGATGGCAGTGCCTCGGTCAAGGCCAGCGAGCAGCTGGCCAACCTGATGGCGCGACAGGCCTGGGAACGGGTCGACAGCGCCCGTCGCGCCGGCATCGATGCAGCGCGCCTCAAACCCTTGCTCGCCCAGAGCCGCGACGATATTGCCATCGCGCTGCGCATGCTGGAGGCGCTGGTGGCCGTGGCCCCCACAGTGGAGCGCGAGAGCTTGCTCGGTTCGGCCTGGAAGCGCCTGGCGTTGATTGAAGGCCCCTCGCGTGCACACACCGCAGCCGCCGCTCGCATGGCCGAGCACTATGAAAGAGCCGAAGCACTCGCCCTGCAGACCGGGCACACGGAGACCTTCTACCCCGCACTCAACCTGATCGCGGCCGAACTCGTGGCCCATGGCCATGAACCGCGCTGGCCCGGCCCGAACCCCGAGCGCGTGCGCCGGGTGCGCGAAAGCCTGCAGCGCAAGCGGCGCGACGACCCGGACTTCTGGAGCGTGGTGGGCCTGCCCGAACTCAGCGTGTACGAAGCGCTGACCACGCAGACGCTGCACACGCAGCTGCCGGCCATCCTCGCGGCCTACGAGGAATTGCACCAGCGCGCCGGCACCGCCTGGATGTGGGCGTCGGTGGCTGATCAGCTCGGCTTCGTGCTGACGCTGCACCCCGCCCGCAGCGGCGCCCACGCGCGCGCCGCCGCCGACCTGTTGCTGCAGCTGCGCCAGTACGCGGGGATGGTGTGAACCGCATCTTCATCAGCTACCGGTCGTCAGACGGCAAGAAGGATGCCGACCGCCTGTGCGCGGACCTCAGCCGCCTCTATGGCCCCGACCAGGTGTTCTTCGACAAGCAGGACCTGCGTGGTGGCACCTCGTGGCGCGGCGCCATCATGGACGCGCTGGGTACCCGGCCGGTGGTGCTGCTGCTCTTCACGCCAGACCTGCTGGGCCTGCAGGACCCGCAAGGCGGACGCCGCATCGATCACGAGGACGATCCGATCCGGGGCGAGGTGCTCACAGCGCAACAACACGGCGCGATCATCGTGCCGCTGTTCACCGAAGGCATGACGGTGCCCACGACCGCCGAGTTGCCCGAAGCGCTGCGCTTCCTGAAAGAAGCCCACGCGCTCAAGCTGCGCACAGAGGACTGGGCCACCGATCTGGACAAGCTGGTGGCAGACCTGCGCACGCATGGCATCCATCCGCTGAAAAGCCCGCAAGACGGCATGCCGCCAGCGCACCGCAGCACCGGGCAGCGCGTGCAACGGGCGCTGATGTGGGTCGGTGCTGTCTTCGTTGGACTGTTCGCGCTGGGCCTGCTGATCTCGGCGTTCGAGGACGAAGCGCAGGAAGCCGTCGCCAGCCACAACACGCCAGCGGTGCCGCAAGCGGCAGACATCTCGGGCATCTGGTGGTCCATCGACGAAGCCAACCGGCGCCTGCGCGTGCAGTTGACGGTGAACGCTGCCCAGGTGGAGCTGCAGACCGACCCCTTTCCCGTGAGCTGGTACCCCGAATGGGAAGCCTACGCGCGCAGCGTGCACGGCCAGGGTCTGGTGGTGAAGAACGTGCGTTTCGTCGGCAACGGCGTGCTCACGAATGTGATGGGTGTGCCGCGCGTGGAAGTGCCGTACCAGGCTTACACCGCCGATGGCCGTGGGCCGCTGGACACTGGCAGCGTGGTGCTCAGTGCCAGCGCCGACGGCAAAGAACTCACCGGCCAGCTCTGGAGCAATGGCGAACAGGCCGAGACGCCGCTGCGGCTGGTGCGGCGTCCCTGACCTGTCTGTTCGACATCAGGCCGCGACGGCTTCTGCCGGTGCCACCACCGGTTGGCGGATCAGGTGGTCAAAGGCGCTGAGTGCGGCCTTCGAGCCCTCACCGGCGGCGATCACGATCTGCTTGTACGGCACCGTCGTGCAATCGCCCGCCGCGAACACGCCCGGCACGTTGGTGTGGCCCTTGGAATCCACCACGATCTCGCCAAAGCGGCTCAACTCCACCGTGCCCTTGAGGAACTCGGTGTTGGGCACCAGGCCGATTTGCACGAACACGCCTTCAAGCTCCACGTGCTTCACATCGCCGCTCGCGCGGTCCTTGTAGCTCAGGCCGTTCACCTTGCCGTCCGCGCCGGTGATCTCGGTCGTCTGCGCGTTCACATGGATGTCCACGTTGGGCAGGCTCTTGAGCTTGCTCACCAGCACGGCGTCGGCCTTGAGCGCGTCGGCGAACTCGACCAGCGTCACATGCTGCACGATGCCGGCCAGGTCGATCGCGGCCTCGACACCCGAGTTGCCGCCACCGATCACCGCCACGCGCTTGCCCTTGAACAGCGGGCCGTCGCAGTGCGGGCAGTAGGCCACGCCCTTGTTGCGGTACTCGGCTTCGCCGGGCACGTTGACATTGCGCCACCGCGCGCCGGTCGACAGGATCACGCTGCGTGCGCTGAGGACCGCGCCGTTGGCCATCTGCACCTTCACCAGGCCGTTGGGCTCACTCGCCGGAATCAGCTTGTCGGCGCGCTGCAGGTTCATGATGTCCACGTCGTAGTGGCGCACCTGCGCTTCGAGCGCGGCGGCGAACTTCGGGCCATCGGTGGCGAGCACGCTGATGTAGTTCTCGATCGCCATCGTGTCGTTGACCTGGCCACCGAAACGCTCGGCTGCCACACCCACGCGGATGCCCTTGCGAGCGGCGTACACCGCCGCAGCGGCGCCGGCCGGACCACCACCGACGATCAGCACGTCGAACGGGTCCTTGGCGTTGAGCTTCGCGGCTTCACGCGCATCGGCGTTCACGTCCAGCTTGCCGACGATCTCTTCCACCGTCATGCGGCCCGAGCCGAACACCTCGCCGTTGAGGAACACGATCGGCACGGCCATGATCTCGCGCGCCGTCACCTCGTCCTGGAACGCACCGCCTTCAATGACCGTCGTCTTGATCTTCGGGTTCTGGATCGCCATCAGGCTCAGCGCCTGCACCACGTCCGGGCAGTTGTGGCAGGTCAGGGACATGTAGACCTCGAAGTTGAAGTCGCCGTCCAGCGCCTGGATCTGTTCGAGCACGTCCTGCTCGACCTTGGGCGGGTGGCCACCCGTCCACAGCAGGGCCAGCACCAGCGAGGTGAACTCGTGGCCCAGCGGCAGGCCGGCGAACCGCAGTGAGGTGTCGCTGCCAGCACGCTGCAGGGTGAACGAAGGCCGGCGCGCGTCCTGGCCGTCGGTCTTCAGGGTGATCTTGTCGCTGCGCAGCGCCTGGATGGTCTGCAGCAGATCGAGCATTTCCCGGGAGCTCTCAGAGTCGCTCAATGAAGCGACGATCTCGAAAGGTTGTGTCACGCGCTCGAGGTAAGCGCCGAGTTGAGCCTTGAGGGTGTCGTCCAACATGTTGTGTTTCCTTTATCAAGCGACTTTGAGAACCGGCCTCCTCAGGGATTGAAAGGCGGCCAGGGGACAACCCGGCGGGCCTTCTGGGCCCGCGGGTTCTTCAATATCCAATCGGTGAGGCTTGGCCTCATCCCGGATCGAACGGTGGATCAGATCTTGCCGACCAGGTCCAGCGAAGGAGCGATGGTCTTGGCGCCTTCGTTCCACTTGGCCGGGCACACTTCACCCGGGTGGGCAGCGGTGTACTGGGCAGCCTTGAGCTTGCGCAGCGTTTCCTTGACATCGCGGGCGATCTCGTTGGAGTGGATTTCGGCGGTCTTGATCGTGCCTTCGGGGTTGATGATGAAGGTGCCGCGCAGCGCCAGGCCTTCTTCCGGAATGTGCACGCCAAACGCATTGGTCAGCACGTGGGTCGGGTCGCCCACCAGCGGGAACTTGGCCTTGCCCACGGCGGGCGAGGTTTCATGCCACACCTTGTGCGAGAAGTGCGTGTCGGTCGTGACGATGTAGACCTCGGCGCCAGCCTTCTGGAACTCGGCGTAGTTCTCGGCCGCATCTTCCACTTCGGTCGGGCAGTTGAAGGTGAACGCGGCGGGCATGAAGATCAGGACCGACCACTTGCCCTTCAGCGTTTCGTCGCTCACATCGATGAACTTGCCGTTCAGAAAGGCCGTGGTCTTGAAGGGCTGGACGGTGGTATTGATCAGGGACATGGTTTTCCTTGGGTTGGGGTTGAGAAAGAGGCGGCGATCAGAAAGGGTTTCCGTATCGCCATGGGGTGAATGATAGCAAATAACTACCAATCACGGGGATTGATAGTGTTTATCCACCCGATAGCTTTTCTTGTTGCTGTGCAGCAACTCGCCCAATGAGGGCCGTTCGTGTTTACCACATTCCGGCGACACCACCATTTGGGCGCGATTTCATAGGGCAAATTGCGCTCCTGCCAGAAGCTTTCCAGCGACCCTCACAAGCACTATCACAAAAAAATTATCAAAAACTTAACAAGAATGGTTTTCATTTGTAATAATAAAAAAAGTAGCCAGCCAGCCCCTCCAGCTCCGTCCTTGTGTGATGTGCGTGATTCGAGTGGATGCATGCCAGCCAACTCCATCAACGCATGCATACGTAAGGATTTTCGATGTCGAAAGCATCCACCCCGTCGGCCGGCCGGCGCGGCGTTTCGTCGCGCTACCGCTTCCCCTTGCAGGCCACCGCCGTGGCCTGCAGCCTGTACGCACTGAGCCTGGGCGCGGCCCATGCCCAGCAGGCCGAGGGCTCTTTGTCCGAAGTCGTGGTGTCTGCCTCCGGCGTCGAACAGAAAATCGCCGATGCGCCCGCCAGCATCTCGGTCGTGACGCGCGAAGAACTCGCCAAGCGCCCCTACACCACCCTCTTGGACGCCGTGCGCGACATCGAAGGTGTGGACGTGGGTGAGACGACCGACAAGACCGGACAGGGCACCATCAGCATTCGCGGCATGGGCGCCGACTACACCCTGATCCTGATTGATGGCAAGCGCCAGAACAACAACGGCGACCTGTACCCCAACTCGTTTGGCGGCAACCAGTTCAACCACATCCCGCCGATCGAAACGATCGAACGCATCGAAGTCATCCGAGGCCCCATGTCCACGCTGTACGGCGCAGACGCGCTGGGCGGTGTCATCAACATCATCACGCGCAAGATCCCCGACCGGTGGACCGGCTCTGTCACGCAGTCCTTCACCTTCCAGGAAAACAGCGACTTCGGTGACGACAAGACCACCGACTTCAACCTCATGGGCCCGATCAAGCCCGGCGTGCTGGGCTTCCAGCTGCGCGGCAGCATGTACGACCGCGATGCTTCGCGCCCCGAATACGCAGACGTGCGCTACCCCAATGGCGCCGTGCGCCCTCGCGCCCTGGGCTTCGGCGGTGGAGGCAAGACGGTGGACAACGAGAACCAGAGTCTGGGCATGCGCCTGGCGCTCACGCCCAGTGCCCGCCACGAATTCCTGTTCGATGTCGACAGCTCGCGGCAGACGTACAACAACCGCCCCGAAGCCGACGGCAGCTTCCCCCTGGGCACGGTGGACAGCATCGGCACCATCTGGCGCTCAAACAATGCCACCTTCGCAGCGCCCCAAGTGGGCTATCTGCCCGAGCAGAAGTTCACGCGTGACCAGTGGTCGCTGACACACAAAGGCAAATGGGACATCGGCAACAGCGAGATCTCGCTGTCTTACGTGGACACGGCCAACAAGGGCCGCACCCTGCCCTTCTCGCCCGAAGAGCGCGCGCGCCTGCAGGCCCTGTGGGCTGCTGTGCCGGGTGGCAACGCGACCGCCAAGCTCAACAACATGACGCCCGCGCAACGCGCAACGCTGGAGGCATTCCTGCCGCGCCCTGCTCGTGTGATGGAAACCCGCCAGTACACGCTGGACGGCAAGCTGGACATCCCGCTGGGCAACCACCTCGTGGTGGTGGGTGGCCAATACATCAATGGCGAGATGGAAGACGGCACCTTCGGCATGTTCGGCAACAACCCGCAGCCGGGCACCGTGCAGAAGCATGAAATGACCTCGGTGTTTGCCGAAGACAACTGGCAGTTGCGCCCAGGCTTCACGCTGACCACGGGCCTGCGCCATGACAACCACAACATCTTCGGCGGCCAGACCAGCCCGCGCGTGTATGGCGTGTGGGAAGCCAATTCCTCGTGGACCTTCAAGGGTGGCGTGAGCACGGGCTACAAGACGCCCAAGACCAGCCAGCTGTTCCCCGGCATCACCGGCTTTGGCGGCCAGGGCACTTCGCCCTTCGTGGGCAACCCCGACCTGAAGCCCGAGACCAGCGTCAACGGTGAACTCGCGGCCTACTTCAACAGCGCGAACGGCCACAGCTTCAACGCCACGGTGTTCCAGAACCGCTTCAAGGACAAGATCGACAGCGGCGGCCCGACCATCGCCAACTGCGAAGGTGCCGCACCGGGCGTGCCCTGCGCGGACGTTGGATTGGGCTGGCGCGACCTGGGCTTCGCGTCCTTCAGCCAGACGCAGAACATCAGCCGCGCGGAGCTCAAGGGCCTCGAGCTGGCGGGTCGCTACCGCATCTCGCCGACGTGGATGGTGCGAGCCAACTACACCTACACCGACTCGGAGCAGAAGACCGGTGCAGCCATCGGCCGCCCGCTGTCGGAAAGCGCCAAGCACATGGCCAACGCCGCCCTTTCCTGGTCGGCCACGCCTTCGCTTGAACTGTTCCTGAACCTGGAAGCCGTGTCTGATCGCTACCGCGGCTGGGACGCCCTGACCAACAGCGCGATGTACTACAAGCCGTACAACATGCTGCACCTGGGTGGCAGCTACCGCATCAGCAAGAACGTGACGCTCAACGCGCGCATCAACAACCTGCTGGACCACGACTTCACGAGCTACAGCACCAGCTTCACGAGCTGCACGAGTGGCAACACCTGTGTGGGCGGCCAGCAGCCGGTCTTCCGCGACGACTACAACGTCAAGGCCAAGTCGCGCAACTTCTGGGTCAGCCTGAACGCGCGGTTCTGACGCGCCTCTCCTCGCTCGCTGACCCGTTCAGCGACAAGCGCCACGGCCTCAGGGCCCTGGCGCCTTTTGTCATTTCAGATGCAAATTCACAACAAAATGGAAGAATTGTGAATAGGAATGATTTTTATTTGTGATAATCCCGGCCGAAGCCAGCCAAAGCCCCCGACGACCTGCCGTGCCCTTGCACCGTGCGGGTGCGATGTGGAAGCCCGCCAGCCAACACACCATCGCACCGCAAGGACTCACAAATGGCCCATATCCGCAGCCGCAAGCACAACACGCCCGTCCATCTTCTGGCCCTCCTGGCCGCCTCCGTTCCTGCCGCCGGCATGGCACAGCAGACCACCACCCTGCCCACGGTGACCGTCAAGGAAGCGCCCGAGGTACCGTACAAGGCCGACAAATCGGCCAACGACAAGATGACGGCCCCTCTGGTGGACACGCCCAAGACCATCCAGATCATCAAGAAGGAAGTGCTGGAAGAGCAAGGCGCGGTCACGCTGATGGAAGCCTTGCGCAACACCCCCGGCATCACGATGCAGATGGGTGAGAACGGCAACACGTCCGCTGGTGACACTTTCCAGCTGCGCGGTTTCTCGCTGCAGCAGAACACCTTCGTCGACGGCATCCGCGACCTTGGCGCCGTCACGCGCGACACCTTCAACCTGGAACAGGTGGAGATCGTCAAGGGTGCCGCTGGCGCCGAAACCGGCCGTGGCGCGGCTTCGGGCTACCTCAACCTGATTTCCAAGCAAGCCCATCTGGGTGACGAAAGCAGCGCGTCCGGCACGATCGGCACCGCCAGCCGCAAGCGCGCTACCGTCGACCTGAACAAGCAACTCAGCGACACGTCGGCCTTCCGCCTCAACGCCATGGTGCAGGACAGCGGCGTCGACGGCCGGGACTACGTGAAGAACAAAGGCTACGGCTTGGGCCTGTCCTACGTCGCCGGCCTGGGCACGCCCACACGCGTTCACCTGTTCAGCCAGCACCTGCGCCAGGACAACGTACCTGATGGCGGCATCCCAGCCATCGGCTACGAGGGCTACACCACGGCCATCGGCCCCAAGGTTCGCCGCGAGAACTTCTACGGCAGCGTGAATGACCGCGAAAAGGTGGACGCCGACATGTTCACCGTCAAAGTGGAGCACGATCTCGGCGAGCGCACGACCATCCGGAACATCACGCGCTATGGCAGGACGACCATGGACCGCACGCTCACGGGCGTGAACACCGGCAACACCGGCATCTCGACCGCAGGGGCGCAATCTGCGTGGACCGTGAACCGCTCGCGCCAGCGCGTTGACCAGGAAAACAGCATCCTGGCCAACCAGACCAGCGTGAACACCGAGTTCAATACGGGCAGCGTGCAGCACTCGCTGGCGGCTGGCGTGGAACTGTTGCACGAAAAGCAGAGCAGCTTCGACCACGGTGCTGTCGCGGCTGGCACGCCTCCTGCAAACCTCTACAACCCGAATCCCTTCGACACGATGGGCAACTTCGGCGGGCGCACCGGTGCCGTGACGGGTGGTTCGACCAACACCATCAGCGCCTATGCATTCGACAACGCCAAGCTCAACGAGCGCTGGTCGGTCAACGGTGGCCTGCGCGTGGACGTCTACAAGCTGACCACCGACAACATCGCGGCGACCGGCGTGCGCTCCATCCTGAAGGACTCGCGCAGCCTCGTGAGCTGGAGTGTCGGCAGCGTCTACAAGCCAGCGGAAAACGGCAGCGTCTATGCCTCGTACGCCACCTCGGCTACTCCGCCCGGCACCAGCAACTTCCAGCTGAGCGGCACCGCAGGCAACCAGGCCAATTCGACGCTGGATCCGCAGAAGACCGACACGATCGAGCTGGGCACGAAGTGGGAACTGCTGAACAAGCGCATGAACGTGGCGGCAGCCGTGTTCCGCACCGAGAACGATGGCCAGACGTCGCAAGACCCCATCACCGGCCAGGTGTTCCAGTACGGCAAGACGCGGGTGCAAGGGGTTGAACTGTCGGCAGTGGGTCAGATCACCAACTTCTGGCAAATCACGGCCGGCCTGGCCAAGACCAGCACGAAGTCGCTCAACCAGCGCTCGCGCAACGCCACCAGCGGCGCGGTCACCGTCACCGATGGCGTGCGCTGGTCGCCCGACCTCACCGCCACCGTGTGGAGTTCGTACCAGCTGGACAAGCTGACGCTGGGTCTGGGTGCTCGCTACACGTCCGAGCAAAAGCGCGTCGTCACCGTGGGCGGCACGGGCAACGTGCCCAACATCCCCTCATCGTGGGTCGCCGACGCCATGGTCGCCTACCAGCTCACCGACAAGGTCAACCTGCGCCTGAACGTCTACAACCTGTTCGACAAGGAATACCTGATGACCTTGAACAACGGTGGTGGTCGACTGGCACTGGGCGCCCCCCGCTCCGCTGCGCTGACCGCCAACGTCAAGTTCTGATTCCGACCACCCGTCAGAACGCTACCATCGAAAAGGCCCGCCCCATGGCGGGCCTTTTCCCGTTTCAGGAATCCTGCTCATGCTGTTGCACATTCCCCAGGTCCTTACCCCAGCCGAAGTGGCCGAGATCCGCCAGGTGCTTGACACCCAGGGCTGGGTGGACGGTCTGCGCTCCACCGGGCCGCAAGCGGCCAACGTCAAGCGCAACCTGCAGCTCGATGCCACGTCACCCGTGTTCACATCGCTCTCGCAGCGCATCGCGCAAGCGCTGCAGCGCCACCCGCTGTTCGTCTCGGCCGTGCTGCCCGCCACCATGCTGCCGCCGATGTTCAACCGCTACGAAGGCGGTGGGCACTATGGCAACCACATCGACAACACCATCCAGACCGACCGTTTCAGCGGCCAGAAGGTGCGCACCGATGTGTCCACCACGGTCTTTCTCAGTTCACCTGAAGAGTACGAAGGCGGTGAGCTGATTGCCGAAGACAGTTTCGGCACGCACGAAATCAAGCTCGATGCGGGCGATGCGATCGTCTACCCGTCCACCAGCCTGCACCGCGTGGAGCCGGTGACCCGCGGCGTGCGCGTGGCCTCATTCTTGTGGACGCAAAGCCTGGTGCGTGATGCATGGCGACGCTCGATGTTGTTCGACCTCGACATGACCATCCTCAAGCTGCGCAACCAGCTGGGCGACACCGCCGAGGTCGTGGCCCTGACCGGCCACTACCACAAGCTGTTGCAGCAGTGGGCAGAGACTTGAGCCCCCCCGCGCCGCCTTCGGCGTCACCCCCAGGGGGCAATGCCTGCGGCCTGGCAAAGCCAGTTCCGCGGCATTTCTGGATCAAGGCACGGCGCACCGGATGCGCCACCTGGGTCAATACACGTCGCGGCGGTAGCGGCCGACCGCCGCAAGCT
>Ga0067045_1032224_pt1 | contig 10618 bp, 10 predicted proteins | sample TerdegcTABiofilm_FD_59184 | JGI IMG/M metagenome (GOLD analysis project Ga0067045, IMG submission 59184) | Combined Assembly of (Gp0054472, Gp0054536) Wastewater bioreactor microbial communities from Singapore -Terephthalate degrading... | reverse complement strand
TACTCTCAGATTTTTGCAATTTTATTTCAACCATTTTTTATTGTAAATCAATTAATCCCCCGGTAATTTTTATTATTGCATATTTTTAGCAATTACGTATTTTGTGCGATAGTTACTGTTGAATAGCCTTAAGGTTTCAACGTGTACCAATACCAGTAAATGAAGTTTTGCACAACAGACATCCTGAATCCGAATTCTATGACTATTTTTTACTCTGTCATTTCGACGCACGTTCTTTACACTCTGTCATTTCGACAAACGTCCTTTACTCTGTCATTTCGACGAACGCAGTGAGGAGAAATCTTATCACACCAGCATCCCGATGAAATCGGGATTCGAAATGACACATACAGTGCATTTAAACGATCGTTCTTTACTCCGTCATTTCGACGAACGCAGTGAGGAGAAATCTTATTACACAAGTATCCCAATGGAATCGGGAATTTGAAATAACAGAAGAAGTGACCGACCGTGTATTTTAATTGAAAAAATTGTGATACGGTAATAATGTAACGTTATTGCGCACCTAATAGCATATACAAATGAGTTATAATTGATTAATCTATGAATACAAATACTATCACACTATGTGTCAATGAGATATTCTATTCGCTTCAGGGTGAAACTACTCGCACAGGTTTCCCTTCGCTTTTCATACGGCTTGCAGGCTGTAATCTTAACTGCAGGTGGTGTGATACTCCCTATGCAAGGACTGGCTTACCGGTAACTATCGCCCACATTATACAAACAATAGAGAAATATCCCACACTAAATCACATCACCATTACCGGTGGCGAACCATTAATGCAGGAACACACATTGACACTTCTTGATATTCTCTGTAGAAAAAATTATCCCCTGCAACTGGAAACCAACGGAAGCATTTCTATTGAACACGTGCCATCACAGGTACATAAAATTGTTGATGTTAAAACACCTTCAAGTGGCCATGCAGATTCATTTAACATTTCTAATATACAGTATCTTAAACCGCATGATGAAATAAAATTTGTTATTGCAGATGACTATGACTATAATTATTCTAAGGAGTTTATGAAAAACTATCTAGCTAATGTACCATGTGTCATAAATTTTTCGCCTGTCTGGAGCACAATGGAGCCACAACAATTAGCAGAGTATATTTTACATGACAGGCTTAACGTGCGGCTTAATATTCAATTACATAAAATACTATGGCATAGTGAACCAAAACATTTTTAGGAGAGTCTATGGATTACGTAGGGCACATTATACGGCCACCTTCAGAAGCATACAGCATGATAATTCAGGTAACCGTTGGCTGTTCACATAACATGTGCACATTCTGCGGCACCTACAAGGGACGCAAATTTTACATCAAGGACTTAAAGCAAATAAAGCGTGATATTGACGAAGCATCGCGTTACCACTTCAAGCGCGTTTTCTTAACCGATGGCGATGTCCTGATTTTGCCAACACAAACACTGCTTGAAATAATTTCCTACATCAAAAGTAAAAATCCGCACATTGAACGTATTGGTGTATATGGCAATACCAAAGCCATATTAAAAAAATCATTATCTGAACTGCAGGAATTAAACGCTGCGGGGCTGGGTATTGTGTATCAGGGTATTGAAAGCGGTAATGAAACAGTGCTGCGTAAAATACGGAAAGGCGCCTTGCCACACAAACAGTTAGAGGCATCTGAAAAGATTAAACAGGCAGGCATTCTACTATCCCAGACAGTGCTGCTTGGCATTGGTGGCCTTGAGTTAAGCATACCGCATGCCATTGATACTGGCAAGCATTTAGGTGCCATGTCTCCTGATTATGCATCAGCACTTACTGTAATGCTTTTACCCAACACACCATTATACCGGGATTATGTACAGGGAAAATTTGCACTCCCGGATAAATTTGGATTACTACGCGAACTTAAACTTATTGTTGAACATATGGATGTTAAAAACACCTGCTATTTCACATCCAATCACGCTTCCAATTATCTGCCCATTAAGGCAACATTACCTCAACAAAAGAACGACGTCATTCAATTACTGGATGAAATAATACAACGGCAGGATGAATCATTATTAAAACCTGAATTTTTACGGGCACTGTAGGAGGGAATCATTATGGACAAATCAATGGAAGACGCTATCCGCTTTATCAGCTTTGAATTGCAGGATAATCCAGGTGCTGATATTGCCAAACTTATTGAAAAAGCAAGCCAGCAGTTTGACTTAACTCCACTGCAAACAGAATTTTTAGTAAATAAATTTATCTTAAATAAATAATAAAAAGGGCTTGCTTTCGCAAGCCCTTTTTATGTTATTCTTCTTCACCTGTCAGTTTATCTAATAGCTTTTTCTGACCACCTGCATATACTGCTACCTTTTCGCCTTCTAATTCAACCTTGCCATCATTTGCCAGTTTCTTTCTCCAAAGCACTGTACCATCTAATTTTGCGCAGAAGATATAATCACCAGAAGCTATGTAAATTTTATCCTCGGTTTTTGTTGGAGGGTTAATGACTTTACCTTCCCATTCAACACGGCCATTCTTTACAAAATATATTTCATAGCGTGTTACAAGCAGCTGGCCTTCAGGCTGAGGAATCTGCCGTGTTTTCTTAACAACCTTTGCAATTTCTTTTACCACTTCTTTTGGTTTTTCCTCAATCTTTATTATTTCCTGCTTTTCTTCTTTAAAATCTTCAGGTTTAAACTTCTGCACTTCCTCTTTTTTTACTACCACCTCTTCTTTTGCAGTAGCTACAACTTTTTCTATGGCCTCTGGGGTGGCTTCACCTTCTTTTTTCATTACTTCTTCTATCTTCTTTTCAGCTTTTTTCACATCCTCAGCAGTTATCACTACTTTTTCCTTTTCTTCAACAGCAGGTGCTGCCTCTATTATTTTATCAATATGTTCCTCAACCGCTTCAACTCGCTTTACTACAGCTACCTTCCCGTCAAAGACTTTAATGCGTGTGGTTTTCTGGGCATCAGCTTCCACTGAAAAGTTTGTCCCACGGACACCAGCAACTGCAGTTGGCGTTTTTACTAAAAAGCTTTCATTCTTTAACAGCTTTTTGGGCTTACAGATCATCTTGCCAACATCAAGACCCAATGTAGTATTTTCCAGCCCATCTTTTCGTAAAAGCTGTGCCAGTATTGCCTTTGAATTTTCTTTAATGCGGATCATGGAATCGCCAATCTTAATATCACAGGAAGACATGGTGCCCGTTTCAATGATATCGTTCTGATTTAAAATATCACCAATGTTGACAGGCTGACCATTCTTCTTTACTTCGCCTATGCTGAATGCAATGGAAGCATAGTCATCAATCTGTTGTTTGGTGCAGCTATTTCCCAAAACTGCAAGACCTAGTATGAGTGAATATATCAGAATCCGTTTCATCACACCCCCCTATAATAAAAAAATTATATACCAGATTATGTAATACCTTGCTTAAAAAATAACCATTTAACCATTATAGTATACTATTGTTTCATAAATAAATGCAATTTTTTTTAATGAATTTTATTATATAATAATAATTTTTCTCTTTTTTTGGTATGTTATACAATCTGCCTCTATGTCATATATTTCATGCAGCACATGGGGCGTAATTACTTCACTGGATCCTCTTTCAATAATATATCCATCTTTCAGTAAAATAAACTCATCTGCAAATTGCAATGCCCTGTTTATATCATGCAATACAACCATGGTAATCAGGCCTGATGATGCCGTATAATGTTTAACGATATTCATTATTTCAAGCTGATTTTTAACATCAAGGTGGTTAATTGGTTCATCCAGCAGTAACACTTTAGTTCTTTGTGCGATAGCTCTGGCAATCAGTACTTTCTGAATTTCCCCTCCACTTAATTCATTAATTTTTTTGAAGGCATATTGTTCAATATTAAATATCTTTATGGTATCTTCAACCACTGCTAAATCTTCACTATCAGGTTCAAATGAAATATATGGTTTACGTCCAAGTAAAATTGATTCAAAGACAGTTGTTGAAGGAAGAGAATTGCTTGCCTGAGGAAGATAAGCTATCAATTGCGCACGCTGCGTACCCTTTAGTTCATCAACATTAATATCACCCAAACGTATTATTCCAGCATACGGTTTTACAATACCCGCAATAACTTTCAGCAATGTTGATTTGCCTGAACCATTGGGACCAATTAATGCTGTTACCAGCCCCTGTTTTAGTTCAACAGAAATGTCATGCAGTATAATAGATGAATCATACCCTGCAGAAATACTGTTAATAGTCAATGTCATGGCGTTCTCCGGGCAATCAGCAGGTAAAAGAAAAGTGGTGCTCCCAATAATGAAGTTACTATACCAACTGGGACAATAACCGGTTCTAGTATCAGTTTTGCAATACAATCAGAAGCTAAAAGCAATAATGCACCAAATAGTGCTGAATATGGAATAAGAAAACGGTAATCATTACCTATTAACATTCTGACGATGTGAGGGGCTATCAAACCAATAAATCCAATAATGCCCAAAAACGCTGTGCATAAGCTTACAATGAAAGCACTCAATAACATCCCGGTAAGCCGCAATGACTGAATGTTGACTCCCAAACTTATTGCGACATCATCATTCCATAGCAGTGCATTATAATTCCATCGCTGTGAATAAAAATAGATGATCACGGGAATAAATCCTCCCGCCAACAACACATTTTCTACCCACCCCGCTTTACCCAGATCACCAAATGTCCAGAAGACTGTTGCTGCTACCTGAAAGTCAGCTGCAAAGTATTGTAAAAACATGGTAGCCGCACTGAAAATGCTCCCCATTGCCACTCCCGCCAGCACTATTGCGTCAGGGCTTATATTCTTTAAAAACGACAGAAAAAGGATTATTATCACGGCACACGCTGCGCCAACAAACGCTGCTATTATCACAGCATATACATTAAAAATTGTAACCGATTCATTGCCTATAGAATGCGAAGTACCTGCATTAAACACAATAATGGCAACAGCAGCCCCAAATGCAGCACCATGAGATACCCCTAAAGTAAATGGTGACGCTAAAGGGTTTTTTAAAATATTCTGCATTACACATCCCGCCACACCCAATGCCGCACCCGCAATAACCGCTGCAACTGAGCGTGGAAGACGTATGTTATTTACTATATATGAAAATTCATTTTCCGACACCAATGACGAAAATACGTTTGACAAAGGTATTTGTAATGAACCAGAAGTAATAGAATAGACAAACACAAATACAATGCAAATTATTAACAATATACCAAACAATAATTTGTTTTTCACTAAATGTATATACGTATGTACTATGTGCCCTTTAATATATTCTGATTCCTTGTTCTGTAAATTCAACTTTTCCATATCCCTTATAATGCTTTAGTAATTCATTATACGGATCAATTCCTAAAAAGTGAGTAAAAATTTCACCAACTTTTTTCCTGATGTTAATATCTTTGAACTTTTCAGGATATAATATCTTCCCCATATAATATGCATTGGCTATCATTATTTCAATATTGGTCCTGTAAAAATTATATGGAAACACTGTATACACCGAATTATGTGTCACTGCTTTAAGGTTGCGATAAAACACTTTATTTTTTATATAATCATTTTCCACCAGAGGCAATCCACCTGTATCTATAAATATATACTCAGGGTCCCACATTATAATCTGTTCCTTACTTATAAACGCATGTCCATTAATGCCTGTGGCATCCGCAACGTTATGTGTTTTAAGCCATTGTAGTGGAGGATAGTTGCTTTCAGTACTTGTAATGCCGTGAGATCCACGGGCACTTACTGCTCCAATATATACTTTTTTTTTATTTACTCCCACCACTTTACCAGCCAGATCAGCAATGCAATTATCAATATAGGCATTTAACTGTTTTGCCCGCTGTGTTCTGTCCAGTATATTTCCTAAAAAAACAAACGTCTTTTTTACATCATCCATGACAAATCCATTGGTGCCCGCATAGGCAATCACAATACATGGTATACCTGTTTTCTTCTGTATGAGATTAGCATTGTCGGATTCAAACGTAAACACAACATCCGGCTTAACCATTATCAATTTTTCAAAATCAGGTAATTTACCAGGGCCACCTTCTCCTATATCTGGTATTGAATCAATGCTATGAGCTATCGCTAACCAGTAAGGCTTGCCTGATGTATTAATACCTCTTATAGATTTTCGTTTTTCTATACCTTCAACCGCAACAACTTTATCAAATGCCTGCAAATAAACTATATATCGTAAGGATGCACTGAGAGCTACTATTCTGTTAACCTTTTTTGGGATATGTACGTGCCTTCCTGCCATATCGGTAATTGCAATGGTTTGTGCTCGTCCCACATAGGGCATTAATACCAGTAACAATGATATTGCTACAACGTATCGTTTCATTCCGATAACTATCTCCATCATTTTTGTTCAAGTGGTGCATAAGGAATATATGGCTTTATATCAAGAACCGGTGTGCCGTCTAACATATCCAGCCTGCGGACATATATCATATTATTGTCAATGTCCAGTACCTCAACATATGATAGCCCAATCGGATTTGGCCTGACCGGCGAACACGTGCTGAATACCCCCCGTTCCTCACCCAGATGTGGTGGCTTGGCAATTAATCGTTCACTGGTAAAGGATGGGGATTTGTGAAAACAGAAAAGCACCACAATGATATCACCGGTTTTGATGTCACGCAATCCTTCACTGTATTCCGGGATTATGATAATTTTGCCTTCATAATCCGAAACTGACCAGTGGCGCGGAACCTCACCATGCTCATGTGATACATATCCTATTGGAGTAAATGAAAAATGTTCATGTCCCATGTTAATCTCTTGTTATACAATTGATTCAATGATATCATATACCTCATCCAGTGCTTTTGATGTGTCATCAATACTACCATCAATGGAACTTATAAATACTTCAGGGTCATGATGTACCATACCTATCACTGGCAATTGCATGGATAATGCAATACCTTTGACTTTTTCTTCAAGACCCTGTGGTACTTTATTAATAATAACGTAGTTTTTTTTGTTCATTGTATGTGAAAGTTCTACCACCTTACCAGCTATCTCCAATGATTCTCGAGAAGGTTCGCTTATTGCTATGATAGTATCAATACCCTTTTCTACACCCCTTCCAAAATGCTCGACTCCTGCTTCCATATCCACAATAAGCATTTCATTATTATGAAGCATAATTTTTTCTAAAAACTCCCTGCTTACTGCACCCATTGGACAGGCACATCCTTCCATTGGTTCCTGAATTTTCCCTATAGTAATAAACGAAAGATTTTCTTGTTTGATGATATACTCATTATCAATATCATCAACATAAAATTGACCCTTTTCAATAACACTCATTTTTGGCTCATTTTGACCGGATGAAAAGCGTTTTATCATTGTCTGCTGAACAGACTTTTTGCCACCCAGAAAATCCATAAATGGCTTTGGCATTACATCAAATCCAAATAACCTGTGCAGCCCTACATTTGACTCATCCGTATCCACCACACATACTGAAAAACCTTTTTTTTGTAATGCTTTTGTAATAGCATATACCATAAAACTTTTGCCTACTCCACCTTTTCCACAAATGGCAATTTTTTGCATGTTACACCTCACTCCTATAATCTCATTATAACAAGGGGATGAATTATTTTGATTCAATTCCCTGGGCTCATTATATGAGCAACTCTTTTTAGTTTACCATATTAAAAAGGATGTCCCTCTTATTATGAACATAGAGGGACATAGTCTGATGTTACAATAATTTTCGTCTTGACTTAATGACAGTAAATATCATCATGCACCATTATTAAAAAACATACTCTGTTTATCAAAATGTACAGGATACCGAACCTTTAATGCTAAATGGTGCACCAACATAATAGGAAGTACCTGATACTGCATCATCCATAGCATTGATAATAGATACATATTTTTTATTGAATATATTGTCAAGTTCTAATGTTACTGTTATGCTTTTAGTAGCTGGAACATCTTCACGCTTATAGCTCAGTTTCAGATTGGTTACATAATATGCATCAACCTTTTCATTGTGCGCCACATCACCCCAACGTTTGCCAACATAGCGGAGTACTGGAATAATCTCAAAACCTTGATATGTGCCTATAATACCACCTGTAACGCTCCACACAGGAACATCAACAATCTGCTTGCCATCATTGTTATAATCCGTTCCCTGATATACTATATCTCCATCATAAACAAGTCTGTTATATGTGGGATTAACAAATACTGTTATATAATCTTTTATAAACACATTAATACCTACTTCTGCACCATACCCGTTTGCCTTACCCACATTTTGTTGATAGCTTATTGGTTTGGAAGTGCTTGGATCAGTAACCCTATTATCAGTAATATTTGTTAACAAATTCTTATGCCGTGACACAAACACTGTTGGCGTTAATTCCAGTAAATTATTTTTATACCTTAATCCTACATCCACATTGTCCGACTGTTCTATATCATATCCTTTAAATAAATCGTTTAATGTGATGCCTGCAGCCTGGAATTGACTTCGCAGCCGGTTATATAAACTTACCAGTGGCATATATGCATAAGGTCGTATGAAATTACGTCCATAACTACTATATATTTCAAATTCCTTTGTAAATGTATATGACACCCCAGCAGATGGAAGCCATATATCATATAACCTCCCTGTTCTATCCAGGTCAGGAGCACGAACCAGCTGTGGTGGGGTTCCTGTTGTTGTATATCCTTCTGAATCGGAATCTTTAAACCTGAAATATTTAAGGCCTGCCTGGCATTTAAATCGGCCAAAATTACCGGCAATTTTGGCATATGGGCTATTAACATATGTATCGCCTGATGTTGCCAGGATTCCATATCCTTTATATACCAACGATCCATCGCTTTGTATTTGATAGTTTTGCGTATATATATTCATATCACTCTGTTCAAAATGATACCCTGCCGCTACAGTAACACTACGTAAATCAGTAACTATCTCCCCAATTATACCTTTTCTTTGAATATCACGCGTTCTCTTTTGAACACCATCATAATTAGATATTTTTGCACCATCACGTATGGTTGCATCTTCATCGCTAATGTAAGGCTTTAGTGTTACAGTTATAGGTTTTACTTTAATATCAATTGCCGTAAATGCATCGATATTGCGATGTTCTTCCTCATTAAATTTATAGTAGTATTTATCATCTGCAGGAGTACCGATAAGGTTTTTATTAAAATCAAATTTATAATTATCATCAAGATTTTGAATTTGTGTGTACGTCAGCGAACGATATTTATACTGATGGATATCATTGAAATTACCCCATACTGAAACAGTAATATAACTCCCTAACGGTTGTACAAATGTCACGTTAGCGTTATTACGTGGCCCTAAATCCCCTGGACCTTTCCATTTATCTTCCTGCGAATATGAGTATGATGCTGACAGGCGTCCTTCTGTCAACGGCAGTGTACCGGTATCAATCCTGGCATATAGCTTTTTGTAATCATAGCTTCCGTATGATGGCGTCACTGTAATGCCAAATTGTTCCTTAGCCCACATTGGGCGCAGTTCCAATGCGCCACCCCGGTTACCAACCCCAACTCCCAGGTCAGCCGGTACAGCTCCTTTATATACTGCCACACTATCAAAATTTTCCATATCATAAATATATGCACGTGGTCCCATAGGATTACCACCATAATTTGGGATGCCGTTTACCGTCATTGCCCCCAAATAACCCCGTACACCACGTATCCGCACATTTGCCTGTTCGGTAGCCATATTATTAGGATCCAATCCTTCAAATATAATGCCTGGAATAATGCTAACTGATTCATACACGTTGGATTGCCCTTTTTGTCCACTTACCTCTAACCCTTTTCTGGTTACCTGTGTTCCAGTATACACATAATCCGTCAATTGTTTTGTTGGAGCAAGTATTCCTTTTTCGCTCACCACTACATCTTGCAGCACAATTTCTTCATCACTTTTTGCATTTTCCTGTGTTTGTGAATAAACGAGCGTACTCAACATAGCAATAAACACTAAAGAATAGATAAAGGGCTTACATCGCATAAATCCTCCTATGAAAAAATAGAAAATATCGCGAAAATTATTTTATTAGTAACACTAAAATTATATATATATTATTTGTCAATAATATAAATTATTATATTATTACAATTAAAATACTATTTACGATTTAAATAACATCTCGTCCTTGCAAGTTAAAATTTTTAATAAAGTCTTGACTCATAGGTTATTACACTACTGTTTATTATTTATGATACAGGAAAGATATACTCAAATCCTTCACGGCATTATTATTGCCGATGCTCTTGCAAGCCCCCTTGATACCTTGAGTGCTGAGCATATACACAATGTTTTTGGCACAATACACGATTATACTGACTCAGCGCCTGCACTTAAAAATAAGCTCTATCTGTGGAAAAAGCCAGCACTCTACACTGCCCTTTCACAGTATTGTATTCTTCTTTCAGCACTCAATGCTCAACAAGATACCTATGTGCACCAGCACACCTGTAACTTTATATCTTCTTTAGGCGATAGTTCCCGT
>Ga0067045_1032223_pt1 | contig 10619 bp, 7 predicted proteins | sample TerdegcTABiofilm_FD_59184 | JGI IMG/M metagenome (GOLD analysis project Ga0067045, IMG submission 59184) | Combined Assembly of (Gp0054472, Gp0054536) Wastewater bioreactor microbial communities from Singapore -Terephthalate degrading... | reverse complement strand
TTTTTGAAATAGGGCATTTGAGTGTGTTAGCATTACACCTTTGGGTTCACCGGTGGTCCCTGATGTATAAATTAATGTTAAAAGGTCATCTAATGTTCCTCTGCTCATCCTGTCTTTGACTTCATTGTCTTTGTTGGACTGTTGCCCTATTTTTAAGAAATCGCTGAAATACATTATTTTATCGGATTTTTGTATTGGGACAGTCTCTTTGAACACTATAACCTTCTGCAAAAATTTATTATCAGGGAGTATTTGCATTACTTTGGAGTATTGTTCTGCATCCCCAACAAATATAACTTTTATTTCTGCATGGTTGATGATGTATTCAGCCTGTTTTGCAGTGTTGGTTGCATAAATAGGAACAGGGATTGCCCGTATACATAATGAACCAATGTCAGCTATTGACCATTGGGGCATATTTTGTGAAAATATTCCTACTGTTTCCTGTTCGCCAATACCACATTCAATTAATGCCTTACTGGTATTGTGTACCATATCACCAAATTGCTTCCAGGTAAATTCTACCCAGCTATCTTTTGGTTTATACCGCATTGCTACTCTGTCGCCGTATTTGTTAACCTGATCCCAGAATACCTGCGAATAATGTGTGTATCCCATACCTCTACCTCTTTTATATGTAATATTTTATAATGTATTATGATTGATTGTTCATTAAGATTTTAACATATAAATATTTTATTAAGTCAATAAAAAATTTTTGGATAATTGGTCTTTATTAAAAAAATTTGCTAATGTGTGTTTGCATGCCTCAACTGACTCAGGTAACAGTAATGTACAAGATTTGTTATTTTGTTTACAAATTTTAGTTTAGAAATTAATTTTTAATTAAATCATTGACATGGAATATTTTAAAATATATCTAAAATTCTGTAAAAATAAAAGTATACTGTACCAGGTAGCATTGAAAATAGATTATCATGATGGGTTATGTGTTCGATAATCAAGTATGTATGATACTATTACTTTTTGATATCATGAAGTGAGTACTTAACAATATACAATCAGGAGATAGTTGTGAGTTCATTACTGGAGTTTACTGATACCAAATTTATTAAGTTTTTAAAGTCAAAGAACAAATATAAAGCAATAGAAGAGCTAGCGGATGTGTTTAAAGGTACCGATGTGTGCTCCGATATCAAAGCATTCATTAATGCTTTGAAGGAACGTGAAGAAATTATGACAACCGGCATTGGTTTTGGTATTGCTGTTCCACATGCTAAACTGGAATCAGTTCATAAAATTGCATATGCAATAGGGATTTCTAAAAAAGGCATAGATTTTAATTCTATTGACGGGAAGCCAGTACATCTGGTGGTACTGGTAGCGGCGGGTGAACGTCAGCATAAAGAATATTTGAAGTTATTGTCAAAAATAATGGCTGTCCTCAAAAACGATATAATACGTAATGAAATGATTCAGGCAAAGAGCACTAAAGATATTATTGAAATACTTCGTAATGCCAAGTAATTTTTTGCCACATGGATAAAACACTCTATATTCTTCAGCACTATTATGATAGTATAAAAAAATTTTTCACAACCAGATATGATCTGAAAGAATATATATTACAGATTGGCATTTCGCTTTTAATTGGAACTACTGCAGGCCTGGGTGCCATGGTGTTTCATACCCTTATTGAGTGGATGCGTTTTGCAATAAACCCATCACGTTTTTCGCGCTACCTTGAAATTCCATCATTTGTTATGGCGATAGTTCCTGTTATCGGGGCGCTGATGATTATAGGCTTAACACGATTATTTCCGCAGCAGGCGTCTGAACGAGGTGTTACCAGTGTTATTAAATCTGTCCTGTTACAAAAAATCCCAATACCACTTTTTACAACGTTGTTTCATCTATTAGCTTCTGCCGTGACATTGGGTACTGGTGCGCCACTGGGGCCTGAAGGTCCTTCTGCTAAAATAGGTGGTGGGCTTGGTTCATATATTTCATCGCTTTTTCGTTTAAATATCCGTAAAATGACTACATATACCGTTGCAGGAGCGGGTGCTGCAATTTCTGCTATATTCAATGCCCCTATTGCGGGGGTGTTTTTTGGGATAGAAGTAATATTACTCAATGATTTAAAAAATGAGTCATTGAGTGCTCTGGTTATAGCATCGGTATCTGCAGATATGGTTTCAAAAGCATATCTAGGAAATGTTGCATTGTTACAGATCCCCAAATTTCAGGTTAATACTCACGAAGTCCTGTATTTTATTTTACTGGCAATAGTATGTGGTGTTGTTGCGCTTTTGTTTATGGAACTATCGCACATAATAAAAAAATTTTATAAAAAAATAAGAGAGGATGACACAATAGCCATATTGTTACCACTATCGCTGCTATTTGCTGTTGCGGTTATGTTTTATACAGACATCTATGGCATAGGGTATGAATTAATCAATAAAGTCCTGGCAAAAGAATTTTCGGTAAATATTCTGGTGATATTGTTTGTGTTAAAAATTATATTTATAGCTCTGTATTTTCAAACAGGAGCCTATGGCGGTTTATTTGCTCCATCGTTATGTATTGGAATACTGGTTGGTTATTTGTTTGCATCAATGCTTTCTTTTTTTGGGGCAACACTTGACCCTGTTGCGTATGCACTCATAGGTATGGGTGGTATGCTTGCTGGTTTAAACTCAATACCAATTACTGCCATATTGATGGTATTTGAATTGACCAATGATTATAGAATCATTCTTCCTGTTATGCTTGCTTCGGTTATAGCACACCTTACTGTTACTTACTATAATAAAGGCACTATCTATGAATTAGAGTTGCTGGAAGAAGGTATTGATGTTCGTAAAAGCCGCATTAATGTTCTTGAATCAGTGACTGTCCATTCAATAGCTCGAAAGGATTTTCAGACAATTAATGCAAAAGCACCACTCAAATTTGCAATGGATAAACTGATTGAAGCGGAAACAGGTCTTATTGTAGTTGATGATAATGGTGGCTATACAGGTATATTGTCATTAAATGAAGTCAGGCAGGCACTTCTTTCCAGTGATGTGGTTGAATTACTCATCTGTCAGGATATAGTGTTACATGTTAATCCCTGCAGCGAGAATAATTCAGCAGCAGAGGCGCTAAGAAGAATGGATGAATATGGAATCGATTTTTTACCTGTAGCAAAAGGGAATAAGGTTACAGCTATTGTCCTGTATCGGGATATAATCAGTATGTACAATAAAATTATAGTACAGATTGAAGAAAAGCAATATGGACATTTTGGTTTATAATATATGTGCGATAGTTACCTGCTAACAAAATACTTGACGATAAAACCAGCGTGAATAATGTGCATATGAATTGAATTAATAAGTATTGGTAGATACTATTGATGTACTGGTAGCAACTGTTGTAAAATGTATTATTGGAGGATGATGTATGCAGGAGAAGGAATATAAACCCAAGCAAATTGAAAAAAAGTGGCAGGACCGATGGAATCAAGAACAGGTTTTTTTATCAAAACGTGATAAAAACAGGCAAAAGTATTATATATTAGAAATGTTTCCGTATCCATCTGGCAGAATACACATGGGCCATGTGCGCAATTATTCAATTGGAGATGTTGTAGCTCGTTATAAACGAATGCAGGGCTTTAATGTATTCCATCCCATGGGATGGGATGCATTTGGCTTACCAGCAGAAAATGCTGCTATCAAGCACAATATTCCTCCTAAAAAATGGACGTATGACAATATTGCGTATATGAAAAAGCAATTTAAGATGTTGGGGTACTCTTATGATTGGGAAAGGGAGATAGCAACCCATACACCTGAGTATTATAAATGGAATCAGTATGTTTTTATCAAGATGTATGAAAAAGGATTGGCCTATAAGCGCAAAGCACCGGTTAACTGGTGCCCAACATGTAATACAGTGCTTGCCAATGAACAGGTTGAAAATGGCCTATGCTGGCGATGTGAAACGCAGGTAACCCAGCGTGAACTTGAGCAATGGTTTTTTAAAATAACCGATTATGCTGAGGATCTGTTATCAGGGCATGATATTCTGAAAGAAGGTTGGCCTGAGCGTGTTATTGTGATGCAAAAAAACTGGATAGGTAGATCAACAGGACTGGTTGTAAATTTTAAGGTTGCTGATACCGGTGAAGACTTCCCAATTTTTACTACACGTCCAGATACTATTTACGGTGTGACTTTTATGGTAATAGCTCCTGAACATCCATTTCTGGAGCGAGTAAAAGACTCAAAAGTAAAGGAATTTATTAAAAGAATTAAAGAGCAGTCTCTGGTAGACAGACTTTCTGAAGAAAAGGAAAAAGAAGGTATAGATACCGGAATAAAAATTATCAATCCGTTTAACGGTGATATTGTGCCTTTATATGTTGGTAATTTTGTTCTCATGGAATATGGTACGGGTGCTATTATGGCTGTCCCGGCACATGATACTCGTGACTTTGCTTTTGCTAAAAAATATGGCATTCCTATAAAGCTTGTTATTGATAATCCTTCATCGCCTATTGATGTTGCATCAATGAAAGATGCGTATGTTGAGGATGGTATATGTGTTAATTCCGGTCCCTTTACAGGTATGACTAATAAAAAGGCCATTGAAGCAATATCAGACTATGCTGAAAAAGAAGGTATTGGTTATAAAAAAGTAAATTATCGCCTAAAGGACTGGTTAATATCTCGGCAACGGTACTGGGGCTGCCCAATACCAATTGTATATTGTGAAACCTGTGGTGCTCAACCTGTACCATATGATAACTTACCGGTAGTATTGCCAACAAATGTTGATTTTCATGGAGATTCTCGTTCACCACTTACCATGATGCCTGAATTTTATGAAACCAAATGTCCACACTGTGGGGGGAAAGCAAAGCGTGAAACAGATACCATGGATACTTTTGTTGATTCTTCGTGGTATTTTGCAAAGTTTACTTCTCCTCGTTCAAAGGAAATCTTTGATTTTGATGAGGTCAATTACTGGACTCCAGTTGACCAGTATATTGGTGGGATTGAACATGCCTGCATGCATTTGCTGTACGCACGCTTTTTTACCATGGTCCTGAATGATCTGGGAATTTTGAAATACCGAGAGCCTTTTACCCGTTTGCTGACACAGGGAATGGTAATAAAAGATGGCGCAAAGATGAGCAAATCCAAAGGCAATATTGTGGATCCTGATGATATTATAGACAAGTACGGTGCTGATACTGTACGATTATTCATGCTTTTTGCTGCTCCTCCTGAAAAGGATCTGGACTGGTCAGATAAAGGGGTTGAAGGTTGCTATAGATTTGTAAACCGTGTATGGCGAATTGTTCAAAAATATAGCGACTGTTATACTGAATATAGTTTTGATACTGTTGTGTTAGATCCTGTTTTAAAAAATCTCCGTGGTGAAATCCATAGAACAGTAAAGGCAGTGACACATGATATTGACAACAGAATGCAGTTTAATACGGCAATTGCCCGTATGATGGAATTGGTAAATGCATTGTATCAGATAAATGAAGAGATAATACGAACTGATGCTGGGAAAATGGTAGTATCCGAGTTATTCGATAAACTATTACCAATGCTTGGACCATTTGTTCCACACGTTGCCGAAGAATTGTGGGAGTTACTGGGACATAAGAATTTTATTCTGGATGAGCCATGGCCTGATTTCAAGGAAGAGCTTACCGCAAAGGATGAGATAGAAGTTGTTTTCCAGATAAATGGGAAAATAAGGTCAAAACGAAATGTCCCTGCTGATATTACAAAAGAGGAAATGGAAAAGGTGGCACTTGAAGATGACAGAATTAAAGAAATAATTGCTGGGAAAACAGTAAAGAAAGTAATTGTGGTACCAGGAAAGTTAGTGAATATTGTCATTTAGATTATTTCAATTATATAAATACGCTGCTATACATACTATTCCAGTGGCTATTCGAGCTATTGCATCAATAATCAGTGCAAATCGACTTCCTGTTTGCCCCAATTCATCAAGTCCCTGAAAAAATACATTTTTTATTTTTTCAGGATAAATCAGAATGAATGGTCCAGAAAAGACAACTATTAAACCAATAATGAATAGTGGAGTAGATAATGGGTTAGATGATGGTACCTGAGTTAAAGGAAATCCCACTAATATTAATACAATTCCATAAAGAAAATACAACCTGCTTGAGGAAATTTTAATCCATAATTGTAACATTCGGGCAGGCATTACAAGTTCTAACAGCCCAATGGTGATTACATAAATACCTACTATCAGTATAAAAACCATTAACATGGAGATACCCTGTTTAGTGGCAAAAAATTGAAATAAGCATTACACATTAAAACAATTACATTGTATTGAGTGTCAAGATAATTTATAATAAAAAAAACTGTCCCCGAAGTCGTTTCGATACAAATTTCGCAACGCTCATTGAGTAATTTTGCCAGATTTTGTGACAAAGTTGTATCGAAATGAGCGAGTATTACGATATAATGTTTGCAAAATTTACTCAACGACCTCTTTTGGGACAGCCCTTTATATCAATAATTAATTAATTATTATTTATTATCTCTTATTTTTTTACAGTATTTATAAACACCTTTTAAAGTCTTTAAAGGTTGATCTTTTGCTGCAATATTGACAACCCAGGCAGGTAGTGATCCGCCTAATTCAGCATGTACCTGGTAGATTACCTCTACATGATTTTCATCTTTTTTTATAATATCCCATCTTCCTTTTAAAGATGTCATTCGTACTAAACCACTATCATTTTTATAGGGACTATCATTTATTGATGTCATATTTACCCAGGCAGTTCCTTTTTTCTCATCCCAGCCGCATTCAACTTTAACAACAACATCACGATCTTTAACGACAGGAAGATCAAGGATAAAATACATATCAAGATCTTTGGGGTTGCGGACATTTATTGGATATAATGCATTACACATGCCATACCATTTGTGATAATTATTGTAGTCCTGAATAACTTTCAGAGCAATATCAAAAGGAATATCAGAAAAACTTACTCCTTTGAATTCTTTATAAGGTGATCCGGGAATATCACGTGTAAAAATTTGTAATGAAGCTTGATCTTCTTTACTTTCATGTACTAATTTCCAATTTGATTGTTGTGAAAAAACAAGGATTGAAATGCTTGCAAAAATGATTGTTAAAGAGATAGTTAAAAGTCTTTTCATGGCAAACCTCCTTTGAAAATTAATATTGTAAAATTTATTTGTAATTACTATTTATTCGTTAATGAATTACCAGGTAGAATTAATATTTATTTCCCGCCGCTGAAGGCGGCGGGAATGTACATTCAACAGAAAATAATAATATTAATTAACTTTTTCAACCAGTAATGCTCCTGCATTGCCAAAAGCACCGCATAGGGAAGCCAATCCATATTTTGCATCAGGAAATTCAGTTGCCATTACATTCAAGAGAGTTATAATTATTCGTGCGCCAGATTCACCCAGGGGATGTCCTAAAGCAATAGCACCACCCCAGACGTTCACACGCTTAAATGGAGCATTATCATTATCAAGTTTTAGTTCTCGTATACATGCTAATGACTGACTTGCAAAAGCCTCATTCAGTTCAATTGCTCCTACTTCATCTAAATTTAAACCGGTCCGTGCAACGAGTTTCTTTATAGCAGGAATTGGTCCAATTCCCATTACAGTAGGATCACATCCCGCTAATACACCATAGGAATATTTATACCGGTAAGGCAGTCCCAGTTTATCTGCTTTTTCACGGCTCATAAGAAGCAATGCACAGGCACCCTGTGTTAGTGGTGATGATGTTGCTGCCGTGACAACACCATTGGGCTTGAATGGTGACATCATCGTTTTCATTTTTTCGACGTCAACTTTATCACGCACCCACTGGTCTCTATCTACTAAAAATTCATTACCATTATCATCCAACCCTTTTATAGGAACTATCTCCTTTTTAAATTTTCCAGCTATTGTTGCTTCCCAAGCCTTCTTATTTGACCATACAGCCATGTTTTCCATATCTTCTCGGGAAATATTATATTGTTCAGCAACCTTTTCAGCTGTTGCACCCATTAAAAGATCAGCCCCATTATAATATTTTAACAATCGTGGAGGGAAATCCATATTGGCACCCATTGGTACTTTTTCCATATCTTCTACGCCAGCAGCAATGATAATATCTGCTTCGCCAGTCAAAATTGCTCGTGCAGCATGCATTGTGGCGGACATGCCTGATGGGCACTGATTGGTCAAAGTATTGGTGGGAACTGAATCTGGTAATCCAGATGCTAACCATGCTAACCTGCCAATATCGTTTTGCATGCCTGATGGATTAGCGCAACCAACAAAAACAGCATCAACCATATCTGGAGCCACTTTGCTGTTTCGCTCAAATAGAGCATTATACACTGGTGTTAAAAGCTCATCAGGCCTTAAATGTCTGAACCAGCCTTTTTCACGATGAGCCCTGCCGTTTGGTGTTCTCACACCATCAATGAATACACATTCTCTCATTGGTACCTCTCTTGTTCTCTAATTATTATTTTGTTTTGATTTTCACTTTCTTTTTTGATTGTAGAAACTGGTCAATAGCCATTTGACGTAATATTTTCTTATCAACTTTTTCAACTGCTGTTCGGGGAAGTTCATCAACAATTTTTATGAACTTGGGTACTGCATATTTTGCAACCTTTGATTGAAGGTATTTTAATATGTCCTGTTCTTTTGTTTTATTTTTGTATTGTGGGTACAGTTGAACAAAAAGAACAACTACTTCGCTGCCTTCTTTTTCAGGATTTGGTATTCCAACAGTTGCAGCTGCTTCAATATGTGGATGTTCTCCAGCAATATCATCAATTTCTTTTGAATATACTTTGAAACCTGAGACATTAATCATATCTTTGGAACGATCAACTATATAAAAATAACCATTTGAGTCTATCTGTACTATGTCACCAGTATGAATGAAACCTTCAGCATCACATCCACTATCAGGTTTTGGCCAGTATCCTAACATACGCTGTGGCCCCTTTAAAAGCATCTCTGCTCTTTTCCCAGCCAGCATATCATCAATTGTCAGGATATTACCAGAGTCAAAATCAAGAAAACGTACTTCAGTGTCAGGAAATGGAACACCAATTGTTCTTCTTTTTTCCACAGATTTCTTTCCAGGCTTTTGACTGGTTTTTTTCATACGATATGCAATAATTTTAGTAAAAATCCAGCCAAAGTTTCTTGTCCCTATCAAACGAAAGAGCTGATTGGTTAAGTAACTATTTCCAGGAATTGATGATAAGAGAGAAACTAATCGGACGCCAAAACGTCCTCCTAAAATACGATATATTACTGAAGGGTTAAGATGTGTAACCGGGGACATCTCTGAAAGTCCATAGCCTTCCATTATGCCACTATTTGAACGTTTTTCAAATTCTTCCTGTGTCGACTCAGATAGAGGTGCTGATCCTGAAAGTCCAATTATGCCTATACCACTGAGATCTTCTTTAGCTAATTTCATGAATTGAGCTGGTACACCTATCTGCATAACTGGATAGTGCTTCTTTATATTTTCAACCATTGATTTAGTATCACGTGGATCATTGATAATGATGATATTAAAACCAAAAAGCATCATTGTATGCATGAGACAATGGCCATAGGTATGGAAGAAAGGTAATCCCAATATAACAGATATTGCCCCTTTGAATGTCAATCCTCCTGCTCCTAATGCATGGAGATTCTGGATGCAGTTAGCATATATGTTTCTATGTGTGAGCATACAGCCTTTTGGAATACCTGTGGTCCCCCCAGTAAATATCAATGTTTCAATATCAGTTTCAACATTGATGGGAACTGGGTTAACATTTCCTGAAGAATCATGGATTAATGAGTATAACTCATATACTGTTGAACCTGATATTTTAATTTTATCTGTATCGATAGTTGGGAAAGAATTGCTGGTACGTGTGTTAGCAATAATGATGGCTCTGACACTGGTCTTTTTAATCAAGCTGGTTACTATTTTAATATCATTGCTGGTACAAATTATAGCTTTAGGTTTACCTTCTTTAAATTTATGTTCAAGGGCTTCAGCAGGTTCAAGTGAACTACATGGCAGATGGATGAGCCCTGCTTTTGAAATTGCGTAATCAGCAATTATAAATTCTGTAGAAGTTGGTAAAATCGTTGCAATAATATCATTTTTAATTAATCCAAAAGACTGAAGACGTGAAGCTAATCTGTTTACATAGTCTAGAAGTTGCGGATATGATATAAAATAATCCTTTTGTAAAAGGCCATTTTTTTTATATTTTTTTGCAGCTATTTCAAGAATATCATATACTGGTTTATCAGGATAAGGTTTAAATGTTTTTGGTATACCTAAAACTTTATATTCTTTGTACCAGGGTAAAGTTTCCATTGTTAACCTCCAGGTGATCGATAAAAAAACATCTCAACCACAAAAAAATGTGGTTGAGATGTAAAGCATATCTATCAAGTGAATAGGGGTTGGGTTGCCATTGCAAAACTCATGTCACCTTCGATTTTCATTGCACCTGACATGAAAAGATTAACAGGATTTGTTTCCTTTTTCATTAAAGCAGCTGAATCTTTTGTTGTCATGCGGAAAAT
>Ga0067045_1032222_pt1 | contig 10620 bp, 5 predicted proteins | sample TerdegcTABiofilm_FD_59184 | JGI IMG/M metagenome (GOLD analysis project Ga0067045, IMG submission 59184) | Combined Assembly of (Gp0054472, Gp0054536) Wastewater bioreactor microbial communities from Singapore -Terephthalate degrading... | reverse complement strand
ATTTTTTTGATAAGGTTCCTGGCAAAAATCTCAACCTGTTCCGAAGCACCTTTAGGTAATTGATATCCGTTTTTAAATTGATTATCGAACCACGCTAAAAAAGAATCCCTTGCAAGAATTGATGCTGCAGCAACACCAATATATTTTTCAGCTTTAGTTTCTGATATAAAATTTATATCCGGATATTTTGAAACCACGCCGAGATCTTTCTTTCCAAACTTATCGGTAATAACGTTTTTACACTCACTATTATCGAGTAAAGTTACAATAGCTTTAGAGTGCGCCCAATCCAATAATTTATTTAAATTTTTAAATTTTTCATAAAGCTCATTATACTTTCCGGGATTAATCTGAACAATCTCGAAATTATTTTTTACAATAATTTTAATTTCTCTGGCGTATATTTTTATTTGATTGTCCGTTATCTCTTTGCTATCCCTGATACCCAGATTAGATAGAATGGCTTTCGACTTTTCATTAACATAGACTGCTGCAACAACAAGCGGACCGAAGAAATCCCCTTTGCCAACTTCATCCGAGCCGATATATTCAGACGGTTCCTGTAAAGGAGAATCATTTAACTCCAGTGTTTGTTGTTCATTTATTATGTTGTTAACCGTTTTGTAGAAATGGGAATTAACATCACCCTGAAGAAGTTTTTTTAATCCCTTCTTACCAAAATAGATCTGGACTTTAATTTTCTGTTTTCCATCAACTGCATTAAACTCATGATTGAATTCTTTTGTGATAATTTTATCTGTATCATAACCTGATTTTTTAATTGATTCTTTTAGATTATTAATTTGAGATTCAGCTTTGTCTTTTAGTGTCATGTTATTTCTGCAGATAAAAAATAATTATCTGCCCTTGTTATATTTAATACAAGTTCCTCTTAGTATTAACTCAGTATCAATTACAATTTGTTTGGCTGTAAAATTTTCCGAGTTGTCTATATTTTCAAGTAATAGGTCGAGAGATTTTTTTGCTAATTGGTCAGTCGGCTGATTTATACAGCTAAGAGGTGGAGATAAAAATTCTTGAACAGGAGAATTACCGAAACAAATTAAATCGATATCATCAGGTATTCTCATGCCCACTTCCTTTGCGGCAGTATAGACTCCGATAGCAACAGGAAATGTAACAGCAAGAATTAATTCCGGCAGATTTTTTTCCCGGTAGAGTTTCATGAAAGAATCGTATCCGTGCTTTTCTTCGTAATCACCTTCGATAATCCAGTCATTATTTACTTCGAGATTATAATCCTTCAAAGCATTTTTATAGCCGATAATTCTTTCTCTTCCAATATTAATTTTGGAATATCCGGCGAACTGTGCAATTTTTTTGTATCCAAGCTTAACGGCATGTTCTATAGCTTTATAAGCACCACCACGGTCATCAACGGTAACAGTATTGCAACATTCTATATCGGGGATGCGATCCATAAAAACAATTGGTATCTGTCTTTTAATTGCATTTTCAAACACCTCGAAATCTGATGTATCCTGTGAAATAGAGACAATAAGCCCATCAACCCGCATTGAAATTAGTGTTTGAATCTGTTTCTTCTGCATTTCAGAATTTTCCTGGGATACGGTAAGAAAAACCTGGTAATTATTTAACGTAGCATAATCATAAATATAATCCATAATTGTGCTGAAAAAGTGATGTGCAATTTGCGGAAGGACAACCCCAATAGAATTGGACTTACGGGAAGCTAAATTCCTTGCCATCAGATTTGGTGTGTAACCCAATTCATTAGCAGTTTTTCTAATTAATTTTGCGGTTGTTTCCGAAATATCAGGGTGGTTCCTTAATGCTTTTGACACAGTTATAATGGAAACACCTAACTGTTTAGCAATATCACTCAATGTAACCTGTTTAGAACTCATTTAATATCTTTCTTTAACTTTTTTATGTTAAGAAGGCTTTTCTTCGTATTTCTCTTTCAAAATTTATAAAAATCCCTAAATAATTTGTTAAAGTTATCGACTACGAATAATATAAAAATAGACTAATTTTTACTTGGAGAGAAGAATATTCCTTAATAATAAAATATAATAATTATTGATTTTATGATATATGTTTTAGTAAATTTCCATGGGCATTAAATGACCACAAAGAATAATTTTTCTAGAACGGATAACCCTGATCCGTAATAGATGGTATTGAAAATTTGTTTATGACAACACAGTTTTATACTGTATTCGTTTCTGTTTTTCTCACCAATTTAATAATCATTCAGCAAATAAAAACTTCAAAGTTAGCGCTACCTATTACAAGTAGAACAAAAATTTTTAAGCCGAACTTCCGGATTTCCAGTTTGTATTCCCTGTGTTTAATAAACCATTTCATAAATATTTTGTGGAGTAAAAATTCGTTGATAAAAAGATCAAAGCAAAATTTAGATTTTCAATTAACTAATTAATTCAAATAATAACGAGGAATAATATGACTAAACCAAAACAAGTTGACTTATTGGCTGATATTGTAAGCAGTTTAGTTAGCCAATTAAGTGTAACACTTAGCAGAAATCGTATATTATCCGCGAATACTAAGAAAGGTGAAATCCGCAGATCTTATAGTAAATTGTTGATTCCCTTTTTGTTTCTATTAATGCAAGCCGGCTCAATTCTTTTTGCACAGGAATTGGAGATTCGCGGAAAAGTTACGAGTGCAGAAGACGGAACAGCTTTAATTGGAGCTAACGTTCTAGAAAAAGGAACTACTAATGGAACTGCAACAGATGTTAATGGAGAGTTCAGATTAAGAGTTAGGTCTGGTTCGGTATTGGTTGTTTCTTATATCGGATTTTTGAAACAGGAGATTCAAATAACACAACAAACAACTTATAATATTGTGCTTCAGGTAGATGTTACACAACTAAAAGACGTTGTTGTAGTAGGAATTGGATACGGTGAAGTTAAGAAAGCCGATGCTACAGGTTCTGTTACTGCAATTTCGGCAAAAGATTTTAGCAAGGGAACTATAACATCTCCTCAAGAGTTATTGATTGGAAAAGCTCCCGGTGTTGTTGCTAATACATTGGGTGGAGCAGCCGGTGCTGGAACTAAAATCCGCATCCGTGGTGGCTCTTCAATTCAAGGTAATAATGATCCTTTAATTGTAGTGGATAATATTCCATTGGAGAGTGCTGGAATTTCTGGTATGGCAAATCCTCTTACATCACTCAATCCAAATGATATTGAATCAATTACAATTTTGAAAGATGCTTCTGCTACAGCAATTTACGGATCGAGAGCATCTAATGGTGTTATCATTGTAAAAACAAAGAAAGGTATGATGTTATCAAGAGATATGGAAGCTGCAAAACTAATTATTAATTATAGCGGCAATTTTTCTCTTGCAACCCCAGCTAAAATGCTCTCAGTTTTTACTGGAGATGAATTTAGAGCTTTGATTGCTGATCGTGTAGCAAATTATGGTTTAACAAATGCTGCATTAACCAGATTGGGTAATGCAAATACGGATTGGCAGAAAGAAATTTATCAGACTGCACCTACTACAGAGCATAACTTAAGCTTTAGCCATGCAATTGCTTCAATACCTTATAGATTGTCATTAGGTTATTTATATCAAGGTGGCATTCTGAAATATAATTCAATTGATAGAAAGAACTTATCATTTGCAATGACTCCTTCTATGCTGAATGGAGATTTAACATTAGATTTAACAGCAACAGCTTCTTTAATCAATAATAATTTCTCCAATAATGATGCTATCGGTTCAGCAGTTGAATTCGATCCTACACAACCAATTAAAAATGGAAATTCTAGATATGGTGGTTACACCGCATGGACTGAAATAAGTTCTAATGATAAGCTAAACGGCACACCAAATAATATTGCAACACATAATCCGGTTGCAAGATTAGCATATCGCGAAAACACTTCTGAAGCTACCAGATATTTATTAGGTGCAAAGTTAGATTATAAAATTCCATTTATCTCCGACTTAAAAGCAACATTAAATGTGGGCTATGATTTCTATAAAACAAACGGTAAAGACAGAACAAATACCTTGGCATCATGGTCGTATAGAGAACCGGAAAGACAACTTGTTGCTTATAGTCAAACAAAAACAAATAAACTTTTAGATTTTTATTTGAATTATAAATTAGATTTAGGAGTGAACAAGTTTGATTTAACAGGTGGTTATTCATACCAGCATTTTTATAATGAAGGTCTTAATTCTAATGCTTCCTGGACATTTCAAGGTGCAAAAATTACTCCTTACAAAAACGAATATTATCTAATCTCCTTCTTCGGAAGAATGAATTACTCATTATTAGATAGATATCTAATAACAGCTACAGTAAGAGAGGATGGTTCATCAAGATTCTCTAAAGATAATCGATGGGGACTCTTCCCGGCAGTTGCTTTTGCCTGGAAATTAACTGAAGAACCGTTTATCGGTAAATCAGACTTCTTGAATGAACTTAAACTTCGCTTAAGCTGGGGTAAAGCCGGCCAACAGGATGTTGGTGGTAATTATTATCCATACATTCCGACATATACTCTTAGTACTGCAGGAGCTTATTATCAGTTTGGAGATAAATTTTACCCAACTCTTCGACCAGATGCATACGATGCAAACCTGAAGTGGGAAACAGTAACTTCTATTAATGCCGGATTGGATTTTACAATTCTTAACAAAAGAATTTCAGGAACTTTTGATATTTACAAGAACACATCAGATGACTTGTTGAATAACATTCCAATACCGGTTGGTAGTAACTTCTCTAACTTCTTACTTACTAACGTAGGATCGATGGAGAATAAAGGTTTTGAAGTAGGACTAAATTTTACTCCAATTTTGGAACAAGATTATTCATGGGAGTTTGGAGTTAATTTGACTTACAATGAAAATAAAATTACAAAACTAACATTGGTTGATGATCCTGCATATACTGGTGTAAATACCGGTGGAATTTCCGGTGGTGTCGGTAATAATGTTCAAAAGTATATCGTTGGAAAACCCGCAAGAATATTCTTCTTATTTAACCAGGTTTATGGTGCTAACGGCAAACCAATTGAAGGACTTTATGTTGATAAGAGCGGTCAGGGCGGCAACGTTGCCGGTAACGAATTAAATAAATATTATTTCGAATCACCGGACCCGGATTACCTGATTGGTGTTTCTTCAAAAATAAATTACAAGGAATTCGATCTTAGTTTTTCTGGAAGAATAAGTTTGGGTAATTATGTTTATAACAATAATGCATCCAACAGAGCGCTATACCAACAGGTATATAATCAAAGCGGATTCTTATCAAATATTTTGACTGATGTTAGAAAAACCGATTTTATGACAGCCCAATACTGGTCCAGTTTTTACCTTGAAAATGCTTCTTACTTTAAGTTAGATTACATCAGTGTAGGATACAATTTTGAATCCTTATTCGGTAATAGTACAGGTGGACGCATTGGATTATCAGTCCAGAATGTATTTACAATTACAAAATACACCGGATTGGATCCTGAAGTTGATAATGGAATTGATAACAATATTTATCCACGACCACGTACTTTTATGTTGTCAATAAGTCTTAATTACTAATTGAGGAGGAGAATAAAAATGAAGATAAATAAATATTTAATACCAGTAATGTTAATTACTGCATTCTTATTTTCATCTTGTGTGAATGATTTGAATGTGGAACCGATTGATCCAAAAGTAAATACACTTAACAATGTATTTAAGGATCAAGCTGCATTTAAGCAAGCGTTAGCTAAGCTTTATGCAAGCTATGCTATAAGCGGTCAGACAGGCGGTGGTGGCGGAAGCCCGGATATTCAGGGTATTGATGAAAATTTCGGTAACTACCTTCGTCAGTATTGGGGATTACAAGAGTTATCTACCGATGAAGCAATTATTGCATGGGACGATGCAACTATAAAAGATTTTCACTGGCAGACATGGGCACCTAATGATGTCTTTCTAACAGCACTTTATTCAAGAATATTCTATACTATAACAATCTGTAACGAGTTTATCAGAAATGCTGATGATAAAATGGGTTCGGTTTCAGGTTCATTTTTAACTGACCTGAAAGTATTTAAAGCAGAAGCACGATTCTTACGCGCACTTTCTTACTGGCATGCAATTGATATGTATGGAAATACTCCTTTTGTAACCGAAGCTGATAAACCTGGTGCATTTTTCCCCAAAAGAATTACACGTCCGGAACTATTCAATTACATCGAAAAAGAACTTAAAGAAATTGAAAATGAACTTATTGCACCAAAACAGAATGAATATGCAAGAGCAGACAGAGGTGCAGCTTGGTTCTTACTTTCAAAACTGTATTTGAATGCAAAAGTTTATACCGGTACAGAAAGATATACAGATGCCTTAACTTACATTAATAAAGTAATAGGCGGCGGATATACACTGGACAACAATTACGTAAGATTATTTTCAGCAGATAATCATCTTAGTCCAGAGATTGTTTTCCCGATTGCATTTGACGGACAAAACACCCAGCAATATGGTGGGATGACCTTCTTGTTACATGCATCAAATGGCGGCGGTATGCCTTTATTCGGAATTGATGGTGGATGGGGTGGTATTAGAACTATTAAAGATTTTGTTGCTAAGTTCAATATTAAAGAAAGTGATTTCAACAATACAACACAATTCCAGGGTCCGGATAAAAGAGGAATGTTCTTCTTCGATAAATCGAGCTGGCAGTGGGAAATTACAAATGTCGGTACTTTCACTCATGGAATTGGTGTTACTAAGTTCAGAAATGTTACTTCTACAGGAGCAGCAGCACCCAATGCTCACGCAACATTCGTAAGTTCGGACTTCCCATTATTCAGATTGGGTGATGCATATTTAATGTATGCCGAAGCAGTATTAAGAGGTGGTTCCGGCGGAAGCATTGCTCAAGCTGTAAGTTATGTTAATGCTCTCAGACAGCGCGCATACGGAAACGCATCCGGAAATATTCAGCAATCAGATTTAACCTTGAATTTCATTCTAGATGAACGCGCAAGAGAATTATACTGGGAAGGTCATAGAAGAACTGATCTGGTACGTTTTGGTCAGTTTACAAATGGTAGTTATGTATGGGAATGGAAAGGAAAGGTTAAGAATGGAATTCAAACAGGTGCATTTAGAGATTTATATCCAATACCAATAAATGATCTGAATGCTAATCCAAATCTAGTTCAAAACCCGGGTTATTAAAATTGATAAGTATTATAGAGCGAGGAATATAAAAAATGAAAAAAACAAAATTATTTTTACTAATTACGATCTTTGCGCTTCTGTTTTCCGCTTGTGAAAGCGAGATAGATCAAGTGATGATGAGTTCGAGTCCTTCTAAGCCGGCAATTGCGGATTTAACTTTAGGAGTTTCTTTTACAATTGCTAATGCAGATAGCTCTCTAAAATTTTCATGGGGTGCTGCAGATTTCGGATTTCCATCATCAGTCACTTATTCATTACAGATGTCACCCAAGAGTGATTTCTCAAGTAATGTAGCTACGCTGTTTAATACCCAGGCATTAAAGGGAACAGCAAAAATTGGGGATGTTAATGCTTTATTATTATCATGGAATTATGCGATTGGAACTGCTGTAACTGTTTATTATAGAGTAGGTGCATCTGTAAGTTCCAGTGTTCCAACTGTTTACTCTGAAGTAAAATCAAGAAGCTTAACTCCTTATGATGCAGTTATCAATTATCCAATGATGTATGTTCCTGGAGGTTATCAAGGATGGTCACCGGGCGCTATTAATGGAAGATTGTATTCTTATGATTTTAGTAATAATATTTACCAGGGAATTATTCGTATAAAAGATGGAACTAATGCCAATTCTGAATTCAAACTTACCACACTTCCAAATTGGGATGTAAATTTTGGAGGTACTTTAACAAAAAGTGGCAATAACTATACCGGAACCTTAGAACAAAATGGACCAAATTATGTAGTGACATCAGGAGTCTATTCAATTACCGTTAATTTAAATGCTAAAACCATTGCATTGAATAAAACAGATGACTGGGGAATAATCGGTTCTGCAGTTCCTCCATATGATTGGTCAAGAGATGTTGATATGTTCTATAACGGACAACGTAAAATGTGGGAAATTATTGCAGATTTTAACGCCGGTGAATTTAAGTTCAGAGCTAATGACGGTTGGGACTTAAACTATGGTGGTTCGGGCGGTACATTATCTGCGGGTGGTGCTAATATTGTTTTAGCAACTGCTGGTAATTACACAATTCGTTTCGATCCAGTTAAACTTACTTACACAGTTAATAAGAACTAGTCAGATTCTTAATCAAGAAAAGGCTGCCTCAATTGGCAGCCTTTTTTTTATCACTTCAACTTTCGAATTTACTTTAAGATCATTATCTGATAAGGTATTAATACTAACTGAGAGTTTTCAGTATTTACTTCCATTCCTGAAATTAATTCGTTCCATTTCTTTTTATCAGAGAAGTAATTGATCTTATCAAGTTGCAATTTGTATGAATCTGCATTTCTGTTTACAAGAATTACTATTTCTTCACCTTGCCAGATTCTCTTATAAATTAGAATGTTATTTTCGCTATCCGGGATTTCAAATTTAATGTTGCCGAGTGATAGAGCTTTGTTAGTATTTCTAATTTGTGCAAGTTTTTTTATCCAATTGAACATTGACTGATCGAATTTAACTGTATCAACAGGACGCGGTTTATTGAATGGGTGAGTAGTTTCAGCTTCATATTCAATGTTAGGCCAAACATTTGGTTTGCGGCAGTCAGGATCGTCACCGCCCCACATTCCGGCTTCATCACCATTATAAATTTGCGGAGCGCCCGGCATTGTAAATTGAATACCGTATGCCAGCTTTATTTTTTTATACTCAATTTCATTTGGTTTTCGCACATCAAAATTTTTATTGTCACGCACATTCCCTTGATGGTCATATTGACCGTCGGGATTCACGGCAAGCGAGCCGAGCCGCTCTGTATCATGACTTCCTAACAAATTCATCATCACCGGATAATTCTCTTTGTAATTTCCCATTATTGTATTGATTGTATCAACAAATGCACTTGCGGAAATTTTAACTTTATCTGCAAGAATAAAATCTTTAACGGCTCTTGTAAATCTGTAATTCATAACCGCATCAAATTGATCGCCCAGCCATGGTGCAGCATTAAACATTTTGTAATTATTCCAGTTCTCCCACCAGACTTCTCCCACAATGTAAGCTTCGGAATTTATTTCACGGACCCATTTTCTAAAATCTTTCCAGAAGTTATGATTAACCATTTCTGCAACATCAAGACGCCAGCCGTCAATTCCATCCGATGGGTCACCATCTCCGTTTGGATCCATCCATCGTTTTACAACTGCATGAACATGTTCACGTGGTCCTTTTACAAGTCCATTTTCATCTTCCTTAATTTCCGGTAAGTCACGCACACCCATCCAACCGGCATATTCAAATTCTGATTCCCGTGTATTCGGGTCGTCCCAATTTTTAATAATGAACCAATCCTTAAATTGAGAGTTCTGTTGGTTTTTAACAATATCTTTAAAAGCCCAGAATTGTGTCCCTGTGTGATTGAATACTCCATCAATAATTATTTTCATATTTCGTTTATGCACTTCTTCAATCAACTTAAGAAATAATTTGTCGGCTGAAGTCCATTGCCATGTTAAAGGATCAGCATGATTCTCTTTCGACCAGATTTCTCTATCACCTTCGGGATCGGGTCCAAAATTATTATCTATATGATGATAATAAGTAGCATCGTATTTATGTAATGAAGGAGATTCAAAAATCGGATTGAGATAAATTGCAGTTATACCAAGTTCTTTTAGATAATCGAGTTTATCAATTACACCTTGAAGATCGCCGCCGTATCTCCTGATATTAACCATCTCATAAAAATTTTTATTCAGTTTGGCTTCCCAGGGTTGGAGTTTATACCAATCAGAGGTCCATGGATGAATCTGCCAGCCATCTGGGGTGAAATAAGGCCATGCACCTTCCATGTCATTCGGTTTTGGATCATTATTCTGATCACCATTTGCAAATCGTTCCGGAAAAATTTGATACCACACAGCTTCCTTTGCCCAAGAAGGAACATTAGTGATTTTTGTTTTTTCAGGTGTTGAACAGTTGTTCAAAATAAAAAGCGAAAGAAGTAATAAAAATGATTTTTTCATATATGCCTCAAAGAGAGTATTATTCACATCAAATATATTTATTTGATAATGAGAATTCAGCAAAAATTAAACTTGTAAATGGAGAATTTTGAGATTTTTTTGTATAGTTGTAACCGCTTTTTGAAGTTTTATTCCATGGAGAGTTGGCAGAGTGGTTGTCATCGCTAAGCGAGATCCCGCTACGCGGGAAATGCGACGGTCTTGTTATGTGAAGTAGAATCCCTTCTGGGAAACCAGGTAAGGATACAGTAAAAAAAAATTTGGAGAGTTGGCAGAGTGGTTGAATGCGGCGGTCTTGAAAACCGTTATAGGCGCAAGTCTATCCGGGGTTCGAATCCCTGACTCTCCGCTGGAAAGTCCCGAGAAATCGGGACTTTTTTGTTTGTAGAAATGCCGTAAAAAATGTGGAACACTTTTAGGACACC
>Ga0067045_1032220_pt1 | contig 10623 bp, 8 predicted proteins | sample TerdegcTABiofilm_FD_59184 | JGI IMG/M metagenome (GOLD analysis project Ga0067045, IMG submission 59184) | Combined Assembly of (Gp0054472, Gp0054536) Wastewater bioreactor microbial communities from Singapore -Terephthalate degrading... | reverse complement strand
CCTCCGAGCGAATATCTGCGCCGTCTGCGCCGTCTGCGCCGTCTGCAGCGCGGGCAAAGCCCCGCACCCCCGCGCCCAGCAACACGCGCACGCCCTGGGCGCGGTGCAGCGCCAACAGATACGCCGACACCTCGGCGGGCACGGTGCGTTCACACAAGCGGCTTTGCGTCTCCACCACCACCACTTCCGCGCCCTGCTGGCGTGCGGTGGCTGCCACTTCCAGGCCGATCCAGCCGCCGCCCACCACCACCACGCTGCGGCCAGGCCGAAGGGCCGGGGCCAGCGCCTGCGCATCTTCAATGGTGCGCAGCGTGTGCAGCGGCACCTGGTCTGCCCCCGGCACGGCAAGCCGCCGGGCGCGCCCCCCGGTGCACAGGATGAGCTTGTCGTAGGGCTGCGCCGTGCCATCCGACAAGAGCACCTGCTTGGCAGCGCGGTCAATGCGGTGCACCTGCACACCGGGCCGCCATTGCACCGCCAGGGCGTCAAAGGCCTCGGGCTTCATGAGGCGCGTGCTCTCAGGGGCTGCTGCGCCCGAGAGCACCGCCTTCGACAGCGGTGGCCGCTCATGCGGCGGGTGGGCTTCGTCACCGATCAGTACCACGCGGCCCGCAAAGCCTTCGCTGCGCAGCGCTTGCGCCGCCCAGCCGCCCGCCTGGCCCGCACCGACGATCACGATGGTGGAGGCCGGGTGCGCGTTAGCGCCTTCATGCGGCAATGCGGCGGCCTCGACCTCAGGTCGTTCGGCAGTCATGGGGGGCTCCTTGAGAGGTTCAGTCCAGGGCCAGCCACACGCGGCCGCCCTCGATCTTCACGGGGTAGCTGCGCAGCGGCTCGGTGACGGGCGCACAGGTGGGTTTGCCGTTGCGCACGTCAAACTTGCCCTGGTGCAGCGGGCATTCGATCTCGTGCCCTTCCAGAAACCCATCGCACAGGCGCGCATGGCCGTGGGTGCAGATGTTGTCGGTGGCAAACACCTCGCCGCCCACGCCATACAGCGCAATGTCGCGCCCGGCCACGGCCAGGCCCATCACGTCATCCTGCGGCACATCGTCCTGCGCGGCGGCGTCAATCCAGTTCGTTGTCATCGTCGTCATGGCGGCTCCTCAGATGGGGTAGATCAGCGAGTTGGGGATCATCTCGCTGTCGTAGACGACGAGGCGCGACGCGAACTTCAGGCCCTCGGGCGTGGGCACCACTTCATCGAGCGTGCGCCCCACGTTGAACACCGTCGATTCCTTCGACAGCCGCGTGCGCAGCACCGCATAGTTGGCCTCGCAGTGGATGCGGCCATCGGCGTCCACTTTGTGCACCAGCGGCACGCCCACCACATGGCGCTGGTAGTAGGGGTCGTGGAACAGCGTCTCGCGGATGCCGTAGACGCGGTCTTTCAGCATGCCCTTGCTGTCAAACGCCAGCGTGGCCAGCGGGAACCCGCGCTCGTGGTTCTCGCGCGGCTGCAGCTTGTAAACGCAGTTGTCGATGAAAAACTCAGGCCACGCCTCCCAGTCCGCTGCGTCGAGTGCGCGGGCGTAGCGGGCGTAGAGCTGGTTCAGTTCGAAGTATGTCTGGAAGTCCATCATGGTCATGCCTCCGCCTCCATCACCTTGCGCCAGTATTCGTACATGCCCCGGATCAGCGTCTCGGTCACCATGTGGTCCGTGTCGCCCACATCGCGCCCACCCAGCTCGGCCAGCGTGCGGTGCGCGGGCTTGGTCTCAAAGCCTTCTTGCGACCACTCAATCACCTCCCCATCGTCGGCCGACACAAAGCCCGCCGGGCCGAACAGATTGGCCTGGCGCAGGCGGCGCTGTGTCATCTCTGCGCTGTCGTCCTCAAAGCCAAAGTGCGTCCACACAAAATCAAAAGCCCCCTTGCCATCGGGCTGGATGTGGCGTGTGGACACGCTGTTGACCTGCTGCTGAAAGATCACGCTAGGGAACACGGTCATCATCACGGCCGTGGGCACCGATGCTGACGCGCTGGGCGCCGCAGCATCACCACTGCTTGCAGCCGGGGGTGGGCCCGCCCACCAGTCCTCCTGCGCAATGTCGAGAAAGCGCGGGTCGTTCAGCTCCATGCCCGCCTTGAAGCTGGACACCTGCGTCACATCCGCCGCCTTGCCCGCCGCGCCACGGGTCGAGACCATGGCCGCGTGACGGTGCTGCGCATCCATCAGCAGTTGCGACTTGTTGTCTGCACGCCAGAGCCCAAAGGTAACAAACCAGGTGTGCAGCAGGCCGGGGTGGTACGGGTCCTTGATGTTCTCTTGCATCAGCTTCCAGTTGCCCGGAATGCGCTGGCGGTTGTAGCCCAGGATGGTGAGCTTGCGGCCATTGAACAGCCGGTCAAAGTAGCCCAGGATGGTGGGGCCCAAGAATTCCTCCAGCGGCTCCACGCTGTGGTCAAACGACGCAAACACCACGCCGCCACGGGTGGCCACCTTGAGCTTGGTCAACCCATGCTCTGCCGGGTTGAAATCTGCAGGCATGCCGCCATTGACCTTGCCATCCTGCTTCACGCCGCGCCGAAACGGCACGCCCTGCAAGTCGCCCGACAGGGTGTAGTTCCACTGGTGGTACGGGCAGGTCAGGCTCTCCCGGTTGCCATGCCGCTCACGGCAAAACGCCATGCCCCGGTGGGCGCAGACGTTTTCCACCACATGGATCGAAGCATCCTTGTCACGCACCAGCAGCACCGAGCGCTCGCCAATCACCGTGCGCTTGAAATCCCCCGCGTTGGGAATCTCCGCCTCCAGGCCGACATAACACCAGTGCCCGTTGTAGAACAAACGGTCCAGCTCCTTGCGGTACAGCGCCTCATCGGTGTAGGCCTGAAAGGGAATGCGGCTGGTGCCATCCGTCTCCCAGCGGATCTGCTGCGGGAACACGGTCACGGGGCATTCATGCATGGGCGTCTCCTTTGATTTTTGTCATCGCCAATCAATCAGTCGATCTATCAATCCATCAGTCTTTCGGGGCCAGTGCGGATGCACCCAGCGCCTGGGGACCGATCATTCGCGCTGCAGCAATATCAGTCAATGGAACGCTGGTGATGTTTCACATCACTCAGGTGAATATGACTTGGACGGCGGCGAAGGAGATTGATGCGCCATGCGGCGGTGCAAGGCGCGCGAGGCCGCGCCGCACGCAGGTTGCGTGGGCGGGACAAACGGGAGCGGGTACGGGGCGGTCGGCCGAGAACCATCTACCGATGGGTCTGGGCCGGGCGGACAGCCTGCATGGCAGGGAGGCCGTTGGGGACAATGCTCAGCCGATGGGTGGCTGGGCCAAGCGAGGGCATTTCAAATCAGCTCAGATCAACAGGGGCTGCTTTGCAGCGGTTGCAGTCCTTCGCTGGCGCAGTCCGTACTCACGCTGAGTGCCACTAAGCGGTCGCTGGTCCTGACGACCTGGGAGCGCACAGCTGCCAATAAACGAGGCGCAGCGTGTTGATTTCCACGCAGACCTAACCCACCGGGGTTAGCCTAAGAAGAAGAGATTTCATGGCGTATTTCGCTTTCATCGCGGCGTGGATCACTCGGTTGGCTTGAAGCCAGCCTGCTTGACGCGCTCGGCCCAGGCGCTGCGCTCAGCGGTCATCAGCGCTGCAAAGTCAGCAGGTTGTCTCTCCGGCACGTCGTAGCCGAACTTCTTCATTGCTTCCGCATAGCCCGGCGAGGCAACGACCTTCTGCACGTTTGCGCGCCATGCTTGGAGCTTGTCGGCCGGCGTGCCCGCCTTCACGAAGGCACCGAACCAGTCGACCGATTCAAGCTGAGGCATGCCGACCTCCTTGGCTGTCGGAACATTTGGCATCAGGGGGTTGCGTTTCTTCGAAGTGATGAAGAGCGGGTTCAGCTTCCCTTGTCCTAGGTACGGGATGAGCACCTGCTCCGAGGTGACGAGCAGCGGAACCTGACCTCCGATTACGTCCGTCACTGAATTCGCTCCACCCTTGTATGGTATGTGGGCCAACTCAACCCCTAGCGTCTTCTGAAGCTGAGCGCCAAGAAACTGTTGTGGTGTGCCCAGACCGGGTGTCGCGAAGCTGCTCAGCGAAGGATTCGCTTTGGCCCAGGACTTGTACGTCCCGATGTCTTTCGCTCCCGATGCTGGACCGGCAGCTACCCCAAAACCGTACTCCGCGAGACTGCCGACCGGCGCAAAGTCCTTGACTGCATCGAATTTCATGGTGTTCATGACCATCGGCCCCAGTTCGACCGCGCTCGTGGGAGCGATAAGTACGGTCATCGCGTCAGAGGGGCCATTGAGCAGCGCGTCGATAGCGATCTTGCCGCTCGCGCCAGGTCGGTTTTCCACAACCATCGTTGTTCCAAGCTGCACGCGCGACTGTTCGGCGAAAGCCCGCGCGATGGTGTCGACAGCGCCCCCCGCCGGAAAACCGACGATCAGCTTGATGGGTTGAGTCTGTTGGGCCATGGCGTAGGGTGAAGCCAGGGCGGCAATGGCGCTGAGGATCGTCGCGCTGATGAACTGTGCAGGTTTCAAGGTTGTCTCCGTTTAGTTAAACCACTGTGCTTGTGGCAGGGGCAAAGGAACCGCGTTCAGTTCCTCTTCAGACGGGAAGCGTGGAAGGCGCCGCAGTGCGATCACGCTCCACCCTTCCACGCAGCTCTGCAATCGACCGCGCGCCACAGAGCGCCATCGTTCGATCCAATTCGGCTTTGAGGAGGTCAATCGCATGGACCACGCCTGCTTCCCCAGCTGCGGCAAGTCCGTACAGGGTGGCTCGGCCTAGTTGCACGCCGTCGGCACCAAGCGCGATTGCCTTCCCGATGTCGTTGCCTGAACGAAAACCACTGTCGACCAGCACGGTCATGCGGCCTGCAACCGTGTCAACGATCTGGGGTAGCCATTCAATGCTTGATCGGGTGCCATCTAGCTGCCGGCCACCGTGATTCGAAACCACGACGCCATCGCACCCTGCTGCTATCGATTGGCGCGCCTGCTCTGCGGTGCTGACGCCCTTGATGACCAAGCGGCCGCGCCAGCGTGCTCGCAGCCAGTCGAGGTCACTCCAGGTGAAGGAGCTGCTCAGCTGCTGCTGCATGACGTCACTAATGGTTGCGCCTCGTGGGGGCTCACCAGCAATGTCCTCGAACAAGCGCAACATCGGTGACCCGGCCTTGAGCATCGCCGCCGCCCACCTCGGATGTCGCGCGCAATCGATGAAGTTCTGGGCTGTCCACCGGAACGGAAGCGTGAAGGCATTGCGGATGTCGCGATTTCTTCTGCCGGACACGGATGTGTCGACGGTCAGCTGCAGGACCTCAAATCCGCTTTCGTAGATTTTCTGTAGGAACGCATCAACCAGCCCACGGTCCTTCATCATGTAGAGCTGGAACCAGCGCATGGGGCCTGCAGCGTCAAGGAGCGTGTCTAGACGCACGGTCGCAGCCGTGCTCAGGACGAAAGGAATTCCGGCCCGTGCTGCACCACGCGCAAGCGCCAGATCACCTTCGGGCCAGAACGCGCCATTCAGACCGGTCGGGCCTACGATCGCCGGAAAGCTAACGTCACTGCCGAAGAGCTTCGTTGTGAGGCTACGCGTCGACACATCAACCAGAGCGCCTGGTGTAAGGCAAACCTCATCCAGAGCGCGGCGATTGCGTTTCGCGGTGATCTCTTCGCCCGCTGCGCCATCGATGTAGTCGAACACCATCCTCGGCAGCCGGCCACGCGCAAGCTCGCGCAGGTCGCCGATGTTGGCGGCTTGAAGCAAGTTCATGCGGGTACCTGCGTCAGGCCGCGCCGATCGGCTGCGGCAGCGGATCGCGGATGTCCTGGGGTCGAGAATGGATCATGTCCGTGAGCGCGTCGCGCAAGCCCTTGCAGCTTGGATCATCGAAGCGGTTCGTCATTTCTTGAGGGTCCTCGTCCAGCAGGTAGAGCTCACCCTCTCCAGAGCCTATTTCCAGTGTGAGCTTGGCGTTCTGCGTCCTAACAGCGCGCAGGTCGAGCGCGACACCGCAGCGCGCCGGTCCGAGCTTCCATTCGCTGTACGCGAAATCGCGAGACGCGTCGCCCTCAAGCAATGGCCGTAGCGTCGTGCTGTGACGGGCTGAGGGGTTGGGCGTACCCGCGTAATCTGCAAAGGTTGCGGCGAGATCCACTGTCGACACAGGCGCTGCGACAACCTTGCCGGCCGGCACGCCGGGACCTTTCACGATCATGCCAATCCGAAGGAGGCCTTCGTAGAACATCGGGCCTTTGAGGATGAGGCCATGGTCACCAAGCCACTCTCCATGATCTGACGTGAACACCACGATGGTGTCCTCGCTCAAACCCAGTTCGTCGAGCGTGGTCATGATGCGGCCCACGTTGTGGTCGATGAGGGAAATCATCCCGTAGTAGTTCGAGATCATGTGGCGCAGCTGGTCGTCTGTCTGCGGCTCGATACGCGAGTACTCGCGACGCACGCGGCCCATCTCACCCGTCTGACCGGGCACGGTCTCAGCTGCGGCGCGGTGCCACCATGGACGTCGATCGAAGTCGCGCTGGCGATGTTCGGGCAGGCGCACGCTCTCCGGTTTGTGCAGCAGGCTCCAGGGCAGCGGGGCGTCGAACGGATGGTGCGGATCTGGGAATGACACCCAGGCGCAGAACGGCTTGTCGCCATTGCGTTTGTGATCGCGCAACAACTCGACCGCGCGATCTCCGACCCACGTCGAGTTGTGCCACACGGGAGGGAGGGCAGAGTGATGCGTCTGGGCGGCTCCACCGTCGTCACCTGCGCGTTGCTTGTAGAGCTCGTCCTTGAAGTCGGCCAAGCCATCGTTGCGGTACCACTGTTCGTACCGCCTGCCTCGAGGCGCACGGTCCGGCAGCCAGTAGTTGTGGCCAATGAGCATCATCTCCGTTTTGTCGAAGCCCATGTAAGGGCCTTCCCAGTCGTCGCCGTAGAGGGCAGAACCGGCAACGTTCTCCGGTCGCTGGGTAGGCTGATGGGTGTGGTAGGTCGAGAAGTGGGCCTTGCCGATGAAGGTCGTGGCATAGCCGCCACGGCTCAGCGAACCTGCGAACCCCTTTTCAGCCAGGTCCTCGTCCAGCTCGATGCCGTTGTCATGCACGCCGTGGGTGAGTGGCAGCAAGCCGGTGAGCATCGAAGCGCGAGAAGGCTGGCAAACGACGTTCGGCGTGATGCATGCCGAAAAACGCGTGCCTTGCCTTGCCATCAGATCCAGGTGCGGCGTGTGGACACCGGTTCCTTCAAAACCATACGCATCGCCGCGATGCTGGTCGCTCGTGATGAGCAGGATGTTGGGTCGCTTTTTCTCTTCAGCCATTGATGTCTCTCTCCGTATTGAGGGCGCAACTGCCTCATGACGCGGAGTATGGGCAAAATTCGTTTACTAGTCAACGAAATCGTTAAGATGGACTGTAGTAGCTTGCGGAATAATGGGTCATGCATCCTGTCGTCACCGATCCCCCACCCTGGAACGATCCGCTAACGCAGCTTGAGGAAACAGGCTCGCTGCCAGTGGAGATGTTCCTGACGTTTCGGGTGAACCAGCTGTCGAGCGCTTTTGAGCGGCAGTGGTCTCGTTCAATGAGAGACAAAGCCGGGGTCAGTCTCAGCGAGTGGCGCATCCTGGCGATTCTTCAGGCCGGACCGCAGACCTTCGCGCGTATGGTTGAGTTGACTGAGGTGAACAAAGCGCTCGCGCATCGGTCAGCAAAAGCGCTTTCTGAGCTTCAGCTGATCGAGATCACGGACACCCCGGGGGATGGACGCAGCACAACTCTTTCGCTTACCGGCAAGGGGCGTCAACTGTTCGGGAAAATTCAACCCTTTGCCCTTGCTCGCCAGAAGACTTTCCTCGACGCCTTGACCTCGCAGGAGCGTCGGATTTTCTACGTTGTTTTGCAGAAACTTCGGACTGCCGCACACGACTGGGATGCCGCGCATGAGGAACAGACAGGCCGGCACTGACTGTTGCGGGAGATCTCGTGCGGCAGCTGGGTTCCCCAGTACCTTGAACTCCTGTGCGGCAGAGCGAGTGCGCTTGAGCAAAGGCAAGGGACCGCAAAAGCGGTGCAAGAGACCTGAAAGGACGTAAAAAAGTGGTGCGAAGACGCGAGAAATGCGGCGGTAATTGCGTCATCTGAAAATCCCGGCCTTGTATCACTCACGGATCCGAGCTGTTCAGGACATCCTTAAACGACCAAATCGCATTTCTGCCGAAGCCGAATCACGGTCCAACTAATAGTCCGTTGGTAAGGTGGCCCGGGTGTACTCGGCCGGTGCTCCAGGCGCACAAATCTTACGTTCTCGCTACAACCTGCGGCTCAAAAGTCACCCTGTAGGTGCAGACATGTTGCTTCCGGCTGGGGTGTAGCCATCAAATTTTCCGCATACCTTGGGCGCTGAAACAGTATTTCTCTCGCAAGCATGCCTTGACCATACTCACGCCAATAGAAGGAGACAAGCGATGAACACCAACCGCCGCCAGTTCGCGGGCCTGCTGGGCGCATCGGCACTGGCCGCCCACAGCCCTTTCGCCTTTGCGCAGGACAAGACCATCCGTGTGCTCGTGGGATTCGCCGCCGGCGGCGCAGCCGACACGGTGGCCCGTGCCGTCGCCGAGGGTGTGCGCGGCCTCGGCTTCAACATGCTGGTGGACAACAAGGGCGGCGCGGGCGGGCGGCTGGCCACCGAGGCCCTGATCGCCGCACCGGCCGACGGTACCACGCTGCTCATGACGCCCATGGGCAACCTGACTCTGTACCCCCACGTCTTCAAGACTCTGTCTTACGATTCGCTTCAGCAGTTCATCGGCGTGGGCAAGGCCTGCAGCATGAGCTTTGCACTGGCCGTAGGAGCCACCAGCCCGGCAAAGACGCTCAAGGAGTTTTTGGACCTTGCGCGCAAGGACAACTCCCTCGCCGCCTACGGCACGCCCGGCGCGGGAACGGCCATGCACTTTATCGGCCAGCTGCTGGGCAAAGCCGTCAAGGTGCCGCTGGCGCACGTGGCCTACCGCGGCGGCTCCGCTGCGGTGACCGACGCCATTGGCGGCGTGCTGCCCTGTGTGATTACCACGTTGCCCAATCTACTGCCCCTGCACCAGTCGGGCAAGCTGCGCATTCTGGCAATTTCTGACGAAGCACCGCTCATAGCGCTGCCAGGCGTGCCCACGTTCAAGTCGCTTGGCTACAGCGACTTGGCGATCACGGAGACCTTTGCGCTGTTCGCTAGGGCTGGAACGCCGACGCCGCTGGTCGCGCAGTTCAACAAGAGCGTCACGGAGGCCGTGCGGTCAGACAAGATCGCCTCGTTGCTGCGCAAGCTCGAATATCAGCCCCAGACGGCCACCACCGAAGCACTGGACAGACAGCTGCGCGAGGAATATGCGCGGTGGAGTCAGATTGTGAAGGCATCCGGCTACACCCCTGAAGACTCGTGATTTGAAGAGAGACTACTGCCCTATGCCCCGCCGCAACGTCATCGTGATCATGTCCGACGAACATGATCCCCGCATCATGGGCTGTGCCGGTCACGCCTTCGTGAAGACGCCGCACCTGGACGCTCTGGCCGCGCGCGGCGTGCGTTTCACCGACGCATACACCCCCAGCCCCATCTGCGTGCCCGCGCGTGCTGCGTTTGCCACCGGCTTGCGCGTGCACCAGACGCGCCATTGGGACAACGCCATGCCGTACGTGGGCGACCCGCGCGGCTGGGGTCACGTGCTCCAGCACCAGGGCATCCGGGTTGAGAGCATCGGCAAGCTGCACTACCGCGCCGAGGAGGACCCCGCCGGCTTCGACAAGGAGCACATCCCCATGCACGTGGTAGGTGGCCACGGCATGGTGTGGGCATCCATCCGCGATCCTTACATTTCCAGCCCGAGCGGCAAGCGCATGCTGGGCGAGTACATTGGCACAGGCGAATCGCACTATACCGCTTATGACCGCGAGGTCACCGCTCGTGCCGTCGATTGGATCCGTGACGCCGGTACCCGCCCCCAAGAGCCCTTTGTACTCTACGTGGGTCTCGTGGCACCGCACTTCCCGCTGGTCGCCCCCGAGGAGTTCTTTGCGCTGTATTCCGATGAAGTGATGCCCGAGCCCAAGCTGCAGCCTGCGAGCGGCTACCAGCGCCACCCCTGGGTGCAGGCATACGCGGACTTCATGGACAACGAGGGCGATTTCAAGAGCACTGAGGAGCGGCGCCAGGCCTTTGTCGCCTACTATGCGCTGTGCAGCTTTCTGGACCACAACGTGGGTCGCATCACCCAGGCGCTGTGCGACGCGGGCCTGGAGGGCGACACCACCCTGGTCTACACATCGGACCATGGCGAAAACCTGGGCACGCGCGGGTTGTGGGGCAAGTCCACTCTGTACCAAGAGAGCGTGCGCGTGCCCATGGTCGTTGTAGGCGCGGGTGTGAATCCCGGGGTCTGCGAGACGCCGGTGGATCTGCTCGACCTGTTTCCCACCATCCTGCAGGGCGTAGGCATCGAACCCGCACCCGAGATGCAAAATCGACCCGGCCGCTCGCTGCTGGAACTGGCCGAGGCCCCCGCCGAGCCCGAGCGCGTGGTCTTCAGCGAATACCACGCAGCTGGCAGCAACACGGCTGGCTTCATGGTGCGCAAGG
>Ga0067045_1005334_pt1 | contig 10631 bp, 8 predicted proteins | sample TerdegcTABiofilm_FD_59184 | JGI IMG/M metagenome (GOLD analysis project Ga0067045, IMG submission 59184) | Combined Assembly of (Gp0054472, Gp0054536) Wastewater bioreactor microbial communities from Singapore -Terephthalate degrading... | reverse complement strand
CGCTGGGAGGGCGCGCCTTTGCAGTGTGATGCGCGGCAGATCGCCCCGGACGCGAAGAGCATGATCGTCCTGGGCTTCCGCATCCCGCGCGGGACCCTGCGGGGCATTGAGGAGGGCACCTTCTACGTGTCCTACGCCTCCATGGGCTACGCCGCGATCAACCACGTCCTGCAGCCCATGGTCATCTGGCGCATCACGGCCATGCTGGAGGACGAGGGCTTCGAAGCCATTCCGATCCCGAACAACTTCCCGTGGACCAACTCGGACAGCAGCGGGCAGAACCCCGAGAAGACCGGGCAGCTCAACCCCGCTCGAAGCCTCCCCGTGGCCGAAGGCCGGCCGGCGCCGGACGTGTTCGTCCACGTCCGCCTCGCGGCGGTGATGGCGGGGATGGGCGAGATCGGCTGGTCGAAGATCTTCCTCTCACCCAAATTCGGCCCTCGTCAGAGGCTCGCCGTAATTCTCACCGACGCCGAACTGGAACCCGATCCGCTGTACGATGGCCCGCCTTTGTGTGACCGCTGCATGGCCTGCGCGCGGGAGTGTACCGGCGGCTGCATTCCCACTGACCCGGAGAAGTCAGTGAAGGTGACGGTCGCGGGCAAGGAGATCGAGTGGGCGAACATTGACTACACCGTCTGCAGCCGGTACTTCTGCGGGGCATCCGAGGAGTACAACCCGTTCATGGTCACGGAAGCCGACCGGGAGGGCTTCCAGAAGCCCGTCGGCCAGTCCCAGCAGTACAAGGTGGGGCCGACATATGACTACGGCCGGGCGCTTGAGGGTGCGAAGGGCTGCATCCGGGCATGTATGATCCATCTCGAGGAGCAGGGGAAGCTGTCGAACAGGTTCGACAAGCCTTTCCGCCAGCGCAAGCCGTGGCGAATGGATTGGCCGCGGGAGGGGTAGGGGCTTTCGGGCCGGTACATCTCGGTCTTGTGGTCAGTCGCGGTTCATCTGATCGCTGGCCTGAGCGTGCCTCTGCTTCCTGGCTGGAACCCAGGCCTCACAGCCCGCCTCGCGGGCTGTGAGGCAACGACGGCGGGCCTTTCGATGCGGGATACAGCCGAGGAGAGAGATCGGGCCCCGGCTGGAACGGACCCACCTGCTTTCGGGGACGCACCCGGCGCCGCCATTGCTTATTGACGCTCAGCAGTCGATATAATAACATGCCGTTTGGGACGATTCCGCTCGGAACTGTCGGCGGCGGGCCCTGGGTGGCCGCCGCCGGTTTGTCGTCGGTGCGAACGTAACGATACTGATCAAGGAGTGTGTCGCGTATGCCTCTCGCAACAGGGTTCGATCTCCTGGAGCCCGCCCTCGAGGGCGGTTATGCCGTTGGGGCGTTCAACGCCAACAATTTGGAGTCGGTCAAGGCCGTCATCGACGCCTGTGCGGACAAGGAAGCCCCGGTCTTCCTGCAGGTCAGCCAGGGCGCGATCAAGTACGCCGGTCTCGAGGAAGCCACGGCTCTCGTCAGCGCCGCGGCGGCCAAGGTCAACATCCCCGTCGCTCTTCACCTGGACCACGGCACCAGCTACGAGCAGAACGTTCAGTGCCTGCGCGCCGGCTTCACCAGCCTCATGTACGACGGCTCAAAGGAGCCCTTCGAGGAGAACATCCGCGTCTCCGAGGAAATCTGCCGCATGGCCCACGCCTGCGGTCTGCCGGTTGAGTGCGAGCTTGGCCTCATCCCGAAGATCGAGGACTACCTGACCGAAGAGCAGATGGCCCCCTGCCGCAGCGGCGAAGTCGAGTGCGTGCTCGACCTGCTGAGCGAGGACGAGGTCAAGAAGCTGTACGAGCACAGCACCGACCCCGACATGGCCCTCGAGTTCAAGGAGCGCACCGGCTGCGACTCCATGGCCGTTGCAATCGGCGCGATCCACGGCATGACTGGCCGCGGCTCACGCCTGGACTTCGACCTGCTCCAGCGCCTCATGGACAAGGTCGGCCTGCCCTTCGTGCTCCACGCGGCCTCCGGCATTCCGTTGGACCAGATGCAGAAGGCCTGCCAGATGGGCGTCTGCAAAGTCAACGTCGCCACCCGCCTGAGCATGGCGCTGATCGAGGGCACCGCCGAGCGCATCGCCGAGAACCCCAGCCAGAAGGACTTCCGCAAGGTCTTCGACCGCGGCATGGAAAAGATCAAGGAAGTCGTGTACGAGTACATCGACCTGTTCGGCTGCGCGGGCAAGGCCGGCTCGGGCTGGACGCTTGGCCCGGACCGCACCCCGAAGATCACCAAGGAGTCGCCCGAGTAAGCGACCCCTCCAACCACCGCACACACGACGGGCAGGGAGCGATCCCTGCCCGTTTCACTTGGGCAGGTGTAATGAACTCCGGGGACGAATCTGACGGGACGGAGACAGTCATCCGTGCAACTGGATGCAAGGAGACCCTCACAATGGCCCCTTACATGGTGATCTTGCTGCTCGCGATGACCCTCAGCGTGCTCGCGGCCGAACTGCACGTCGCGGTGAATGGCGATGATGCCAGTCCCGGCACCGCGGACAGGCCCTTCGCAAGTCTCGAGCGCGCCCGCGATGCAATCCGCGAACTGAAAGCCGATGGCGAGTTGCCTGAGCCCGTGACCGTCTGGGTCCATGGCGGCGTCTACCCGCGCGAGGCCACCTTCGCCCTGTCCGCGGAAGACTCCGGCAGCGCGGAGACGCCCATCGTGTACCGCGCGGTGGAAGGGGAGACCGTCCGGATCATCGGCGGCGTGGCCATCCCGCCCGAGGCGATCCGCGAAGTGACCGACGCGGAGATTCTCGACCGCATGGACGAGAGCGCCCGGGGCAAGGTGGTCCAGGTCAGTCTCACCGAGCTTGGTGCGAAGGGCGCGGATAAGCAGTGGCCGGTCACTTTCCGCGGCTATGCGGGATGGCCGGAACTCTTCTTCGACGGGCAGCCGCTGGAAATCGCCCGCTGGCCCAACGAGGGGTTCGCGCGCATGGCGAAGGTGCTGGACCAGGGCTCGCGACCGCGTTGGAGCGAAAAGCCCGACCGTCCCGGGAGCTTCCAGTATGAAGGCGACCGGCCCGAGCGCTGGCTCAAAGCGGACGAGGTCTATCTCAACGGGTACTGGTGCTTCAAGTGGTACAACGAAGTCATCCGGGTGGCGAAGATCGACCCGGAGAACAAGAGCATCACCTTCGCCGCGCCCCATGTCTACGGAATTGGCGGCGCGTCCGGCGGCGACTTCTTCGCCCTGAACCTCCTGGAGGAGCTTGACCGTCCGGGCGAGTACTACCTGGACCGCAAGGCGGGCCTGCTCTACTTCTGGCCGCCCGCGCCGGTGGAAGGCAAGGAGATCGGCCTGTCCATCATGGACACCCCGCTGGTCACCATGGCCGATGTCTCCAATGTGACCCTCCGCGGGTTCGTGTTCGAGTTCTCCTGCGGCCAGGCGGTGACCATCAGCGGCGGCGCGAACAACCTGGTGGCCGGCTGCATCATCCGCAATCTCGCCACGGACGCGGGACGCATCGATGGCGGCAGCAATAACGGCGTCCAGTCCTGCGACCTGTACAATCTTGGCGGCGCGGGCTTCTCCCTCAGCGGCGGAGACCGGCCGACCCTCACACCCTGCGGGAACTTCGCCGAGAACAACCACATCCACCACTTCGGCCGGCTCTTCCGCACCCACAGGGATGCCGTGGCGCTCAATGGCGTCGGCTGCAAGGCCAGGCACAATCTGATCCACGACGCGCCGCACCACGCCATCGACTTCGGCGGCAACTACCATCTTGTGGAGTTCAACGACATTCACGACGTCTGCACCGAAACCGATGATGCGGGCGCCATCTATACGGGCCGCGACTGGACCACCTACGGCAACATGATCCGGTACAACTTCTGGCACAATGTTGGCGGGAGCCTGCACGTGGGGAACCAGGCGATCTACCTGGATGACACCGCCTGCGGAGTGACCTCGTACGGGAACGTGATCTATCGGGTCTTCCGCGCCTTCCTCATCGGCGGCGGGCGAGACAACGTGGCGGACAACAACATCATCGTCGACTGCAATATCCCGATGCACATCGACAACCGGGGTCTCAGCTGGTCCGGGCCGTCATCCGAGAACGGGGCCACGCTCATGAGCCGCCTCAACGCGGTCCCGTACACGGAGGGGATCTGGGCCGCCCGATTCCCCACCCTCGCCAATATCCTCGAAGACGAGCCGGGCATGCCCAAGCGCAACCGGGTTACGCGCAATGTCATGGTGCGTTGCGGGGCGATGAACATCGCGGCGGAGGCCCGGCAGCACGGGACCATCGAAAACAACCTGCAGGTTGATCACGATCCCGGCTTCGTAGACGAAGACCGCATGAACTTCGCGCTGAAGCCGGATTCCGAGGTCCTCCAGCAAGTACCCGAGTTCGAGCCGATCCCCTTCGACAAGATCGGTCTGTACCTGGACGAGTACCGCACCGTCCTGCCCGTGCGCACCCCGGTGATCCAGCCCCAGGGCCAGGCCTTCGTGGGCGAGACCCAGGTGCAGATCCTCAGCCCGGATGAGAACCCGGTGATCCGCTACACGCTGGACGGCAGCCTGCCCGGCGCGGGATCACCCGTCTACACCGGGCCGATCCAACTGACTGCATCGGCGACCATCACCGCTGTGGCCTACCCGGCGAACGGTTCCGAGCAGGGCCGGTCCGGCGTGGTGCGCCAGACCTTCACCGTGCAGCATCTCGGGCCGGAGGCGGGTGTCTGCGTGAGCGACCTGCCGGGCCGGGATATCCTGGCCCACGCCGGCCTGAAGCGCGATGTGAACTACGCCGGCAAAGGTCCCATCACCCTCGCCGGAAAGGAGTTCGAGAAAGCGATCATGCTCTGCCCGGAGACCGCCGAGGGGGGCAACCGCGGCCACGTCACTTACGACCTGACCGGCGGCCTCGCGAAAGCCACCACCTTCCGGGCGATGATCGGCATCGACGCGGCCATGGGCTCGCGGGGATCGGCCACCTTCAAGGTCGAGGTGTTCCGCAACGGGAACTGGGAGACGGTCTTCGAGAGCGGGGTGCTCAAGGGCGGGCAGCAGGAGACGGTCGAGGCTGACATCACGGGGGCGACCATGCTGCGGCTGTCCACCACCGACGCGGGCGACGATATCCACGCCGACCACGCCGTGTTCGCGGGGGCAGTGCTGCAGTAGAATCCAACGTCACCAAGAACCAAAGCGGGGCATCGGCGCGATACCCATGCCCCGCGCTATCCAAGCGGTCTGGCCGCCCGCTACTCAGGCGCCCTCCAAAGATCAAGGATGACCTGCGCGGGCTCCGTATTGTCGATGTACCGTCCGCGCACCGGGTCCTCCTCGTTGGCCTCCGCCAGCAGAAGATCGCTGGCCGCGCCTTTCGCGAAGAACGGTACCAGGGAATTGGTGTGGCTCGTGGACAGCCACGCCATCGCGGGCTGCACTCCTATGCCCGAAGGGCTCAGCGGACATGGCTGACCGGCTTCAGACGGGCCCGACAGAAACCCCGTCTCATGGTCTGCGGTCACGATGACCAGCGTCTCGCTCCAGTTGCTCTTCGCCTCAACCCAAGCCACCACTGCCTCAACCGCGCGGTTGAAATCCACCACTTCCTCCACAAGCCGCCCCGACTGGTTCGCATGTCCGCACCAGTCGATGGCCCCGCCCTCGATCATCAGGAACAGCCCGTCGGAGTCATTGTCCAGCACGTTCAAAGCCGCCCGCGTCATCTCTGCCAGGGTGGGGACCGTCTCGGTGAGGGGAACTTTGTACGCGCCGGCCTTGCTGTCGCCCGCGCGTCCCTGCTGAAGGGTAGACGCAACAGTCGCCAGGCCGAACACGCGCGCGGGAGTATCGCCACTCGCCAGGTCCTGGAAGCCCTGACGCGTCTGGATGAGCGCCCATGGGTCGGGGTCGCCATCCCCATCGGCATCCCCGCCGGCCTTCCCGGCCTCCAGCGCCAGCCAGTTCTCTTCGCCGATGTAGGAGAACCGCTTCGCTCGCTGCTTCGCGTCGAGGGGAAGGTCCACGAACCGCCCGCTGTCATCGAACCAGGGGTGTCCCGCGCCCATGACCACTTCCGCCGCGCTGTCGTGGATCATTTGCCGGGCGATCTCCATGTAGCTGCCGCGCGAACCCTCGTGGACCAGAAACCCGGCAGGCGTTGCATGGCTGAACGGCACCGAAGTGATAACGCCGGTGGCCTTGCCCAGCTTCTCCGCCCGTTCGGCCATGTGCTCCACGGGAACGGGGCCCTCTTCACCGGGGATCATCCCGATCGCGCCATCGACGGCCTTTCTCCCACTGGACATCGCCGTCGCGGCGGCGGCAGAGTCGGTCGCGCCCTTTGCCGCGTACTTCGGGTCGGCGGCGGCGGCGGCCGGGTCGTAGTCGCCGGCGATCGAGTAGGTGCTCATCGCAATTCTGACCGGGAACCGGTGGTATACCTGGCCGCCATCAGCACCGTGCTCATAGTATGACCCGGCCAGGAACTGGTTGAACCCGCACCCGTCCGCTATCATGAAGATCACGTTCTTCGGTGCGGCGGAGACACTCGCCGGCGCTGCTATCGCCTCAGCAGCGGGCGCGGGCTCCGGTGCGACAGGGGCTGGCTGGGCACTCACCCAGACCCCACTCAGTACAGCGGATGCCGCAACGCAAACGACAACCCACAGGCCAATTCGAATTGTGTGTTTCACGGTTCCTCTCCAGTTCCGCGATGGTTCAGCGGCATGAGCATAACAGGGCCATATTACACCGGGGTTAACGCTTCGTAATATCTGCCCGTTCCTGGGGAATAACTCACGGCTTGCGGCGGGGACTGTGCGGCCGGCCATGCCCGTTCCAGTCGCGCGTATCCACGACCAGCGGCAATTGCTCGCGCAGGAGACGGGCATCAACAGCGCGAAGTTCCTCGGTAGCGACGTCCAGCCGCTGCGCAAGACGCCCGGGCTCCCAGATCTGTCCCGCATCACCCACTGCGAGGACGAGGACGCTCCCGCCCGGCTCCAACCCGGCCCAATGCATATGGATCTCGGGAATCACCAGGCGGCCCCGGCCGTCCACGGCAACGGTGACCGCGCTGCCCGCATGAAAACGGAACAGGTCGAGGGCGTGCTGGTTGTGAGCGCTCAGTCGTTGCAGGTCCGCCAGCACTCGTTCCCAGACACCCGGCGGCGTGAGAAGAACGCAACCGGCCAAATCTGCCGACAGCGTGGCCGCTCCCCCATAGGCGTCGCGGCAGACCCGGGGGATCGTGAGCCGTGAACCGTCGAGCCGTCTGTCATGCAGCGGACGACAGGCGCCTTCGCCCATCTCGGCCAGCCCTCCGGTCGTGTCGCGAGCGGTCATCTGCGGGTCGCGACCGTCACCACAAGTCGGTCCGCCCGAGCGTCACGGGCAAGTTCGCCGCGGATGCCCAAATGCCCTGCACGGCGCGACCCGGGAGCGCTGCCGCAAAAAAGCGACCGGCGGTTTCTTGCACGAGGCAGGCCCGTGTGGTATCATCACGTCTTCAACATTCCCGCTGCCCGGAAAGCAGTGGGCGGAAACACCTGAGGTAGGGGACAATGAAACGGACTTACCAGCCGAAGAAGCGAAAGAGGGCGCGGACCCACGGCTTCCGCAGCCGCATGGCCACCAAGGCCGGACGCCGGGTCATCAAGGCGCGCAGGCGCAAGGGACGCGTCCGTCTGTCTGTGTAAAGCGGGGCCGGATGGAACCTTCGGGGCGTCTCGAGACCTTGAGGAAGCAGCGGGAGATCAGCGAGGTTTTCCAACGGGGCAAGCGACGACGAGGGCGGTACATGGACGTCGTGGCGCTCCCACGAGACCACGGCGTCTTGCGCTACCTGTTCGTTACCAGTAGGCGTGTGGGCAACGCCGTCGTTCGCAACCGCGTCCGGCGACGCCTGCGTGAGGCGGTCCGAGCTCTGCGTGACGAAACCAAACCGGGGCACGACATCGCGCTGGTCAGNTTCCCCACCGCCGCCTCAGCCGACTACCGAGAGCTTGCAAGCGANTTGCGGCGCCTCATGGAGCGTGCGGGNCTGCTTGCCGNGGGGCCGGGCGCATGAGCTTCTNCGAAACCCTGTGGCGCTTGCCGGCCAGGATCATCGTGGCGCTCGTCAGAACCTATCAGCGAACGCTTTCCCGGATCCTGCCCCCAACTTGCCGCTTCGAGCCATCCTGTTCGACGTACATGATCACCGCGGTCCACAGGCACGGAGCACTCCGCGGCCTGCTTCTGGGCCTGTGGCGCATCGCCCGCTGCAATCCGTTCAACCCGGGCGGTTACGACCCCGTTCCGGGAACCCGGAATGAAACCGAACCGCCTACGAGCCCGCCCGAGCGGGACTGAATGCCAAGGGGCCCTGATGGACAACGCCCAACCTAAGACTATCGCGCGCGGGATCGCTTTGATCGGCCTCATGCCGTTCCTTCTATCCCTCGCCATGCCTGCCTTCGCGGCGCCGACGCTATTCCAGGCCGGCCTGCCCGAAGTCCTGGTCATCGGCCCGGGCACAGATGAGAAGGACGTCCCCGCCGTCACTGACCTCAAGGCCGAGGCAGAACGCCTCATCTCAATGGCTGCCTGGGCCAACGAGAACGCCCCTTCATCCGGGTTCCTCAAGAAACTCATGGGCTCCTCCGGCGACCCACAGGCAGTGACCCTCGACGCCCTAACTGCGAATCTCGAAGCCCTGCGTGGCAAGCTCGTTGCCGTCGAGGGGCTCTACGAGCCTCTTGGAAAAGGCGAAGGCGTGCTCAAAGGCGCCCGGAGCAACTGCGCTGTCACGCTCCCGGAAGGAACTCCTGTTGAGGGGTTCGGCGGCAAGGACATCGACGGCGTTCCGGCCCGCGTCGTGGGGATGGTGGAGGCGAAGGGCAAGCAACCGGTCATTCGCGCCACCGTCGTGACGCCCTCCGCCGGGATCAGCTGGATCCGCGCCGCCCGGGCCTACGACCTCGCCGGCGAGTATGACGACGCGCTGGAGGCCTACCAAAAGGCGGAGGCCGCACTCCGCAGCGTCCCCGGCGACCTCGCTGCATTTAGCCGCGTGCGCTCAGGGCAGATCGCCTACGACCATCTGCGCAACAAGAAGCTTGCGAGCAAGCACTTCAACACCGCCTGGACCACCTACATCACCAACATCCCGCCGGGCACTCCAGCGCTCTACGTCTGGTCGCCCTCACCCGCGGAAAAAACCTGGACCCGCTCCACGGTCCACGACGCCATCGGCCCGACCCTTAGCAAGCTCAACTCCGACAGCTTCTGGTACCATTTCGTCGCCTTCTTCGTCATGGTCTGCGGTGGAAACGCCGCCCTTGGCATCCTCCTGCTCGCCCTCGTGGTGCGCCTGATCATCTGGCCGCTCACCCGCAAGCAGCTTGAGTCCGCCGCGGCCATGCAGAAGCTACAGCCCCAGATCAAGGAACTCCAAGCCCGGTACGCGGACGACAAGCAGAAGTTCCAGACCGAGTTTTGGGCGCTCTGCCAGGCCAACGGCGTCAACCCCCTGGGCGGCTGCCTGCCGCTGCTGGTGCAGATGCCCATCCTCATCCTCATCTACCAGGGCATCCGTCTGTACATCGTCGAGTTCGACAAGTCCTCCTTCTTGTGGGTCGAAAACCTCGCGGGACCGGACATGATCCTGCTGATCGCCTACACCATCAGCATGATCCTTTTCCAGAAAATGACCCAGAAGACTAACCCGCAGGCGGTCATGGACCCGCAGCAGCAACAGCAGCAGAAGATGATGATGTACATGATGCCGCTCATGTTCTTCTTCATGTTCAAGACCTTCCCGGCGGCATTCATCCTCTACTGGCTCGGCACAAACATCGTTTATTTCGCCCAGCAGTGGAACTACATGCGCAAGATCGATCACAGCGCCCCCATCCAGGGCAAGCGCAGCGGCGTCGTCGATACCATGGCGCGCATGCTCTCCGGCGAACCCCAGGGAAATGCCGATGCGCCCGAGGAAAAGCCCGCTGAAGACGTGGATCGTCGCAGTCTCGAAGAGCGCCGCAAAGACGAAAAGCAGGCCGGGAAGCGAAAGAGACGCGCCCCGGGACGACGCTGATCATCGGCCCGCCAGGGCCGGTTTCCTTGCAGAAGGGAGACAAGACGGGATGAGGTCTGTGGAGGTTGCCGGAAAGACCCTGGCAGAAGCCAGGGCCCTCGCTGCGCAGCAGTTGGGGGTCAGCGACGAAGAACTGACTATCGAGGTCCTTGAGGAGCCCCGCAAGCTCTTCGGCATCATCGGCGCGGCCGAGTATCGCATCCGCGCAACCGCCGCCGAAGCCGGGGAAACAGCCGTGGCACAGGAGAGACCAATGGAAGACGCCGAAGAGACCACATCGGAGTCCCAGGATGACGCCCCCGAGGGCGACGCCCAGGCTGTCGGCGAGGCCGCGCTCGAAGCCATTGTAACGATCATCTCACTAATGCAGCTCGAAGCCACCCCCAGCCTGCGCAGCGCGTCCCTTGAGGAAGTCGTTATAGACATCGAGGGCCCTGATGCCGGCCGGCTCATTGGTAGGCATGGCGCCGGGCTTGACGCGTTGCAGCTTGTCACCGCCGTCATCGCTAACCGCCGGGCATCCACGGGAGCACGCGTCCTGCTCGACGCCGAAGGTTACCG
>Ga0067045_1004704_pt1 | contig 10635 bp, 7 predicted proteins | sample TerdegcTABiofilm_FD_59184 | JGI IMG/M metagenome (GOLD analysis project Ga0067045, IMG submission 59184) | Combined Assembly of (Gp0054472, Gp0054536) Wastewater bioreactor microbial communities from Singapore -Terephthalate degrading... | reverse complement strand
TCGAAAAATACAGGGCTGTTAACAACAACCTGACACCCGATGTTTTTGCGGCCCAGGCGTACGACGCCGTAAATCTGGCGGCAGACGCGATCAGGGCGGCGGGAAGCGCCGAACCGGCGAAATTCAAGGAGAAACTTGCCCGGACAAAGAACTGGCGGGGCGTTTCCGGGACCACCACCTTCGACCGGGACCGCGAACCGGTCAAAAGCCCGCTCTATTTGATGGAAGTGAAAGAAGGACGTTTTGTGATCAAGGCGGTCATTCCGGCCGGTTTGGATTCCCGACATCCTCCGGGGAGCTAAGAGTTTATGATGAAAAGGCCAGGCTTCAACCAGATCATAATTATTGTTTTCTATTTAACCCTCTGTATTTTTCTGGTGGGATTCAATTTGTCAAAGCCGCGGGTGCTGGTGATCCACAGCTATGACCCCGATTACTCATGGGTCGGGGATGTGANTAAGGGGATCAACGAGGTTTTGGGCAAAAAGCCCCTCTCGGTTAAATATTTTTACCTTGATATCAGGAGACACCCGGACACCGGTTATATGACCAACGCGGGAATTGCGGCAAGAAACCTCGTCAANAAATGGAAGCCCGGCGTGATCATCGCCGTTGACGACGAAGCGCAGATGCTGGTGGGCAAGTATTTTGTAAACCACCCTTCCATTAATATTGTTTTTGCCGGCGTGGAAGGCATCCTTGAGGAGTACGGGTACGACTCGGCCGTCAATGTAACGGGTATTTTTGAAAAAATACAACTGGACGCCCTGCGGGATACCATGGTTCAGATCCTGCCGGAGGGCCGCAGGCGCATCGCGCATATTTCCGACGCTTCCCAGCCGGCGCTTTTTTCCGGCGGGGAGATTAACTCCTACACCTGGAAACCCCTGGAGTTAAAGGACTCCACCAGGTGCCGGACCTTTGACGACTGGAAAAAAGCCGTCCTCCAGGCGCAGGACAATGCGGACATTCTTTTGTTGACCGACTATCATTCCATCCGGCGCTCCCCCACGGACAAATCCATCGTACCGCCCCGGGAGATTATCCAGTGGACGGAACAAAATTCCAGACTGCCAGGGATCAGCTACCGGGAAGCATACGTGGAGGACGGGGGAATGATGGCGGTTTGCGCCTCCCCCCTGGAGCAGGGCCGGGCGGCGGCGGAAATGGCCCTGGAAATCGTTGAAAAGGGAGTAAAGCCGCTGGATATCTTTTTCCGGGAAAACCGGTTGTACATCGTGCACATCCGGGAGTCCGGGGTCAAATCCCATCACATCACCATGCCTGGGATGTTAGAAGCCTTCGCCAGGGCCACCGGTCATTATTATTAATCCGGGGAACATTTTCACCCCGGTAATTAATTTTTCCGGAGGATACCCAAAATGGAGTCAGAGATCATGGAAATCACCGGCAGGTTGCAGACCATCCCTCCTTTTTCCACCTGCCCGCCCAGGTTACTGGCCAGGTTGATTCCCAGCGTAACCTTGAAGGAACTTAAAGAGGGGGAATACCTTTTCCGCTCGGGGGCGCCCGCCGGTGAATTGTACTTTGTCAAGGAAGGCCGCATAAAACTGGTCTCCGGCAACCAGACGGTGGACGAAGTTGCCAATGGTTTTGTAGGCGAGGAAACAACCGCCGGCGCCGAATATTACCTTTCCGACGCCGTCGCCGCTTCCCCGGCCGTGGTTTTGTCCCTGCCCCGGAGGGCGCTGGAAAGTTTTTTGGACACTCCCGGGGTGAAATCCAATTTCATGTCATCCCTTTTCAACCATTATTTCCGGGAAAAACCGGACCGTCCTGCCGCCGGTCCGCCTCCCAATCCGGTCGAAACCGAAGGCGCCGGGTACATTCCGGGATGGATTGCCGCCTTTCTGGCGCCTTCCCTGATCATGTTTTTCGGTGCCGGCGCAGGGCTTGACTTAAACGGCCGGCTTTTCCTCAGCGCTTTTTCCGTGGCCGTGGTGATGTGGGTTTTCAGGCTGACTTCAGCGGATTTTATTCCCTGCATTCTGGCCCTTCTGGCAACACTGTTTTTGGGCCTGGCGCCTCCCCAGGTGGCTCTCTCCGGTTTTGCCTCCGGAAGCTTTTTCATGGCTCTGAGTGTATTCGGGCTGGGCGCCGTCCTGGTTTCATCGGGCATTTCTTACCGCGTTATCCTGATAACCTTGAAATACATACCCCGATCCAGCTTTTGGTGCCCTTTTTCCATCTTTTTCACGGGGTTCTTATTGACCCCCCTGGTCCCGAGCCCCGGCGGCCGGGTAAGCATCCTGTCCCCGCTGCTGCTGGACATGGCCGAAGTCCTGGGCTACAAACCGGGAAGCAGGGAGGCAACCAACCTGTCCGCCGCCGCCCACACGGGGGTGACGTTTTTTTCAACCACATTTTTAAGCGGAAGCCCTTTCAACTTTCTAATTTTCGGCCTTCTGCCCCTGCAGGTGCGGGAACAGTTCAGCTGGGAGTACTGGGCCCTGGCGGCGGCGGTTACCGGGGCCGTGATGTTCGGTTTTTACATTTTAATCATTGCGCTGGTTTACCGGCGCGGGTCTCCCCCCAACTGGTCCAGGGAGCGGGTAAAGGCCCAGCTGCAAGTCCTCGGGCCGCTGAGCATGAGAGAATGGGCGGCGATTACCGGTATCGTCCTTTTTGTGCTGGGGCTCGCCACCTCCTCCATCCACAAGGCGGACACCCCCTGGGTCGGAATGGCGGTTTTATTCCTGTTCCTGGCCCTGGGGCTTTTTGGCGGGGAAGAGTTCCAAAGGGACATCAACTGGCCCTTCCTGATCTATCTGGGCGGCCTCATCAGCCTGGTGAACACCATGTCCTATGTGGGACTGGACCGGTGGGTCGGCTCTCACCTGTACTGGATGACCGGCTATATGGACAGCAGTTTTCCCCTGTTTGTACTGTTGCTCTGCCTCGGCGTCGTACTGGTCCAGTTGCTGATCCCTTACGGCACCACCGTGGCCGTTTTTGCCACGGTCTTTATTCCCGTGGCCCAGGCGTCGGGAGTAAACCCCTGGCTGACCGGCTTCATTATTATTTTTATGGCCGACGGCTGGTTTTTCCCTTATCAATCCGGCACCTACCTGTTTTTCAGGGAACTGGCGAATAAGAGATCTCTCTTCAACGAACGCTCCCTGCTGGCGTTTAACGCCCTGACGGTTGCCGTGCGGCTGGCGGCTGTTTTTGCCTCGCTGCCTTACTGGAAGCTGCTGGGGCTGGTTTAAACCGTTATTTTTTTCAACCAGTCCAGCAATTCTCTGCCGGTTAAAACGGCAAATATGTCGATTGCCCGGAGTGACTGACTTTGCAGGCGCCCGGCTGACCGGGGGGTTGGTTATGATGGCAATAAAAAAAGCCCGGCCCGGTGGCAGAGGCTGCCATGATATAGGCCGCCCCCGGCAATACGCTCCATGATGACTTTGGGGCGGGTTTCAATGCTCCCGCACCCCCGGAAACTGTCGCCGGGTAATTCATGTCCGCCCTCTTTTCACACAAGAGACGCCCATGTCGCGAAAGCGGCTCTGCGCGGAGGAATGAAAAAAGAAAAACTCCGGTGCAAATTATATATACCTAAAAAGAAAAAACCCTGTAAACACAAGGTTCTCACTTTCTGTATATATCCACAACGTATATTTTTGTGTTTAAAATATTAAGCGTACTCCAAAACCAGACTCGCAACATGGGGAACCTCTAATCCTGCTTTAGGCCTGTGGATATGCCGCTCGTGTGGACTTGTGGACAGGCACAAGGGTTCATCTCACCAATCGGGGTTATCTAACCGAACCCTGAATTTCCAGGCAGTTCATTGGTTTGCTTCCCGCCTGTCCACAGGGTTCACACTCGCTTGGACAACGCTTCGCGTTGCCCACATATCCACAGGCCCGGCTGCGGCAATAATAAGCATAACCATTTTAAGAATGATTACGTTCGTAAAATTAATCCTACTCCAATGATTCGTAAAGCTTTCCCCGCAGCATTTTAAGTTCCTCTTTCAACCGTTTGTTTTCGGCTTCCAGTTCCTTGATACGTTTGTTTTTTGCAGCAATAATAATATCCTTGCTGGCATCGGTCATTTCCCGTTTTATCTGCTTCGGAGAAGGCGCGGCCGCCTGCTGCTTACGGAGGTTCTCGATGCACTCCTTAATCTCCTGGTGGGTGTAGAGATAAGACTTACTCACCCTGGCCTCCAGAGAAACGCTGTTGAAGTTGATTTTCTCCCCAGCCTTGATTAGCCTCTGGATGGCCTCGTCAACCTTTTTCACGGTTTCCTCGCTCTTGTGCCGGGCGTGTTTTTTCATTCCTCCCGTGTTACGCTGGTGTTTGCCGGACATTTAAACGTTCCTCCCCCACGTACTCCCGCCCTTTTTTCCCTGCCAGGTGATGGGTATGGCCTTCCTTTAGAACAGTCAGAATCGCTTCGTAACGCTCCAGAAGGGTCTCGTTTTTCTCCACCCAGATGGTCCGGCCCTGGGCCTTGCCGCGCTCGATGACAGCCTTTACCTCCCTGATTTCCGCCTCGAACTGCGGGATAAAATCAGGGGTGGTGCATAAATTGCGGCAGGTCAGGCAGGGGTTTAACTGGTGCTTGCACTCCACCTTGTGGGGCTTAAGGCAGTACCCTAAGGGCGTCCTCACCGCATCCAGGTTGTGGCGGATATACTCCCACTCAATTAAATCTTCGTTCTCGATTTCGGAAGGGTCGATCCTTACGGGCTTCCCTGTAGGGTCAATCCGGAAAAGGCCGTTTTTCGTGGCCTCTTCCCAGGACTTCCGCATGGTGGTGTCCAGGATCTTTGCGTAACGCAGGGTCATTTCCGGGGAAGCGTGGGCCATCCACTTTTGGACGTGAAGAATGTTCATCCCGTTGTTAATTAACTCCACGCCTTTAGTGTGGCGGAAAGCATGGTTACCAAAATGAAATACCCGGCCCTGATCGTCTACGATGTTGCATTTTTGGGCCAAGCGAATGAGAGCCTGTTGAATGAGCAACCCCATTGGTGGGCGGCCCCTGCGTTTTCCTTCCAGTCGCACGAACAGCAATTTATGAGGGTTGTTTTCCGGCGTGCTTTTTTCTTTGATCTCATCAACTACTGCCTGAACCACTGTAGCCACCTCGTCGGTAATGGGAACGCGGTGGTTCAGCACCTGCGTTTTCAGAATATCCCCGCAGAGCCACCACCCTTGGGCAGTACGGTCCAGGCAGTTATCGTAACGAAGGTTCAGGATGTCGGAGATGCGCCAGCCCGTAGCACGAAGAAGAACGACTACAGGGATGTACTCCGGGGGCGTAAGCTGATCCAGATTTTCTTCCAGTTGCCTTAGAACCCCTTCAGGGATAAATTTAATATCTTCTTCCGACCGCTTAGCCAGCCTAGGGAAATCTTCCTTGAACAACAGCAAAAAATGAGGCTTTTCCGGCGCCTCCGGGTACCCGGCCCGCTGTATGTAATCTAAAAAGCTCCGCAGGCTGACTAAATATTCATAATGCTGTTTTCGCCAACCTTCTGTGTACGACCGGTACCATGCCAGGTAATTCTCTATATCCTTACGAGATAAACTCTTAAGGTCTTTCCAGTGAGGATATTGCTTGTGAATGAAACACAGAAACAAACGCAGAGCCATCAAGTCTGTTGCACATTGGGTATATGACCGAATGCCTACCCGTACCTTCAGGTATCTTTTAGCCAGGGGCCGGAAGGGAAGGGGAATGCCCTCAAAGGAAAGCAGGTAAAGAGCTTTGTTTTGGGTATATTTCGCTCCTGGTATTTTCCGCACATCCCAGACGTTCTTTTCAAACTCCTCCCGCTCGTCGTAGAAGTTGACCATAAACTGATATACCTGCTGTAACAGAGTTTCGTATTCATTACTGGACAAGCGGCTATCTTTATTAATCTTAAACCCCTGCTCAATTAGGTAAGAACGCCACCTAATCATGGCCTTTTCTATTTCCAAGTCCGTAAAACTTTTAATCCTGGGATAAGCCCGTTCTAGAAATTCAGCCAGGCGGGCAAAGCAAACTCCGTAAACGACCGCCGTTTTTAATCGCAAGGTGTGTTCCTGGAGGCGGTGAACAAAGAAAAACTTGACCTCTCCCTTAATACCTGGTTGTAGGCGGGAAAAGTCAATAGTTTTGTTGGTTAAAGTCCACCTTTCAGGCCGAAACTCGTCAAAGATGGGGTCAGTAATTACCCACCTGTCCTTTTCCCAGTAGCCTGACAAGGTTTCCTCGATCTCTTGTAATTTTGCTAGCGTCGGGACCGACCGGTAAACCGTACTCACTGTTCAGAGCCCTCCTTTTGCTGCCGTTTAAGGCGCATTTTTTCCTCTGCCTTCTCCCAGTCCTTGCGCATGTCTTCATCGCTCGGGTGCAAGTAAATTTGCGTGGTGGTCTGGACATGGGCATGTCCGGCCCGTTTTCGCAAGTGTTCCGGCTTCCAGCCGGCCCGGCGCAGTTCGGTTAAGGAGCTGTGCCGGAGGATGTGGGGGCTGACGCCAATTCCCGTTTTGGCCTTCAGCCTGCGGAAAAGAGAGGCGACGTCCTGGTATTCCATGGGTTGATACCTATTTTCACCGGACAGTTTAATAAAAACGTGGTTTGTGTCCACTTCGTCCGTGTGGAATTCAGCCACATAGTCGAAAAACAGGTTGATTAAATCCGGGGAAACGTCCACCGTCCGGGGGCTGCAGATAGTTTTAATTTCGGCGAGGTTGGGAAGTTCCCCCCTGTCCCGGATGTGGATCTTTTGCCCGTCGGGCTCAAAGTCCTCCAGCCACAGGGCCAGGGCCTCGCCGATACGAATGGAGCTTTCCCATAAAAGCTGGATTAAAAACTTATTCCTTAAGTTTGAGCAGGCGTCAATCAACTTGCCCACCTGCTCTTTAGAAATGGTCTTGGGCCGGGAACGGCGGACCTTGACCTTTAAAATCTTGGCCGGGTACTCCTTGTCCTTGTTGACGTGGTAGAGAAAGTCTTTAAAGCCCCTCCTGCTCCCGGGGATGGTCTTTTTAAGCCTTTCGGAGAGCTGGACGCTATAGTCCTCATGGCGCATGAGGTAGTCGTAGAAATTGAGGACCGTGGAGATGACGGTGTTCACGGTGGCCGGTCCGCGGGGGGACGTTACGGGCGTCACTGGGATTACTTTCAGGTTCCCGTAGGGGTTCTGAAGCCAGCGCATGAAAGCAGCCATGTCGTCGATGCTGATTTTACGATAATCCAGCCCCTCCTGCTCAATGAACTCGAAAAAAAGTTTCAGGTGCTGGCAGTAGGAACGGAGGCTGTTCCGTGCGGCTCCGCTGTTATCCTTGAACTTGATGAACCGCATGACGGGAAGGACGGGTTCACTGTCTGAGTCAACCAGCATATATCGGATTTTTCCATCGGAAGTTCTAATCGTTTCCACCCTCATTGGCAAACACCACCATTAAATGAAATATTTTCTATATTGTACTACTAGTACTATATTAAAACAATATATTTAACTAATTTTATAGGAATAAAAATAGGGATAAACCCTTTCTTAGAATACTATAAGGTCTATCCCATACCTCGGTATATTTAAGGGTTTCCCGGAGTTGGTCGTTATTACCAGAAATCTTTATTGTTTTAATTCTTAACCCGTATTATCGCGGCATGACTGATTCTCTGCAACTCCGGCTCATCTGCGCCTCGCTGCGGCTGATTTCATTATACATAAAAATCCAGATCATCCAACCTTAACTGAACTTTAAATCTGCCTCAAAATCTGCTTTATTGCGGTAATTTGTTGTACAACCTCAAAAAGGATGCCTCAAAAGATTTGGGACGACCCCCTTTATCATTAAGAGATATAATGACAAAAAAGATAGACAAATATTCCATGTTTGCCATATGTTTTTTAATTTTTTGTATGAAAATAGGATTCAGAAGAGAAATCCCTGTGAAGAGATGTGTAATATTTTTTGACCGGAATCGTATTAACAACTGGAGGATAAAAAGAAAATTTTTTAGCGAATTTAAAATGCCGGCGGTGTGGGAGCTGAATCAGGTGGAAAAACAACACAAATATTTGTTGATATTGGTAATGCTGCTAACCGTGTTTATCCTGCCGGGGTGCCAAACCGGCGCCACCCGGAAGGAAACGAACGAACAACCGGTACATGGCGCGGAAGATACCATAAAAATCGGTTTTCTGGGGAACAAGAACGGTTACGGGGGCAGCGAGTGTCTGAAAGGCATCCGGCTGGCCGTTGACGACATTAACAAGACCGGCGGCCTGCTGGGTAAAAAAGTGGAACTGATTGAAGGGGACCACGGCGGCAACTCTTCCGAAACCGTCAGGGTCACCCAAAGCCTGGTGGACCGGAAAGCGGCGGTGATAATCGGGGACAACACCACCGGCATCACCAAGCTTGCGGCCACCGTCTGCCAGGACAATAACGTGGTGCTCATCTCCCCCACCGCTTCAGGCAGCGGTGTGGTGGAAATGGGCGAGTATATATTCCGGATCGCCCTGCTGGATTCCGTGGCGGTCCCCGCCGTTGTCAGGTACCTGGCGGACACCCTCGAATGGAAAAAAGTCGCCCTGGTAAAAAACATCGGGCGCAGCTATACCGAGGGTCTTGCCGCCATTTTCAAGCCGGCCCTGGTCCGCAGCGGGATTGAGATTGTAAATGAGCAAAAGATCAGAAAAAACGACACCGATTTCAGCGCCCAGGTCGCCGCCCTCAAGCAAAGCTCCTTTGACGGGCTGGTCTTTCCCGGCAATAATGTGGAGGCCTACCTGTTCATAAAGGAAATGCGCAGACAGGGATTACGGCAGGCGGTTGTTGGCGGTGACGGGATGTACACCAGGGAATTGATCGAAAACGGCGGGATAGATGTGGAAGGCACCCTGACCTATGCCGGATTTGCGGTGGACCCGGAAAGCGCAAGCCCCAAGACAATGGAATTTGTCGAAAAATACAGGGCTGTTAACAACAACCTGACACCCGATGTTTTTGCGGCCCAGGCGTACGACGCCGTAAATCTGGCGGCAGACGCGATCAGGGCGGCGGGAAGCGCCGAACCGGCGAAATTCAAGGANAAACTTGCCCAGACAAAGAACTGGCGGGGCGTTTCCGGGACCANCACCTTCGACCGGGACCGCGAACCGGTCAAAAGCCCGNTCTATTTGATGGAAGTGAAAGAAGGACGTTTTGTGATCAAGGCGGTCATTCCGGCCGGTTTGGATTCCNGACATCCTCCGGGGAGCTAAGAGTTTATGATGAAAAGGCCAGGCTATATAACCCTCTATGCCGCGGGTGCTGGTGATCCACAGTTATGACCCCGGTTACTCATGGGTCGGGGATGTGAGTAAGGGGATCAACGAGGTTTTGGGCAAAAAGCCCCTCTCGGTTAAATATTTTTATCTTGATACCAGGAGACACCTGGACACCGGTTATATGACCAACGCGGGAATTGCGGCAAGAAACCTCGTCAGAAAATGGAAGCCCGGCGTGATCGCCGCCGTTGACGACGAAGCGCAGAAGCTGGTGGACAAGTATTTTGGGGCAGAAAAAAACCGTGAGGATGTAATGAAAGATTAATCAATACGTATCAACTTATAAGATTGAAAATAGAAAAGAAGGCTTAAATCCATTGCTGCGAGGAAGGGATTTTCAGTGACCAAAATAGACACGGGCATCCTTAAATCGATGATCGACCGCGGTGAAATTGACACGGTCATTATTGCCGCCGCCGACATGCAGTCGCGGTTTTTCGGGAAGAGATGCTGCGCTGATTTTTTTCTTTCCGAGGCGGTTCATGGAATAAACATCTGTTCAAACAATCTGATCTGGGACATCGAGCTGAACGAGGGCGGGCAGTACCCTCTGGCCGGCCGGCGAACGGGCCTGCCGGACCTCCGGGCCGTCCCCGACATGACCACCCTGCGCCTTTATCCCTGGTTTGAAAAGACGGTTCTGGTCATGGCCGACCTTTTCCACCAGGACGGCACGACTGTAACCATAGCGCCCAGAAACATCCTCAAACGCCAGGTGGAAAAGGCCGGGAACATGGGGCTGCAGGCCGACATGGCGGCGGAGATCGAATTCTACATCTTCAATGAAACCGCTGAAACAGCCCGGGATAAAAGATACCGCGAACTGCTGCCCCTTTCCCGCATGCCGGCGGAATCAATCCACCAGTCTTCCCGTTACGAGCATTTTCTCGGCAAGGTCCGGCGCTATTTAAACGGCGCGGGGGTGGAGGTGGAACTGGCCAGGCCGGAGCGGGGACGGGGCCAGGCGGAAGTAAACCTGCGCTACACCGGCGCCCTGGAGATGGCGGACCGGACGGCCATATATAAAAACGGGATCAAAGAAATGGCCGACCTGGAAAAACTGGCGGTGACCTTCATGGCCAAATACAAAACCGAAGAGCCCGCCAGCGGGTTTCACGTGCACTTGAGCCTCCGGGACCAAAAGGGCAATAACATTTTTTACGATGAAAACGACGAACACGGAATGTCTGCAACATGCAAACATTTCCTGGCCGGCATGATCACGCTGGCCCCGGAACTGATGTGCTTCTACGCCCCCTACATCAATTCCTACAAGCGGTACGGCTCCACCTTCGGCGCCCCCCGCAACCTTTCCTGGGGTTTTGACAAC
>Ga0067045_1032217_pt1 | contig 10639 bp, 8 predicted proteins | sample TerdegcTABiofilm_FD_59184 | JGI IMG/M metagenome (GOLD analysis project Ga0067045, IMG submission 59184) | Combined Assembly of (Gp0054472, Gp0054536) Wastewater bioreactor microbial communities from Singapore -Terephthalate degrading... | reverse complement strand
GTCGGGCTTCTCGCCAAGCCGATGCTGGTCACCCTGCCGTTCGTCCTGCTGCTGCTCGACTGGTGGCCGCTGGGCCGCATCCGCGCTTGGCGGTCCCGGGCTCTGTGGCCGCTGCTGCGCGAGAAGCTGCCGATGATCGCCCTCGTCGTGGCTTCCGGCCTGATCACGGTGGCGGCGGAGAAAGCCGGCGGGGCCCTGGTGGACTGGCAGTCGCTGCCGTGGCCCCAGCGGCTGGCCAACACGCTGGTAGCCTACGTCCGCTACCTCGGCAAGTGCGCCTGGCCGACCCGCCTGGCGGTGCACTACCCATTGGCGCCGGAGCAGCTCACCTGGCCCCGGGTTCTGGGCGCCTCCGCGCTGTTAGCCGGGCTCACGGCGCTGTGTCTGCGGCTCCGACGACGCGCGCCCTGCGTGGCCGTGGGATGGCTGTGGTTCGTGGGCACTCTGCTGCCGGTCAGCGGCATCGTGCAGATCGGCACCCACGCCCTGGCCGATCGCTTCACCTATGTGCCGAGCGTTGGGCTGAGTCTGGCGCTGGTCTGGGGCAGCCTGGCGGCGCTGCGGCAGCGGCCGTATCTGCGGCGGGCCGCGGCCGCCATCGGGCTGGCCGCGGTGCTCGCCCTCGCGGCCAGCGCGCGCGCCCAATGCCGACACTGGCGTTCCAGCGAATCGCTCTACCGCCACGCGTTGGCGGTCACCCGCGACAACTACGTCATCTGCACCAACCTCGGGATCGAAGTAGCCAGGCAGGGGTCGCTGAGCGAAGCTCTCAGATACCTCGACGAGGCGATCCGCATCAAGCCCGACTTCGCCCGCGCCCACAACAACCGCGGCAACGTGCTGGCCGCGCTCGGCCGCTGGGACGAGGCGGTGACCGCATACCGCCTGGCCGTGAGCCTGGACGGCAGCAATCCGCTGGCCCTGCACAACTTGGGACGCGCCCTGATGATGGTGCAGCAATGGTCCCAGGCGGTCGAGTACCTGCGCCGCGCGGTGGCCCTGGAACCGACCCACGCGAAGGCCCGCAACAACCTGGGTATCGCGCTGGCCGCCACCGGTCAGCCAGAGGCAGCGGCCGAGCAATTCCGGCAGGTGCTGCGCCAATCGGGGCCGCGCTCACCCGAGGGAGAACAGGCAGCCGCCAACCTGCGCCTGCTCGAGCAGCGACAAGAACTAAGCGCCCCGGCCAGTCCGCTGGACCCGAGCCAGCAAAGCGCCAGATGAACCGTGGAGGCGATCGTCCGGCGGCGCTGCTCCGGGCAATGCAGACCCGGTCGCAACTGAAAACCGAGCGCCCGCTGCCGGGATCCAGCAACGGGCGCGTGCCTGCGGGAGATCCCGCGGATACTGCCGGCGGCGGCTAGTCGCTGCGCGCCTCGCCGGTCGCGGGCACGGCCTGCGCGCCCCCGCCCGCTGGCACGGCACCGGAGTCCGGCGGCGCCTCGACCTGCGTCGCCGCGTCCTTGGGTTCCCCTGCGCCTTCACCGGGCTGGCCACCCGGCTCCACCGCGCCCGGACCTGCTGCCGGCGCCTCCGCGGGCTCGGCCTCCGGCGCCTTGAAGCGGACCTGCCTGAGCGCGTGGCTGCCGACGGCAAAGCCCCCTACCGCGGTTCTGCCCGTCCAGGCCGCGTTGACCCGATCGTGGAAGGCCCGATCCGTCTCGCCCGACAGGCGGACGCGGCTGGCTTCCACCAGGCCTTCCATGGTCTTGCCGGTCCACAGCGTGATGGTCACCGGGCGCCACTCTTCGTTGGCGCTGCCCTCCGCGAAATCGATCTGGGCCACCTTGGCCAAGTCGACAAAGCGGCGCTGCGTGCCCACCCGGTAGTCGAGCCGCTGGCCGCCTCGATACTCGAGGTTGTTCAGATCGAAGCGCCGGCCCTCTTCCGTGATCACCGTGGCCTGCAAGCCCGCGCGCTCGGGCAAGGCGGCCTCCGGATTCGACAGCACGACCTCGCGCACATCGCTCAGCGAGATGAAGAACGGCCCCAGCGAGGTGGTCCCGGCGAAGCGAAGAGCGACCCCACCACCACCGATCGCGTCCTCGTGGGGCGCGCCACCGCTACCGGTCAGCATGATCCCCGACTCGCTGCGGCCGCTGGGCCAGAAGATGGTGACGGGCTGCTCCTCTTGGGCCTGCTCACCATCGAAGCGCAAGCGCGCGATCTCCCGCAAGGAGACGACGCGCCGCTGCCCGTTCAAGAAGTACTCCACCTGTTCGCGGTGGTTCAGGGTCAACCTCTCGACCTGGTGGGCACGTCCCTGGCGATCGATGATCGTGGCGTTCAGCGGTGCCGAAGCTGCCTGCAGCGTAGCCACTAGGCACACCGCCACGACCACGGCGGCCAGCCCACTCGCCAAGGCCCGCTCGAAATACCTGCTTGCCATGGTCCACCTCTCTTCCGAAAGTCGGCGCACCACGCCGCCATCGCCTGCCGAGCGCAGGCCACTCGGCCCGTCGTCCCCGCTCACTCCGTGGGGTACGTGTCTGTCGCGCCCTCTTCGGTCGGCACCTTGGCGGGGCCGCCGATGGTGAGGTTCTGGGTCTGGCCGACGCTGACCTGCACCGGGCGGATCTCGTCCATGCCCGAGGGGGCATTTTCCAAGCGGATCTTGTAGTTCCCCGCGGGCACCAGGAAGTAGCGCGTCTCGATCGACGTCATGCCTCGCCCCAGCACGGCGTTCATCGAGTAGTCATATATCAGAAACGGGTACTGCTGTCTGGTTCCCGTGTTGTCCAGGGCCAGGACCTGAAAGCGACCTAGAGGCACGGCCGCGTAGCGGGTCTCTCCCATCACCACCTCGACATCCGGGAGCTGGACCGGCTCTTCGACATCGGTGTTGACCACCACCGTGTACCGGCCTGGCGGCAGGTCGCACATCTGCGGCCGAGGCAGACCGCCGCGCTCGTACCCGGCGGGCGAGTACCCCGGCAGGCGGGGCGTCTCGCTGTAGACCTCCTCGTCCGTGGCCTGATCGAGGACATAGAAGTTGACCTCCCCCAGCCCTGCCGTGTCCAGGATCAGACGCCCCCGACCTTCTGGGATGGGCGGCATCCCTCCCATGGTGCTGGTGGACGCGGCACAGCCGGCAAGACACGCCGCGGCTATCGTCGCGGCCACGACCAGCATACACCGCAGTTTGGTTCGCGCGATCATGGCGGTCACTGTGTCACCCTCCTGCCTGACGTGACTGGAACACCCCCGACCGAGCCGCTGGGACCCGCGCCAGTTCGATAACGAATCCCCAGACGAGTGTCAATCAGCGCCGCCCGCGACTACGGCCGAAATCCCGGGCCCCGATCTGGCCTAGTACGCCCGCCAGTCCGGGGAGACCTCCTCCCAGTCCGGGGTCTGGGTGAGGTTGGTCGGACGGATTGCCTTGTCGCTGCTGTTGTCCCAATCGAACCCCGACGCGCCGACGACGAAGATATCCGGCGCGCCCGTCGGCCGCCCGGTCGAGTCCTTCAAGATCTGTCCATTGGCATCCAGGTTCATCTTCCCCGAGTAGACCACCGCGAGCCCATCCGGAGACCATGCCGGCTCCGACTCGTAGGTATTCTCCGCGACCGTGATGCGGGCCTGCCCCGAACCGTCGGCCAGCATCACCATGAGCTCCTGCCCGCCGAAACGTTCGCTGTCGAAGACGATGCGCATGCCGTCGGGACACCAGTCTGGAAACATGTCGAACTTGCCCTTGTCGAACGTCAGGCGCTGGAGATTCTGGCCATCGACATCGATGGTGTAGATCTCGTCCCAGCCTTCGTACTGGGCGCACGTGAAGACGATCTTGCGACCGTCAGGCGACCAGCTCGGCTCGCGCCCGTACGTGAGCCGGCGCTGGTTCCCACCGTCGGCGTCCATCAGCCAGATATCCACCGTGCCGTCTCGCTGGCTGGTGAACGCGATCTGCTTTCCGTCCGGGGACCAGGCGGCTCGCTGGTCGCGTTCCGGATGCTCCGTCAAACGCCGGCGATTGGTGCCGTCGGCGTCCATCACCCAGATATCGATGTTGGTCATCACATCGCCCTGCGTGAACAGGATCTTGGTGCCGTCCGGCGACCACTTCGGGTGCTGCTCGAACTCCCGAGTGTCGGTCAACTGCCGGCGCCCCGTGCCGTCGGCCTGGACGGTGAACAGATCCCAGTTGCGGATGCTGGTTGGGGTTGCCGAGTACACGATCGTGCCCTTCGCCGCGTACGGCCCGTTCTTGCCGGCCGGGATGTCGAACGTCAGGGGATAGACCCGCGTGCCGAGCAACGGCGGGGAGCCGATCGCCAATTTCTGGGTGCCCAGATAGCCAGTGGCGACCACGTGCACTCCGTACGTCCCCTTCTTGATCTTCAGCTCGCTGCCGGCGGACGGAAACTCGGTGCGTCCCGCCGGCTGCAACCGGTCGTACTTGTACTGCAGTTCGTTGGCGTCCAGCCTGACGAGGTTCCCGTCGCCTCCCCGGATCTCCACGGTCACTTGGTTCCGACCGCAGGCCACCGTCAACCCAGCCATCAACGCCAGATGGATCAGACTCCTCCGCATCTCCTCCTCCAGCCAGTTCGAATTGTATGAGCGTGCCCCGGCGGCGCCACGAGTCCGTAACCGCGCTGCCGGCAAGCAAAAAACACGGGCCCCCTGCCCCAGGAAGCCCGTGCCAGCCGACTTCGCTGCCGCGGCAGTCGGCCTTACCGGAACAGTTCCTTGATCTTGCCCCAGGTGCTCTTGCCGATGTCCGTGGCCACCGGCGACCCCCCGATCGCACCCAGCGGAGCGCCACCGACGACCCAGACGATGCGGCCGTCCGCATCCAGCAGGGCCGCGCAGTCGGACTGGGCGGGGACCTGGCGGAGCACCTCGGACAGGGGTTCCGCAGCGACCGGATCTCGATCGCCCACGACCCGGATCTCAGCGCCGACCCAGCGGATCACCTGCGGCTCGCCCGCAGGATCCGACCACCCCACGCCGAGCAGCACCACCGGCTCCTGCGCACCGGCCACCTGGTCCCGCAACTGCGCGAAGCGCCGCCAGTGGACGGGATCGTCCGGCGAGAACACGTAGACCAGGCGCTCAGCCGGTGCCTCCGCCCAGGCGACAGTGGCATCCGGCAGCGACTCCTGACTGCCCAGGATGGAGGCCACCACCAGCAGCAATGCAGCGGCTGTCGGTCCCATGGTCGATGCTCCCTCTGCGCCGCCTCACTCGGAACGAATGCTGTACTCCGGTCGGATCTGGTCCTCGCCTTCGAGAATGCGCACCACGGACAGGTGCTCGCTCAGCACCTGCTCCACCTGCACGACGCCGACGCGGCGCGGCAGCGCCCGCCCGAGCACCAGACCCGTATTCGGATCGGTCAGGACTCGGCCGTGGTCCCAGACCCCGAACTTGTCGCCGGTCCGAACCGTATCAGCCAGGCCGACGTTAATATAGGCCCGCGTTCCTTCCGTATCTATGATGAGGGGCGTCGTAGCGCGCAGTTGGGGCGGCGGACTGATCACGCTGTCCAGCGCCGCGGCCAGGCTGGTGATGCACTTGGCCACCGACTTGCCGACCAGCGTCTGGCGGAATTCCGGCGAACCCCAGGCCATCTGGCTGAGCAGGAAATACTCCTTCTCGAACGGCACGTACGCCGCCGGGTTCGTGATCCCGTACTGCTTCGTATCTTCCACGCCCTCCCGGGTGATGCTGGCCACCGGCTCTTGGTCGATCACCTTCACCGGCCGCACAGTGACCCGGGTGGAACCTTCGTAGCTGCGGTACCCTCCCACGGGGACCGTGGCTCGAAAGCGCCCCATGCTCAGGTCCTCGATCTGGCCGAAGACCGCGTAGTCAGCGCCCGCAGCGCGCGCCAACTCCAGACCTCGGGCGAGGGGAATGTGTCCCTCCCACTCGTGCCGGCTCAGATCCGCCCACGACGAGTCCACCAGGACCGGCCGCAGGAACTTGCTGTTCGCCAACGCGGCCGCCAGTGCGGCCGGTACCTCCACGGTCACCCGCCAGGGGCCATCGTAATCCGAGGTGTTCTGGAAAGGCAGCAGAAGCAGCCGCTGGGTCAGCGCCGCGCTGCTGTCGGCTGCCACCGCAGCGCCTTCGGTCGAGGCTGGCAGCGGTCTGGCGCCCACGGCAGTGCTGTCCGCCGACCGCTGCTCGCCCTGCAGTCCCATGACAGGCACGATCGCGGGCGCCGGCAGCCGCGCACACGCCAGCACGAACAGCCCCGAGATCACCGCCCACCATCTCATCGTGCCTGCTCCCGCAGCCGGCTGAGCACGTACGGCCCCTTGGGGATGGCCACCAGGCGGGCCTCCGGGCCCGCCGACGCCAGCGCTTGGTCGACAGCAGCTTCCACCGAAGGGGCGTGCTCGACCAACAGCCGGCCATGCCACCCCACCGGGATGCCTTCCGAGACCAACACCACACGCGCCTTGCCGAGCACCTTGCACAACTCCTGCACCTGCCACTGATCGATGACAAAGAAGCCGGGATCGCGCAGGCGCTCGAGAAACGCGGGGGCAGATTCGGCCTCCAACAGCAGCCGTGTGAACTCCTCGCTGCCCAGGCCCTCCGCACATCGCGCGGCGATGACGATCGTCCCGCCCGGACGCACCACGGGCAGCGCGGCGGTCATGCCCTTGATCGCCTGGTACAGAGTCAGGTCCAGCGGGTAGCCGGCGCTGGTGGTCACCACCACGTCGGCCGGCTGGTCGACATACGCGGCATTCTGGTACTCGACGAAGCGCACGCCCTCGGCATGGGCCTGTTCCAGATCACCGCAGAACAGGCCGGTGATCTGGCGGCGGGCATTCATGCAGACGTTGAAGCTGAAGTCCACGCGCGCCTGGCGGGCCACCTCCAGAGCCTGCTGGTGAAACGGGTTGCCCGCGATGATCCCCTCCGCGCAGCGCGCGTCGCCCAACAGCGTGGGGCCGTGCAGCACGCGCATGGTGTCCACGCCCATGATACCCGGGCAGATGGCCTTGCGTCCGCCGGAGTACCCGGCCATCAGGTGGGGCTCGATCAAGGATGTGGCGATGTGCAGCTCCGCGTCCATGAACACGCGGTCGATCCAGATGGGCGCGCCACCGCTGGTGTGGCCGATGCACACCAGACTCTCGCGGTCGCGCGCCACGTGGTTCACGCACCGGTAGCGCGAGGCGATCTCGCTGCCGACCAGCGCCACCAGCTCGTCGCCTTCGTTGGGCCGATGCAAGCCGGTGCCGACGAGGATGGTGATGCGCTCGCGCGGGATGCCAGCGCTCTCCAAGGTCCGCAGAAGGGGCGGCAGGATGACCCGATTCGGCACCGGCCGGGTGATGTCGGCGATGACCACGCACGCACTCCGCCGACCGCTGGCCAGCGTCGCCAGCGGGGCGCAGCCGATCGGGGCGTTCAGCGCATCCTCGATGCGGGCCTCCACATCGGTCAGACCCGGAATGTCCCGCATCTGCAGCACCACCGTGTGCTCCGGCAGATCGACCTCCAGGCCGTGCTGGCCGTAGTCCAGGCGCACCCTCATGCCGTCACTCCCAGCTTCTCGAGCAGGTACCGCCGGAGGGACTCCCCGTGCTCGGGATCCGCCAAGGCGAAGTCGACGAAGGCCCGGTAGTAGCTCCCCGGCGTGCCGATGTCGTACCGCTGTTCACCAGGCTGCAGGCGCACACAGCGGACCTGGCAGCCCCACTGCAGCAACATTCGGATCGCGTCGGTGAGCCACAGCTCGCCGCCCAGCCCCGGTCGGGTGGCCTCGATGGCCGCGAAGATCCGCGGAGTGAACACGTAGCGAGCCGCCACGGCCAACGTGCTGGGCGCCTCCGCCGCGGCTGGTTTCTCGACGATGTCGCTGATGGCGAAATCGTCGGTCACCTCGCCAGCCGGGCGCACCACCCCGTACCGATAGGTCTGCTCTCGCGGCACCTCCCAGACGGCGATGGTCGCCTCCGCCTGGTGCTCCACGTGGGAGCGCACGAGCCGCCACAGCACGCCGCGGCGCTCCGGCGAGCTGACGATGGTATCGCCGAAGCCCACCACGAAGGATTCGTCGCCGACGAACTCGCGCGCCAGGCGCACCGCGTCGGCGTTGCCCGCCGGCCGCCGCTGCCGGGTGTAGAAGAACTCGACGCCAGCCGTGACATAGTCGGGTTCGTCGATCTGCTGCTCCTTGCCTGACAGCCGGGCCTCCAATTCCGGGTCGTCGTCGAAGTGGTCTTCGATCGAGCGCTTCTTGCGCCCGGTGATGAACAGGAACTTGGTGAGGCCCTGGCCGATCATCTCCTCGACCACGTACTGCACGACCGGCTTGTAACCGACCGGCAGCATCTCCTTGGGCTGCGACTTGGTGGCTGGCAGCAGGCGTGTGCCCAGCCCGGCCACCGGCAACACTGCCTTGCGAATGCTCATCGACACTCCGTTGGCGATGGCTTCCTGCTCTTGCGGCGGCCGCCATCAGCGGCGCGGCCCGCCTCAGTGCCGCGCGGCCGCCTCCGGCCGGCGGCGAAGCCGCAGCCAACCGAATGCAGGCTAAGCACATGTACACGACGCGGCGGCGAAAGATAGACCGCGCGACAGACCCCGGCAAGGCCCGCAGCAGGAACAGCCCTGGGCCTGCGGTCTTCAGGTCCGAGCGTGCTGGCGGTCGCCGCGGCCATCGCGCTGACCATCGCCCGCCGCCGCCAGCCGGCCGGTGTCGGTGGCGCCACCCCAGCCGCAGCGCGTCTGGTTGCGGCGGCCAGTTCGCGCGCCAGCACGAAGACCTGAAGACGAAAGCGAGCTTGACACCCGCGCGAACGAGCCTCTACCATTCGCCCCGCGGCAGGCGGCCGCCTGTCGCTGAGTTGGCCTTCTTCGCCGGAGCTGCCATGGGCGCGTCGAGGCGCCCAGTGTGTCGTCTGGGGCGCGACATCGAGATCTACAACCCCGAGCTGCGACGCGGCGCTGGGCGCCACGCGCTGTTCGACTTCGACGGCACCCTGTCGCTGATCCGAGCTGGCTGGCAAGAGGTCATGCTGGCGCAGTTCGTGCGGATCCTGTCCGAGCTCGGCACGGGCGAGTCGCCGGACGAGCTGCGCGATGTGTGCCTGGACTTCATCACCCGGCTCACCGGCAAGCAGACGATCTATCAGATGCTCGAGCTGGTGGCGCAGATCCAGCGGCGCGGCGGCCATCCTCGTCCGGCTCTGGAGTACAAGCGCGAGTATCTCGATCTGCTGCACGCGCGCATCGGCTACCGCCTGGACGAGCTGCGCCAAGGCCGGGTGCCGCCCGAGCGCTATCGCGTCCGCGGCAGCATGGGCCTGCTGCGCGGCCTGCGCGAGCGCGGCGTCGAGCTCTATCTGGCCAGCGGCACTGACCAGCCGTTCGTCGAGGAGGAGGTCGAGCTGTTGGCTCTTGGCCCGTTCTTCGCGGGCCGGGTGTACGGCGCGCAGGACGACTACACCTCGTTCTCGAAGAAGATGGTGATCGAGCGGATCCTGAGCGCCAACGAGCTCTCGGGACCCGAGCTGCTGGTGTTCGGCGATGGGTACGTGGAGATCGAGAACGCCAAGGCGGTCGGCGGCATCGCGGTCGGCGCTGCGACCATGGAGGACGGCAGCGGCGGATGGGATGCGTGGAAACGCCACCGCCTGCTGGAGGTGGGCGCGGATATCCTGGTCCCGCATTGGGAGGAAGCCCCGGTGCTGCTGCGCTACCTGTTCGCGGAGACCTAGCCTCGCAGCGACACCGTCCGCGCGAACGCCCATGGCTCTGCCCGCACGGACGCACCCAGGCCTGCGAAACCGGGGCATCGTGTGCCGCGAGGGCGCCAGCGTGCCGGACCGTGCCCAACTGGGACTGCATCGCGGCGCAGGCGAGACGACATGGAACTGACCGAGCTGTTGCGCGCACATCTGCCCCGCCGCCGTCTCCGGCAGCTCTTGGAGGCGCTGCCGGAGCTGTCGATCGGCGTGATCGGCGACTTCTTCCTGGACGCCTATTTCGACTGCGACCCCAGGCTCAACGAGCCTTCGCTGGAGACGGGTCGGACCTGCTATCAGGTCGTCCGGTGCCGCCGCCAAGCCGGGGCTGCCGGCACGGTGGCCGCGAACCTGCGGGCCCTGGGCGTGGGGCGCGTGCACGCCGTGGGCTTCTGCGGCGACGACGGCGAGGGCTTCGAGCTGCGCCGCGCCATGGCGGCGCTGGGGCTGGATTTGAGCGGTTTTCTTGTCTGCCGCGAGCGCTTCACGCCGATGTACGGCAAGCCGACCTACGTGCAGCGGCACTCGGGCCGCCTGCAGGTGACCGAGGAACTGGAACGGCTGGACCTCAAGAACCGCCGCCGCACCCCGGCGTGGGTGGAGCAGCGCGTGATCGACTTCGTGCAGACCCACGGACCAAAGTGGCACGGCGCGATCGTGGTCGACCAGGTCAGCGAGGCGAACTGCGGGGTGATCACCCGGCGGGTGCGCCAGTTCGTCAACGACTGGCTGGCCAGGCAGCCCGGGCTGATAGTCCTGGCCGACTCGCGCGAGCGGCTGGGCCTGTTCCGCCGCGTCATCCTCAAGCCCAACCAAGTGGAGGCCGCTAGGCTGACGAGCCGGGCTCGCGGCACTTCGGCGGCAGCGGCCGAAGGCGGCTCGCGCGCTGCGGGCGCTGGTCTGGCTGAGCCGCGGAC